>Ga0099364_10002872_pt1 | contig 27217 bp, 35 predicted proteins | sample TergutTh196P3_FD_73070 | JGI IMG/M metagenome (GOLD analysis project Ga0099364, IMG submission 73070) | Microcerotermes parvus P3 segment gut microbial communities from Pointe-Noire, Republic of the Congo - Th196 P3 | ecosystem: Host-associated > Arthropoda: Insects > Digestive system > Gut ... | reverse complement strand
ATAAGGAATTTTAAGGGTGGGTAACCCTGGTATGCTGACAGAGGGCGAGCTTAGGGACATTGAATACCGAACGCTTCTATCAATAGGAGGGGGAGCGGGGCTTCATTTACCCCATGCCGCAGCAGGACTGTATCTCTTTCTTGCACGTAGAATCTATATCTTAACGATTTCAATTCGTCCACTGCTAGATACACAAAATGGACGGCGACATTTTGAAGTAAATATGGATATATTTATGAACGCCGCCGAGCAAATGGTTATGGACGGCAGGGCGGCAATTATTTCCTCTGTTGACCCTGCCACCGTTCCGTTTATATGCACCTGTACACCTGGTAAACCTGTTTGTGAATGTATGTTCCCACGGCGACTTTGGGCATCAGGCGACCGCGGAGGCAGAGGGATTACTTGGCCCCCGAAACCTATATTATGGTTTGGTGCGGTGAGTGACTATGACTGGTTAAGTTTCATCGGAGCTTCTACATCTGCCATAGTTGGCACTGTCAGCAGAAACGGCGATTCCTACACAGCGACAATCAACTACTTCTTAGACGATTACTACGATTGGGAGCTTAATTCTGAAGATGGAGCTGGGCTTGTCTTAGATGCTGAAATGGCACAGCTACACTTGTATGGATGGGCTAAATCATACCGTATTGACGGTTATGTCCACGGTATTGAACTCACTTGGCAGAGAAAGCAACGGTTTGGTTCTGAAAATCAACCCACCTTGGTGCTGCCATGAGGAAGTCAATTGCTTGGGATATAACTGCTATTGTAGTAGCCGTGCTGATGACTTCTCCTGTGCTAATGGGGCTAGTAGCGGCGAGCTTTGATTTGGGCGGTAGGCAAATCGAGATACGCGAATTTAAGAAACAAGAACATCTTGAAAGATTGATTTCTGCGTTTCACCTTGATTTAGCCCCCAATGAAACATTTTATGTCGAGAGATATAGGCGTGGAGTGATGCAAGCACCCCCAGTATTAAGCATTGCTATAGAGGGTATAGAATCGGTAGACGACTTTATTTCACGATATAGTATTGTATATAATGAATTAGACCTCTCCGAAGATTCCTATTTTTTTGAAGCTAGGTATCATCGTGACGCATTTAGGGTATGTATGGTAGACCTATATGATTTTGGTCACGAACTCGGATTTTATGAAACTGAGAGCGGGATAATTGCTGTGCTAGATGTCCGCCCAACTCTATTGCGAAGCCTTGTAGATGTACGCAGTATTCTAGCTGAGTATTTCCACAGTATGTGGCTTCACCCATTCTTTCTTGTGCCTTTAGCTATTCAAGCAGGGCTAGTTATTTTCGTGGTTGTCCGCGTTATTCGCAGGATAATTCACAAAACACGCAACAAAAAACACCCAAACGAGGGCTAAAACTGTTTATTCCAGTAAAGCATTATAATTTCAAATAAGTCAAGGAGTACCAAAAATGCAAACCAACAAAAATACAACTTTAACGAGAGGACAAACCCAAAATGTCAAACAGTTTAACGTCAAACAGTCTAATTCGCGACATCTCGCTTGCCCCAGCAGGCATTAAAAAAATCGAATGGGTAAAGGAATATATGCCCGTTTTACGTCAAATCGAGGAAGAATTTAAGAAAACTAAGCCGTTTGCGGGAATGAGGATTTCCGTAAGCGTACACCTTGAAGCAAAGACGGCGTACCTCGCCACGGTGCTTGCGGCGGGCGGCGCGGACGTAGCCGTAACTGGCTCCAACACGCTTTCCACCAAGGACGATGTATGCGCAGGGCTTGCTTCGCAGGGCTACAAGGTTTACGCATGGCACAACGCCACAGAGGAAGAATACTGGGGACACTTAAAGAAAACCTTAGAATTTAAGCCGCATATAATAATCGACGACGGCGGCGATTTTATCAGCTTGTTGCACGGCGAGTATGCCGCCTACGGCGAAAATCTTCTCGGCGGCTGTGAGGAAACAACCACAGGCATAAACCGCCTCAAGGCGCGCGAGCGTGAGGGTACGCTAAAATATCCCATGCTTGCGGTGAATGATGCCGATTCCAAGCACCTTTTTGACAATGTCCACGGCACAGGTCAGTCTGTCTGGGACTCCATTATGTACACAACAAATGTAATGCTCACAGGGCGTGACGTGGTTGTGGCTGGCTATGGCTTTTGCGGCAAGGGCGTGGCAATGCGCGCTAAGGGGCTTGGCGCGAGAGTAATCGTCACAGAAATTAACCCATGGCGCGCAATGGAAGCCGTGATGGACGGCTTCCGCGTAATGAAAATGGACGATGCCGCCAAAATAGGCGAATTTTTCGTAACCGTAACGGGCTGTAAGGACGTAATCACCGCGCGCCACTACGAGGTAATGCGGCACAACGCCTTTCTCGCTAACGCAGGTCACTTTGACGTGGAATTTTCCAAGCCCGACCTGCTCGCGATTTCCACCAAGGTGGAGGAACGCCGCCCCTACATTGACGGCTACCATATGAAGGACGGCAGGATTCTAAACGTACTCGCCGACGGAAAGCTAGTAAACATCGTAGCAGGCAACGGACACCCCGCCGATATTATGGACATGTCCTTTGCGTTGCAAGCAATGGGCGCGCTGCATATCGCACAGCAAGGAAAGAGCTTGAAAGCAGGGCTGTATTCCATTCCTGTGGAAACCGACCGCCAAATCGCGCTAATGAAAGCCAAGGCAATGGGCTTGGGACTTGATGTGCTGACAGCGGAGCAGGAGGCTTATTGGTTGGGTACTGGGGAGTAGGCATGAAAAGCAAACGGAATATATTTTCAAATGAAAAACTCAGATTTTTTACGAAAATAACAGTGACACATGTTATCACTTACGCTATTGTCACCTTAATGGCTATGCCCCTTACGTTTGATTACGCAGATAGCGTAGTAGAGCTTATGGGCTTTAGACCCTTAGACGAAATCAGTATGAGTGCGGTATTGATTGCACAAATAAGCAGAGGGCTTTTGCTTGGTGTGGTAATTTGGTGGATTAAGGACAGCATTATTGGTAAAAAATGGGCGTGGCTCAAACTTTGGGCTATTCTTATCATACTTGGTATCTTTAATACCTATGGGCCTGCCCAAGGTTCTATCCAAGGGTTAATTTATCTAGCCCCTATTGAGGATATGCCGATTAGTATGAGCCTTGGTATGCTAGAGGTACTGGCACAGCCGTTATTGTTTAGCGTGGTAGTGACCTTTTGGCGGGGGGGAAAGTAGCTTTTATGAAAATGTAATAAGAAACAATAAAATCCTCGTACAAAGGGAGAAAGACGGAAACGAATACGCCACGGAGGTCTACCATGAACTACCTAACCAACCTAAACCCCTCACAGCTCCAAGCCGTAACCCACACAGACGGCGCGATTTTGATTTTCGCAGGGGCTGGCTCGGGAAAGACGCGCGTGCTTACATACCGCGTGGCACATTTGATTGAGCAGGGCATCGACCCGTACCATATTATCGCGATTACGTTTACCAACAAGGCGGCGCGGGAAATGCGCGAGCGTATTTCCGATATTACGCCCTTGGGCGAGCAAGTATGGGTCAGCACGTTCCACGCGGCGTGTACGCGCATTTTGCGGCGTGACTATAACAATACATTTTCGATTTACGACACAACGGACAGCCTACGCCTTATCAAGGACTGCATTAAGTTTAAAAATTTAGACGAAGCAAAATATTCACCGCGGTATGTGGCACAAATTATTTCCGCACAAAAAAACGAATTGATTACCCCTGCGCAGTACGAAAAGTACACGGCAGGCGATTTTAGGAATGGCAATATCGCCGATGTGTACACTGTTTATCAGAAGCGGTTGGAAGAAAGTAACGCGCTGGACTTTGATGATATTATCTTTAAAACGGTACAGCTTCTCTCCGAAAACGAGGAAATTCGCCTAAAATACCAAAACCGCTTCCGTTATGTTCTCGTAGACGAATATCAGGACACAAATCATGCGCAGTACGAGCTGGTACGCCTACTTTCGGGCTACGCGAATAATTTATGCGTGGTAGGCGACGACGACCAGAGCATTTATGGGTGGCGCGGCGCGGATATTAAAAATATTTTGCAGTTTGCCAAGGACTACCCTGGCGCGAGGGTGATTAAGCTAGAGCAGAATTACCGCTCCAGCCAAGTAATCCTAGACGCGGCAAACGCCGTAGTCGCGTTAAATACAGAACGCGCCGACAAAGCACTATGGACAAAAAACGAACGCGGCGAGCCGTTGAAGCTATTCACCGCAAGCAACGAACGCGAGGAAAGCGCGTTTGTGGCAAGCATGATAGAGAGCAGGGTAAGCGCGGGCGCGAGATACAGCGATTTTGCGGTATTGTACCGCACGAACGCGCAGTCGCGGAGCATAGAGGACCAGTTTGTGACGGCGAGTATTCCGTATAGAATTTTCAGCGGCACGCGCTTTTATGAACACAGGGAAATAAAGGATATTTTGTCGTATTTAAAGGCAATAAATAACCCTGCGGACGATATAGCGTATCTGCGTATTATAAATGTGCCGCGGCGCGGAATAGGCGCGGCTTCGATTGAGCGGGTGCAGGCGTTTGCTACGGAAAACGCGCTGAGCTTTTCCCAGGCAATAAAACGAGCAAACGAGGTGCCAGACCTAAAGGCAAAAGCCGCCGCAATCTTGAAATTTTCGGCGTATTTACAGGAATGTGCGGACTTTGCCGCCGAAAACTCCGTATGGGAATTGCTGGTAAAAATTCTGCGTGATACCGATTATATCAAAACGATTGCGGACGGCACGCCCGAGGGCGAGGAGCGGGAAGCGAACATTAAGGAGCTTTTAGTCAAGGCGCAAGCCTTCGAGAGCGAGTCGGACGACACCTCGCTTGCCAAATTTTTGGAAGATGTCGCGCTGGTCGCGGAAATAGACAATTACAACGAAAACGCAAACGCTGTCGCACTGATGACCCTGCACGGCGCAAAGGGCTTGGAGTTTGACACGGTTTTTATGGTGGGCATGGAGGAGCATATTTTCCCCACCTCGCGCAGTATCACTAGCCTAAGCCAAGGCGAAATGAACGAGGAACGGCGATTGTGCTATGTGGGAATTACTCGCGCGAAAAAAGTCTTGTATGTAACGCACGCCGCGAGCCGCCGCCGCTTCGACCAAATCGCGCATAATAGAATAAGTCGATTTATAGACGATATTCCGCCTAATTGCATGGTTACTGTAAGCCTAGACGGACGGGAACGTGCGGCCAAGCCGCGCACTTTTAGTGCCGTACCCGACACCACAAAAAGTGTGCCTCTGGCGTACGCAAAGCTACCCAAGGCTCTGCCGCCTGCGCTTGCGGCGTTGGCAAGACCCGAGGGACAAGCCCCTAAGCCGCCCGCGCCTAGACCCATTTCCGCAAAGGCTACGCCGCCCGATTTTTCCGTAGGCGATACGGTACGTCAGTCACGCTTTGGCATAGGCATTGTACTGGCGATTGACAACGCAGGCGCGGACTACGAAATAACCGTGCAATTCCACACCGCAGGGCGAAAAAAACTTATGGCGAGCTTGGCTAAATTGACAAGGGAAGTGTGAACGCATGGCACTCCAGTTTATTCTCGGGAAGCCTGGTACAGGCAAGACCACATACGCGCTTGACGAAATTCACAAGAATACAGCCCAAAACGCGCCCTTGTACTACCTTGTCCCCGAGCAATTCTCGCTACAATCGGAAAAATTATTGCTGGAAAAGGACTATACAGCCAGTATAAAGGTGCAGGTTTTGAGCTTCAATCGCTTGGCGTATCGTTTGTTTTCTGCGCTTGGTGCGCCAGAGGGCAAGCACGCCGACGACCTCGCAAAGCAAATGCTGTTGCGTAAGGCACTTTTTGAAACGGCGGACGAGCTGGAATTTTTCAAGAGCGCGGCGGACAAGCTCGGGTTTATTGCGGAATTGGCAAGCACAATAACGGAAATGAACCATTACATGGTGAACGCGAGTGATTTACTTGACCGCGCGGCTGGCGCGAAGCCGTCAACGGCGGCAAAGCTGCGTGATACCGCGCTTATTCTCACTAAGTACCGCGAAATTGTTTCGGGGCAATATTTGCTAACTGACGATATGTTGGAAATTTTGTGCAGGAAGCTGTCGGACGTGCCGAGTTCGCAGGCGTTGCCGCTTTTGGACGGCGCGTTTTTTTGGGTTGACGGGTTTTCGGGCTTTACACCGCAGGAGGTCGCGGTGCTTGTACATATTTTAAAACGCGCCGATATGGTTAAAATGACGTTGACGATTAACGATATTATTTCGCCCGCGCCGCGTGAAACCATGGAAAAGCTAGAAACTGCGGCGGCGGCGGCAGGTGTAAAAACACTGCCGCATGTGCATATGGAGCGCAATTTCCGACATAAAAATAAACAGCTTGCATTTTTTGCGGAGAATTTTGGGGCAAATTTGACCTTTGAACACGATAGCGAGGGCATAGAAATAATCGCCGCTTCCGACAAGTATTCCTCTGTCTATGCTGTAGCGGAAAGGGTGTTACAATTAGTACGCGGCGGTAATTACCGCTTCCGCGATATTGCTATACTTTGCGGCGACCGCGCGAGTTACGAAAAAATTTTGCAGACGGTGTTTGACCGTTTAAATATACCTATTTTCATAGACACGGAAATCGACATTCTGGCGCACCCCCTTACGGAAATGGTACGCGCCGTACTGGAAATTCCCCTGCGAAACCGCGACTACGAGAGTGTTTTTAGGTTCTTGAAAACGCGGCTGACCACTGTGCAAGACATTGATGTGCTGGAAAATTATGTTTTGGCTAACGGTATTCATTCGTACCGTTGGAATTACCAGTTTTCAGACGAGGCGGCGGAAGCGGCGCGGCAGGAATTTTTGAACGCAATAAAGGATTTTGCAAAACTGCGACCCGATTCTTCCGCTACGGTGGAAGCCCACGCGCGCCGTGTTTTCGACATGCTTTTCGCGCTTGGAGTGCCTGAGGCTTTGCAGGAATGGTTCGAGCGTAGCATGAAAGACGGCGACCCTGCCACGGCGCGGCTTCACGCACAGATTTGGCCTAAGATTTGTCAGGTGTTTGATAAGCTCGTGGAGGTTTTGGGCGGCGAAAGGGTCACGCTTAAAACATTTGCCGCGGTTTTGGACGTTGGGCTGTGTCAAGTGGGCTTGGGGCGTATTCCGCCGACCAACGACCAGATTATTTTGGGCGATTGCACACGCACGCGCTACCCGAAAATAAAGGCGATGCTTGTACTAGGCGCGAATGACGGCGTATTGCCGCCTATTCCCACGCAATCGGGCATTTTTACCGAGCATGAGCGTAAGAGCTTGCAAAATACCGAGCTATCGCTTGCGCCGAATAGTTCCCATAGAATAAGCGAACAAAACTACAATTTGTATTGTGCTGTTTCACAGCCTAGCGAAAAGCTCATTTTTATTTACGCCGAGGAAAAATCGCTGCGCCCTGCGCCTATAATTGCACAGGTGAAAAAAATGTTCCCAAAAACGGCGGTGAGAACGGCAAAAATTCCCGAGGAATTTTCCGTTTCGCATAGCGTATTTTTCGCGCCGTTCGCGCTTTCACGCGATACCACGGACAAGCTGTACGGCAACACAATTTACACCGCCGCCACTCGCCTAGAGGCCTTTGCGCGCTGTCCGTTCGCGTACTATATGAACTATATATTGAAGGCGCGGCCGCGGAAGCTGTACGAGGTGCTTCCTGCCGATTTAGGTAAATTTTTCCATGATGTAATCGCGGGCTTTACACAGCGCGTGTGGAGTGGGGCAGGGGACAGCCCTTCTCGCGCCGAAATAAACGGCATAGTAGACGAAATGGTCGGCTCGTTGGAGCTAGAAAACTCGATTTTTTACAGCACGGCAAGGAATATGTACATTTTGGACAAGGTGCGGCGCGTGGCGGCGGCTTCGTGCTGGGCGTTGTGCGAGCAGGTCAAGAGCGACAGCTACCGCCCATTGCTAATCGAGCATGAAATAAAGACGACAATCGCGTTGGACAACGCGCGAAGCCTAATATTAAGCGGACGCGCCGACCGCATTGACATTTCACAGGAAAGCGGCCGCGTGAAAATTATCGACTATAAATCTGGCAACACAAAATTTAACACCGCCGAGGTTTTAAAGGGCGTACAGCTACAGCTCATGCTTTACATGAACGCGTTTTTGCGTATGGAGCGTACGTTTGAGCCTGGCGGGGTATTTTATTTCCCCATAGACGACCCGATTATCAACGCGGACACCGTGCTTGACGAAGCCAGCCGCGAGCAGAGCCTGCTCAAATGCTTTAAAATGTCGGGGCTAGAGGCAGACGAGGCGAAGGCGGCGTTTTTGGAGTTTGGCGGTGAGGTAGAGGGCAAGGTGAGGGAGCTAGGGGCTAGGATTTTTGATGGGGATATTGCGGCGCGGCCGTATGTTAGAGGGGCAGGGCAGGGGGGGGCTTGTCGGTATTGTGGGTTTGGTGGGGTTTGTGGCACGACAAACGCACGAAGCTAAATCCATTACGCAGTTTGTAGGGGACGGATTTATCCGTCCCGAGGTACGCACGTTCGTCAATTCGGGGACGAGCAACGTCCATTACGCAGTTTGTAGGGGACGGATTTATCCGTCCCGAGGTATGCACATTCGTCAATTTGGGGACGAGCAACGTCCATTACGCAGTTTGTAGGGGACGGATTTATCCGTCCCGAGGTACGCACATTCGTCAATTTGGGGACGAGCAACGTCCATTACGCAGTTTGTAGGGGACGGATTTATCCGTCCCGAGGTATGCACATTCGTCAATTCGGGGACGAGCAACGTCCATTACGCAGTTTGTAGGGGACGGATTTATCCGTCCCGAGGTACGCACATTCGTCAATTTGGGGACGAGCAACGTCCATTAAAGCAGAGCGAGGTAATCTCGGGACGGATAAATCCGTCCCCTACAAAGAACCTGCGTTCGTGCGTTTGTCGTGGGGTTTGTGTGTGTGGGTGGGGTGAGGCGGTTTGTTTGCGTTAAAATACGATTTTGCATATAATAAGGGCAATCCTTGAAAATAAAACGCTCAGAGAGGCGGTGTCCCATGAGATTTATTAGTTCACTAGACGAATTGCTCGCACCAAAAAAGCACAAAATGTTTTTGGATATATTTATCAACAACGCAAGCAGGCTCGAAAACGCAAAAAAAATAGAACGAATTATCCTTTTTGGCAGCTGTGCTAGGGGCGAGGCTTTGGACGATAGCGATATTGATATTGCCGTAGTCGGCGACGAAATAGACGATGTAACGCTTGGCGATTTGTATTATTGTGTGCCTGATACGGATTCGGGCTTTTATGTAGAAAGCGATATAATCGCGCTATCTGGCGCGTTATATGATAAAAACAAGGACATGTATGGAATGGTTCAAAAATATATCGAACGTGATGGGGTGGACATAAGTGGATTATTACAGCTTGGCTGAAAGCCATCAAAAAACGGCTCGTATCTTACTCGACAATAGGCAATATATGGATTCTGTTTATCATTCCTGCCTTGCAGTCGAGATGTATCTAAAATCAAAACATGCCGTTCTGTTCCCTAATTCGGAATTGGGCATAACGCATGATGTTATCGGGATTTCAAGGGATTTAATGAAGCAGTACCCCTCAACGGTAAATTTGCGGCATGTTTTTGTTTCAGTACGCAAATATATGAACGAATCGCGTTATCCGCATGGCGGTACGGCGGTGTATACACAGAGCTTTGCCGAGGAATTTTTTGAGTATATAGAATTGATAAAGGCGTATATTGACAATGAATGTCAATTGAATATTGGGGATTTGGAAAATAGGTATAGAAGGTAATTAGTGGAGTTTGTTGGGGGTGAGGGGTCTATTTTGGTACGGTACTGGATTATTCGTAGCCCCTAGCAAATAATCCACGCTTGTATTGTGTAGCTTGGCAAGCGCGAGCAGGGTTTGTGTCGGTATGTCACGTTGACCTAGCTCATAGTTGGAATAGACCTGTTGGGAGCAGTTTAAGGAGTCCGCAACCTGTTTTTGTGTCCAGTCTTTATCTTCACGCAAATCACGTATTCGGCGATACATAGTCCCACCTCGGGGACAATATACCCTACCGCAAAATGCAGTATTGACATCTACTGCATTTTGCAGTAGGGTAAAGGGGAAAGTTGTCAAATGAGGGAGGAAGTGAGGTAGTTATGAAATGTGGTTTTCCATATTATGACACGTATAATGCTATTCGTAATAAATTTACTAGAAATGTAAAATTAAAGAGATTCACTCAATAAGCTCTTGTGAAACTTAAAGAGACGGCGGTCTCCATTTTGCGTTTCATAATATGGAAGCCCATGTTCGTTAATTAGCTTGCTTGATTGTCTTTGAATATGCTGGTGCTTAATTTCAGTCGTAGTATAGAGATAGAGAACAAAATCAACGCCGCCATCTACAAAATTCACTTCCAGCACAACCGCACGGTTATCCTTCGTAGCCATTTCATTTAACGCGTTACTAATAGAATCTTGCTGTGCTCTAGTTGGTTGGAAATTTGCGTTATAATACCTTAGTGAAATAAATTGATAATTCATATATTGCCTCCTTTCTTACATACCATTATATGCACGATTCATTGCCTGCATGACAATATATCGCGGAAAATCGAATCGCTCGATTTCCCCCATTGTTCATATTCATAATCGGATAGCCCTAAAAACTCTTGCAGTGTGTTATTTGTTTCGTTCGTGTGCCAATATTCAATGTAGCCATCTAAATCTTGGATAGTAGCATCGGCGTTCAAGCAGTCATTAACAAAGTTTTTATACATTAGCTTTTTTCGCTCCCATGTAGTTTCTTCGGTTTTAAAAAGCGATTAAACACGGATTTGGCGGATTCACGCAGATTCACGCGGATTTTATCGGGCGTATCGGAATTATCGGATTTTCGTGGATTTTACAACGAGCCAATCCGCGTAATCCGTGAAAATCCGTTAAATCCGTGTGAAGCCCTTGAATCCCTTAAATCCACTAAACGCCACGCAGAGATAATTCCTCATATTTTCAAACACCCCCTCAATCACTTTATGTGATTGAGGGGGTGTTTTTCCCTACCTACTTCATCTCATTCATATTAAGCAATTTCTCCCACTCTCTATCCACTCTACTCTGCACGTCCTCTATCATCCACTCATTCCCAGGCTTAAACATATGGCTAAATCTACCCTGCGGCTTCAAGTATTCCTCAATGGGTTTCTTTTCCTTGGGGATATAGTTGAGTGTTAGCTTGCCCTCTATTATTTCGTAGATGGGCCATACGCAGGTTTCTAGTGCTAGCTCGCACATTTCCATGAGCAGGGCGGTGTCGTACCGCCAGCCGCGCGGGCATGGGGCGAGGACGTTGAGGAACGCCGCGCCTGGGGTATAAATGCCCTTTTCGGCTTTTTCGCTTAGGTCTTTAAAGTTTTTGAGGGGCATGGTTTGTGCCACATAGGGGATATTGTGTCCCATTATTATTTGTGTGAGGTTTTTGCTGTGTTGTACCTTGCCTGGGATTGTTTTACCCGCAGGGGTTGTAGATGTGTCGGAATATTTTGGGGAAGCACCCGAGCGTTGTATGCCTGTGTTCATGTACGCGCCGTTGTCGTAGCATACATACATCATGTCGTGTCCGCGTTCCATTGCGCCAGACAAGGCCTGCAAGCCTATGTCGTACGTTCCGCCGTCGCCCGCAAACGCAATAAACTTAGTAGCGTTGACGTTTTCGCCCTTGCGTAGCTTTGCCTTGTACACGGCTTCCACGCCTGAAATTGTAGCGGCTACGTTTTCAAACGCGCTGTGAATGAACGAGTCCTTCCATGCCGTATATGGGTACAAGAAGCTAGACACTTCCAAGCAGCATGTAGCGGAGGAAACAACGGCGTGGTCCTCGGGCTTTAACGCGCGTAAAACTGTGCGTACTACGGGGGTTGCGCCACAGCCCGCGCATAATCTATGCCCGCCTGTAAGTCTTTCTGGGCGTGTCGCCCATTCTTTTAAATTATAAGCCATACTCGATTAACCCTCCCGAACGCCAAGATAGTTGTATACTTCTTTAACTGTTCCAGTTTTTACGATTTCCTGTAAATCATTGTAAACGCTGTGAATATCGTCGATTTTTACGTCGCGGCCGCCAAGCCCGTAAATATAGTTTACGACCTTGATACCGTCTGCGCGGCCATACATAGCCGAGGTAACGTCCGTAAACAGCGGGCCGCCCGCGCCATTGCACGAATCGGCTCTGTCCATAACCGCTACCGCCTTACATTTCGACAACGCGCTTACTATTTGTGTTACTGGGAATGGTCTAAACACACGGATTTTGACAAGCCCCGCCTTTACGCCCTTTTCCCTAAGCTGGTCAACGCAATCCTTAGCTGTTCCTGCGGTGGAGTTGATTATTACTATAGCTGTTTCCGCATCTTGCATTTTGTATTCTTCAAACAAGCCGTACTTGCGGCCCGTCAATTTTTCAAAATCGGCTGCCACTTCGAGAATTGCCTTAATCGAGCCTCTCATTGTTTCGGCTTGCTGGCGTTTCGATTCAAAATAGTACATAGGAAGCGACAACGGTCCCATGGACATGGGCTTATTTTTGTCCATTAAATGGTATGGAGGGTTGTATTTTCCTACAAATTTTTTGACCTCATCGTCCTCGATTAGGTTAAGGTTTTCTACCTTGTGCGAGGTGATAAAGCCGTCAAAGCAGTCCATTACAGGCAGCATAACATCGGGGTGTTCCGCGATTCTTACCGCTTGTATGAAATTATCGTATGCTTCCTGGCTGTTTTCGCTGTAAATTTGTATCCAGCCGCTGTCCCTTGCTCCCATGGAGTCGGAATGGTCGCAGTGGATATTGATAGGTCCCGACAATGTGCGGTTGATGGTCGCCATTGTTATGGGCAGTCTGTAGGAAGAAGCGATATACAGCATTTCCCACATAAGGGCAAGCCCTTGGGAGCTTGTGGCAGTCATAGCGCGGCCGCCCGCCGCTTGCGCGCCGATACATGCGCTCATCGCGCTGTGTTCAGATTCTACAGGCACAAACTCGGTGTCTACCTCGCCGTTTGCCGCGTAGTTGGAAAAATATTGCGGAACCTCTGTAGACGGTGTTATGGGGTACGCCGCTACAACATCGGGGTTTATTTGCTTCATAGCAATGGAAACAGCTTCATTGCCGCTTAAACGCTCTCTTATCGCCATAGGTTATGCGTCCTCACTTTCTATAGCACCAAATGGGCAGGCTTTTACACATATTAAACAGCCCTTGCAGTAGTCATAATCAAAGCCAGATATTTTGCCGTCCGCGTTTACGGGAATAGACACGTCTGGGCAAACTGGCACGCAAAGCAGACACTGCTTGCACTTTGCTTCGTTCCAAACAGGCTTATTGCTCCGCCAGTCGCCAGTGTGGAAATCTGCCGCGCTGCCCGCCTTGAAAACGTGGCTGCCGTGGTTTATGGTTTTCCATGTTTCGTTTGCAACTGTTTTGCCTATATTCATAGTCCTTTAACCTCCCCTATGGCGCGTTTTATTGCGTCCATATTAAGTGCGATAACTTGCGGCTTGGTTGCAAATTTATGTTTTAGCGAGCCTTCCATGTCGCTGATAAACTCGTCGTCGCTCATTACTCCTGACACCTTTACCGCGGCGGCAAGCATGGGCGTGTTTGGAATAGGCCTTTTTATGCAGTCCACGGCTATGCCTGTAGCGTCTATTGTACAAATTTTTCCAGTGTAGCCGTCTAGCTTGGGTCTTATTTCGTCAGGCGATTTGGGCGTATTTACGATAATCGCGCCGTCCGCCTTAATTCCCGCCGTAACGTCTACGCAGTCTAACAAGGTTTCGTCAACAACAACAACAAAATTAGGCTCATAAACATTGCTGTGAACCCTAATTTCTTGGTCGGAAATCCTGTTGAACGCCGCAATGGGCGCGCCCATTCTTTCTGGGCCGTACTCTGGAAAGCCCTGTACATACTTTCCTGTGTTAAACGCGGCATCGGCAAGCAAAATAGACGCGGTTTTTGCACCCTGTCCTCCTCTGCCGTGCCAGCGAAATTCCACTACTTTCGACATTTCTCGTCCTCCTTATATTTTCAAGGAATCTCTGAAAACACATGCTCTCGCACGAGCTAGGTTTTCCGAGGTTGCCTTTATTAAGTGATGGTTGAATTAAATAGACAAACTGCAAAAAATCACTATTTCTAGGTTAGACTAAGTTTATATCGCTGTCAAGAATTTTTTGGGATAGGGAGGTGATTTTTTATAGCTTTTATAATCAGTAAAAAGCCCGATAAAAGGGGTTATTCTTTCGTCGGGCGGGGGGTGCTTGTATGTTTTGTGGTAAATTAAATTTCTCAAGAGGGTAATGGGTTTTGTTGTATAGTTTTGGGGGTTTAATGGAGTGACAATGCTCTTTGCTCGCTGTATTCGCTTTTCATTTTGCGTAAAAGTATTGCTACGTCCATTGGGTTAGCTCCACCTTCAAGTAGTTCTAATGCTTTATCGGCAGTGTTAATCACCCCAATGGCTTTTCCAATGGCTTCGCTCCTAACCTCACCTCTAACCTCCGCGTCATTTTCCCAACGCTCTCTAAATGTCAACACTTCCACCACATCCTTATCGTCCCTAAAATCTTGCATGACTTTTGTTGTATAGTTTTGGAAATTCAGTGGAGTGACAATGCCCTTTGCTCGCCGTATTCGCTTTTCATTTTGCGTAAAAGTATTGCTACGTCCATTGGGTCAGTTCCATTTTCAAGTAGTTCTAAGACTTTATCTGCGGTATTAGCTACGCCCCTAATTTCCCCCTTAACCTCCGCGTCATTTTCCCAACGCTCTCTAAATGTCAACACTTCCACCACATCCTTATCGTCCTTAAAATCTTGAAAACTTGCTTTAATCGCCGCCGCTACAGTTTTTACCGCTTCGTCCTGCGGAGTGAGATTTTTGCCAAGAAAGAACGCGGCTAGCTCCCCCGTTTGGCTTTTTTCTTCTGATAGTTTTTCCAAGTCTACGAACATAATACCCGAGGTTTCGGGGTGATTCTTGCCTGTTACCTCGTCCTTGAGAATATAGCGAGTAAATATTTTACCGTGCAGGACGGAGGGGACAGTTTCGGCAAGCAGCCATATTTGGTTCGCAGGCTTGCCTTTTGCGTGGCTTATTCCTAGCCCGAAATACACCACCGACCTATCGGGAATAGGCGGTCTTGTGTATGCACTGTTTTGAAATTCTATGAAGTATACGCCCTCTTTTGCTTCATTTTCCGTGATTTTGATGTCTTGGTCACGAGAAGTTTTTGTGTCCTTGCCTATGAGGTGCTTAAATTGAGTTTTTACGCCTATTTCCCCATTGATTGTGGCTAGCAGGGTATCGGGCTTTTCTTTTTGAAAACGCTCTATGAAAATGTTAATTGCCAAACGCAGGGCTTCCCAGTTATTGATGTGCTGAAAGGTGAAATTTATAAAGATGTCATTCATTGGGAAGATTGGCAAATTGCCGTCTGCTAGTTCTACGTAGCCTAGTGGTGTTAGATTTACTACGTTCATTTTCATGTAACCTCCAAAATAGTCTCATCGTGTGTAAATGTATTTTATCACACTCTATCATTTATAGCAAACCCTAAAAGTACCCGCTCCAAAAGGAACGGGCACTTTGTTTAAGGTATTTACTTTCCTGCCATTTGGTGTTGTTGTGCTTCTATCATCTTTTTAACCATATAGCCCCCAACGGAACCGTTCTGGTAAGATGTAAGATTGCCGTTATAACCATTAGAAAGCGGTATGCCTAGTTTGGTTGAGAGTGATTTTTTCTGGCTTTTACTAAAGATTTATGGAACGCGGATTTTCGCGGATTTACAACAGGATTTTGATGTGTTCAACTCGCTGGAAAATATCAAGGTAAATCAGAAAAAAACAAATATACGCATGAATAAGCAAAAAAATCCACTTCACGAAAAAATGTGAAGTGGATTTTTTATTGCTTTTTCGCTGTTTGGTAATTCCATTATTAGCGTAGTTTGGCTAATTTGCCGTTATATTCATATGGTACGTTTAATGCATTTTGTTCAGCTGTAATGGCGGCAATGTACCACGTATTATCTGTGGAATATGCTTTTTTTACATGCCCCCCAACTTTGCCATATCCCGCTGTTTCATTGGTTTTATCTTCCCAAAACTCTATCCATGACTTATACCCATCTGGATGCCTTTCGCTTGTGCCTTTTATGTTTTGAATGTACATTTTTTCCTCCTTAATAATCTCTCTTTTAATTTTGAGATTGATATAGAATCCTTACCTCTGACAAGAACTCAGACCTATCCATATTTTTTCTATGGACATATGATATAATGTTTGCTATCATTGCATTTGGTAAGTTTCAAAGTAACAAACATTTCTATGCGTTGAGATTGATTGTTTTCGCAGTCAACTCAATGCTCTTTTTTTGCAATCAAATTAACCACCCGCCTTCCTTTGTTAGCACTCGTCAAATATGAGTGCTAACAAAGGAAGGTTATCACAAAAAGTCTGAAAAGTCAAGCAAAAATTTCCACATCACAAATGAAATTTATAAGCGTATATGAAAGTAAAAAAACAAAACTCTGCCAATTCCCTTATTTGCAATAAACCCCAAAAGTGCCCACTCCAAAAGGAACAGGCACTTTTTTATAGGCTTACTTACTAATTTACTAATCTTAATCTTCGAGATGTCGCTTGTTTCTGCTTGGCAGATAATCATCTCACATTTTCGCTTTGCGAAAACCTTCGCATAAGCTACATGCGGCGAAGCCGATTATTTTCCTGCCATTTGGTGTTGTTGTGCTTCTATCATCTTTTTAACCATATAGCCCCCAACGGAACCGTTCTGGTAAGATGTAAGATTGCCGTTGTAACCCTTAGAAAGCGGTACGCCTATTTCGTTTGCTACTTCATATTTGAAGGCATCTAACGCGGCTCTAGCTTCGGGAACGACTGCTTTATTCCTAGACACAATAAATCTCTCCCCTCATCGTCAATCGTTGTAGCGTAGTACGCTTGGTTTATCCAAACGCCACAAGCATTTACGCCTGTGACCGCCTTATATCGCGGCGGTACATGAAATTGTCCATTGCTACAGAGATAGTATTAGCAGGGAGGAGATTTGTATGCTGGTAATTCCTACACGCGCCCGAGATACTCGCCTGTGCGTGTGTCGATTTTAATAACCTCGCCCACGCCGACAAACAAAGGCACTTTTACGGTCGCGCCTGTTTCTACTGTGGCGGGCTTTGTCGCGCCTTGGGCTGTGTCGCCCTTGAAGCCAGGCTCGGTTTCGGTAATCGCCAGCTCTACAAACAATGGCGGCTCTATGCCGAAAATACGCCCATTGTGCATTAACACTTGAACGGTTTCGTTTTCCTTTACAAAGGTGAGCTTGTCGCCTATGTCGTCGGCGTTCAAGCCAATTTGTTCAAAATTTTCGTTGTCCATAAAGTGGAACAGCTCGCCGTCGCTGTATAGATATTGCAGGTCGCGGCGGTCGATATGCGCCTTTGGCATTTTTTCCGAAGGGCGGAAGGTTCTTTCCACGGTCGAGCCGGTTTCCAGATTTTTCATGGTTGTGCGTACAAATGCCGCACCCTTCCCAGGCTTTACGTGCTGAAAGTCCGTAATGATAAAAATTCCGCCGTCAATCTCGACTGTGATTCCGTTCTTAAATTCGCTTGCTGAAATCATAAGTAAATTTCTCCTTTATATTAAAATATTATTCATGGCGCGGCCGTTGGGCTACACGCATAGCCGCCTCGGTGATAATGAGGACTAAATCTGTATCAAACTGCCCCTCCAGCGAGCTTAGCTTCGTGTATAGCTGACCCTTGGGCGTGACGACATATTTAGGCGTGCTATTGTTTAGCGCGTAGGCGAGCCTGTCCATGTCGCACCGTTCGCAGCGGCAAATATGGGGCATACTATCTAGCACGCTAGGCATTTTGTGGCGAATGAGGTCCTCCATGTAATTTTGAAGTTTAAATTCGGTTTCCATTTCTAACGCCTTCTTTCGGTTGCTTGTAATTGCTTTCATTTTTCTTCAATTTCGTTAATTGTCGCTCGTCCGCTACTAGGCGAGAGAGTAATCCGTTGCTTCCATTTGTCAAGCGTTAATGTAACTGTCGCCCCTCCAGAAATTGTCCCGCGCGGCAGATAATTTATGAAATTGGAGCTAGTATTGATACTTGCTTCAACTCCGTCAGGCAATTCCACCGTGCGAATAGTCGTATCGTAAGAGCTTCTGACAATATCTGTAACTAAATGATAGCTGTCCCCATCTTTAAAGCATATACCATACCGCTTGCCCTCCATTATGGCGCGGCGTTGTGCGTAGCGTAGGTCGGCTTGCAGCACTCGCGCGGCGTTGTTCAAAATACGTTCTTCATTATTATTCGCGCTAGTGTTAATTAAAATCATGCCAAGAAATACCATTAGCAACGAAAGCGCGATTGTTAGCTCTAAAAGTGTAAGCCCCGACTTTGCTTTGCGTTCGCTATTTGTCATAATGCGCGGCTGCTTGCGGCGCGGCTGCTTCTATGTCCGCAAAATATTTGCGAAGAATCCAGCGTTCCGCAAGCCGTTTTAAGCGAACAAGCAAAAAATCCTTTTCCGAAACAGGCCTTACTAAAATGGTAGTAATCTGCGCGTTTTTCCCCGCCCAAATATCGGAAAGCACTTGGTCGCCGATAATCGCGGTATTGGCAGGCTTTGTTCCCATAGTTTCCATGGCGTAGCGTATGCCGCGCGTAAGCGGCTTGATTGCGTTGGCGATACCTGGCAGCGTAAGATTTTCGCTAAAATGCCCTAGCCGTTTGTTGGTATTATTTGTAACAAGGCACAGTCTAAAGCCCATGCTCTCCAGCCTTTGCAAAAGGGCGGCGGTTTTCGCCGAGGGTTGTTTTTCGTCAAAGCGCGTAAGGGTATTGTCAATATCAAAAATTATGCCGCGTATATTTTTTTTCCACAATTCCTCGTACGGAACAAGGAAAACTGTTTCGTAGTAAAAGTCGGGGGTAAGATAGGAAGCAAGCAAATCAACACGTCCCTTAGAGCCTAAACAGGTTCTTATGCTAGTCGCAAATCATTGAACGAATGTAACTTTATCACTGTAGGCTAGTAATCGTCAAGGGATTTTACACTGCTGGCGATTATTATTTGTGGAGGGTGGGTTTTGAGGGTATATTCTCATAAATCTTGACAATCCCCAAAAGCTAATATATAGTAGGTACATTGGGGGGTCACGTTTTTGTGCAATAAAATTTCTGGGTGTGGCGTAGCTTGGTAGCGCGCTAGACTGGGGGTCTAGAGGTCGCAAGTTCAAATCTTGTCACCCAGATGTGTAACAAGCGAGTGATTTCAAGGCTTCCGCCCCCTTACGGAAGCCTTGAGTGTTTTTGCACAAAAACCGCTAGCCTTGCAAGGGAGGTTTTTCCATGTGGTGTACTATGTCTAAATTTGATTTCTCAAAAGTCGCATAACGTGTTTCATTGCAGTCAATAATGTATTTAGCAGGAGGGCTTGGAATGATTACTAAACTTGAGCTTAAAAATTTCCGTTGCTTTGAGGACTTCACTTTCGATGGAATACGCCCCGTTACACTCATAGCAGGAGAAAACAATGTCGGTAAGTCGGCGTTGTTAGAGAGTGTGTGCCTTTTTATGGGGAGAAATACCCCCCAAGTTTTCAATGTGTTGAATGACATTCGTGGATTAAATCGTATGCCATTTACTCCTTATACAGTTTGGGAGTCGCTTTTTTCAAATTATAACACAAATGAAGCTATTAACATTCGTGTCGTTTTTGACGGCACAGAATGTTTATTGAGCCTCAGCAGTGGCGAGGCTCTTGAATTTGACATTTCAGATTCAGATTTTGGCGATACCTTGTCAATGGTTGAGAATTATCCTCTAAAAGTACAGTATATAGAAAATGATACCGAAAATAATTTTAATTACATCTTATTGCGCGAAGGGCGTATAGCAATAGAGCGGGAAGGTAGGAAATATAGGAAATATAGGTCGCATCTACTGTCACGGCGACTGCATAGAATTTTACCTAATTATCTTTCGACAAAACTGCCTATTTCCACAAGCCGAATTGCAAATTTATTAGACTCGCATTTAAGACATGGAACGATAGGCAAAATCGTCGATATATTAAACATATTCGACAATCGTGTAAAGGATTTGTTGATAACTTCAACGAATGGAATCCCTGGTGTTGCGGTGGATTTGGGGTTGCCTGTCAAATTGCCTATAAATATTTTAGGAGATGGAATCAACAAGCTGTTAGGTATTATCCTTTCTATGTTTTCTAATCCAGACGGAATCCTGCTCATCGACGAAATCGAAAACGGTTTTCATTACTCGTTCTTTCCTAAGCTGTGGGAGATTATAGGTAAACTTACCATTGAAACAGGGTGTCAAGTCTTTGCTACAACTCACAGCAGTGAATGTATTGACGGCTCGCTTAAACTTGCGACAAGCTCTGAAAATCCCGATTTATTCCGATTTGTAAGGCTTGACAGGGTAGAAGGTGTTGTTGTGCCTAAAATATTCAGCAACGATTCCTTTGAATATGCGGTCAACAACAATTGGGAGGTGCGATGAGTATGGCTAAGAAACCGTACGCCCCCGAAATAAAAATTGAACGCCCAAATCTTATAATTTACGAGGGCAAAGAGGACGGGGCGTTTTTTGAGCATTTCCTAAAAAACCTTGGATTGATTGACGATTTTCAGCGTTACAATGCAGATGGCGTTAACAATATAGCACGTTTTATTAAGTTCATTCGGAATGCTAAGGGGGCAGAAAAATTAAAATCCATAGTAGTCATAGCTGATTCCGATAATAAGCCTAAAGGTCGCTCCCAATCAATTAAAGATGCCTTGCGTAGAGCGAATTTTCCAGTTCCGACAAGCCCTTGCGTTGTCGCTATGAGTAAAAATAGTGATAACGTCCAGAAAACAGCTTACGCCTTATTCCCAAAACTTAACTCAGACGATGAAAATGGTGCATTGGAAAATTTGTATTTAGAGTTGCTTACACACCCCAGACAAAACGAGATTTTATCTATAGTTGACAGTGCAATGACAAATTATGAAAAACAAATTGAGGTGCTGAATCACCCTCATAAAAATAGACTGCATACATATTTGTCACTAACGAACGAGTATGTTGCTGAGGGACTTTCAGCAGTGATGAGCAAAAACGCTTTTGATTTCAACTCGGAAAAATTACAGCCGCTTAAAGATTTGCTTTCTTCGATTGTAGGCGATGAGCTGTAAATGTTTAATCAATAGACACCACTGCAAGCGTTTTCCCCAACGGTGCTAATAACCTAAGAATGGTATCAAGCTGTGGGCTTGTTTCCCCTGCTTCCATACGAGATATAATAGGCTGTTTAACCCCGCTCAATTGTTCAAGCTCTCTCTGTGAGATGTTTTTTTCTTGGCGGGCTTTTATCAATTCGCCTATAATAGCTACTCTTAGATTGCTCTCGCGTATTTCCTCGGCGGTGTATATTTCGGCTCTAACTTCTTTCCATGTCCTCATTACGTTTGCTCCTTTCCCTAATATCTGCCAAATTACGTTTAGCTTGGTCGATTTCGTGCTTGGGGGTCTTTTGGGTCTTTTTAAATTGGAAATGGTGAAGAAGTATAAACCCGTTATTCGTCCAACCCGCAAAAAATATTCTTCCTCTTATCGGTCGCAATTCCCAAATTTCGCCGTCTAAATGCTTGATATATGGCTCTCCCGCTGTTTTGCCGTATTCGCTTAATACTTGAATGTAGTCGTTAATTTTATTGTGATTTATGCGGCTGTCCTTATCTGTTTTATGTGCCAAGGCTTGTATATATTCAAGTATTGGGCTTATGCCGTTTTTGTCCTCATAAAAATAAATTTCGTACATAAGGTAATATCCCCCCCGCTAAGGTGTATTATACTTAAAAGTTATCAAGAGTGCAAGGGGATTTATCACACTTGCCCCTTTCCAAACACAAAAATGTATAATTTTCTATTTTTATTGAAACAATATAATTTAGATATAAATTTTTCCATGAGAGGAGAGTTCTTCATGCAGAATTTAAAACAATCAGAGCTTAACTGGATTCGTGAAGTGGTGTCGGCACACAATATGTCGGCAAGCAAGCTGCACACCTATTCAGAACAAGTGCAAGACCCACAAATTAAGCAAATGTTTGCACAATCGTCAACAAAGGCAAGACAAGCCGCACAAAATCTTTTACAAATGCTGTAAAATAGGCGCGGATTCCATTATTAGAAAAAAAGGAGCGAAAGACATTATGCAGGAAAAAGACATGGTTCTTGACGTACTGGGTAGCGTAAAGGGCGGGCTTGCGGGCTACGCGACATTTATAAGCGAAACCGCTAACCCAACACTACGTCAGACATTCCAACAAATGCGCGACGGCGACGAGAAATTCCAATATGACCTCTACAAAATCGCCGAACAAAAGGGCTATTATGCCACCTCGCCCACAGCAAGCCCACAGGACATGCACTCCGTAAAAACGGCACTGACAAGCTCTAGCGGAACGACCACAGGTATGCACTAGCATTTTTTAATGAGCCTGATGTAGCCTCTTTTGACAAGCCCCAAAAGTCCGCTTTTGGGGCTTGTCATATAGGTGTGAGAATCAGTGGCGCGCCCACTATTTCTCGCTCGCCCACCCCTCCCACACATCAGGCTGATAGCCCACAGTAGCCTTTTTCCCATTCCGCACAATAGGCGTTTTAAACATGCCTGGATTTTCCAGTAGCCGTTGCTCTTTGTCCTCTTGACTGGCAAGGTACGCGATAAACTGCGCTTCGTATTCTCGCGATTTTTCGTCCATTAAAGCAGTCATTCCGCCGACCGCGCTTTTGACGGAGCTGTACTCGCCCTTGCTCATGCCGTACTTAGCAACGTCAATAAGCTGGTATTTTATTCGCCGTTCTTTAAAATACCGCTCGGCTTTTTTCGTATCAAAGCATTTCGACTTGCCGAAAATTTGTATGTTCATTTTTTTTCCTCGTTTCCTTATAATTGTTGCACATATTGGTTAATTTGGGGCGGTACGGTACGTGGGTGGGGTGGGTAACGTGGCAACCTCGGGGCGGACAAGTCCGCCCCCTACGACCGTACCGATACACACATGTTGGTTAATTTGGGGCGGGGCGATACGTGGGCGGGGTGGGTAACGTCCATGGGTTTTGTAGGGGGCGGACTTGTCCGCCCCGAGGTACGCACGTTCTATAATTCGGGGACGGGCAACGTCCATTAACACAGAGCGTGGCAACCTCGGGGCGGACAAGTCCGCCCCCTACGAAAAACACGACAAACGCACGAAGCCCAATTCCGACAAGCACACGAAGCCCAATTCCAACAAACACACGAATCCCAATTCCGACAAACGCACGAATCCCAATTCCCCTGTTGACATTACATTTCTATTTGATACACTTTTTACAACAAAAAACTTTCACCACGGAGGCGCAAATGATTTATGCTCTTTCAGACGGACAACAATTGCTGTCAAAGCACCGTATGCCCTACAAGGTTATTAGATTTATCGCGTCGGGCGGGCAGGGCGAGGTATACGAGGTAGAGGACAAAAGCGGCCAGCGGTTCGCGCTTAAATGGTATTTTAAACATTCTGCGACCAAGGAGCAAAAAAAGCTAATCGAAAACCTAATCGCGCGCGGCTTGCCAGACCAGCGTTTTCTTTGGCCTGTGGATATAATTTTAAAGGACGGGCTGTTTGGGTATATTATGCGCCTACGGCCGCCAATGTACAAGGGCATTGTGGATTTAATGAAGCGCAGGGCAGAGCCGACCTTTAGCGCGTTGTGCATGGCGGGAATTAACCTGTCTGACGGCTACCAAAGTCTACATTCCCAAGGGCTTTGCTATCGCGATATTTCCTTTGGCAATTTATTTTTCGACCCTGCCAACGGTGATGTCCTAATTTGTGACAACGACAATGTGACCGTAAACCACGACCCCACAAGCGCGACAAGCGGAACGCCGCGCTTTATCGCCCCAGAAATTATTACACAAAAAAAATCGCCGTCCACGGAAACGGACTTGTACTCTATGGCGGTTTTGCTGTTCTACATGTTTATGCTGCACCACCCGCTAGAGGGCGCAGTAGAAGCAAGTATCAAGTGCTTTGATGCAAAGGCAATGGAAAAAATTTACGGACACGAGCCGATTTTTATATGGGACCCAGCCAACGAAAAAAACCGCCCAATTCCTGGGTATCAGAACAACGCAATTATTTTTTGGAAAATGTATCCGCCGTATCTGCGCGACATGTTTACGCGCGCATTCACAAAGGGGCTTCGTGACGGAAACGCTCGAATTGTGGAAAAAGAATGGAAGGACACGTTCGCAACGCTAAAAAACAGTATTCTCTACTGCCAAAGCTGTAGCAAGGAAAATTTTTACAACAAAAAGCCTGTCTGCTGGTCTTGCGGAAAGCCCATCGCGCCGCCGCCGCGCCTAAATATCAAGGGACAGCTCGTCATGCTCAATTATAACACAATAATTTACGCGCATCATTTGCTTGGCAGCTTCGACTTCAAAACCGTCGTCGGGAAAATGTCGCCGCACCCCTCGCAGACTGGAAAATGGGGCTTGACAAACGCCACCAAGGACAACTGGACTTTTATCAAGCCCAACGGCGACACCGCCGTAATAGAGGCTGGCAAAACCGCGCCGCTGTTGACTGGCGCGAAAATCAATTTTGGCCCTGCGGAGGGGACGATAGAATAGGCGGCTGTGACGGTGGGGTTTGTTGGGGCGGTGTGAGTTGCGGAGCTTATAGAAAAGCGGGGGAAGCAAATGGATTATATAATTTATGCAATCTCATTGTTTTGCCTATTAACGGCGAGTGCCACTGCAAATACATTAGAAACCGCAAAGGATTTTCCAGTTATCGAAGCTACAGCCGAGATAAAGGAGTACGAGGCAGTACCCATGGGAACGCCGCCTGACAAGTTTGCGGATTACGCTTCCATTATTGAAGAATATCGCAGATTTGCGGGGTATTCTATCGAGGGCTATGATAGGGCAAGCGTGCAGGATATAGAGTGGTATAGCCGTGGGTGGTTGGGAAGCGTGATTATTAGCACATACATTGACACTCCGCGCACAAAAAATGACTATAGCTATGCGATTGTAGATTTGAATGGAAACGGTAGCCCCGAGCTTATATTGGCTATGGGGGACAGTATCGTTTGTGCTGTTTTTTCGATGGTTGACGGTAAACCAAAATTATTACACGAGTTTTGGCAAAGATATACATGCGAGATTGACACGGCAGGGACAATTCGCACTAGCGGCTACGGCGGGGCAGGCTGGACAGACTTTGAGGTGTATACTATTTCGCAGGACGAATTGGTGCGGATTGACGCGTTTGGCTTAGATGGGTGGAATCAGGTAGCTAACGAACAGAGCTATTACAGAATGGCAGACGGCACGAAAAAAAATATTACAGAAAGCGAATTTGAAGCACTTTATGCCCTGTTTTCAGATACTTTACACTCAACCAGAAATTCTAGGATTGAGTTTGTTCCTTTGTTTGACTGAATCTCGGCAATGTAATGGGCACTTAAAAAATTTTCACACGAATTTACGGCTTGTCCGTATTCCAATTTGTTAGGATATGATGTATAGTTGTTGTAGGAGTGGATTTAGTGGATAAAAAAATCTACAACATAGATGAAATAAAAAAAATGGTTGAACCTGTTGTTCAAAAGCATGGAGTAAAACAACTTTCCATTTTCGGCTCATACGCGAAAGGAAACGCTTCCTCGCAAAGCGATATTGATTTCCACTTGATGAAAACTGGCGATTTATGGGGATATTTCAAATTGCTTGGCTTCAAGCAAGATTTAGAAAATTGTCTTGGCGTAAATGTTGACGTGCTGACAACCGGTGCAATGGATAGCGAGGTGTTTAACGAGGTGCGAAAAAGCGAGGTGTTAATTTATGGATAATATGAAAAGGGATTTATATATCATAATGATAGTATAACAGAAAAATACAATGAAATGCCATGGAAACAAATAAAAGGTATGCGGAATATAGCGGCACACGGCTATGAAAATTTTGATGTTGATATTTTATGGCAAACGCTTAAAGCGGATATTCCCGAATTATGTGAATATTGTAATAAAATTATTATAAAAGAACAATCCATATAATATTGTTTGTACAAACGGAGGCGGGCGTATGGGCTACATATCAAAACGTCAGCACGTAAAAAAGCAGGCAGTAAGGTATCGTCTAAGTGGTTTTCTTAGACAATACCGCACGCCGACCAATTCATATTCCGACCAACCTAAGCGGGTTTCCCTTTTTATGTGGAAAACCGCTTATTTTAAATTCACCTAGCCCTCAAATCCCCCACAACAAACGCCCGAAGCCCAAAAGGCAGAAATCAAACACGGATTTAACGGATTTTCGCGGATTTACACGGATTGGCTCGTGCAAATACCCACAACAAACGCACGAATGGCAAAAGCGCGCAGGTTCTTTGTAGGGGACGAGCTTGCTCGTCCCGAGGTATGCACGTTCGTCAATTCGGGACGGATAATGTCTATTAACGCAGAGTGAGGTAATCTCGGGACGGATAACGTCTATTAACGTAGAGCGAGGTAATCTCGGGACGGATAAATCCGTCCCCTACAAAAAACCTTGCAAAGCACCACAAAAACCGCGAAAATTCCGTAAAAACCCTGCAAATACCCACAGCAAACGCCCGAAGCCCAAAGGCACAAACCAAACACGGATTTAACGGATTTTCGCGGATTACGCGGATTCGTTCGTGCAAATCCCCACAACAAACGCCCGAATAGCAAAAGCGCGCAGGTTCTTTGTAGGGGACGAGCTTGCTCGTCCCGAGGTATGCACGTTCGTCAATTCGGGACGGATAACGTCTATTAACGCAGAGCGAGGTAATCTCGGGACGGATAAATCCGTCCCCTACAAAAAAACCTACAAATCACCACAAAAAACTGCGAAAATTCCACAAAAACCCCGCAAATCCCCACAACGAACACCCAACCCCCCACCCAGACAGGAGTGACCCCATGAACCCTCACACCCCCAACACTATCCACCCCCAAAAACCCCTCCCAAAAACAAACATAC
>Ga0099364_10002871_pt1 | contig 27218 bp, 22 predicted proteins | sample TergutTh196P3_FD_73070 | JGI IMG/M metagenome (GOLD analysis project Ga0099364, IMG submission 73070) | Microcerotermes parvus P3 segment gut microbial communities from Pointe-Noire, Republic of the Congo - Th196 P3 | ecosystem: Host-associated > Arthropoda: Insects > Digestive system > Gut ... | reverse complement strand
GTCTAACACAGCAATTGAAATGCAGATAAAATTCGATGTCTACCGGGATGCGGGGGTAAGCGAATACTGGGTGCTTGATCCGGAAAACAAACACCTTAGTGTATATCTTTTTGACGGCGAAAAAATAATCAGCCGTACTTACAAGGAAAAAGACCAAGCGCCGGTTTCTGTACTCAGTGGGCTAATGATTGATTTGAAGGCTGTGTTTGCTGAATAGAAGCACTATAACTCACACCATAAGTGCCGGAGATGCCAGCATGGCTATGGCACGACCGATGCCGTAAAGTAGCGGATCGTGCGGAGCTAAATACCAGCCCAACCCGCCTTGCGCCCCTATCCAGCGATGTAGACCTGAAACTTTTGCAAACAATGAACACCCAAAACATGGTTATGGCACGACCGATGCCGTAAAGTAGCGGATCGTGCGGAGCTTGAGGAGCCCTGAAGAGGGCTCGCTCAAGTCCGCAGAGCAAACCAAAAACGGCATCGGTCGTGCTGGAACAAATTCTTAGGGTGTTCATTGTTTGGCAGGGAGGTTCAGTTTTGCAAGAGCAATATTCAAGCAAACTGCACTTTCCCCCCATTAATATTATATGAACATATTTTTTCATAAATTATGGCGCTGGATTTTTTTTCTAAGAGAATTCTTTTTCCCTTTCGGATGTTCTGTTTGCCAGACAGAACTTTTGGGGCTTGATGAAACATGGTACGGGCTTTGCTCTCCTTGCCGGTCAAAATTGGAATATGAGATTAACAAAAGATTGACCGAGGAAGCCTGCATTATTTGCGGCAAGCCTTTAATTTCCGAGCATGGAAGCTGCCTTTCCTGCAAAAACGGCGCAGAGCGCTCTTATGACCGCGCCACCGTTCTTTTTCCATATACGGGAAAATACCGGCGCTTGTTAAGCGCATATAAATTTGCGGGCAACCTTGCCCTTGGGAATTTCTTTTCAGAAAAGATTATAGAGATTTTAATACGGGGCATTTTTTCGCAGGAACTTAAAATTGTCCCTGTGCCGCCGAGGCCTGGCAAGATTCGCAAAAACGGCTGGGATCAGGTTGAATACCTTGCAAAACTGCTCGAAAAGAGTCTTAGAAGCTCAGGCGAAATGCAGCTTGCCCGCTGCCTTAAACGGCTGCCGTCCAAGAGCCAAAAGGAACTTGGCAAGGAAAACCGAAAGCTTAACCTGCTTAGCCGTATTGTGCCGGTTGGACAGGCACCAAAAGTATCTGTTTTGATTGATGATGTAATGACTACAGGCTCAACCCTTGTAGCCTGCGCCTCAGCTCTAAAAAACGCCGGCTCAGATACCGTATACGGATTATGCCTTTTCTACGATTGATATAAGTAAGGCAAGATAGTATAATTAACATTAAATCTAAATTTAAAGGTGTATATTTATGGTAGCTGTATTAAAACAAAATGTTACAAATGAACAAATAGAGAGTCTTTCAAAATGGCTGGAAAGCCGTGGGTTAAAAGTCCAGGTTTCAAAAGGCGAATTCCAAACAATCATAGGCTTGATTGGGGATACAAGAAAAATTGACAGTGAATTACTGGAAAGCCTTGAAATGGTAGAATCTGTCAAGCGGATTACCGAGCCTTTCAAAAGCGCTAACCGCAAATTCCATCCTGATGATACCATCGTAGAAATTGGCGGCCTAAAAATAGGCGGACCTCATTTCCAAATCATTGCAGGCCCCTGCTCTATAGAGTCCCCCGAGCAGATACTCGCTATTGCGGAAAGCGTTCATGCATCCGGAGCTACAATCCTTAGGGGCGGGGCTTTTAAACCGCGTACCTCTCCTTACGATTTCCAGGGCCTTCATGCAGAAGGCATTGAATTGCTTGTAAAGATAAAAAAACAAACCGGTATGGCTGTTATCACAGAAATCATGAATGCAAATCATCTGTCATTATTTGAAGAGGTTGATATAATTCAGGTCGGGGCCAGGAATATGCAGAACTTTGAACTTTTAAAGGCACTGGGGCTTTGCAAAAAACCGATATTGTTAAAACGCGGCCTTGCCAATACCCTGCAGGAATTGCTGATGAGCGCGGAATATATCATGGCGGGGGGAAACCATAATGTCATTCTCTGCGAGCGGGGGATTCGCAGCTTCGAAACCTTTACGCGCAATACCCTGGATATTTCCGCAGTGCCTATGCTAAAGGAGTTAAGCCATCTGCCGGTAGTGGTCGATCCCAGCCACGCTACGGGAATAGCGCGCCTTGTGCAGCCTATGTCCCTTGCAGCAACTGCCGCAGGAGCCCACGGTCTTATGATCGAGGTGCATAACGACCCGGTTAATGCCCTCTGTGACGGAGCGCAATCCCTTACGCCCCAGCAATTTTCAGAACTGACCGAAAGGGTAAGCAAAATTCGCGGGGCAATATGACCATAGGTATTGCCGGCATAGGCCTAATCGGGGGCTCTCTTGCCAAGGTCTACAAATCCGACGGCCACACTGTTTATGCCTTTGACAGGGACGAAGCCATTTTGGGAATTGCCTTGGTTTCTGGTGCTGTAAAAGGACTGCTTGACGAAAAAACAATCGGTCTCTGTGATGCGATTTTTATTGCCGTAAACCCAAATGATGCGGCAGCGTATTTAAAGCGTACAGCGCCGTCCATCTCTAAAAATACAATTGTTTTTGACTGCTGCGGCGTTAAGCGTAATATTTGCAAAGCTAGTTTCCGCCTTGCAGAAAAATACGGTTTTACCTTTGTAGGCGCTCACCCCATGGCAGGCAGCCACAATGCTGGTTTTAAAAACAGCCGTGATAATCTTTTTCGCGGGCAGTCCATGATCCTCGTTCCGCATGTCTATGACAATCCAGACCTTTTAGGAAAAATCGAAGCTGTATTAAAGCCTGTAGGTTTTGGCCGGCTGACAGTGAGTACGGCGGAAAAACACGATAAAATGATAGCTTTTAGCTCTCAGATGGCGCACATTATATCAAATGCCTATATCAAAAGCCCCAGAGCAATTGAACATAAGGGTTTTTCCGCAGGGTCCTACAAGGACCTTACCCGTGTGGCGCGGCTCAATGCGGATATGTGGGCTGAACTATGCATCGAAAACAATGATTTTCTTATACAGGAACTTGATTTTTTCAACGCTACAGTTTCCGCTTACCGTGACGCTCTTGCCTCTAAAGATAAGAAAAAGCTGAAAGAACTGCTTGAAGAAGGAAGCCGGATAAAAGCAGAGTTGGATCGATGAAAAAAATTACAGTTAATGCTTCAAAAACATACGATGTAATTATTGGAAAAGGCATATTGGATGAAGCAGGTACATTTTTACGCAATACAGCAGGCGGGCAGTCCGTTGCCATTGTTACAGATGACAATGTGGCAAAACTCTACGGGAAAAAGCTCGCCGAAAATCTTTCGAAAAATGCTTACAGGGTAGCCCAGTATGTATTTCCCGCAGGCGAATCCTCCAAGAACGGGCAAAACTTCCTTTCGCTGCTGAATTTTCTTGCAGAAGAAAAATTCAGCCGAAGCGATACAGTAATAGCGCTGGGGGGTGGCGTAACAGGGGATTTGGCGGGATTTGCAGCGGCATCATACATGAGGGGCATCCGTTTTGTGCAAATCCCCACAACTTTGCTTGCGGCTGTAGATTCCTCTGTCGGCGGAAAAACCGCAATAGACCTGCCCGCAGGGAAAAATCTAGCAGGCGCCTTTTATCAGCCTAATCTCGTGTTATGCGATGTTTCAACACTTTCTTCGCTGCCGCCCGAAGTTTACCGTGACGGCTGTGCCGAAATTATTAAATACGCAATGATATGCGACAGCGCTTTGTTTGAATCACTTAAAACCCCAATTGATACCCAGTATGAAAAAATTATTGCCCACTGTGTGGAAATAAAAAGTGAAATTGTAATGGCGGACGAATTTGAAAAGGGCAGGCGGAAACTTTTAAACTTTGGCCATACAATAGGCCATGCCATAGAAAAGTTAAGCGCTTACAGCATTTCTCACGGCAGCGCAGTTGCTGCGGGCATGGCAATAATTACAAATGCGTCTTTCTGCATGGGCCTATGCAATGAAAACTGCTACGAAGAACTTATAAAAATGCTTCGTTTGTACAATTTGCCGTCAAGTACATCTTACAAAGCAAATGAAATTTTCAATGCCTGTTTATCGGACAAAAAACGCTCGGGGGAAAATATTACAATTGTGCTTCCTGTTGATATAGGAAACTGCATATTAAAAGAAATTCCTGTAAATGAACTTGAAAAAATAATAGGGCAGGGGATATGACCGTAAGGATTAACAAGCCGGTACAAGGCGGTATCATAAAGGCAATTTCCTCCAAGTCCGAGGCGCAAAGGCTTTTGATCTGCTCAGCCCTTGCGGACAGGGAAACATTCGTTGAATGTAGCGATGTCTCAGATGATATTAACGCGGCAGTTTCATGCCTTGAAGCTATGGGCGCGCAAATACAATATATGAATGGAGGGTTTTTTGTCAGCCCCATTCTCCAAACAAATGATGAAAAACTTAAGCCCAAAATTGAATTGAATTGCGGTGAAAGCGGGGCAGTCTTGCGCTTTCTCCTGCCTATCTGCGGCTCACTCGGCATTAACGCATCCTTTAACATGAAAGGCCGTTTGCCTGAGCGCCCGCTTACGGCCCTCCGTGATGAAATGACGGCCAAAGGCTGTGTCTTATCGGAGCCGGGTATATCTCCGTTAAACTGTAGCGGGAAACTAAGTAACGGCGTTTACTCATTACCTGGAAATATTTCTTCCCAGTTTATAAGCGGGCTGCTGTTTGCGCTTCCCTTGCTTGAAGAGGAAAGTATAATCCGTATAAGCGGAATTTTAGAATCCCGACCGTATATAGATATGACACTGGATGCCATTCGTTTGTTCGGTATAAATATTATCGAGGAGGGGCAGGATTTCCGTATACCGGGGGCTCAAAATTATTGTTCACCGGGAAAAGTTAAGGCCGGCGGGGACTGGTCAAATGCGGCTTTTTGGTTAGCCGCAGGCGCAATCGGAAACAATGCTTTAAGCTGTACAGGTCTTGATCTTGATTCTGTGCAGGGGGATAAGGCTATAATGGGTTTTCTTCAAGGCTTTGGAGCAGGCCTTAGCCATGATAAAAATACGGTTAATGTAAAACGCGGCAAAATTGAAGCTATAGAAATTGATGCCTCAGCTACGCCGGATTTGGTTCCTGTTCTAGCCGCCGTAGCTTCCCTTGCTAAAGGAAAAACTCTTATACGCAATGCCGGTCGGCTTAGAATTAAAGAAAGTAACCGCCTGCATACCGTAGCTCAGTCCTTGTCGGGTCTTGGCGCTGATATTTTTGAAACAGAAGACGGGCTTGTAATTACTGGAAAAGAAAACTTGACAGGCGGGGAAATACAGTCTTACGGGGATCACCGTATTGCAATGACTGCCGCAATTATATCTTCGGCATGTACGGGATTTGTTGTAATCCACGGTGCGGAAGCGGTTAACAAATCCTATCCTGCTTTTTTCGAAGATTTTAAATCCTTGGGGGGAGAATTTGAGTATGTTTAATGGAAAAATGATTAAAGTTTCAATCTTCGGGCAGTCTCATTCGCCGGCTGTCGGTATGTGCATTGAAGGTTTGCCTTCAGGGCTTGCAATTGATTTTGACGAGTTAAATGTCTTTTTGCGCCGGCGCGCCCCCGGCAATGCGGCTTACAGCACGCAGCGAAGCGAAGCTGACAAGCCTGAATTCCTTTCCGGGCTGTCCGAGGGCCTTACCTGCGGCGCGCCCCTTGCAGCCATTATACGCAATACGGATATGCAGTCCCATGACTACGATCAGATTAAGGATATTCCGCGCCCTTCCCATTCCGATTATCCTGCTTATATAAAATACGGCGCGGCCTGGGATTTCAGGGGCGGCGGCGCTTTTTCGGGGAGGCTTACAGCCCCCTTGTGCATAGCAGGCGGAATTTGCTTGCAATTACTCAAAAAAAAAGGCATCCGTATAGCGGCGCAGATAACGCAAATAGGCAAAGTTAAAGGCCGCCCCTTTGATCCTCTTAATGCAGGGGAAGAAATGAATCTGCTTAAAGATGGCGTTTTCCCGGCACTTAATGCAGAGGCAGGCAGGCTTATGCTGGAAGCAATAGAAGAAGCCCGTCAGGCAGGGGATTCCCTTGGCGGCATTGTCGAGTGCGCCGCTGTCGGTGTGTCTCAAGGAATCGGAGGGCCTCTGTTCGAAGGCTTGGAAAACCGTTTGGCGTCAATTATTTTTGCAATACCGGCTGTAAAGGGCCTGGAGTTTGGCAATGGTTTTGATGCCGCCGGGTTAAAAGGTTCTGAAAATAACGATGCTTTTGTTATGTGTAATAATACTGTAAAGACAAAAAATAACCGGCACGGCGGTATTTTGGGCGGAATAAGCTCCGGGATGCCGATACTGTTCCGCGCCGCTTTCAAGCCGACTCCTTCCATTGCAATAGAGCAGGACAGCATAAGCCTTTCGCAGTTAAAAAATGTCAAGCTTTCTATCAAAGGGCGCCATGACCCCTGCATTGTGCCGCGTGCAGTTCCGGTTGTAGAAGCGGCGGCGGCTATTGCGATTTATGACGCAATGTTGGAAAATAATGTAAGTCTGGCAGGCTGTCAGGATAAGGCATGAAAATTTACGATAATATCTGTATAATAGAAGAACGGATACAAAGGGCCTGCCAAAGAGCAGGCAGGGATCGAAGCGAAATTACTTTAATGGGGGTTACAAAATTTCAGCCGCCGCAGTCTATAGAAGAAGCGTATAAGGCGGGCATTAGGTTTTTTGGCGAAAGCAGGGTGCAGGAGGCAATTGCCAAATTTGGCGAAAACCGCCTTAACCTTAAAGATATTGAACTGCACTTGATCGGCAGCCTTCAGCGCAACAAGGCAAAAACCGCGCTTGGTCTTTTTGACTGCATTCAATCGCTTGACAGGGAAAGCCTTATAACGGAACTGGCAAAGCATGCAAAGGAATTAAACGAACCTTTTAAAGTGCTTTTGGAATACCGCACCGGAGAAGATTCAAAAAGCGGTTTTGACAGCCTTGACAGCCTGCTAAAGGCGGCAGACTTGGCCTTTACTTATCCGCAGTTAAAGATATGCGGCTTTATGACCATGGCCCCTTACACGGCTGACGAAAAAACCCTGCGAAGGGCATTTAAACAATTGGTAAAAGTCCGTGACGGGTATAACAGGCACTTTCCGGATGAAAAAAACTGTAATATAATGTCAATGGGAATGTCAGGCGATTTTGAAACAGCAATAGAGGAAGGTTCTACATTGCTGCGCATAGGCGGGGCTATTTTTGGAGAAGGGTAATGAAATACAGGGAAATTTTATTTTTATTAGTATTATTAACAATATCTATAAATACCATTCCTTCGCAGCAATATTACCCAGACGGCACTGTGCCTGAAGAAAACAAAGAACCGGAAACTTCCAATATGCCTCAATGGGCAAAAGACCTTCGACGCTGGGAAATCATCACTTTTGGAACTTTTCCTTTTACCATGTTTTTCGCGACTTTTGGGGTGGATATGTACAGGTATTCAAAAACAGGGTTTGAAGACAGGCGTTATGCTCCATGGCCCGCGAAATCTGCAGGGGCCATTGCAATGAACAAACGTGAAGTAGAAGTTACTATTGCAATTGCCGCCGGTGTGTCTATTGCTCTTGGAATTATCGATATGATTGTTGTTCAGGTAAAAAGAGCCAAAGAACGTAAAAAAGCAGAGGCAATCCCGGTCGGCACTGTAGAAATTACCACCGAACCCTACCTTGAAGAAATATCGGATACATCCGAGGGTGTATACGAAGAAGAAATACGAGAAGAAGAATCAGAATTAATAGATGATACAGAAAATTTACCCTAATGCCTGAATTTCAATGTAAAATAACAGAAAGTATTCCCCCTCAATTACGACTGGATCGCTATATTTCTGAAATTTTAGGCTTGCTTTCCCGCTCCCAGATAAAAGTGCGAAAGCTAAAGGCAAAAATTAACGGCAAAGATGTAAAAATTTCCCGGCTTGTAAAAAATGGCGATACAATAGAATTGTCATGGAACGATCCCGAACCCTTGGATATAATTCCTGAAAATATTCCCCTGGATATTATTTATGAAGATGAACGTGTTATTGTTGTAAATAAAGCGCAGGGGATGGTCGTGCATCCCGGGGCCGGCAACAGAAAAGGGACTCTGGCAAACGCATTGTATTTTCGCAGTTTGGAAAAAAATGGCAGCTTAGACGGCAGGGAATTAAGGCCCGGAATAATTCACCGCCTGGACAAGGATACTTCGGGAACAATGATCGCAGCTTACGATGATGATGCCTTGGCTTTTATCTCACAACAATTTAAATCCCGCAAGGTAAAAAAAGAATACATTGCCATAATAAACGGAATCCCCAAAGAAAAAAAAATGAAAATAGAAACCTTTATTGCCCGTGACCCCTTAAACCGCAAACGGTTTTCGGTAACAGGGCAGGGCAGGGCGGCTGTAACTTTTCTTAGCGTGATAAAGACCTGGGAGAAACATTCCCTGGTTTTACTGCGCCCGAAAACCGGCAGAACCCACCAGCTTCGCGTCCACATGCGGTTTTTAGGCCATCCCATTACAGGCGATTCCCTTTACGGCTTTGATGATGCCTTGTTTCCCAATGCAACGCTTATGCTTCATTCAAGGCGCCTGGCTGTAACATTACCCGGGGAAGAAAATAAAACTGCCTTTGCTTCTCCTTTACCCCAGCGTTTCAAAGAAATGATTCGGTCTTTCACGAGAGGGCTATTTTGTTTTTTTTTGCTTGATTTAAATTCCCTTTTAAGCTAAATTATTAATAATTGTTTAAATAAAAAAATTATTTTTTTAAGGAGAAGAGTATGAAAAAATCAAACTATTCATGGATATCTTATTGCCTGGTATTTATATCGGCTTTGGGATTATTTATTGGCTGTCCTGACCCTGTAATACCAGAGCCGGATCCCGATGTACAGATATTTACCGTTACTATAAGCGGTCTGCCGGATGCAAACGGCAATAACGTTACTGCAAGCCCGATGAGCGGGCCAAACGGCACGGAAATTACGGTTACAGTAATAGTAGCTGAAGGTTACCGTTTAGTGCCCGGCACGCTTAAGTTTAATGCTGCAAATGTGCCTGCAAGCAGAAAATTTATCCTAAGAAACAATGTGACAATAACGGCGCAATTTGAAGAAGATGAAGAGGAAGACCCTGACCCAGACCCCGATCCCGAGCTGCCGATATCTTTAGTCTATGACGACATCGAATGGGACAAAGATACCGATAAAATGTTACTCAAATGGGAACCTGTGACAGGGGCGGCAAAATATGAAATTTATCATGCCGGCAGCCGTTTGGGGTCATACACTCTTATAGATACTGTTACCAGTGCAGGAAATTATACGCCTACAAATCCTAATCCGAATAAATACGAAAACTATTACAGAATTGTAGCTTTAAGGGATAATAATACAGAAATAAACCGCAAGTTAATTTCGCTGGAACTAAGCATGTTCGGCCCCGACACCTATTTTTACGACATTAAATACGACAGCGCAACAGACATTGCTGCTGAAATAAATAACATTTCTACCACAATTACCAGGAACGGGCATTGGACAAGCAGAAGGTTCGCTTTTTATTTTAAACCGGGAAGATACAATTATTCCGGCAATATAGATATTGGGTTTTTTACCAGCATAAGCGGGCTGGGAGCTATTCCGACAGATACAATTATCGGCGGCGTAACTTGTCTTGCTCTATTAGGAGGTAATAATGTAACTCAAAACTTTTGGCGTTCTATAGAAAATTTGTCGGTGCAGTCCGGCACTTTCAGGTGGTCGGTTTCACAGGCGGCCCCCGCACGTCGTATGCATGCGACAGTGCGAACAGTATTTGACCAAGATAACGGCTGGGCTTCCGGCGGTTTTTTAAGCGACAGTTACCATACTGCGTTTGTCGGGACATACAGCGGGCAGCAATTCTATGCAAGAAATAACCGCTTCTCGGAAGCTTTTACCGGCGGATCCTGGCATAAAACCGTAATGGGTACAGACGGTGCAAAAAATGAAACAACTACAAACGGCAATAGTACATATTTTGATTCTACTCCTATAATCCGTGAAAAACCTTTTCTGTATTATAACACCGACATTGAAGAATATATGGTATTTGTACCTGCGCTTAGAGAAGATGCTGTAGGTACATCATGGTCGATAGACGGCGATATAGGCGAAGGCAAATCAATATTACTTGCCAGCGATAAATTTTATATTGCAAAGCCCAGTGATACGGCCCAGTCTATAAATGAAGCCCTTGACAGCGGCAAGCACGTATATTTCCTACCCGGCCTTTATTCTTTAAGCACACCTCTTAGGGTAAAAAACCCCAATACAATACTTCTTGGCTCAGGCTATGCTACGCTAAATCCCGCTCAGGGAAATACTTACGGCACAATTTATGTGGATGATGTGCCAGGTGTTACCGTTGCAAGCCTTATGCTGGATGCTGGGACTAATTCAACCTATCTTCTTTGCATGGGCGAATACGGTGCAGATAAAGATCATTCCGATAACCCCAGCCTCCTGGCTGACCTTTTCTTCCGCGTCGGCGGTGCCAGGGGGGGCAGTTGCAATGTCGATATTTCCGCCCTGATTAACAGCAACAATGTCATTGGCGACCATTTTTGGGCATGGCGGGCAGATCACGGCTCCGGTGTCGGCTGGAACACAAACCGCTCAAAGAACGGCGTTGTCGTAACAGGCGATGATGTTACCATGTACGGCCTCTTTGTCGAACATTATCATGAATACGAAGTGCTTTGGTTAGGCGAAAACGGCAGGGTTTATTTTTTACAAAATGAACGCCCCTACGATTCCCCTGCGACCACTGGATGGCGCAACCCCAGACGCCCGGATGTTGAAGGATGGTCTGCTTACAAGGTTGCAAACCATGTAGAAAAACACTTTGTGGCAGGCGCGGGTATGTACGGTGTTTTTAACAATAATTCGCGTGCGTCAAGCGCCATGGAACTTCCCAGAAAACCAGGCGTTGAAGCGTTAAATATCAATACTTACCGTATTTCTGGTACCGGTGCCCAGCTCAGTGTAATTAGCGGGGCCGGCCCCTCTTCAATAGGCGGCGATGCCAGAAAATATATTCATACATACGTTAACGGCGTTTCAAGCCAAGCCCCCACTGAAGGCTACGATCCGCCTGATGAAGAATTCGATATACCGACAAATTTAATTCCCTAGTACAGGGGACAGGGGACAGGGGACAGGGATTATCCCTTCCCCTATTCCCTTTGCGCCGCATCGAAGATGCGACTTTGCGGACTCTGCGGTTAAATATTAATAAAGTTACCTCAGTATAGTGCCGGGTATTGTTTAAATTGTTCAAAAGTTATTCTAAAAAGTTATTCTAAAAAGGTTGATTTAAATTACCTTTTATGGTAAAATATTAGTCAATAAAATATTTATTTTTAAGGAGATAGAGTATGAAAAAATCAAATTATTCATGGATATCATATTGCCTGATATTTATATCGGCTTTAGGATTATTAATTGGCTGTCCTGATCCGAACCCTGATCCAGACCCCGACCTGCCCATAGGTACAACACTTTACGTTACTATAATCGGTATGCCGGATGGAAACGGCAATAACGTTACGGCAGACCCGATGATGGGGCCAAGGAACACGGAAGTTACGGTGACAGTAATACCGGTTGAAGGTTACCGATTAAAGGTCGGCTCGCTTAAGTATAATGATACTGTAGTGCCTGAAAGTTTAAAATTTAACCTAAGAAACGATGTTACAATAACGGCGGAATTTGAATTAATCCCGGTTATTCCGCCTGCGGATCCGGATTTTATCTATAAAGACATGGAATATAATGAAGAAACCGGTAAACTTTTACTAAAATGGGACGCTGTGGAAGGTGCGGCAAGATATGAAATTTACCATGCCGGCAGCCGTTTGGGTGAATATGAGTTGATAGCTACTGTTACCAGTGCAGGAAATTATACGCCTCAAGACCCGAATCCAAATAAATATGAAAACTATTATAAAGTTGTAGCTGTAGGATCTGATAATACAGAAATAAGCAGCAAGCTAATTTCACTTGAACAAAGCATATTCGGTCCTAACACCTATTTTTATGATATTAAATACGACAATGCAGCAGACATTAAAGCTGAAATAGACAGTATCCATAGAAATCATACATACAGGACAGCCGAGAGCCCCGTAAACGAAAACGGCCACTGGACCAACAGACGCTTTGCTTTTTATTTTAAACCGGGAAGATACGATTATTCCGGCAATATTAGAATAGGTTTTTATACCAGTGTAAGCGGACTTGGCCCCATCCCGACAGATACAATTATAAGCGGTGTGCATGTCCCCCCTTATTTAACAAACGAAGGCGGGCGTAATGTAACTCAAAACTTTTGGATGTCCATAGAAAATTTATCTGTACAGGCTGGTACATTCAATTGGTCGGTTTCCCAAGCCGCCCCCGCCCGCCGTATGCATGCAACAGTGCGAACGCAATTTGACTGGGATAACGGCTGGGCTTCCGGCGGTTATTTAAGCGACAGTTACCATACTGGGTGGGTCGGAACCTCAAGCGGGCAGCAATTCTATGCGAGGAACAACCATTTTGCTTCTGCATTTAACGGCGGAAGCTGGCATAGGGTTATACAAGCCACCACAGGTGCATCACATTCAACAACCTCAAATGGCAGAAGTACATATATTGAAAACACTCCTGTAATCCGCGAAAAACCCTTCCTGTATTATGATTCTGACCTTGAAGAATACATGGTATTTGTGCCGGCACTTAGAAGGGAGGCTGTAGGTACATCATGGACAATTGACGGCGATATGGGCGAAGGCGAAGCAATAAAACTGGTCAGCGATAAATTTTATATTGCAAGGCCCTCTGCAGGGTCAGGAGACTATATAGCTTCTGGAAATTATCCCAATGGCGAAGCCGGTAAAGATGATGACGTGGCTCCTTTGATAAATGCCGCTCTTGCCAGGGGACAGCATATCTTTTTCACTCCCGGCAGGTATTTTTTAGGCTCCCCCCTGCATGTAAGAAACCCCAATACGGTACTCCTTGGCACAGGCTATGCCACGCTAATTCCCGCCGAAGGGAATTCCTACGGCGCAATTTATATTGATGATGTGCCGGGCGTTACAGTTGCAAGTCTTTTCCTGGATGCCTTGTACGATTCAACCTACCTTCTTTGCGCGGGCGAATACGGCGCAAACAGGGATCATTCCGCTAACCCGACCCTATTGGCTGATGTTTTCTTCCGTGTAGGCGGCGTAAAATCTAACTGCAATGCCGATATTTCCGCATTAATTAACAGCAACAATGTTATAGGCGACCATTTTTGGGTATGGCGCGCAGACCACGGTAACGGTGTCGGTTGGACATCAAACAGGACCAAAAACGGCGTTGTCGTAACAGGCGATGATGTTAGCATGTACGGCTTATTTGTAGAGCATTATCATGAATACGAAACGCTTTGGCTTGGCGAAAACGGCAGGACTTATTTTTACCAGAATGAACGCCCCTACGATTCTGTTGCCACTACCGATGACCCTGAAAACCCAGGATGGCAGAACCCCCGGCGCAGCGATGTTCAAGGGTGGTCGGCTTACAAGGTTGCAAACCATGTAGAAAACCACGATGTGAGAGGCGCGGGAATGTACCTTGTTTTCAGGAATAATTCCAGGGCGACAAGTGCTATGGAACTTCCCAACAAGCCGGGTGTTACGGCCTTAAATATCAATACCCAGCGTCTTACCGGTAACGGTGCCCAACTCAGTATATTAAATGGGACAGGGGCATCTTCAACGGGCGGTGCCGCATATCTTCATACATACAATGACGGTGTCGCTACAGGTGTCGGTAGCGCCCCCTCGGAAGGCTACGATCCAGATGATGAAGAATTCGATATACCTACGAATTTAATTCCCTAGGAGCTAGAAAAGTTAGGAATTAGGAATTAGGAATTAGGAATGAGGAGTTAGGAATAAAGCCATGAAGGGAGGGCTATTCCTAATTCCTAACTCCTACTTCCTAATTAATAATTCCCTAGCCCCCTTGAGCATAATCATGAACGAAACTATACCCCTTAGAAGCGAAATTGCAGAGGCCGATAAATGGGACCTTTTAAAACTTTTCCCCGGTGATGATGCATGGGAGAAGGGCCTTATCGAATATGAAAAAATGACCGAAAAGATACAGTCATTCAAAGGGACGCTTGGCAGGTCTGCAGAAAGCCTTGCGGATTATCTTGATTTTTGCCGTGACTTTGGAATTCTGGGCGAACGCCTTTATTATTATGCCGACCTTAGGCAGACAGAAGACGAAGGAAGCGATGCCGCGCGCAATATGTGCGGAAGAATTACAATGGCTTATGCAAAAGCTCAAACTTTATCTGCTTTTGAAAACCCGGAAATCCTTGCCATTCCCGAACAGGACATGGAAAAGTTTCTCACCCATTCCCGCATTGGCGATTACCGTATCTATCTAAAGAAAATTTTACGGTACCGCCCTTATATTTTAAGCGAAAAAGAAGAGCGGATAATTGCCCTGCAAAGCGAAGGGGAGGGGGTGTTAAGCGATACATTTTCTGTTTTGACTAATGTCGATTTTGATTTTGGTATTTTGGATACACCCGAAGGCAAAAAACCGCTTTCCCAATCAAGCTGGTCGGTTTTTATGGAAAATAAAGACCGCGATTTTAGGCGCAGGGCATATAATGAATTCTATAAACATTTTGATTCCCATAAAACTACTTTAGGAAGCCTTTACTCCGGCTCGGTCAAGCAGGATGTAATAAATGCAAGGGTTCGCGGCTACCCCTCTGCAAGGGCAGCGGCCTTGTTCCCTGACAATGTTGATGAAAAAGTTTACGATAACTTAATAGCGACTGTCGGCAAAAACCTTAATTCATTGCACCGCTACTACAGCCTGCGTAAAAAAGCCCTCGGCCTTAGCGAACTTCGCCATTACGATGTTTATGTTCCTTTGTGCCAAACTGTAAAAATAAATACTCCGTGGAACGAAGCCGTAGAGCTTATTTGCGAAGCCCTTGCCCCTCTCGGCGATGAATATGTTTCGGTATTACGCTCCGGGCTTGTTGGCCGCTGGGCGGATCGCTACGAGAACAAAGGCAAAAGGTCGGGGGCATTTTCCGCAGGCAGTTTTACAGGCGACCCTTATATACTTATGAATTACAAAGAAGATTCAATCCGCGATGTATTTACCCTTGCCCATGAAGCAGGCCATTCAATGCACTCATGGCACTCAGCCCGCTTTAATCCATTTATGCAGTACAATTACACGATTTTTGAAGCCGAGGTTGCCAGTACCTTTAACGAAGAGCTGCTCTTCAATTACCTTGAAAAAAATCCCGACAGGCTGTCAGGTGAAACAAGGGAAATTTACCTTTATTTACTGAACAGGCATGCGGATGAAATTTTAGGGACTCTTTTCCGTCAGACCATGTTTGCAGAATTCGAAAAAATTACACATGAGCTTGAAGAAGGCGGCAAACCGCTTACAACGGATCTGTTGCGCTCTGAATACAGAAAACTGCTCGTTAAATACTTTGGCCCGGAAATGGTATTCGAAGAAATCAGCGATCTTGAATGTCTTAGAATCCCTCATTTTTACCGCGCTTTTTATGTGTATAAGTACGCTACAGGCATTTCAGCCGCCCTTGCCCTTGCCCAAAGGCTTATTTCAGGCGGTGAAAAAGAAAGGGAAGAGTATTTTTCCTTCTTAAAGTCAGGCGGCTCGCGTTTTCCCATCGATTCATTAAAAATTGCAGGGGTGGATATGGGCAGTTCAGAACCGGTAAATGCAGCCTGCGAGACCTTTAACCGCCTTGTACAAAAACTGGAAAATTTATTTAACACACACAGTTGACACTAACTGTATAAGAGATTAAAATATATTAATAAGGATAAACTTAACTTGGAATATTCATTAGTCGGAGGAACTTTAATTTCACATGGAAAGGAACCGCTTTCCGGCAGCCTCAATATAAAAGAATCAATCATTGTACCGCAAAAAAATGAAATATTAATTGATCTTAAGGGGGATTCAATGGTATACCCCTCTCTGATCAATACCCACGATCATTTGCAGGGGAACTACCTTCCGTCTGTAGGCCCTAAAAAGGGCAGTTTCTATCTGACCTGGGCGCCTTGGGACAGCGACTTAAAATCCTCTGATACATTCAAGGAAAGATCAAATCTTTCGCGGGAAGAGCTTTATGCCCTCTCAGGTTATAAATGCCTTTTTTCCGGGGTAACAACCGTAAACGACCATTTTCCCCATAACCTAAACGATCCAATTTTACCGACTTTGCCTATAAGGGCAATTACCGAATACTGCCTTGCCCACGAATGTTCTTCTTACGACCTAAGTTGGGGGGACGGAATAATTGTCGAGCATGAAAGGGCTAAGAAAAACAATTGGCCTTTTATCACCCACCTAAGCGAAGGGTTTGATGCCGAAGCGATGCACGGGATAGAAGCAATAGAAAAACTGGGCGTGTTGGATAAAAATTGCCTTTTGGTTCACTGTATAGCGTTCAGCGATGAAGATATTAAAAAGGCGGCAAAGGCGGGGGCAAGCATTGCATGGTGCGCCCGTTCAAATATGTTTATGTTTAACGTTACGGCAAAAATCCGCAAGATGATACAGGCAGGAATCAATGTTACAATAGGAACAGATTCTTCTGCGACAGGTTCTGTAAATATTCTTAACGAGATTAAATATGCCAGGGAATTATACCGTAAAATGTACGGCGAAGATATTTCTGCCAAAAAAATATTTCAGATGACAACATACAATGCTTCCAAAGCATTTTTAATGGATGACCGCATAGGAACCTTAGACGAAGGCAAGCTGGGGGATTTTATTGTATTAAAATCAAAAAACAGCGACCCTTATGAAAATTTTGTCAATGCGGGTATGCAGGATATTGAACTTTTGGCTCTTTCCGGTATGCCAATTTACGGGGAACTGCGTTTCCTTGATATATTCAATGGAGAATTGCCGCAAGGATACACAAAAATTAATGCCGGCGGGCGGGAAATGTTTGTAAAAGGAGACCCCGCAGGTTTGTACAACGAAGTTAGGCGTAAAATAGGTTTTAAGAAAGTGCTTGATTATTTGCCCTTTGAGCCTTAAGAATAATATAGGAGTATGATATATGCCCAAACCGGTTCAATATAAAACAGGGTCTCTTATTTACCGTACAGGGGAAGAAATTGATAAAATATTTATTCTTCAGAACGGAAAAGTAAGCCTTGTTTCTACGGATGTCGAAACAGGAAACGATACGAAAGATCCTATAGCCCCTGGTGAATTTTTTGGGGTTAAATCGGCATTTGGACGCTACCCCTCAGAAGAGAATGCAATAGTTACCTCAGATTCAACGATAATTGTCTTAACTGTTCCAGAATTTGAAAAAATGGCTTTGTCGAATACCAGAATAATTTTTAAGATGCTTAAAGTGTTTTCCAGCCAATTAAGGCGGGTTCACACTCAAATTTCCAGGCTTTTGGAATCAGAGGCAGTCAAACCGGATGAGGGGCTTTATTCCATAGGGGAGAAATTCCTTAAGATGCGCCGTTTTTCTCACGCCTTATATGTTTTTAAGCGTTACCTTGCAATTTATCCAAACGGCAAAAAAGCAACGTTGGCGAAAAAAAACATGGAACTTGCAGAAGCAGGCCTTTTATCGGGCGGCAGAAGTCCATTGCTAAAAAATAAAAAACCAAAAAGGCCAGGGGCCTAAACACGGGAGGGATATTATGGACTTAGATTCGGCTGCATTTACCCGTTTTACAAGGACATTTCAAAACAATGAAATTATCTTTTGCGAACATGAGCCGGGTGATACTTTTTACCTGATTAAATCCGGCAGGGTTAAACTTGTAAAAAATTCCGGAGAAGTTGAGCGGGCTATTGATATACTGCAGCCCTCTGAAATGTTCGGCGAAATGGCAATACTGGATAATTCGCCTAGAACGGCAACTGCAATTGCAATGGATACAGTAACTGTACTGGAATTTAATTCGCAGAATTTTGAAATTCTTGTGCTTGGAAACCCGCAAATTGCATTTAAACTGCTCAGGCTTTTTGCTAAGAGAATTTATGACTCTAGGCGCCGTTTTATGATACTTACATTGTCTGATCCTCAGGTAAGAATTGCCGATGTTTTTCTTATGCTGGATGAAACCCAAAGAGATGTCGATAAAACAACTCATAAAAGAGAATTTAGTGTAACTATAGAAGATATTGCCCACTGGTCGGGTTTAAGTATACAGCAAGCAAAAGAAGTCATAAATCAATTTTCCGTTCAACGGAGGCTGGAAATTTTTGACGATCGCATGGTGGTCAAAAATATTAATGATTTTTCCCGTTTTGTTGGGTCAAGACGTAATCAGAGATAATAAGGAAAAACATTAAATGAGCGATAACCAGCTTAAATTAACCAATATCAGCTATAAAAAAGATGCATTTATTATTGTCGAAGGCAAACAGGATGCTGACCGTTTTTTTATTATTCAGCAGGGAAAAGTTTTAATTTCCAAAGAAGCTGGATTTGAAAAAGACGGCAGCAGCGTCTTGGGGCCGGGAGACTTCTTTGGCGTTATTTCGACCATGTCTTCGCACAGCCATATTGAAACGGCGCGCGCCTTAACGGATGTAAATCTTATTTCTGTTCTAAAGGGGCAGTATGTAGACCTTATACAAAAAAACAGCCAGGTGGCAATTAAGATTATCAAGCAATTTTCAAAGCGTTTAAGACACCTTAACGAAACCCTTGCGGGCCTTACCCTTAGAAAAACAGCAGAGGCCGGGCCTTCCCATCTTTTTAGTGTTGCGGAATATTATTTTAATAAAAAACAGTATAATCAGGCATATTATGCGTATAATAAGTATTCAGTGCATTGCCCTGCGGGGGAACATTTACCTGTAGCCCGTGCGCATATTGCTGGGTTAAAAAGCCATGTTGGTAATTTGAAAATTGATTACGGTTCAGGCGAAATGAACAGGTTATACGAAAAAAACACAATGCTTTTTGCGGAAGGAGAACCCGGAAGCGAATTGTTTATTATTCAAAAAGGTTCAGTTAAAATAACAAAAATCGTAAACAACAATGAAGTTCTCCTTGCGGTTCTAAAAGCAGGGGATATACTTGGCGAGATGGCGCTTTTGGAAGGAAAACCCCGCGCAGCAAGCGCTGTTGCCTATGAAGATTGTGATGTTTTGGCTGTAAATCAGGCAAACTTTGAATTCATGATCAAATCTCAGCCGCAGCTTATTGCAAAAATTACCATCCTTCTTGCAGACAGAATTTGGCTTATTTATAAACAATTGGCAAATACAACTATTATGAGCCCGCTTGGCCGTATGTATGACGCTTTGCTTATTCAGCTTGAAAAAGACAAAGCGCCGCTTTACAGCACGGGGCATTATAATTTTAGTTTTGGCCAATGGGAATTAATCAATATGGTAGGATTGCCTGAAAAAGAAGGCAATGTATTGATAGGCAAAATGCTTGCGGATAAAAAAATTGAAATTAGGGATAAAAAAATATTTATTAATTCAGTGTCAGAAATAGTCAAAATGGCCGAATACTACCGCAAGATGGATAAAATAGAAAAAACAAAAATAGAAAGCCGCGAAAAACATCATAATATGTAAACATGTCTCCTAGGCAGCCAGTAGAGACGGCCGATTTTCCATTCAAGCGAAAAAATATTTTGCATGGGGGTAATTTCCATGTTTGCAAGGGCAGCGGCACGGAATACTGTTTCGGGAGGGGGGGCGCCTTTGTATACGGGCTTTTCAGTCAATGCCGTGCCAAGTATCAAAGGGGAAAAGTTCATGGATATGGATTTTTCTATTAATGCATAAAAATCTTCGGAAATATTAATATTAAGGACATTCCCGTATAAAAATGTTTTTTCGGATGAAAAAAGCGGAAATTCTATGCTCCCTGCTTCAAGAGAGACGGCTTTTCCTCCTGCCCTGTTAAGATCGTTTCTTAAAATAATGCCAAGCTGCTTTAAATCTTTTGCATCTAGCGGTCTTTTAAGACGGGCAATCGGTACAAGATAGGGAAATGACCATGCGCCGGGGCATGAAGCGTTAAAAGCCGAAGCACTCCAGGACCGCAATAAAAGGCGCGTGTCGCGGTGGGGGACAAGGGCAAGAAAATTGTATTTGCAGGTATTCAAAATCATTTACTTTTGATATTATAATGAATCGAGGCATATTATGAAATACAAAACAAGAATTTTGGTTGACAGGTTTAGAGACATTTTATCTGAATGGGAATGTGTTGAATGTATTACTTTGAACGAAGCGGCTAATGCGGATCCTCTGGATCCGTATTATGCGCTAATACTTGATGTCTTTGTATCGTCTGCGATACCTGATATTGAACAGCGCCAGAATATTTACGGCAATGATATTGCCGCCTTTGAAAGTTCAGGCCAAAACGAAAAGGACAGGTTCCTTATAGGCGATATTCCTGTCAGGCTGGAATACAAGCAGATTGCAAAGGTCGAAGAATTAGTTTCTATTGCGGATTCTAACGTGGGTTCTCTTTGGTTTATAAAGGACTCTGGGACTTACACTTATTACCGCCTTGTTCACGGGGAAATAATTTTTTCACGTGGCAATTGGATTCATGGTATAAGAAAACGCCTTGAGAATACTTCAAATGAATTTTGGACAGAGATGCGAAACGCCGTCCAGTCAAAAATGGAACATTTCCTTTCAGACTTGGGGGCAGCTTTTTTTCAGGAAGATGATTTCCATTATCTTTTGGCATCAGCCGGGTTTATAAAATCAGCCTGCCTTTCGCTGTTCTGCATTAACCGTTGCTTTGAACCTTCGCACAGGGCATATTACAATCAAGTTCTGGAATTGCCCCTGCTCCCCGAATCCTTTGGCACCAGGCTTGAAAATTTCCTTGCAAGTGACTGTGAGGCAAACATGGAAAGAAGATTCGCTTTGGCAAGATTAATTGCAAAAGGCATTGTTGCATTGTAATGGTTTTTCGTTCAATTATAAAAATTGTTTTACTTTTTTTAACAGCAGGTTTTTCCTCATGCAGTTCAAGGTTAGTTGTTTTTCCGGTAAGGGGGACAGGCATAGAACTGGAAGGCATGAGTAAAAAGGCTGTTTTAGGCATACTCGATGAAGCAGGCCCTAAAAAACTTGAATATCGGTTTGCATCACCCCCTGTTTTTCCCCTTAATACCTCAATGGAGATAGAATATTCTTTTAGCAATATACCCTCTGTGGATAATTCCATGAATTTTATTCTAGAAGCTGAAGGGAATTCCTGGGTATTGCCTTATTCCAACGAAAATATTATTTTTCATTATTCTGTTCCCGTTAAAGAAAATTTTGCACAGAATTTTTCTATAGGACTTTCGGAAATTCCGTTGGAAATACCGTTAGACGATAAAAAATCATTCCCAGCTTTGCAGATTCATTCTATTAACTTTAAGGAATCCTGGTTTGGCTATAACCGTATTAAGGATGAAATAAACGAGCGAGTGTTTACTAGTGCTTTTGTAACATATAACGCGGCTGCTGCATCTGGAGGCAATACATTTGAAATAGATTTGCATGAAATAATTTCCTTGAGGGGCGGATCCCCGGTATTCAGGGCTGATCTTAAACCCGGAAAAAACGCCCTTGTAAATACCGAAAGCTATGTTTTTGAAGCCCTTCCTTTTTTAACTCAGTTTAATATACCCTATCCAATGATACTTCCTAAAAATAAAAAAATATTTTTATCGGGGGACCGTTTTGCATCCTTTCGCATAGGCTTTGACGGCGGGCCTGCTTTTCCTTCGCCCATAAGGGCAGACCCCGGCTTGGTACTTTTTTGGCCCCTTAACCAATGGCGCGATGCCCGCTACGAAGTTTTCAAATGGGATAATTTTCCATCATTATTGATTTTTGACTTTCGGGATTATGCTGTGCAGGACCGTATGTTAAAAAGGCTTGCTTTTTTTGTGGAAAAAGCAGGTTTTAAGGGAAGGCTTGCGCCCGACCGCGAAATTGCCTCCCTGCACGGATGGAATGCCCATGACTATAAGGCATCAGACCTTGCCCGTTTTTTTCAGCTTGCCCAGGAGCAAAACTTTCCTCTGCTTAACGAAGAACGCGAACTTATGCAAATTCTTATCAATGACGGCATTATTAGAATGAGTCCGAACGGCGTAATACAAGCGGGGGAGGGCGGTATAATTTCGATCTCACGGGAATCGCCCGGTTACCTTCGCAGCAGGTTTATGGCGCATGAAGGTTTTCACGGGCTTTATTTTATTGACGAAGATTTTAGAAATTTCTGCCGCAGCCGCTGGCAGCAGTTAGGCGCAGAGGCAAAACGTTTTCTCATGTCATACTTTCAGTATTATCAACTGGGCATAGGCGATGGTTCGGGCTCTTACCCTGACGGTGATTATATTTTGTATAATGAATTTATGGCATATATTTTACAACTGCCTGTTTCTCAGGTTGGCTCTTATTTTGGTTTTACTTTGCCTTCCCGCATCGAAAACAACCCGCGAAGGCAAAGCGACCTTCCTGCCAAGGATACCCGCACAAACTCCTGGCCTCTTCTAGCATCGGCTTTTACCCGCGAAGCCGAAGCCCTTTCCGCTTATGTTGAAAAACGCTGGGGCCTTGCAGGCGGCAGGGTGCATCTTGTGGTTGTAAAGATATATTGACTCCATGAGACAACTTATCTCGAATATCTCACACAAAGGCACTGAGGCACAAAGACACAAAGATTTTTAAAGTTTAAAATATGACTTAGATAGACTCTTAAAGTTACAAATTTACTCTTCTTCTTAGTGTCTTCGTGTCTTTGTGTAAGATATTAGGGAATGAAGTTATAGACAAGATTTTAGAATATTATTAAAGTTAATTTAATATGAAAAATCAAATATTGTTTATTTTTTTAATGGTAATTTTCTTTTCTTTGTACGCTTGCGCCAATACCCCGGATACGCAGCCCCTTACCGAACCTCTGTCCGCTCCTGTGTATTGGGAAGGGGACGGAGGCAATGGCATAAGAATAGCGGTGCTTGAGCCGACAGGAAATGGTCTTGCCATTTCAGAACGATGGATACTCTCGATGGTTCAAAGTTCCATAACAGGCGATTTCCAAACATTTTCGGCAATGACCGTTGTTGACAGGCAAAACCTCGATACAATCCTTGCAGAACAGAGACAGTCGCTTTCAGGTGATTATTCAGATGAAGACAACATCAGCATTGGCAGGCTTACCCATGCTCGTTATATTCTTGCCGGTTCCATAACCAGAACCGCAGATGCGTATATACTGGAATTATCCGTAACTGATGTAGAATCAGGGCAAAGAAGGGCCTCGTATCCTCCCACGGCGGTATCACCGTCTGCTTTGGAAAATTTATCGGCAATAAGGGAAGCGACAGCGGACTTGCTCAGGCAATTGGGTGTGGAACTGACTGATCAAGGGCGGCGTGAAATACACAGTGTCAGAAATACCGCTCAGGTACAAGCCGAAACAGCGCTTGCACGGGGCATTACCGCCCAAAGACAGGGTACTGTTGTAGAAGCCCTTTCTTATTTTATTCAAGCAAGCAGCTACGATTCGGGCCTGGCAGAGGCAATAAGCCGAATGAATGTTCTTTCAGCCGATATTACCAGCGGTAACATAGGCGCAGATGCGAGAAACGAGATTGCCTGGCGCAGGCAATGGGTAGAACGCCTGCAGGAAACCGAGGCTTTTTTTGCAAGAACAATCAATGAACCGCAGCCGTTTTTTATTGTTTATTCCACAGACATCCAGCGCGGCTCTATTAACTTCCAAAGGGAAACAATCGACTTAAGCATTCGAATGGGTTTTTATCCCGATTTTGCATGGTCAAATCACATAAACAGTGTCATAACTTCAATAAAAGACGGCTTGCAGGCAACGGGAAGGACACAGGCCTGGGGGCTAAACTGGCCTACGCAGACCATAGACACACCCTCGCTGTTTAATGACCGGACAAAGAATTCTACTTCTACAGTGGTTGTAGAAATTATCAATGATCAAGGAAGGAGTATAGGCAGCCAGACTGTCAGGGTACCCTATGGTTTTGAAGTAAAAAATATATATGTCATTCCGCAATTACAATGGGAAAGAAATGTGACATTTCCGGCAGTAGACACACATTTTATTACCGACAGGCTTGTTATCCGTATAAGCTCTATCGACGGAATTGCAGCGGAAAGGGCGGCGAGGGAAAAAAGAATTAGCATTATGCCACAAACGGAGTGGGCAGCGGTGCTTCAAGCAACCCCGGCAATTGTGCAGATGATAGAAACAGCCAAACTACAGCCGCAGGAACGAGAACAGCAAGAAATAGCTCGAATACAAAAACTACGTCAAAGGTCGAATCAGCTTGACCCTGTACCCGATTTATTTTTTGGGGATTTTTTATGGGAGCGTAACAGTAATGGCATTACCATTATTGGTTACGCTGGCCTTGGCAGTTCAATAACGATACCATCGCAAATACTTACAGCTCAAAATATATCTGTATCAGTTACTGCAATTGGGCAGGAAGCGTTTCGCAACAAGCAACTGGCCAGCGTTTTCATTCCTAACAGCGTTACTTCTATTGAATTTATGGCGTTTTCCAATAACCACCTGACCAGTATTACCATACCTAACAGTGTTACTTCTATTGGAGTAGGGGCATTTCAAGACAATCAATTAACCAGAGTGACTATTCCCGACAGCGTGACTTCCGTTGATCTTGCAGCGTTTTTCAATAACCACCTGACCAGCGTTACCATACCTAATAGTGTTACTGCAATTGGGGGTTTAGCGTTTTTCAATAACCACCTGACCAGCGTTACGATACCTAACAGTGTTACCTCTATTGAATATGCAGCGTTTTCCGAGAACCACCTGACCAGTGTTACCATCCCCAACAGCGTGACTTTCATTGATTCTGGAATGTTTAGTCACAACCAATTAACCAGTGTTACCATTCCTAACAGCGTTACTTCTATTAGGGCTTATGCGTTTTCTGAAAACCAACTAACGAGCATTACCATACCCAACAGCGTTACTTCCATTGGAGAAGAGGCGTTTTCCGTGAACCAACTGACCAGTATCACAATTGGATCAAAAGTTCGATTTCGCGGTTCCTTTTCCAAAGGATTTGAGAGGGTGTATTTCCTCAACGGCAGACGGGCAGGAACGTATACCAGGCCTGATGTAAACAGTACGAAATGGAAAAGGGAATAAATGGATTCTGGGGAGAAAAAATGGAAAAACATATTTCTAATGACACAGAAGAATTAGAAAATCAACTGCATAAACAATATGCAGAAAATGAAAATAGCCGCGGTAAATTACTGATAACTTTTATTATTGGAATTATTGCACTCTTTGGTTTTTATGGTTATGTGTTTGCAAAGACAGGAAAACAAGAATACTGTATTATTGGTTTTACAGAATTTTCCCTTATGGCCTTTATCACATCAGGGATGTTATGCTTTTTGGCAATATTGACATTGTATCTAGGGTATTCATTACGCAGGGATCAAATTATTGTATGTAATATAAGAAATAAAAGATACACTAACAATGAAAATTATAAATGTGTTTTTGATAATATTTATAAAGCAGAAGGCAAATGTCGGCGATGTTTTCTTCCTGATTTTCATAATTTGTTCTATTGGTTGTTTGTTTTTTCTCAGATATTTGTTTTGATTACTACTATTTTAAAATACTATATTTTGGAAAAAACCAATATTTATCCAATTTGTTATGAAACATATTACTGTATATTTTTAGGTATAGTAATTTTTTTGCAAATAATTTGTATTTTTATAACGTTTTGTAAGCGGTTTAATTACTTTAAAAAATATAAAAAAATTATTAAAAAAAATGAAGGTGTTTACAAGAAAAAGTGCAAGTGTCGGGGTCAGGGCTAGCGCATACTTGGTAACAATGAACACTGATTAGCACAGATTATTCAGATTTACACGGAATCCGCAACCGAGCCGCAAAGCGGCGAAGGTTCCCCTCTTGATTTTTTAAGATTTTAAATTCTTAATCAGTGGAAATCAGCTAAATCAGTGGAAATCAGTGTCCTTTGTAATAAATTTATTAAGTATGCGTTGGCCCTGTCGGAGTTTTTAGCCCTTGCCAAAAATAAATATATATGGCATATTAAAAACAGAGGTTAAATAGAATGTACGCCGCATACCATATAAGAGCCGATGAGATAAACGATGATTTTATAGAAACATTGAAAAATACCTATAGGCAAGATGAACTTGTAATACTCCCTAAAAACGCCTACACGGAAATTGAAAAAGACCGTCATAATGCCGCCTTTACCGAAAAATTACAGAACCGCATAAAAGCGCTTGATGAAGGCAAAGGCATTGTAAAAACTATGGCTGAACTCGGTTAAAACACATAGACGGATACAGCCGTCATATTGATCATGCAAACCGCCTTATCTATGATTGTGACGAACAACAGAATCTGCGCATTATTAGCTGTAAAGGTCATTACATTTAATATGTAAACAGTAGAATAATCTTGAAAACTAAACCGCCATTGGAGGAATAATTATGCTAACGGATGCCCACTGCCATCCCTATGACCTTGTTTCAATTTCCCCTGCCGCAGAAGATGAACGAAAAAAACTTGGGATAATCTGCGCTGCCAGCGCTTCGAGTTTAGAGGAATTTGAATACTGCGAACAGTTGCCGCAAACCCTTCCTTGTTTTGCTGTTCATCCGCAGATGCCGGCTGCACAAAATAATTTTGAAGAAAAAATTGACGAGCTATTGAATCTGCTGGAAAAACTTGCAGGGCAGGGGAGGCTTGCGGCAATCGGAGAAACCGGATTTGATTGTTTTAATACAGCTTTCAGAGATACGGAAAAATTACAGGAGCAATTATTCTCTGCTCATATAGAAACCGCCCTGAGATATGATCTCCCTGTAGTGATTCATGTACGCAGGGCAATGAATAAAATTTTCGCCCATTCAAAAACGCTTAAAAAATGCAAAGCGGTAATTTTCCATTCATGGTCTGGAACAATGGAAGAAGT
>Ga0099364_10002870_pt1 | contig 27221 bp, 15 predicted proteins | sample TergutTh196P3_FD_73070 | JGI IMG/M metagenome (GOLD analysis project Ga0099364, IMG submission 73070) | Microcerotermes parvus P3 segment gut microbial communities from Pointe-Noire, Republic of the Congo - Th196 P3 | ecosystem: Host-associated > Arthropoda: Insects > Digestive system > Gut ... | reverse complement strand
AGACATGGAGCCGATTGTTCCCAATATAAAACCTTCATAAATGAACGGCCATCGAATAAAAGCATTTGTGGCTCCAACCATCCTCATTATCGCAATCTCCTCACGGCGCTCAAAAGTCGCGAGTTTAATAGTATTTGACATAATGAACAAGGATATTGCAAGAAGGATTCCGGCAATCACTATAGAAACCACGCTGACGACATTCCTGAGCGAAACAAGCATCTGTGCTATTCTGAGGTTTGCGTTAACTCTTTCAATACCGTAAATTGTACTCAACGTAAGCTGTGTCTCGGCAATAAGAGCCACATCATCGACATAAACCTCATATCGGTGCCTGAACCAATCCGCCTCAACATCTTCAAACCTCTCACGGTCTTCATATCTGCCGATAAAACTATCCATAGCTTGGTCGCGTGTAATAAACCTTACATCGTTGACATTTGAAACACTACGGAGCGTAGGCCCGAGAGAGCTTGCTTCAGCGTCTGACAGATTTTCGTCAACATATACAAGTATGATATTCTCACTTTCAAGCTCACCCACAAGCGATGTGATGTTTACCGCGAGGAGAATAAAAGTACCCATTATTACCAAAAAAGCTATGATAATGCAAATCGAAGCGAACGACATAAGACCATGCGTAAAAATACTGCTGATGCCTTCTTTTATGTAGTAAAAAGTTCGGTTTCTACTCGGTTTCATAGTTATAATAACCATCCATTCCATCGCTGATAACTCGACCGCCGTCAATAGCGATAACACGTTGTGAAAGCTTGTCAACAAGCGGTTTTGCGTGTGTCACAACTAATACTGTAGTGCCCAATTCGTTGATTTTTTGCAATAACATAAGAACTTCAAGGCTACGCGCAGGGTCTAAGTTACCCGTCGGTTCATCAGCAATAATAAGCGCGGGATTATTTACAAGCGCCCGAGCTATCGCCACCCTCTGCTGTTCCCCGCCGGAAAGCTCAGGGGGTTTTGTCCTGACCTTGTTTTCAAGCCCAACAAGTTCCAAAACATACGGCACCCGCTGGCGTATCTCTTTATTAGACGCGCCAATGACCCGCATCGCAAACGCGATATTCTCATAAACTGATTTTCCGTCAATCAAACGGAAATCTTGAAAAATAACACCGATGGTGCGCCTCAGATAAGGCATTTTCCTAAGTTTAATCTTGTTCAGGTCATAACCGTTGACAATGATCCTGCCGTCAGTAGGGGCAATCTCTCCGGTAAGCAGCTTGATAATTGTGGATTTCCCTGACCCCGACGGCCCCACAAGAAACGCAAAATCCGAAGTGTTAAGCGAAAATGAAACACCTTTCAGCGCTTTTGTGCCATTTGCGTAGATTTTGAATACATCGGTCATTATAATCATATGAAAACCGGCTCCTAACTTAAAGAGTATCAGGGCGATGTTTGAGGTATTTATTGACCATGAGGGCGACTTTGAAGATGATTGCGTGGTCGAACTCGCGGAGGTCTAAGCCTGTGAGTTTTTTGATTTTTTCAAGCCTGTAAACAAGTGTATTTCTGTGAACGAACATTTTTCTTGATGCTTCTGAAATGTTCAGGCTGTTTTCAAAGAATTTGTCAATGGTCGTAAGCGTTTCTTGGTCAAGGACCTCAATGGGGTTTTTCTTAAAAACCTCCGACAGAAACATTTCGCAGAGAGTCGCGGGGAGCTGATAAATCAATCTTCCGATACCGAGGCTCTCATAATTGATAATCGTCTGATCCGGCTCAAAAACCTTCCCGACTTGAATCGAAATCAACGCCTCTTTATATCTGTCCGCCAACTCCCGAAGTTGACGCGCCTGAGTGCCGATACCAATAACAGTTTTAAGCGCTAACTTCTCAAGAAGCCTTTGCTGGGTCTTTGCCGCAAGGTCATAAATGTATGCTGAATCTTCAGAGGGCGGGATTCTGACGACCACGGCGATATCAGTATCGTTGACAGGAATGATAAAGTCATGCTGTCTATCCGGGAAAATTTCCTGAATTTGCTCAACAATAGTGGATTCCGCAGAGGAATTATGGCGAATAACCAAAACAGCTCTTTCGGCATCCTCGTCAAAACGAAACTCTTTTGAGCGCACGGTAACTTCACCCGGAAAAATATTTTCCGAAATAATGTTTTTTATAAAAGCGCGTTTATCATAACTGCTTTCAAATTGAACTCTCGCTTCATTTAACGTAATATATGCCATCGTACAGATAGCTCTTGCAAACTCATCCTCTCCATCGGCAAAAAGGATATACTCGTCACCCTCGCCGATTTTTAGTTTCTTAAAAGTCTTACCGCTAAAAACAATGGTCTTATCTTCAATCTCATCTTTATAGATCGAAAAAGAGTCAAGTTTTCTGCCGATAAGTGATAAGTCGCCGGAAGCAATGACAAAACCATCGGAATCCGCAACACCGATGGTACGCGACGTCGCATCCTTCATTTGAACAATCACACTTTGAAACACTCTACTAGACAAATCAATCTCCTTTTTTAATCCTAACCCCTAGCCCCTAACTCCTCATTGTTATCCATCATTATACACGAAAAATGAGTGGATTTCAACAGTAATTTCGTATCTTTTTGTAATTTTTGTAAATTAATTGTTACCGTATTCGAGATTTCGAGGCGGTCATCAATATGACCGCCTCAAAATCAGTGATTAAACAGGATAACCCTGTAAACTTATTCGTTGATCGCGATAACAACACCGGAACCAACTGTGCGTCCGCCTTCGCGGATAGCGAAACGAAGACCGGGTTCGATAGCGATGGGGGTGATAAGCTCAACGTCCATCTCGACATTGTCGCCCGGCATACACATCTCAACACCGTCGGGGAGGCTGATCACGCCGGTAACGTCAGTCGTTCTGAAGTAGAACTGGGGACGGTAGTTATTGAAAAACGGGGTGTGGCGACCGCCCTCATCCTTTGAGAGTACGTAGACCTGACCTCTGAACTTGGTGTGCGGCTGGATGCTTCCGGGTTTTGCGAGAACCTGACCTCTTTCGATATCAGTCTTGGCAATACCACGCAGAAGTACACCGACATTATCGCCCGCTTCAGCATAATCAAGAAGCTTTCTGAACATTTCAATACCGGTAACGACTGTTTCGCGGGGCTCGTCCATGAGGCCGACAATTTGAATCTTGTCACTCAGGTTGATAACACCACGCTCGACACGACCTGTGGCAACAGTGCCGCGGCCTGTAATCGTAAACACGTCTTCAACAGGCATAAGGAACGGAAGGTCGGCTTTACGCTCGGGTGTCGGGATATAGTCGTCAACAGCATCCATGAGTTCTTTGATGCAGGCAAATTCGGGCGCGTCAAGATCAGTAGATGCGGACTCTAATGCGTCACGCGCACTGCCCTTGATGATCGGAATATCATCACCCGGGAATTCGTACTTGCTGAGAAGCTCACGAACTTCCATTTCAACAAGCTCGATAAGTTCTTCATCATCAACTTGGTCTGCTTTATTAAGGAATACAACAATCGCCGGAACACCGACCTGACGCGCAAGAAGAATATGCTCGCGAGTCTGAGCCATCGGACCATCGGCAGCGGAGATAACGAGAATAGAACCGTCCATCTGAGCGGCGCCGGTAATCATGTTTTTGATATAGTCGGCGTGTCCGGGGCAGTCAACATGAGCGTAGTGACGTGCATCTGTCTCATATTCAACGTGCGCTGTGTTGATCGTAATGCCGCGCTCGCGTTCTTCGGGGGCTTTGTCGATCTTGTCATATGCCTCAAATTGCGCTTTACCCTGAAAACTCAGATATTTTGTGATAGCTGCCGTCAGTGTGGTTTTACCGTGGTCAACGTGACCGATAGTACCGATATTAACATGAGGTTTGGTTCTTTCAAATTTTTGTTTTGCCATTTTAATTTCCTCCTTAGCAGTTTTGCCAACTGCAGTGTATTATACTTTATCTTTTTTCATATTGCAAGCGTTAATTTTATTGATTATTCGTAGTGAAAAACCTGTTAATTAAACTGCCAAATTACTCCGGTGATTTCTTCTTGGAGAGCTGCCGGCAGTTCAATATAATGGCTCGGTTCCATTGAGAAAGTACCGCGCCCTTGGGTGTACGAACGCAGTGATGTCGCGTAACCAAACATCTTTGATAGCGGAACCTGAGAAAAAATCTGCGAAGCGCCGCTTTTGGACTCCATGCCTGTGATTTGCCCTCGGCGCGAGTTCAAGTCACCCATAACGTCGCCCATATATTCCTCGGGAACAGTGACGACGACTTTCATAATAGGTTCAAGCATAACAGGGTCAGCTTTGAGCATAGCTTCCTTAAAAGCCATACTTCCCGCGATTTTGAACGCGAGCTCTGACGAGTCAACTTCGTGGAACGAGCCGTCATGTACGGTCGCTATTACATCAACGACTTGATGCCCCGCCAATACGCCTGCCGCCATCGCGCCTTGAATACCGTGATTGATGGCAGGGATGTATTCCTTAGGTATCGCACCGCCGACAATCTTGTCTACGAACTCGTAACCTTTACCTGTTTCATTTGGCGCCAAACTGAGTTTAATATGCGCGAATTGCCCTTTTCCGCCTGTCTGACGTACATATCTGACATCGACATTGGATGGGCGCCGTATCGTTTCTTTATACGAGACTTGTGGTTTACCGACATTCGCCTCAACTTTGAACTCACGGAGAAGCCTGTCAACGATGATTTCCAGATGAAGCTCACCCATACCGGCAATAATTACCTGACCGGTTTCTTCATCCGAATATGACTTAAACGTTGGGTCTTCTTCTGTAAGTTTGGTGAGGGCGCTTGCCATTTTCTCCTGACCGGCTTTTGTCTTGGGTTCGATGGCAACACGGATGACGGGCTCCGGAAAATCCATTGATTCAAGGACTATCCGGCGTTTCTCATCACAGAGGGTATCACCCGTTGTTGTGTGTTTAAGGCCAACCGCCGCAAGAATATCGCCTGTGTACGCAATGTCGATTTCCTCGCGATGATTCGCGTGCATTTGAAGAACGCGGCCTAAACGCTCCTTATGCCCCTTCGTTGAATTGTAGAGCATCGCGCCTGAAGATATCATACCGGAATAGACTCTGAAAAATGTGAGCCGCCCAACAAAAGGATCGGTCATTATCTTAAACGCCAACGCCGAAAACGGCGCGTCGTCGGACGGCGGTCTGGAATCTTCGCTGTCTGAATCTGGTTTTTTGCCGATAACATCAGGAATGTCGATGGGTGAAGGGAGATAGTCAACTATTGCGTCGAGTAATTTCTGAATCCCTTTATTCCTGTAAGATGTACCGCAAACGACAGGAATCATTTCGACAGCGAGAGTAGCCTTGCGAATCGCAGAGTTGAGGGTTTCAATGGGTATTTCCTCACCTTCCAGATATTTTTCCATTATTTCATCGTCAAAATCCGATACCGCTTCAAGTAGTTTTACGCGATACTCCTCGGCAATCGGGAGTAAGTCTGCCGGGATGTCTTCAACACGCATATCTTTACCAAGATCATCGTAATAGATAACGGAATTCATCGAGACAAGGTCAATTATGCCGCGAAAACCGGATTCAGCGCCAATCGGCAGTTGAATAGGTACTGCGTTTGCCTTTAGCCTGTTATGAACCATATCCACTACCCTGTGGAAATCCGCGCCGGTAATATCCATTTTATTGACATATATCATACGCGGGACTTGGTAATGATCTGCCTGCCGCCAAACTGTTTCCGACTGCGGCTCAACACCGCCTTTGGCGCACATGACGGTGACGCAGCCATCGAGGACTCTGAGGGATCTTTCAACCTCTACAGTGAAGTCAACATGGCCGGGGGTATCAATAATGTTGACACGGTGCTCATTCCAAAAACAGGTAGTCGCGGCTGACGTAATTGTAATACCGCGCTCTTGCTCCGTATCCATCCAGTCCATCGTGGCAGCGCCTTCATGGACTTCGCCCATTTTATGAGTGCGGCCTGTATAAAACAGTATACGCTCTGTAGTTGTGGTTTTACCCGCATCAATATGAGCCATGATTCCAATATTCCGCGTTTTTTCAAGCGAATATTGCCTCGGCATATCAACTCACCTCCTTTGCGCATTGATTAGGATTTAGGGGTTAGGATTTAGGATTTAGGGCGAACCATTCTCAGCCGTTAGTATCATAGGATTTCTCGCTACACTGCACGGACTCGGAAAAGCCGTCTTTTAACTCCTAATTCCTCATTCCTAATTCCTAACTCATTAAAGTACTACCAACGATAGTGTGCGAACGCCTTGTTAGAGTCAGCCATTTTATGTGTGTCTTCTCTTTTCTTCACAGCCGCGCCGACATTGTTTGCCGCGTCCATGATCTCTCCCGCGAGACGCTCTCTCATTGTTTTTTCATTACGAGCTCTCGCATATCTTGTCAACCAACGCAGACCAAGCGTTTGACGCCTGTCCGGTCTGACTTCAATCGGCACTTGGTATGTCGCGCCGCCTACACGGCGTGCCTTAACCTCAAGTGTCGGCATTATGTTATCTAATGCTGACATAAACACGCCAAGCGGTTCTTTTGAGGTTTTTTTGCCGATAAGCTCAAATGCGCCGTATACGGCTTTTTGAGCTACGCCTTTTTTCCCATCAAGCATTATGCTGTTTATCAGTCTTGTAACCATGACTGATTTATACAAGGGATCAGGCAAAACTTCACGTTTGGGTACATTGCCTCGTCTGGGCACTATACTTCCCTCCTTCATTATTGGGCGCCGCGAAAATCAGCCGCCCATGATTTCATCGGTACTCGAACGGTAATCTACCGCCCGGTTTGCCCGCAAGAGGCGGTATATCCACCTTCATTGCATGGCATGAAAGGTATTACTTACTTTGTCTTGGGCCGCTTTGCTCCGTACTTAGAGCGCGACTGCATACGACCGTCTACGCCTTGAGTATCAAGCGTTCCGCGAATGACATGATAGCGGACACCGGGCAAGTCTTTAACTCTCCCGCCGCGAATCATAACCACAGAGTGTTCCTGAAGATTGTGACCTACACCGGGCACATATGCGGTTACTTCATATCCGTTAGTCAATCTGATACGCGCGATTTTTCTCAATGCGGAGTTCGGTTTCTTCGGCGTAGAAGTCCTGACGGCAGTGCATACCCCGCGCTTTTGCGGTGAGGATAAATCTGTTTCTTTGTTCTTTAGTGTGTTAAGGCCTTTTTGCATTGCCGGCGAGGTGGACTTATACATTTGTGTCTCCCTGCCTTTTCTAACCAGTTGATTAAAGGTTGGCATCTCGTTCCTCCTTTCCTCAAAATTTAATCTCAATGCGACACATAGGACGCACGGTTGAAAATTTTATCATATATAGCACCATGCGTCAATAGGCAAGTTGCGAAAAGATAGAGATTGTAACATTCGTAACATATTTTATAGTGAATTTGCGCGGCAGAATGTTTCGCCGCTACTGTTCCGTTCGCATACAACGGACCAGAATCCTTGATTTGCTGTCTCTTGTACAGGTAAACATTGTCAGATCATACTCGCTGTTTACAACCGCGTCAACGCTTGTAGGCTCAACAATCTCAACCTTGACTACTTCATATATATGCTCATAACCCTCAACATCGGTCAAAATCACAGGCTCTCCGATACTGAGCCTGTCAATGTCGCCAAAATGGGAACGATAGCTATGAGCCGCAATAACAAGTGAGTTGTTATTGATACTTCCGCTGTAACGGCATGGCGTCTGCCTAAGTTGAGGATAACTCCACGACATAGCGACAGGCAGGTCAAGATTCAGTTCGGGGATTGTGAGAACCCCTATATATGCTTCTCCGTCCAATAATATAAACTTCAACTCATCTTGCGAATCCTCTGCGGTTGAATCTTCTCCGTTTACATCCTCGGCAGCTCTGTCATCACCCTCAACAGCTCCGCTGCCCGGCGGGGTATTGCCGCCGTTTATATCACTTGGAAACGCAGATGATGGGGCGATAACATCAACTTGCTCGAAAAACGCCTGCATTGTGTTTTCCGCGTTTCTCTCCGCATCGTTTTCCTGTGAGTTAGCCTGTATAAAAATCGCTCCGCATCCCAACACAAAAAGAAAACCCACAGCAATCAAAACATTCCCTATCCGCTTTGCGCCCAAAGCCAAAAACATCCTGACTAATATCAGCAAACCTGCCAAAGCAAAAACAACCGCCAAGGCCGACAATATTGGGCCGGGCCAAGCCGAAATCGAGGTTGGGGGTATGATACCCGGATTGTTTGTTGGTTGATAAAAAGGCGGCGACAAAAAAACACCTGCAATTATCACAACCACCAACATAATGATTAAATTCTTAGCATACCATTTCATAACTACCCTAACGCCTCTGTTATAAACATGAGTTGTATTATATCACTGCCGAAAGATAATATAAAGACATAAATGAACAAAGCAGGCTTATTAAGTGGGCCTGCTTTGTTCTATGGGGATTTATTCAGTGCGCTGATTGGGGTTGTTTTGTTCCAATCACCACACAGTGGGAACATTTTACCAACCAACTATCTACTTTTGTTTCCGGGCTGTGAGGCGGAGCCTCACGTTTAGTGCCTACCGTCTGCTCGTGCGACGTTTTGATCCTTGCCGTATTGTCGCGCCCAAGCCTATGAAAGTCACGCCAATCAGGAGCAGCGTTGTCATATCTATCGTTCTGCCTGTCTGCGGCAGAGCGGCAAGCGGTACTTCGGAGTCTGATATTTCAACTGTTTCGCCGACGGGTGGAAAATCTGCGAGCGGCACATCCGGAGCGGGAACAAATACAAAGTCACTAATAGGATCCGATTGTATCGGGTCATTATCCAAGCCGGATATTGGCGGGTTTAGTCCGGGTTCAAACGGAGGTTCAAACGGAGGCTCCGACGGCGGGTTTGTTGGTGGGTTTGTTGGTGGGTTCGTCGGTCGGACTGGCGGCCGGGTTGGCGGATTCGTCGGCGGGTTTGTTGGCGGGTTCGTTGGCGGGTTCGTCGGTGGATTCGTCGGCGGGTCTGTCGGCGGGTCTGTTGGCGGGTCTGTTGGTGGATCCGTTGGCGGTTGCGTTGTTGGTTGCGTTGGCTCATTTATAACCTTAACGAATACGTCCAAATTATTCGGTATGTTTTCTTTAAGCTCAAACTCTGTATAGGCGTTTTCATCCTCGGGTAATTCATACCCTTCCGGAGCGGCAGTTTCCTTAAAACGGTACTCCCCTGCAGGTAAACCGCGAATTATAAGTTCTCCATTTCCGCTTGTTATTAAGTAATCATAAGCGCCCGTGTTATTTGCCGTATAGCGGTAATTCCCGGGACTTTCCTGTATGAAACCCACAAGCGGTTCGCTCGCCCATCCTCCGGCAGACGACTTTTTATAAAGCTCGAACTCCGCGCCGTTTAGCCTAGTTCCTGCAAGCTCTACATCCTCGCCGCCGCTCTCTTTTATCAGCCGTATGCTGCGAATAACATTGCTAACCTTATAATGCAGTTTCACAACATCGTTCTGTTTCACATCGGCAGGTAGTATATTAAATGGTAACTTCCCGTTTTGGGCTAGGTAGTACCCATCTTCTCCAAATTCAATTTCTTCCAAATAGTATTCCGTGCGCCTGTGTGCACCTTCAAACTTTAACGTAAATCTTCCGTTTGCATCAGTCTGAACGATCCCGATACTGCCATTATCTGCCACAGCCCTCACATATGTGTTTCCTCCGGCGGCGTTAAAGAACACCTGTTCGCCTTCACTTGTATATACCTTAAACGCAATGCCGGAACCAAGATGCTCCACAGCGTCAAATGTACTCGCTGAGTAGATTTCGGTGATGCCATCCTGTGCGCCTTCAGCCTTAACAAAAGATATGTCACGCACCAGAGGAAATCCGCCGTCGCTTACATCATTGTTTTCCTGAGCAATTCGAAACTTCTGTATTTCCATTTCACGAAAGATGATTTCAACTTCTTCTTCCGTAAAATTGTAAGATGCCGCGCCCCGCGCCGATCCGCCATCGTAATCAACATCATCAATACGGTCGACGAGATTGTCAAAAACGTACGAGAAGGTCAGCTTGCCGCCTTGTCCCGAAAACGAGGCGGAACCAAAACTCGTGTCATGCTCTCTGGCAAGAAAACTAAACGGCGCGTCATGCTCAAACACATTCATAATATCGACTGTAAAGTAATCGCCGACAGAGAGGTTTGTGCCGTTGCCCGGTGTGGGTTTCCACTTGAAATCAAAACTCAGAGTCGTGTTCGGGTTAAGGAGTACAGATGTAGTTACAGGCGCTGAGCCTTTTTGGTAACTGTATACCACCTGCTCCCCAACTCTGATTGTCATCTCCGTTACTTCTAACAATCCTGCTTTGATGACATCAACTCCACTGCCCATTGCGGTCACAAACAGGAAGATAACCCCCATAAGCGACGCAATCAGTATTAGCGCGATAAGCCTTTTCGTTTTTCTGAAATACATAATTCATTCAACTCCCCATAAATTGAATTTTATTTATGCCTCATTTTTTTCGGAGTCGTGGTTCTCCGTTTTTTGCCAAAGTCCTTTCCGTGCTGTAATTATATTTCCCAACTATAATTACAACTTTGTTACTTTTCCGATTAAGCACCTCATTTCTTGTCATTACCACAATTTCACAGCTTATTCTCTACATTTCAGCCTAAAAACAGTGTCAGGATTAATCGGAATCTGTAACCGTTCTGTTACTCTTTTACTTTTATAGCATAGTTTTTTTCATTTGTCAACACTTTTTTGTAATTATTTTGTAATTATTTTTAAGTTTTTGTTACGATATGCAAAAACTGACGATTGTATGTCGCGTACAATCGTCAGTTTTGATTTATACTCTTACGAGGGAACCACCCCTAAATCCTAACCCCTACAGCGCATTGCCGGTTAGCATGGAGAGGTCAAGGTCGTCTTCGTTATCCGGGGCGGGTACAGTGCGGGTGTCGGCAGCGTCAGGTGCGGCAAGATTATAAGGAGCATCGGGGTCGTCAATAACATCAACATCCTCATAATCCTCGTTATAAACTTCGTCATAAGCACTTTCCGGTTCGTCAATTTCGGAGACAAACTTACGATACATTGACAACCCGCTACCTGCCGGAACCAGCTTGCCGATGATAACATTTTCTTTAAGGCCAATGAGTTTGTCTACCTTACCCTTGATAGCGGCTTCGGTCAACACCTTTGTAGTCTCTTGGAAAGAAGCGGCGGAAAGGAATGATTCTGTGGCGAGAGAGGCTTTTGTAATACCCATCAGGAGCGGGGTGGACTGCGCGAGACAAAGCTCCGCCTCTCCCGCTTCAATGCGCTCTCGTATCTTGGCATTTGCTACCCTGAGCTCACTCATATCGACCATTGAGCCTGCCAAAAGGTCTGTATCGCCGCCATCTTCTATCCTTACTTTTCTCATCATTTGACGGACAATAACTTCAATATGCTTATCGTTTATATCAACGCCCTGCTGTCTGTAAACCTTTTGAACCTCGGTGATAAGATATATCTGTGCCGCCGTCTTGCCGAGAATACGCATTTCATCATGAGGATTACGAGCGCCGTCAGTGAGCATATCCCCCGCTTTGACAATCGAGCCTGACCTGACCCTGATACCTGCGGAATACGGGGTCTGATAGACTTTCGTTTCTTCGGTCTCGGCATTTGAAACAGAGATTGCGACTATTGCATTCTTACGGGTTTCCTCGATCTCAACCACACCGTCAATCTCAGCCAGAATCGCCATTTTTTTAGGCTTACGCGCTTCAAAAAGTTCTTCAACACGCGGAAGGCCCTGTGTGATATCTTCACCAACGATACCGCCGGTGTGGAATGTTCTCATGGTGAGCTGTGTGCCCGGCTCACCGATTGACTGAGCGGCGATGACACCCACCGCTTCCCCTATTGAAACAGTCCCGCCTGTGGCTAGGTTTACGCCGTAACATTTCGCGCATATCCCACTGATCGCCTCACAGTCCATGACAGTGCGGATTTTTACGGTTGTAATATCATGCGCTCTCAAAACATCCGCATCTTCTTCGGTGAGCATATGCTCTGTCGTGAAAACAATCTCACCCGTCTCTTTATCAACTACATCTTCGGCAGGATAACGTCCGTTAATGGCTTCACCAAAAGATTCCACCATACTGCCTCTGTCAGATAATTCCGAGACATATATGCCGGCTGTTGTGCCGCAGTCTTTTTGACGGACGATAACATCTTGCGAAACATCAACAAGGCGTCTTGTCAGATAACCGGAGTCCGCCGTCCTAAGAGCTGTATCCGCAAGGCCTTTACGCGCCCCGCGTGAAGAAATGAAGTATTCCAGTGCGTTTAACCCTTCACGGAAATTCGCTTTGATAGGTATTTCAATCTCTCTGCCCGCAGTGTTGAACATCAGTCCGCGCATCCCGGCAAGCTGGCTTATCTGCTTAATGCTGCCGCGAGCTCCGGAGTTCGCCATCATATACATTGGATTAAACTCGTCAAGCGTATCTTCAAGCGCAGCCGTAACATTGTCCGTAGTGTTTTTCCATTCTTTAACTACGAGACGGTAGCGTTCATCGTCTGTGATGAAACCGCGTTTATATCTGTTTTCGATCTCAACGACCTTCTGCTCGGTCTGTCTGATATGGGTCCATTTCATCTCGGGAACAATCATGTCAGAAATGGAAATCGTTATCGCGCCCTGTGTGGAATATTTAAACCCAAGCGCTTTGATATTATCCAAAACCCTTGCCGACAGCGTAAAGCCATGTTTTGCGATACATTGATCAATGATCTTCTCAAGCTGCTTTTTACCCGTGCGGAAATTGATCTCATAATCAAATAGATTCTCCGGGTTTGACCTATCCACAAATCCCAAATCCTGCGGGATCGGTTCATTAAATATGAGCCTGCCTACGGTCGTCTGGATCGTTTTTGATTTGAGGACGCCGTCGATCATCTTCTTGACACGGATATTAACAGGGGCGTGGATACCCACATCACGGTTTTGGTATGCCATCAAAGCCTCGTTTGGCGAGAGGAAATACTTACCCGCGCCCGGCTCATCGGGGCGTTCAAAAGTGAGATAATACGCGCCCAAAATCATATCTTGGGTCGGAACGGTAACAGGCTGTCCGTCTTTTGGGTGGAGAAGGTTATTGGTGGATAACATTAGTATTCTCGCCTCGGCTTGTGACTCCGCCGAAAGGGGTACATGAATAGCCATCTGGTCGCCGTCAAAGTCCGCGTTATAAGCAGAGCAGACTAAGGGATGAAGCTTCAAAGCCCTACCCTCGACCAAAATCGGCTCAAATGCCTGTATGCCGAGCCTATGCAGCGTCGGAGCGCGGTTTAGGAGTACCGGGTGTTCTTTAATAACCACTTCAAGCGCGTCCCAGACCCTGACCTCGCCTCTGTCAACAAGTTTTTTCGCGGATTTGATGTTTGTGGCAAGCCCGTCCTCGACTAATTTTTTCATAACAAACGGGCGGAAAAGCTCTATCGCCATCTCTTTTGGCACACCGCATTGATAAATCTTAAGCTCCGGGCCTACAACGATAACAGAACGCCCCGAATAGTCAACACGTTTTCCGAGAAGGTTCTGCCTGAACCTGCCTTGCTTACCCTTTAACATATCGGAAAGGGATTTGAGCGCACGGGAGTTGGCGCCTGTAACCGGCCTGCCGCGTCTGCCATTGTCAATAAGCGCGTCAACGGCTTCCTGTAACATCCTCTTTTCGTTTCTGACAATAATGTCAGGCGCGTGGAGTTGTATCAAACGTTTTAGGCGATTATTGCGGTTGATGACGCGGCGGTAAAGATCGTTAAGATCGGAAGTCGCGAATCTGCCGCCGTCGAGCTGTACCATCGGCCTGATCTCGGGCGGGATTATCGGCAAAACTTCGATGATCATCCAAGTCGCGTCATTGCCTGATTGACGGAAGGCTTCAACGATTTCAAGCCTTTTGATTAGTTTCGCCTTTTTCTGGCCGGTGGCTTCGATTGCGTCCGCCCTGAGCCGTTCCGCAAAATTGTCAATATCAGAGTAGATGTCCGCCAAAAGCTCACGAATCGCCTCTGCGCCCATGCCCGCCTTAAAATCGTCTTCATATTTTTCGCGCATTTCACGGTATTCACGCTCGGTAAGCAGTTGGTTTTTTCGCAGCGGGGTATCACCGGGGTCTATAACAATATATGTTGCGAAATAGAGGACTTTTTCCAGCACCCTCGGCGTTAAATCAAGCAACAGCCCCATACGTGACGGGATGCCTTTGAAATACCAGATATGCGAAACAGGCGCGGCAAGCTCAATATGCCCCATCCTCTCACGGCGCACACTTGATTTTGTGACCTCGACTCCACATCTGTCACAAATCTTACCTTTATAACGTATTTTCTTAAACTTACCGCAGTGACATTCCCAGTCCTTTGTAGGGCCGAAAATCTTTTCACAAAACAGGCCGTCACGTTCAGGCTTAAGCGTCCTGTAGTTGATAGTCTCAGGTTTTTTGACCTCCCCATGTGACCAACTGCGTATCATATCTGGAGAAGCGAGCCCGATTTGCATTGCATCGAATGGTAAAGCAGCCATTATTCGCCGTCCTCCTTTACATCTTCATTTACGTCATTTACATCGTCATCATCTTCTTCATCTTCGGCAAAATCGATAAATTCATCCAAATCCGCCAGATCATCGTCATCTAAGTCGTCTTCTTCGTCTTCTTCACTTTCTTCATCATAGCTTTCAGCGCGGTTATCATCAACATACCCTATTGAATAACCTCTCTTAATATATTCGCTTTCATTTGAGTCAACATAAACGCTCTTGTCCTGCATCTGGGTCGTCTCGTCCTCCTCGGTGCGCTGTAAATCGATCCTTAAACCGGTTTCGTCAAGAACATGAACATCCAAACAAAGTGACTGCAGTTCCTTAACAAGCACTTTGAATGACTCGGGAATCCCGGGTTTTGGGATATTCTGCCCCTTAACAATCGCTTCGTAAGTTTTGACCCTGCCTATGACATCGTCGGACTTAACTGTCAGAATCTCCTGCAACGTATATGCCGCGCCATAAGCTTCGAGCGCCCAAACTTCCATTTCCCCGAATCGCTGCCCGCCAAACTGGGCTTTACCACCCAGAGGCTGTTGTGTGACAAGGCTGTACGGCCCGGTAGAACGGGCGTGTATCTTATCGTCAACCAAATGGTGCAGCTTGAGGAAGTAGACATAACCGACAGTGACCGGATTGTCAAACGGCTCACCGGTACGTCCGTCGTAAAGCACTGATTTTCCGTCTTCACTTAGACCCGCCTGCTTAAGCGTGTCCCAAATATCCTGTTCATTCGCGCCGTTAAAGATAGGTGTCGCGACTTTCCAACCGAGTGTTTTTGCCGCATATCCGAGATGGACTTCAAGCACTTGCCCGATGTTCATACGTGAGGGGACGCCGAGCGGGTTGAGAATGATGTCGAGTGGTGTGCCATCAGGTAAATATGGCATATCTTCCTTTGGGAGAATACGCGAAACAACACCTTTGTTACCGTGACGGCCCGCCATCTTGTCGCCAACACTGATTTTTCTTTTGTGAGCGATGTAGCAGCGCACGACCATATTTACGCCGGGATTCAGTTCATCGCCGTTTTCTCTGGTAAAGACTTTTACGTCAACAACAATTCCGCTCTCACCATGAGGGACTTTTAGGGAAGTATCTCTGACCTCACGGGCTTTTTCACCGAAAATAGCGCGTATGAGGCGTTCTTCCGCGGTCAAGTCTGTTTCACCTTTTGGCGTAACCTTACCGACTAATATATCACCCGCATGAACCTCGGCACCTATGGAAATGATACCGTCCTCATCCAGATATCTGAGCGCGTCTTCACCAACGCCCGGTATATCGCGTGTGATTTCTTCAGGGCCTAATTTTGTATCACGAGCGTCAATCTCATGTTCTTCGATATGTATTGAAGTAAACACATCGTCCATAGCCAGACGTTCATTTATGAGAATAGCATCCTCAAAGTTGTACCCTTCCCATGTCATAAATCCAACTAAGATGTTTTTGCCGAGTGATATCTCGCCATTGGATGTTGAAGGGCCGTCCGCAATAGTTTCGCCTTTTTTTACCTTATCATTTACAGAAATGATCGGACGCTGATTTGTACAGGTTCCCTGATTGTTTCGCATGAATTTTGTAAGATCATGTGACACCGTCCCGAGTGTTTCATAATCAATAACGATTTTTGTTGATGAAACATACTTGACGACACCGTCATCATTTGCGAGCAGAAGGACTGTGGAATCAACTGCGCATTTGTGCTCAATACCTGTCGCGACTATCGGGGCCTCCGACATAAGCAGCGGCACAGCCTGACGCTGCATATTGGCGCCCATGAGGGCACGGTTCGCGTCGTCATTTTCCAAAAACGGAATCATAGCGGTGGCTATCGAGACCATCATACTGGGCGAGATGTCAATAAAGTCGATCCGCTCACGCCCGACTTCAAGTATCTCGTCGCGATGACGGCAGGTAATACGTTCATTTTTGAGGCAGCCATCCTCGTCTATGGCTTCTGTCGCCTGCGCGACATAGTAATTATCTTCCAGATCCGCCGTAAGGCAGACAATCTCGTCAGTAACCTTATGCGTCTCTTTGCAAACCTTACGATAAGGTGTGATCATAAAGCCGTATTCATTGACGCGGGCAAATGAGGCAAGATATGAGATAAGGCCGATGTTCGGGCCTTCAGGCGTTTCTATCGGGCACATACGCCCATAGTGGGTATAATGTACGTCACGGACGTCAAAACTCGCGCGCTCTCTCGAAAGTCCGCCGGGGCCAAGCGCAGAAAGGCGTCGTTTATGGGTAAGCTCCGCCAGAGGGTTCGTTTGATCCATAAACTGAGACAGCGGTGAAGAACCAAAAAACTCCTTGATTGCGGCGGTAACGGGACGGATGTTGATGAGTGACTGCGGCGCGATAATATCAAGGTCTTGGAGCGTCATTCTTTCACGTATGACACGCTCCATTCTTGAAAAACCAACCCTGAACTGGTTTTGCAGCAATTCGCCAACGCTTCTCATTCTGCGATTACCCAGATGGTCAATATCATCAGGCTCACCGAAACCGTAAGAAATGCAGTTCAGATAATTCACCGAAGCGAAAATATCGTCTGGAATCAGATGTTTTGGGATAAGGGAGTCAATGTTGTCCGAAATCGCTTCTTTAAGCTCCTCGCCTTCATATTTCTCCAAAAGGTCACGCAAAACTATAAAGCGGACCCTTTCCTTGATACCGAGTTCTTCCAGCGGGTCGAAGTCAACAAAGTTTTCAAGCCTGACCATACCGTTTGCGAACACTTTAACTTCACGCCCGTCTACCATAAGATAAACATCATTGACACCAAGCGCGTCAAGCTCTCCGGCTTTTGTTTTCGTGAGCAGCTCACCCGCTTCGGCGACGATTTCACCTGTTAATGGGTTTGTAACGGGACGCGCAAGTATTTGGTCTGTTATTCTCGGAATTAACGCTAATTTTTTGTTGAATTTATAACGTCCGACAGTAGAAATATCGTAGCGGCGCGGGTCAAAAAAGAGATTGTTCAAGAGGGTCTGGGCGCTGTCTACAGTCGGCGGGTCGCCCGGGCGTAATCTTCTGTATAATTCGATAATCGCGTCTTCGTATGCGCGGCAGGTATCTTTTTCGAGAGTAGCCAAAATACGCTCATCTTCTCCGAAAATTGCCTTGAGCTGCTCTGTAGTCTCCGCGCCGTTTTCCGCGCCGGAAATAGAGAGGCGCGAGTAAATATGCTCATTGGGCCTGCCAACCGACCTGAGAAATTGTGTGATAGGGAGCTTTCTGTTTTTATCAACACGAACATAGAAAATATCAGAGGCATCAGTCTCATATTCGAGCCAAGCGCCGCGATATGGTATCAGAGTAGCCGAATAAACAGTGACTGTCGTCTTCAAATCCGGTTTCTTTTCGTAGTATACACTGGGGCTGCGAATGATTTGAGAAACAACTACACGTTCCGCACCATTGATAATAAAGGTGCCCGCATCTGTCATAAGAGGGAAATCACCCATAAAGATTTCCTGCTCTTTTATTTCTTCTGTTTCCCTGTTGCGCAGCCTGACGCTGACTTTGACGGGGGCTGCATACGTGGCGTCTCTGGATTTACATTCCTGAGCCGAATACTTGGGTCTGTCGTTCATTGTAAAGTCAATAAACGTGAGTTCGAGATTCCCTGTATGGTCTGTAATAGCGGCGACGTCGCGAAAGACCTCTCTAAGCCCGGTTGTGAGGAACCATTTATAAGAGTTTTTCTGAACCTCCAAAAGATTAGGCATCTCTTGAACTTCCTCAGTCTTGGCATAACTCTTACGCAACGTCTTTCCAAATAAGACATCCTTGGGGAATTGTGTTTCAACTGCCATCTGTTTCACTCCTTCATTATCCTTATTATCCTGTCTTGATTATCTCGCCCCGATAATCCGATACACACGGCTCGGTTGTTTAATGTTCGGGTGTAACATATTGACAACAGAGCCGGATATGTGCTACTATGTCACTGTGCAATGGTTTGATATTGTGGGGTAAAATCTCTTTTTGAGCACAGACTTCACTATTATACCATTTGTTTTTTTATTGTCAATAATTATTTTTCGCATTTTCCGCAGTTTTTCGCAGTTTTTCGCGTTGTGAAAAACACTTGTGCGCAACGTTAATAATCACCAAATTCGTAAAACCGCCGGGCTGTAGTCAGCTCGGCGGTTTTGTTTGAAAATTTATGCAAATTTATGCAAATCAACGTCTGCGGTTTGCCAGCAGTATGAAACGTATTAAGTACACCAGCGATACGGCGAGTGCGGCGACATATGTCAAGGCGGCGGCTGTCAAGACTTTTCTTGACGCGGGCAGCTCATCGTGGTTTAGCAAGCCTGTGTCTCCAAGAGCGCTCATCGCTCTGCGCGAAGCGTTAAACTCAACAGGCAGAGTTACAAGCTGAAAAAATGTAACCGCTCCGAACAGGACTATCGCAACATTTATCAACCCCGTAAAATCAAACGCAAACCCCAGAATGATAAGCGGAACGGCAAGTTTGGAACCTACACTCGTAATCGGCAAAATCGCGGAACGGAGTTTAATCGGAAAATACCCTTTTGCGTATTGCATCGCATGACCCGCCTCGTGCGCGGCAACACCAACAGCCGCTACATTAGCAGCGTCGTGTACGGAATCCGACAAGCGAATGACATTAGCACGCGGGTCAAAATGGTCGGTCAGGTTGCCGCTGATTTTTTCAATCTTAACATCATGGAGACCGGCTGTACGGAGGATATCCCGCGCAGCAGCAGCGCCCGTTATGCCTTTTGAAGTCCGTTGCTGCGAGTATTTCTTAAAGCTGCTCTTAACCTTAAACTGAGCCCACATCGCAAATAACAGCGCAGGTAATACAAGATACAAATATAATGGATCAAAAGCCCAATACAGCATTATACACTCCTAACGCAGTCTGCGGACTGCAAGGGATTAGGGATTAGCGCGATTTACTAATACGACGAGAGAATCAACGCCCAATGAGTGACGGGTTCTTTGCGTTCGAGGCTGTCAACCCACTCTTGATGATCGGCATTACGCAGTTCAGCTTCACCAACGACACTGCGGAATGTTTCCCCAAAACCTGTAAAGTAGAGAAAATGATATCCAAAAGCCTCAGTGCGGACCATCTCATAATCCCCGATGGCGCGTCCTTCTTCAAAAAGCCATTCGTCTATTTCAGGCACCATCATCCCCTTGTATATGCCTGTATAGAGGCCGCCTTCAGTCCAGTCGTCCGAGTATGTTTCCATCATTTCAATAAGCGCTTCTTCCGTATGGCCTGCCAGTTCAAACTCAGTAAGGACTGTCTGCGCTTTTAGTGATGCCATGGTGTCCTGTGTTTCAAAGTCAAGTTCTTCACCAAATTCTTCAATCTGAGCGAATGTTTCGCGAAGTATCAATATTTGACGCATCTCAGCCAGATGATATGAATTATCATCACGTTCGATAAAATACACGATATGGATTCCGCTATTGAGGTCGTCCGAAACTTCAAACGTGTTTAAGTCCCCATATTCGCGGGTTTCATCAAGCATCCAATCTTTGTACGCTTCATTAAGCTCAATACCGGACTCTACTCTGAGTGTACGGTCATCACCATCAAATCCTTCAAATCCCTCAATGTCAAATTCCGACTCCATAGCAGAGTAAAGGAAAAATTCATTTGCGCTGTTAATAAAATCTTCTTCAATGTCAATGTAGTAAACAAACTCCTCAGCCGCGTCACGGAGCGCATCCATAGCGGGTTCTTCAGCGTCAAAAAACGATTCCGTAGGCTCGAAGTCGTATACGTCATTGATTCCGATAAATAGAGTCCTGTATGTAAACTGATCATAGTCGTCTTCAAGCTCTAAATACCTAGCTTCGGTCTGCTCCGGGGTATACGTCAGCGCATTAAATCTATAGTCACGGTAGTCATACACAATAGAAACAAATTCCAAAACTTCGCGCAGAGATTTTTCATTCAACGGCGCTCCGAAACTAAACTCTACGAATCTGTTGAACGAAACATTACTGAACGCCGCGCTTTGTTTGATACTGTCGATGGATTGATCGATAGTTTCATATTCCTCGGCAGGTAAAGTGTAGTTTGGGTCGTTGTTCGCCGCAGTGTACATAGCGACCATTTCAGAGAGCCTTGATTGTGTCATCCCATGGAAAAAATCCGCCCAAGTCTCGCCTGTACTGCCATCATAAATCTGACTCGAATGAGGCCTGTCATCAGCCGGTAAAGAGCCGCCGCCCGATTCATTTACGAAATTTGTATATTCTTCCACCGTTGAGGCATAGAAATAATCATACTCAGCCGACGAGAAATTCGTCCCATTAAATGATATCGCGGTAAGCGTTCGGCGAGCGTAAGCGGAATTGACAAAGATAGCCGCGGCAAAGACAACCAGAAGTACAGCCGTGACTATTATCGCGACAGTCCTCGTCTTCTTTTTATCACGCATCTCTTTATCTACTCTCTCCTGTCTGCGTACGTCTCTTTCTACTTTTTTTTCAAATAATCCACTCATAACATACATCCCTTTTTATTTCATTGATAATCGCGCATAGCGAAATGTATTATACTCGAAAGTACAACAATACGCAACATAATTTTGTTACAAAAACCCCGCCGTGCCGTGCAGACCCATTTATAACCTGCACCTTAGGGCAGGTGGGTCGCCTCCTTTTGGCTTCATTGCTTCCAACGTCCAAGCCGAATCAAGTTCGACCCGGGAGGCCTGCAGTTCACCGAAAGAGTCCGGCATCCCTTATTATAAATGTGGGTTTAAAAAGGCCTGTCACGAACAAAGCAGGGTAGGTTTATTAGTATTTAGGGTTTAGATAACGGGTGTTAGTCGTCGCCTTCAAACTCGTCGTCTTCGAAAAAATCTTCGGGAACTCTGGAGAGGAACAACTCATACGCGGCTTGTTCTTCTTCTTCATCTTCAATCTCCGCAAGGAGAGTTTCATCGTCTTCTTCTATTGCCTTGAGAAGAATAACGCCATAGTCATCGGAATCTACATCGTCATCCGCAGGCACAAATGCCATATATAACTCATCATTCATCTCAAATGTATCCAGATGCTCGAGTTCAAATTCTTCACCGTCTTCATCGATCAGCGTCAAAAAATCATTTCCATATTCACTATATTCAATATCCATAATCCACCTCTCCCATTTATACTACTCCATGTGAATGAAAAAATCAAGACTAAAAATTGACAGGTTGCTGTCATCTGAAAATTGACAGGTCGCTGTCAGTCTTTATCCATATGATACTCTTTGTTTTCTTTTACTCTGCCCATTGCAAATCTACCGATCCGTCTGCGTTGTATCTGGTCGATTTGATGTGATATCCGTTAGCGTCATACTCGTATTCGATCCAATAATCTACCGATCCGTCTATGTTATATCTGGTCTGCTTGATCCAATTGCCATTGGCGTCATATTCGTATCCTTCCCGGTAAATTATGCCGGTTGCACTGTAGTCGCTCCGTTTGATTTGATTGCCATAGATGTCATATTCGTATTCTTGCTTCCAGGCTATCGAGCCGTCTGCGTTGTAGTCGGTTATTTTGATGCGATAGCCGTTGGCATCATACTCGTATTCAACCCAATCAGATATCGATCCATCTGCGTTGTAATTGGTCGATTTGATGTGATTGCCGTTGGCGCCATACTCGTATTCAATCCAATCAGATATCAATCCGCCTGCATTGTAATTGGTTTTTTTGCTAGTGTAGCCGTTGGCGTTATGTTCGTATTCAGTCCAGCTCTCTAAGCCATATGCGTTGTATCTGGTTGATTTGATGTGAGTGCCATTGGCGTCATATTCGTATTCATACATAAAAATTAAACCGCCTGCATCGTAGTAGCCCCATTTTATTTGATTGCCGTAGGTATCATATTCGACGTCTTCCCACGTGCCATCATCGTGATAATAGCGGTCTGTTATCGGCGCGTTGATTTCCACTGTCTGGTTTCCGCTGTTCCAATTCAGCGAATACCCAAAGGCTTCCACGACCGCCCTTATAGGCAGCAGCACACGCTGGTTGTACATCGTTGGCGGCACGTCGAGCGTGACAAATTCCGTCGCCCCGGATGCCCGGTTACTGACCGACATTTGGCGGTTACCCACTTGCAGCGCAACCGCCACGTTGCCTTTTTCCACTGTGGCTGTGCGCGTGTCCGCATTGTAACGGACTCCCGCCCCTATCTGCTCATGCTCGAACACAGCCCGCAACGGCACAAGGACGCGACCGTCAACTGAAATAGGCACTTGGTCGGCAAATGCAATGGGAACCGCGTTCACTGTGACGCAAACCGCCGATGCCGCGACAACCGGCGTGACGGCGGCTAAAATAAGCATTGCCAATATCAGTATTATTACCTTTTTCATAATTTTCTCCGCTATTTTGTTTTTATATATCCTTGTAACACTGAATCAGCCGGTTATGATTGACCATAATACACAAAAAACAAACATTTTCACAGTGAGAATCAATAATTTCTGAATTATATTATACTCGATGTTCTGTCTGTCCGCAAACCCGATTCCGGGTCAGTTCCAATTATTTATAAATTCCGCTCTTGTTATTATCAGAATTTCTCCGTTTGAACCGAACACAAGCAGTGCATTTTCGCCGTGATTTTCGCTTGAAAAACCTACGCTTATGTAATATAATGGTGTGCAAGCGCAAGTCACATATGCAGCCCTATCAACTGACAAAGGTGCAACAGTATCTAACGTGAGGCTCCGCCCCACAACCCGGACGTCGTGCGCTACGACTAAATGCGCTTAACCGCCGGAATGAATCCGGCTGACACATTTTAAGTCTCCGCACCGACGCACAGCACTTTCGCGCTGTGTTACTGACTTAAACAACTTCTAAAAAACAAATTGTTTGGGGTTAAGTCACTAATGGATGATTTATTATTCGAACCACAAGATGTATATGAGCCGCATGATGTCAGGCTGAAAGAGCTGTTTGGCAACAAGGACGCATTTGTCAGTTTCCTGAAAGACTGCGTAAAAGCTGATTGGGCGGACGAAATTGATTTAGACAGCCTTAGAAAAAGCGAGACAAAGTTTATTCTGCAAGATTTTAGGAAAAAGGAAGCGGACATAGTTTACGAGGCAACAATCAACAATGGCAGCCAACGGGTCTTTTTCTATATTCACTTGGAATTGCAGAGCGGCGTTGATTATCGTATGCCCTACCGTATGCTCCTGTACATGGTAGAAATACTGCGTCATCACTACAACAATGCAGATGTAAACGAACGCGACCTCAAAGATTTCAAATTTCCCGCAGTTATCCCTATAGTGTTTTACAGTGGGTCCCAGCAATGGACTGTACCAACGAGCCTACGCGAGATGTTTGATGATTATGAAAGATTCGGAAATTCATTAGTCAACTTCAACTACGCTCTCGTAAATGCGAAAGGCTACGATCACGACAGCGTAAAGGGGTTTCAATCAAGACTGCTGCGAGTATTGATGATGTTTGAAAACTCAGGCAGCGTTACAGAATTGATTGATCTCATACACAAATATGAGGCTGACATCAAAAACTTTACAGAAGAAGAACTAAGGATATTCAACGCGGCATTAGATATACTAAAAAGCTTAGCCGGGAACGAAGATACAAGCCGATTAGACGAGATTCAACGATTGCTGAATGAAAGAGAGGTGGACGGAATGTTATCAAACTTAGTCGCCAATGAAAAAATACGTGCGGAGCAACTCAGGCAGGAGGGCATTGAACAAGGCATTGAGCGAGGTATTGTGTTGCAAAAGGCAGAAACCGCAAAGGCTTTCCTAATGATGGGTTTAACCGTTGAGCAAGTGGCAAAAGGCGTTTATTTGCCAATCAATGAGGTCGAAGATATTAAACGTAATTTGAGCCAATAGCAGGGTTACGATACTGATGTCACAGTAGGCGAGGGGGGCAGAGGCACCCCCTCGCCTACTGTGTGATGTCCTATTCAGATATCAAATTAACACTCAGAATGAGGCGTGTCAAGAACGCGGCGGTTACATATTATCGCTGCTTAGGAACTATGTGTACTAAAATGCAATCTCGTTATAGCGCGAAGATAGCGTCCTGTACTCTGACAGCGAGGCTTGCCATTTGGTATCTGACCAGAACCTCGCCCGGACCCATCCTGCCGTCGCTGTGGCCTCGGAAGATGTCAAGTTTTATCGTTGTCGCCATAGCGAACTTCTGCTCGCCTGTTAGGTCATCGAGATCGGTGAAATGTGAGCACAGGTCGTCTATTTCTTCCGCTTTCAGATCCCAACCGAGACCTAGGGCTTTCAGCGCATTCACTATAAGCAACGCTGCGTCTATCCGGTTCACCGACGCGCCGCCGGGTGTCCCTGCGGCAAGCAAGCCCATCTCCACCGCTGCCTCCATAGCGGTGGCGTATTCAACCGGTATGCCTATCGCACGGAGGAACATCGCCGCCGTTTCTTGATTCGTCACGTTTACGGTTGGGTCGAAGATGCCGTCGCCCCTACCGGCGACAAGCAGCAGCTCTGCGGCGCGGTTCACCTCGTCCTGCACATGATGAACGAGGCGGGCGATATCCGTAAAGTTCGGCTCAATTTTCAGCGGCACGAGCGTAACATCGCCGGTCACGATAACGAATACAGTTCCGTCGGGATTCACCCGCGTCGGTATCGCAACTACGTCGCCGTCTGCCGTCACTACCGCCATAGTCGTGATCTCGCCCGCGTCTATGCTGCCGGGTAATGTCACCCTTGCGATCGTGTTCGGCTGTGCAACTGATAATAAAATTGGATTGGAAACCTGCGTAACTATAGTGCCGGTTGATCTTTCTACATCTTCCGCGAACTTCGCGATTACCTCTGTGATGCCCTCTGCCGTACTTTCATCAGCAAACCCGGCAGTCACGTCCTCCTTCGGCAGCGACTGAGTGAGAGTGGGTTCTTCATTGTCTTCGGGGTTATTGACAGCCGTTCGCACCGTCGAGGGAGTTCCACTGTTCCCGCCGTCGCCACTGTTTGTTCCGCCACTCGGCATCGCCGGGACGGTGAGGTTGAACACGACCGTGTCACTTTTGCCGCGCAGTTCGAGCGTTGCAGTCAGCCTTACCGCTTTATTGGATGCCCCCGCTGCCGGGCGTGTTACTTCCCCTGTTTCGGAAATCGTTGCGGGGTCGCTAGAACCCCAAGAAATGCTCGTCCCATAAGCACCGAGACCGGAGAGCCTCAACTCGGTAGTAACATTATTCTGTGCCGTGTTTTCGCCCCTGATGATAGCCCATGTCAAAGCGGCTATATCGGCAGCAAACGCCTCAGCGTCAGTGAAGGGAATTTCTGTGCCGTCATCCAATATTTTCGCCGTAATTTCGCCTTCTTCGATGACTAGCAGTTGAACCTCGGGCATCTCAATACTGCCCCCCACATAGCTCACCATCTCCTTGCCGTCAAAGAGCGCAACTGAGTTGAATTCTTTTTCTTCGATGGGTTCCCAAGTATCGAGGTCTGTATCTGTGATGGAATAGTTCATTGTGCCGCCATCCGAACCGGTCATTTTGATAGTATATTCACCGTTCGGTGACAGTGTAACGTATTTCTCGTCGCCGTCAATCCATATGAACACATCAGCTGCAAGAAAATTTTCATCTACCTCGTTATCAACAACACGCCCGACAAGCCTGCCATCGCTGTTATACACATCAACATCTACCGGGCATCGTATGGTCAATACTCGAGTGCGCCCTTTGGTATCCGATGTTGGTGTCAGTGTTCTGAGCGAAAGCAAGAAAGCTAGGTATGTATCTAAGTTGTGAGCATGGTCTGATTTATCATATCCAATACCCGTTAGCTGTCTAAAGGAATTTTTAAAGTTGTTTTCAGGAGAGAACCATAAACTAACTCCTACTTTTCCTTTAAAACTACTCCATAACGGTGGAGTAGCCCATGCCTTCCGCTCATCTTTTGTTACACCATCGTCATTATTTAGTATATTAATAATATTTGGATAGTCAAAGCTATTGTTGGAACCGTGTGTATTTGGAGTAGCAAAGCAATATGTAAAAACATTTTCTTGTGGAAGCCCATTCTTAAGTTGTGCTGATAATAAACTAGCAACCGCCGCGCCTCTGCTGTGACCCGTAATTAAGAACTTTACATCCTGAAAATTAGAGAGAGATAAATCTTGATGCCATTCCCGAACTTCGGTCATGTAAGAGTCCATTCTTGATACAACATCTACTGCCGCATTTTCGAAAGGCAGAAAAACATTAGCTCTCCATTCCTGCTCGAATGCCTTAATATTGACTGGTGGTGTCCCTCGCAAAACAACCGCCACTATTACAGTATCTTTCCCGTTGATATTAGCCCTTTTGCTGGCAAACGAACATGCAACACGGTTTTCGCTAAGACTTTGCGACAAATCATAATGCTGACGAATGTTTGAAAAACCAAATTCCACCAATGTATCTCTTGCCCTTGTCTGGCTATACGCCGCCTGAGAGAGTATAAGTGAGGCGATTGCTAGGTCGTTATTTTCAAATATTGCATCATTTTCAAATATTGCATTTCTAGCGAAAAAATCGTCGCTATAGGTTATATTTAGTTTAATATCCTCTCCTG
>Ga0099364_10002869_pt1 | contig 27222 bp, 47 predicted proteins | sample TergutTh196P3_FD_73070 | JGI IMG/M metagenome (GOLD analysis project Ga0099364, IMG submission 73070) | Microcerotermes parvus P3 segment gut microbial communities from Pointe-Noire, Republic of the Congo - Th196 P3 | ecosystem: Host-associated > Arthropoda: Insects > Digestive system > Gut ... | reverse complement strand
CCGCCGCTGCGAGGGCGCCAGGGGACGACCACCCCGTCAAACACTATCGCAACTCTGTTGCGAGTGTTTGCCACCCCTCCCCAGAGGGGAATGATGCCAATTGACAATTTACAATGAACAATGGACAGTTACGGGGGCTTAAAATTATAGGGATCTAACCCTATTTCTACCAGCAAATTTACATTTACAATAATTGTTAATTGTACATTGTCAACTGTTAATTGTCATCGGGGTGGTCTGTAGGGATGACCGCCCTCGGTCATCCGTGGTTACCGCAAGGGCGGGTGTTTTTTCTGTAGGGGCGGCAACCTGCCGCCCGTGGTTATCACGGATTGCGGGTGTTTTTCCTGTAGGGTGCATACCGTGTTGTCTATCAATGTATATGTACAAAGGTTTGGTAATATATTTAAGTATACAAGACACGCAAATTTTAGTACGCAAGCCCCATTCCCCTCTGGGGAGGAGTGCCGCCGCAGCGGCGGGGTGGTCTGCTCCCGGTGCCGCCGCAGCGGCGGGGTGGTCTTTTGGAGGTATTGATTTGAAACGCACAAAAAAATATGCCGTGCAGATAGGTGTAAAGGCATCTAAGGCTCTCGATGTTCCTGAGGGTTTGTTTACAGGGGAGAGCGAGATGAATATCGTTGGGAACAGGCGGGTTGTTGTAGAGGGATTCAAGAGCATCCTGCGGTATGAAGAGGGGATAATATCGGTGGCGGTAAAGGGTATGGCGATTAGCTATATGGGCAGGAATCTGAGCCTAAAGACGCTCAACCGAGACAACATTGTTATAGAGGGCGGCATAGAGCAAATAAATTTCGGAGAGGCATGAGTTATCTTGTTTGTATCAAGGTTTATTAATTTCCTGCGGGGATATATAGTCTTTTCGGCTATCGGGGCAAATACCGAGCGGCTGATTAACGAGTTTGTGACTGCCGGCATAAAGGTCTGGAACATACGCATGGACAGGGGGGTTCTGTATGCGGAGGCATATGCGGCCGATTATGAACAAATCACAGAGCTATGCACGAGAAACACCATGGGAACCGAGCTTGTCAGGCAACGAAGCATGGCACAGTCTTTGGGCAAATACAAGGGTCGAGTGGGGATTGTGTTGGGAGCCGCTGTCTTTACAGTGTTTTTGTTTATCATGCAGAGTTTTATATGGGACATAGAAATCATCGGAAACACGGCTATATCGGCAGAATCGCTTGAGGCAAGTCTTGAGTTGCTGGGAATACGCAAGGGCGCATTCAAACACTCTATAGACTTCAGAGATTGTGAAAACAAGATGCTGTCGCTCTATAATGAGATCGCCTGGCTTGCTATCAACAACAGAGGGAGCAGGGTTGTGCTTGAGATAAACGAGGGGACAAAATCGCCCGAGTTTCTCAGCGCATCCATACCCTGCAACATAGTCGCCGCCAAAGACGGCTGGATAGTATCTGTCGAAGTATACAGCGGAACCAAGATGGTAAACGACGGTGACTATATCATTGCGGGAGATCTGATAATCTCAGGGGTTGTTGAGGATTCGGTCGGTAATATATTCATGCGTCATGCCGCAGGAAAGGTTATCGCCCGCACAGAAGCGGTTACGGAGATAGTACAGCCGCTTGTTGTATCACAGACGGAGTATACCGGAAAAATAAAGAAACGCCGCATATTCGAGGCGTTCGGGTTAAAGATACCGCTCTTTATAGCGGGCAGAGTATCGGGTGAGTACGAACAAAGCACCTCACAAAGCCGATTGCGGCTGTTCGGGAACGAGCTGCCATTTTCGGTCTATACGAATGAGTATGTCTTCTACACCACCCGGGAAATAACCATCAGCGAGGAGGAGGCTATAGCCATCGCAGAGCAGGAGGTCAAGAGGTTCGCCGCCGTGCAGCTGAGAGACAGCAGAATTATCGCAAGCCAAGAAGAGCAGAGATTAGAGGACGGAGTCTTCTACAAAAAGGTCACCTTTCTATGCGAGGAGGATATAACCAAACAGCAGGAGATCAAGCTGAGTTAGCGGCGTTGTTCTTGATAAACTCGTCTATGCTGTCTATAACATACATAGGACTTGTCGTGTGCAAACCCTCCCAATGGGTAACGATAAAATCGACTGCGTTGTTTTTGCAGAGATAATCATAGGCGTCTTGACCGCTCATGCCTTTCTCATCCTTATAAAACTCGACACAAGAGGCTAAGAACCATATCTCGCCCTTGGGTTTAGAAAAGGTCATACTATTGTTCCTCCGGATATGTGATGTTTCCTGTGGTCAGTTCTTCTTCGAGCATATCATACAGCAAGGGATAACTAAGCCGCCAAACCTTGGTCTTTTCGTCCTCCAGCGCCCTATACAGCTGCGAACGATATAGCAGATCCGATGCTTGGGTTAGGGTCAAATCACGATGCTCCATCAGCAGCTCTAAAATACCGGGCGTTATCATCGCCACAACAGGCGAAATACTCTTACTCATTCGTCACCTCATGTGATTCCGCAAACCTAAGCAACGACAATGCCTTTTCGCTCTTAAAGCACCATTGGTCAAAGAGTTTGCTTGTCTTTAGGGTAACAACGGCCGCTTCTACGCTAATGAATCCGCCTAAAAACGCCTGAATCACCGGCATAACCGTATCGTTAGCAACCGCTCCTATAACAATGTCGTATATTTGACCTGTGTATTTTTTCAGTCTGTTGTCCGAAACAAAACTCAGCCATGTTTTGTCAGCCTGTTCAAAACGGAGAATATCGAGCGAACCTTCGGTCTGTTTCTCGTCAAACTCATACACGCTAACCGTTGCGATTCCGCATCCTCTGCGCCCGGTTACAATCTCTGAGAATCGCATTGCCTGCTCTTTTCGTGAGGTTAGATAAAATCCCGTGCCAAAATCAAGACCTCGTTTTTGTTGTATGAGTTTTGGTTTTTCGACAGCCAAATTGCTCCCGTGATATAGTAACATAATAGACCTCTCTGTCATCGTCTCTCTCTAAAAAACCGGGTCAGTATTTCTCCGCATTGCTGCGATAGTATGCCGCCTGTTATTTCTGATTTGTGGTTGAATCCTGCCTGATTGAGATCTACGACAGAGCCGCAGGCTCCTGCTTTGGGGTCGCGCGCTCCAAAAAAAACCCTGTCTATCCTTGAGTTTATGATCGCTCCCATGCACATGGGACAAGGCTCAAGGGTAACATACAGCTCGCACTCGGACAGTCTCCAGCTCTGCAAAATCCTACAGGCCGATTCTATTGCCAGCAGTTCGGCATGGGCGGTGGCGATACCGGTTGTCTCCCGCAGATTGTATGCCTCACAAAGGACTCTGTCCTCCTTGACTATGACCGCTCCTATGGGAACCTCCGCTATCATGTATGCCTCATTCGCCTGAATGAGCGCCTTGTTCATATAGAACTCCGCTCTTTTGTTATCACTATTATTCAATCGGCTATTTTCCCCGCTGAGCCATAAGCAGATCTATCTCGTTCTCGTTCAGACCCACCATTGCCTCTCCCAACCCTTCTGAAACCTGTGCGATTATGTCAGGATTCTGATAGTTTGCAACGGCCTTTACGATAGCGGCGGCCCGTTTTGCAGGATCTCCCGATTTAAATATACCCGAACCGACAAAGACGCCCTCAGCTCCAAGCTGCATCATAAAGGCGGCATCGGCAGGGGTTGCAACCCCTCCTGCCGAAAAGTTTACGACAGGCAGTCTGCCTTTATCATGGATGTACCGAACAAGCTCGATACAAACCTGTAGGTTTTTAGCCTGCTCAAAAAGCTCGTCCTCCCGCATAGATACTATTCTTTTTATATCGGAGTTTATTTTTCTCATATGACGAACGGCCTGAACAACGTCTCCCGTTCCCGCTTCTCCTTTGGTACGCAGCATCATGGCACCCTCGCTGACCCTGCGTAACGCCTCTCCCAGATCGCTTGCTCCGCATACAAACGGAACGGCGAACTTTGTCTTGTCTATGTGATAGACATCATCTGCAGGTGAGAGAACCTCGCTCTCGTCTATACAGTCTATGCCTATTGCCTGCAGTATCTGAGCCTCAACTATATGACCTATTCTTGCCTTTGCCATAACAGGGACGGCGACAGAGTCCTTAATACTGCGAATCATCTTGGGATCGCTCATTCTCGACACTCCGCCTGCCGCTCGAATGTCTGCGGGTATGCGTTCCAGCGCCATAACGGCAGAGGCTCCTGCCTGTTCGGCAATCTTTGCCTGTTCAGGCGTGGTAACATCCATAATCACCCCGCCTCTGAGTTTTTCGGCAAGGTTCTTGTCAAATTTGTATGCGGACATAATTATCATTCCTATCTATTTTTCATTTGTACCGTACCCGTTGCGGGGTACTTCTATATCCACGGTACGCACAGGGGTGCGTACCCTACCGTTTCATTTTAGCCAGTTCTACTCTGCGGATGGTGCGGATCGATTGTGCCAACCGCCGTTTGGCGGGACAGATGTAGGAACAGCTCCCACATTCTACGCAATCAAGACCGTTGTGCGCTAAAAACGCCTCACTGTTCTCGTGCAGAATATCTGTGTTGAGTTCTATCGGAATCAGTCCCATGGGACAGCGTTCTACGCATTTGCCGCATCTGATGCAGTTCTGCTCGGGCGGTATATAGGTCTCTTCCCGGGATAGGAACAGCACTCCCGCCGTGGTCTTGACCACCGGAACATCTATATCGAAAATGGCCACACCCATCATAGGGCCGCCGACAACAATCTTGGTCGGGGTAAACTTAAACCCACCCGCCAGCTCCACAAGGTCACTCAGCTTTGTGCCTATACGAGCCTTATAGTTGCCGGGGTTGTTTATAGCCTTGCCTGTAAGCGTGATGACCTTACGCATGAGCGGACGTCCTCTGAATATCGCTCGGTGTATGGCGATAACGGTATCGACATTGTTGACGATACATCCTATATCTATGGGGAGTTTGCCGGACGGCACCTCCCTTTTTGTAAGGGCGGAGATCAGCTGTTTCTCGGCTCCTTGCGGGTATTTTGTCTTGAGAACGGCTACCTCTATGCCCGCAACTCCGTTGCTGTGCTTTCTCAGCTCGGCTATTGCCTGAGGTTTATTGTCCTCAACCGCTATTATGCCCCTGGCATCCGGCATTAGTCTGAGAATAATCTGCAGACCGATAACAAGACGCTCGGCCTCCTCTATCATAACCCTGTTGTCGGTGGTGAGATAGGGTTCACACTCGCATCCGTTTACTATAACTGTATCTATCTTTATCTCGGGCGGCGGCGACAGCTTGACATGGGTCGGAAAGCCCGCCCCGCCAAGACCGACTATCCCCGCCTCCCGTATAATATCCAAAATCTCTTGACGGGACAGGGATTCATGGCCGCCTCGGGGTCTGATGCTCTCATGCTCTGTTTGCTGACCGTCGTTTTCTATAATAACCGAATTGACCACATTACCCATAACGGTAAGGTGGGGTTCTATGCTTTTGACCGTTCCCGAAACGGTGCTGTGAACAGGGGCGCATACACGAGCACTGCTGTCCCCGATTTTTTCGCCCACAAGCACCCGCTGCCCCGGTGAAACGATCGGCTCACAGGGCGCCCCGATATGCTGAACCAGCGGCAGAATAATCTCACTCCCCGCTTTAGGCATCAGTATATTTATAGGAATACTCTCGGTCTGCTTCTTTTGTTCTCTCGGGTGAATCCCCCGCTTAAATGTGTGTGTCATATTTCTCGTCCTATGTGTTATTTATCTAATCATATCACGGAAAATCGATTCAGTCAACAATTTTTTGTGAATTAACCTAAAATAAATATTTTTCATTAGGCACAAAAATAAATTCAGATAACCCCACACAAAACCGGACGGCATTGCCGTCCGGTGTCTTTTTATAACCATACTTCTTATAACCATACTTCATTCAATAACAAACTCTGCTCCTACAACCTGTCTTCCGCTGCCCTGTAGCACACGGTATTTTCCCGGAGCCATGTCATGGTCAAAATCCTTAAACTCTATGGTGTTTACCGCCGTTTCATCGATGGCAACCGTCTGTGAAGAGGGTTTTACCGACGGATCCTTTTTTATAATCATCCAGCCGTCGTCGGTTTCTCTTTCGAGGGTGATATTGACCCCCATCACATCATTGGATGTGTTTGAAAGCTCGATTATAATCGATTCGGTTCCGGCGGGGAAAACATCCTGCCGGATGGTAAGAGAATACTCGCCGCTTTCTATCATTTCCTTTGTCGACAAAAGATCTGCATCGTTGTTCTGCGGCTGGGACGACTCTGATAACGGCTGCAATTTACAGGACAGCATCATCATAAGGGCAAGTCCGCATATAATTATTTTTGACATAATCTTACACCAATTCTATTATTGCCATTTCGGCGGCGTCTCCCCGCCTGGGTCCTATTTTTATAACTCTTACATATCCGCCGTTTCTGTCCTTATATTTCGGCGCAATTTCGTCAAACATCTTTTTTGTTACATCCTCTTTTGTTATAAAAGCCATTGCCTGCCTGCGTGAATGGAGGGTGTTTTGTTTGCCGAAAGTTATCATCTTCTCAGCCATTGAACGAACCTCCATCGCGCGGGTAACGGTGGTCTCAATCTTACCCTTTTCTAAGAGAAAGGTCACCATAGCGCGCAGCATAGCCCGTCTTTGAGAAGTAGTCCTGCCCAGCTTTCTTGTACCCGGCATCGCTCATCACTCCTTTGTTCATTATTTAATTTTCGTCTTCTCTGTTAAGGTCGTATCCCAAGGACGCCAGCTTAGCAATAACCTCTTCGAGAGATTTTTTGCCCAGGTTGCGTACCTTCATCATATCTTCTTCGGATTTGTTGATTAAATCTTCAACCGTGTTAATACTTGCCCGTTTGAGACAGTTGAAAGAACGCACCGAAAGGTCAAGCTCTTCTATTGTCATCTCGAGAACCTTTTCCTTGCCCTTGTCGTCTTTTTCAACCATTATCTGCTCTGCATATCCCTCTTCGGATAGGTCAATAAAGATGCTCAGATGCTCGTTGAGAACCTTTGCTCCCAAAGAAATAGCCTCTTTAGCCATTATTGTCCCGTCTGTCCAAACCTCGATGGTGAGTTTGTCATAGTCTGTGATCTGTCCGACACGGGTGTTCTCGACATTATAATTCACCTTGAGCACAGGTGTATAGGTGCTGTCGAGAGGGATAACCCCGATACCCGACTGCATATAATGCTTATTACGATCGGCAGCAACATATCCTCTGCCCTTGTCTATGACTATCTCCATGTACAGTCTGCCGTCTTTTTCAACCGTGGCAATGTGCATTCCCGGGTCGAGTATCTCAACCTCGCTGTCAACCTTTATGTCGCTTGCCTTTACCTCGCCGTCTCCGTCAAACTCGATATATCCCGTTTTAGGACCCTCGCTGTGCATCTTAGCTATGAGACCCTTCATGTTAAGAACAATCTCGGTCACATCCTCTTTAACGCCCGGAATGGTGGAAAATTCGTGCAAAACTCCCTCTATTTTTATCGAGGTTACCGCAACGCCGGGTAAGGATGACAGGAGAACTCTCCTCAGAGAGTTTCCAAGCGTTGTTCCAAAACCACGTTCGAGCGGCTCGAGAACGAATTTACCATAAGAGCCGTCCGGCTTTATGTCAATAGCTTCAATTTTTGGCTTTTCTATTTCTATCATTGATAAACCTCCGCATACGCAAATATTATTCGCAACCGCCCCAACCAACCGATTAACGCCCTGTAATAAACAGAATTTGCATTACTTCGAGTAAAACTCGACTATCAGATTTTCTTCTACATCCAGATCAATATCGTCACGTCCGGGAAGTCTTACAACCGTTCCAGCTATCTGCTCTTTGTCTGCCGTCAGCCACTCGGGAACGGGACGGGAACCATTGATCTCCATGATTATCTTAAACTTTTCGCTCTGCTTGGATTTGTCCTTCAACGCAATTACGTCGCCTGCTTTAAGCTGATAAGAAGGTATGTTTACCTTCTTTCCGTTTACAGTGAAATGATTATGGAGTACAAGCTGTCTCGCTTCGGCACGGGAGCAGGCATATCCCAGCCTGTATACCGCATTGTCGAGCCTGAGTTCTAAGAACCGGAGCAGGTTTTCGCCTGTCATTCCGGGCTTGCGTTCCGCCATTTTAAAGTAATTGGAAAACTGTGTTTCAAGCACTCCGTAATAGCGCCTTGCCTTCTGCTTTGCCCTGATGTGAATCCCATATTCGGAAACCTTTTTGCGGCTTTGTCCGTGCTGACCGGGAGCATAACCTCTGCGGACAACTCCGCATTTTTCCGAATAGCACCGTTCACCCTTTAAGAAGAGCTTTTGCCCTTCTCGGCGGCAAAGTCTGCATACAGCGCCTGTATATCTTGCCATTTGTTTTCCTCCAGATTAGATTTTTGTTTTATTTTGTGTTTTTAGACTTTAGATGATAGATGATATTAATGCCGAAAATACGGTCATCTAACATCTAATATCTAAATTTTATACCCGCCTGCGTTTGGGCGGTCTGCATCCGTTATGGGGTATCGGGGTTACGTCTTTGATGGTGTTTACCTCAAGCCCTACAGCCTGTAAAGCTCTTATGGCCGCCTCACGGCCCGACCCCGGCCCTTTTACAAATACATCTACCGTCTTGAGACCATGCTCCATTGCGGTCTTTGCGGCTGCTTCGGCCGTCATCTGAGACGCATAGGGGGTAGACTTGCGTGATCCCCTAAAGTTTAACCCGCCTGAGCTTGCCCACGAGATTACGTTGCCTTTAACGTCCGAAATTGTAACGATGGTATTGTTAAAGGTGGATTTTATATGCACGGCACCGCGCTCGATGTTTTTGCGTTCACGGCGTCTGCGAATGGGTGTTTTCTTATCCTTAGGCATTCTTGTTAATCGGTCCTTTCTGTTATTTATTTTTTGGGGGCTGCCTACTTCTTCTTGTTAGCTATCGTCTTTTTGGGACCCTTTCTGGTACGAGCATTGGTTTTTGTCCTTTGTCCCCTTACCGGAAGACCTTTTCTGTGACGAATCCCGCGATAACAATTGATTTCTATCAGTCTTTTTATATTAAGAGCCGTATTACGGCGCAAATCGCCCTCTACCTCAAGATTCTTGTTTATATAATCCCGGATTTTAGAAGCATCGCCCTCGCTCAAATCCTTTACTCTTATATCAGGATTTATGCCGCACTCTGCTAAAATCTTCTGAGAGGTTCTAAGTCCTATGCCGAAAATATAAGTCAGACCGATCTCTATTCTCTTCTCGCGTGGTAAATCAATACCGGCTATACGAGCCATCTACACACTCACCTCCTTTAATGGTAATGTTTGCGATAATCACGGACGAACAAAGTTCGTCCCTACAATAATTGTCAATTGTTCATTGTCAATTGTTAATTGTTCGTCAGCCTTGTCTCTGTTTGTGTCGTGTATTTTGGCAGATGACCATAATCCGCCCTTTGCGTTTTATGATCTTGCACTTTTCACATATCGGTTTTACTGATGGACTTACTTTCATAACAACACTTCTCCAATCTGTCCCCTATCAGACAATAATATCTATTTAGAACGCCATGTTATCCGCCCTTTGGTCAAATCATAGGGCGACATTTCAACAGTAACCTTATCTCCAACCAAAATCCTGATAAAATTCATACGCAGCTTGCCCGAAATATGGGTCAGCAGCTTGTGTCCGTTCTGCAGTTCTACCATAAAGGTAGCGTTGGGTAAAGCCTCAAGCACAGTCCCCTCTATTTCAATAACATCATCCTTTGCCAAGCTAATCCACCTCCTGCCCGGTTTGGGTTTGTTTGTAGTTATATTCCCACAGCAGCTTTCTGATAGCTGCATCTGTCTTAAAGCAATCAGAACCGACTATCCTGTTGGTCGGTTTGAGATGAATCACATTCTTGGTTTTAGGTTTTTCCAGCTTTCTGCGTTTTCCGTCTGCTATCTCGGCCCGAAGACCATCGGTAGACAATACTACGAAAAATCCGCCCTTATCATGCCCCGCACCCGAGCAAACAATAGTCCCAACCTCCAAAAAATCACCTGTAACTGTTATATCTGCGGACGAACAAAGTTCGTCCCTACATTCTGCCTGCGGACGAACAAAGTTCGTCCCTACAATTGTTAATTGTTCATTGTCAATTGTTAATTGTCAATATCGCCGGTCCGTTGTCGGTTATGGCAACGGTATGTTCAAAATGAGCGGAGAGTGAGCCGTCTTTAGTCTTGACCGTCCATCCGTCTCTGTCAACATAAATGTCATGCTTGCCTGCGTTTATCATAGGTTCTATAGCAAGGGTCATGCCTCTGACTAGCCTGATCCCCTTGCCCGCCTTGCCGAAGTTGGGAATCTCAGGGGATTCGTGAAGTTTGCGGCCTATACCGTGACCGACATAATCCTGCACGGCAGAATATCCCTCACGCTCGACCGTAGACTGAACTATGTTGGATATATCACCCAGCCTGTATCCCATCATCGCCATATTAATGGCGGCTTCCAAACTCTTTTTTGTTATCTTGATCAAATGCTCAGCCTGACTGCTAACGCTGCCTATCTTGAATGTATAGGCATTGTCGGCGTGGTAACCCTTGTAGAAAGCGCCAATATCGACACTCACTATGTCACCGTCGGCAAGCATACGTTTGCCGGGGATCCCGTGTATGACCTCATCGTTGACCGAAATACAGGCCGATCCCTTGAATCCGTTGTATCCCAAAAAAGAGGGTCTTGCATTCCTTTTTTCTATATATTCCCGAACCTTATTGCTTATATAACCGGTTGTAACCCCGCTCTTACAGAGCGTTCCCGCAAGTTCCAACGCACCCGATGCTATCTTGCCGCCTTCTCTCATAACGGCAAGCTCGCTAACGGTCTTTAGGATAACCATCAGCCCTCTAATGCCTTGAGGGTCAGCGCCGTAGTATCTTTAACTTCATCCTGACCGTGAACAACCTTGAGCTTTCCGGTCTTGCTGTAATAATCCTTTAGCGGGGCGGTTTCGTTGTGATAGATCTCTAAGCGGCTCTTGACCGTATCGGGATGATCGTCCTTGCGTTGTATTGTCTCGGCGCCGCATTTGTCGCAGATTCCGTCAACCTGAGACGGTTTGTACTCTATATGATAGGACGCTCCGCAGCTTCCGCATACTCGGCGACCTGACATACGCTTGGTTATCTTGTCGTCCTCAACCTCGATGGTTATGACCATGTCGATCTCAACGCCCATTTTGTCGAGAGCCTCCGCCTGAGGAACTGTTCTCGGAAATCCATCGAGAATAAATCCATTTTTCATATCATCCTGCACAAGACGGTCTTTGATTATAGATACGACTATCTCATCCGGAACTAATCTGCCCTCATCGGCATAGGACTTCGCTTTTATGCCGAACTCGGTTCCTTGGGCTATGGCCGCCCGAATCATGTTACCTGTCGAAACGGCGGGAATGGAGAGTTTTTCGCATATAACCTCCGCCTGAGTTCCCTTGCCGGCTCCGGGCGCTCCTAAAAGAATCAATTTCATATATTATAACCTCTTACTTTATTCTAAGAATCCCTTGTGATGTCTCATCATCATCTGTGATTCAAGCGTTCTCATTGTATCAAGAGCAACACCGACGACGATAAGAATTGAGGTTCCTCCCAACGCTACATTGATCTCGGTAAACTTTTGATACATAATCGGGAATGTAGCGATAAACCCAAGGAACAACGCACCGAAAAGGGTTATCTTTGACAACACCTTTGATATAAAATCGGATGTGGGTTTGCCCGGACGTATGCCGGGGATCGCGCCGTTGTTTTTACGCAGGTTGTTGGCGATCTCTACAGGGTTATACTGTATCGCAACATAGAAGTAGTTGAATGCGATTATGAGCATAAAATACAGCCCCGCATAGGTCCAGCTCGTATAGTCGAAGACCGAAAGTATTCTAACCAAAATCTCGTTCTCGATATTTACAAACCGTCTGATCATACTCGGCAGCATCAGGAAGGAGCTGGCGAATATTATCGGCATAACGCCCGACATATTTACCTTTATGGGGATATGCGTACTCTGACCGCCGTACATCTTACGCCCAACCACACGCTTGGCGTAGGAGACGGGGATTCTGCGTTCGGCATTGGTCATAATTACGATAAATACAATCATAGCGATAAATATCACAACAATGAGCGGAATCAGGTAATAAAACTTTGGATCGCCGCCGTTTAGAGCAATCTGGAACTGTGACCAGAGGAAGATGATTGCATCAGGTCCTCGTGAGATGATACCCGCAAAGAGTATGAGGGAGATTCCGTTGCCGATACCGTTTTCGGTTATCAACTCTCCCATAAAGACAATGACCGCCGTTCCAACCGTAAAGGTCATCACAATGACCACCATAGCAAACCAAAAGCGCCATCCGTATTGATACATAAAGACCTTGTTTTCGGTCGTGTTGGACAACATGGCAAAATAACCGTATCCCTGTATAACAGCAAGGGCAATTGTAGCATATCTTGTGATTCTTCCTATCTTCTTGCGGCCCTCTTCGCCTTCCTTCTTGAGTCTTTCCAAGGCGGGAATGGCAACGGTCAATAGCTGCATGATGATCGATGCGTTGATATACGGGGTTATCGACATTGCAAAAACCGTACCGTTTTCAAGCGCTCCGCCAGTAAGAAGATTGAGGTATCCGAGTATGTCTGTCGCTGCTTCCTCACCGCTGAATATGGCCATGTCGCGTATAACACCCGGATCCAAGAAAGGAACCGGGAAAGCGGCGCCTACCCTGAACAATACTAATATAAACAAGGTATACAGGATCTTTCTTTTAAGGTCAGGCAACGCAAATGCGTTTCTGAATATCTTGAACATCGTATACTAATCCTTTCCGATTATCTCTGCTGTCCCTCCGGCTTTTTCTATCTTCTCTTTAGCTGATGCGGATATTTGGGTTACCTTTACTGTAAACTTTTTGGTAACATCTCCGTTGCCGAGGATCTTAACGCCGTCTTTAACCTTCTTGATAATACCCGCTTCTTTTAAGACCGCCGCATCTATAACGGCGCCCTCCTCAAACCTATCCAAAGCCGAAAGGTTCACAATAGCATATTCCTTAGCGAATATGTTTACAAAACCTCTCTTGGGAACACGTCTTGTCAAGGGCATCTGTCCGCCCTCAAACCCCGGTCTTACTCCTCCGCCCGAACGTGCATTCTGCCCCTTGTGACCCTTGCTTGCGGTCTTGCCCATTCCGGACCCGATTCCGCGGCCTTTGCGTTTACGCTCTTTAACAGAGCCGGGTGCGGGGGATAATTCATGCAATTTCATCTTGCGTGCAACTCCTTTACCTGTTAGCTCTCTACCTTTATTAAGTGGGTTATCTTCTTTATCTTGCCTTGTGTAGCCGCATTATCCGGCTGAACAGTCTCATCCCCCGGCTTTTTGAGACCGAGAGATTTAGCGGTCAGAATCTGACCCTGCTTGGAGCCGATAAGGCTCTTTACCAACTTTATTTTAACCGACATAAAAACTTCATACCCTTCCCCATTAAGTGGATGTGTCTTAGAAAATATCAGACAGCGCCAAACCACGGACCTTTGCTACCTCTTCCGCAGTACGCAGTGCCTTTAGCCCCTCGAAAGCGGCCTTGACAACATTACCCGGATTGTTTGAACGCAACGACTTTGTGCGGACGTTCTTGATTCCCGCCATTTCGACTACGGCACGGACAGGACCTCCTGCGATAATACCCGTTCCCTCCGGAGCAGGTTTGAGCAGCACTTTTCCGGCGCCGTAAACACCCACTATCTCGTGAGGTATTGATGTATCCTTGAGGGTAACCCGAATAAGATTCTTCTTGGCGTCCTCTATCCCCTTGCGAATGGCATCGGGAACCTCGTTTGCCTTGCCCAATCCGTATCCGATAACCCCGTTACCGTCGCCAACCACGACAAGAGCGGCAAACTTTATGACACGTCCGCCCTTAACGGTCTTGGAAACACGGTTGATCGAAACCACTTTTTCCAGTAAATCTAATGTTGTTCCATCTATTCTTTCCAAAGCTCTATCCTCCTAAAACTTTAATCCGCCCTCGCGTGCACCTTCCGCTAATTCGGCAATGCGTCCGTGATAAAGGTATCCGCCTCTGTCGAAAACAACCTCGGTTATTCCCTTGCCGGCAGCTGCCTTGGCTATCATGGATCCCACCTTGCGCGCTGCAGCCTTGTTTCCTCCCGTACCCTCAAACTCTTTTGTAAGAGAGGATACGGCAGCCAATGTGTTGCCCGAAACATCGTCTATAACCTGAGCATAGATATGCTTAGATGAGCGGAACACATTAAGACGGGGACGTTCTCCCGTTCCGGAAACCTTGCCGCGAACCCTGCGGTGTCGCTTTAACCTGGCTTCGTTTTTATCATACTGCTTTATCATTTTATGACCACCCTTTTGACAATTAACAATTAACGATTAACAATTAACAATTATTAATTTACAATTAACAATCAACAATTATCAATCTATGTCCGACACTGCGGACAGTGATTACAATTACTTGGGTTTTACTTGGCTTTACCTGCCTTGCCTTCCTTGCGTTTGACAAACTCGCCTGCATACCTGATTCCCTTGCCCTTATACGGCTCGGGCGGTCTCTTTTCGCGAACCTCAGCCGCAAACTGTCCCACCTTCTGCTTGTCATAACCGGATACGATAATCTTGTTGGGAGAGGGAACCTCTACCGTTATGCCGTCTATCTCGGGCATTATGACCTGATGGGAATAGCCGAGATTCATAACAAGATTCTTGCCCTGTTTTGCGGCACGGTATCCAACGCCCTGAACCTCAAGCTCTTTGGAGCATCCCTGGCTGACGCCGACTACCATGTTTGATATTAATGTACGGGTCAAACCGTGCAGGCTCCTGTTCTGCTTTTCATCATTGGGCCGGGTAACGGTAATAACCCCGTCCGCCACGGCAACCGTCATGGCTGAATGCAGCTCCCTGCCGAGGGTACCCTTGGGACCCTTGACGGTGATATGATTCCCCGCCAGTTTTATATCAACACCCTGCGGTATTGTGATAGGCGCTCTGCCTATTCTTGACATATCGAAAACTCCTCTCGAACCCTTTTAATAATTCTGAGTTTATTTACCAAATAAAAGCAAGCACTTCGCCGCCTATTTTGGCTTTGCGGGCATCTCTGTCGGTCATAATCCCCTTAGATGTCGAGATGATTGCTATACCAAGCCCCTTGAAGACGCGCGGCATATCATCGCAGCTTGTATATATCCTCAGACCCGGTTTTGATACCCTGCGAAGACCTCTTATAACCGGAGATTTTCCCTCACCGTATTTAAGAGTTACGCAGATCATGCCCTGCTTGTTATCCTCTATAACCTTGTATCCTTTAACATAACCCTGCTTAACCAGTATATCGGCTATAGACTTCTTCATGTTGGATGCAGGTATATATACCGTTTCATGTTTTGCTGAGTTCGCATTGCGAATACGAGTAAGCATATCAGCAATTGTATCGGTTATTTGCATTGGTTTACCCCCTTTTGGCAATTATTGATAGTTGTAAAAACCGCCAATTCATTGTTGTCCGCTCTGCGGATAGTGTTTTAAAAATAATCTTTACCAGCTTGCTTTTTTTACGCCGGGAATATAACCCTTGTATGCCAATTCTCTAAAGCATATACGGCATATTCCATACTTACGCAGATAGGCATGAGGTCTTCCGCAAATCTTGCATCTGTTGTAAGCACGGGTGGAAAATTTAGGAGTACGCTGCTGCTTGTTTATCATTGCTTTCTTTGCCACAGTTCTTCTTCCTCCCTTATCTGACGAACGGCGCGCCCATCAGTGACAGCAACTCGCGGGCCTCTTCGTCTGTTTTAGCCGTGGTTACGAAACATATGTCCATACCCCGGGTTTTATCTATTTTATCATAATCAATTTCCGGAAAAATCAATTGTTCCTTAACGCCTACGTTATAGTTGCCCCGCCCGTCAAAACTGTTAGGACTGATTCCTCTGAAATCTCGAACCCTCGGCAGAGCTGTGTTGAAAAACCTATCGGTAAACTCATACATTCTGCTTGCTCTGAGTGTAACCTTGGCGCCGATGTTCATGCCTTCCCTCAGTTTGAAGTTGGCGACCGACTTTCTTGCTTTGCAGACAACCGGCTTTTGGCCTGTTATAGTGGAAATGTCGGTAATAATAGCATCGATGATCTTGGAGTTGTCCCTTGCCTCTCCGCAGGCTACGTTGATAACAACCTTGTCAAGTTTGGGTATCTCCATGACGCTTTTGTAACCAAACTTTTTCATCATAGCAGGTGCTATTTCGCCCAGGTATCTCTCTTTTAACCTTGTCATGTTTATCCCTCCTTAAAAAGTTGCTCCGCATTTTTCACGGACACAACGGCGCTTCTTGCTGCCGTCTTTGACAGAATGAGCAAGCCTTGTCGTCTCGCCGCATTTAGGACAGACCAGCATACATTTGCAGGCGTGCAGCGGAGCCTCAACCTTGATCAGACCGCCCTCTTGTCCCATTTTGCGGGGTTTAACGTGTTTGGTGGCAATGTTTATGCCTTCGATTATAACCTTGCCCTCTTTCGGCGATGTCTCAAGAACCTTTCCGGTCTTGCCTTTGTTCTTGCCGGAAATAACCTTGACCTTGTCGCCGGTTTTAATATGCAGTTTGTTCATGTATATCATTTCCTTATCACGAATTACAAAAAATCTCAGGGTCTATGCCCTCTATAATACCTCCGGCGCCAGTGAGAGTATCTTCATGTATTCCTTCTCACGCAGCTCACGAGCTACCGATCCGAAAACACGGGTACCTCTTGGGTTCTTGTCTTCTCTTATGATAACAGCGGCATTCTCGTCAAAACGTATATGAGAACCATCGTCCCGTCTTACTCCGCTTTTAGAACGAACTATAACAGCTCTTACCAATTCGCCCTTTTTTATCTGCCCGCCCGGAGCCGCCTTTTTGACCGTCGCCACGATAACATCGCCTATATTCGCATACCGTCTGCGAGTACCGCCCAGCACACGGATACACATAATTTCTTTAGCTCCGGTATTGTCGGCAACCTTTAGGTAGGATTGCATTTGTACCACAGTGCATTCCGCCTTTCTTCTACAATTGATAATCGGCAATTTTGCAATTGACAATTATGATGTCCGCATCTGCCGGACGTTGGCATTTTTCCTACTGAGCCTTGACCAGAATCTCGACCACTCTCCAGCGTTTGTCCTTAGAGAGAGGGCGGGTTTCCATCAGCTGAACCCTGTCGCCTATGCCGCAGGCGTTGTTTTCGTCATGCGCCTTTACCTTTACTGTCTTTTTGATTACCTTTTTATAAAGCGGATGCTTTACGCTGTGTTCTATAGCGACAACAACAGTCTTATCCATCTTGTCGCTCACAACCTTGCCTATCCGGGTTTTCCTAAGGTTTCTTTCACTCATGCCGCTCTATGCCTCCTTCCGGGAATCTTCTATTTCCCGCTCACGGATGATTGTCTTTGCCTGAGCAATCTCTTTTTTAACCGCTCCGATTCTCATGGGATTCTCAAGCTGATTTATAGCCAACTGGAAACGCAGATTAAAAAGCTCTTCCTTTAGTTCCGTGATCTTTTCGTTAAGCTCGGTAGTAGAGCTTTGACGTAATTTAACAGCAGTCTTCATTTATTGCTCACCGCCTGTCTCTTTTACAATGAACTTGCATTTTATAGGAAGTTTGTGCATGGCAAGACGCATAGCTTCCTTTGCGGTATCTTCCGGCACTCCGGCTATCTCAAACATCACACGGCCGGGTTTTACAACGGCAACCCAATATTCGGGAGAACCTTTACCCTTACCCATACGGGTTTCTGCAGGTTTTTCTGTAATAGGCTTATCGGGGAATATCTTGATCCAAACCTGTCCTCCGCGCTTGATATATCTTGTCATTGCGATACGGGCGGCCTCTATCTGATTGGAAGAGATCCATCCGGGCTGCAGCGCCTGTAATCCATACTGACCATAGGTAACGGTATTTCCCCGTGTTGCCTTGCCTTTCATTCTGCCCCGCTGAACTCTGCGGTATTTTGTGCGTTTTGGTAACAACATTACCTGCTACCCCCTTCCCTGCGGCCCTGACCCTGTCCTTGTCCCTGATGACGCTGACCGCTGTTCGGTCTTCTTCTGTCGTTGCCGCCGAATCCGCCGCCTGAAGGTCTTCTCTTAGGAAAAGGCTTTCTTTCCGGCATCGGCTCTTCACGAACCTCACCCTTGAGAATCTCGCCCTTGTATATCCAAACCTTAACTCCCAAGCGTCCGTAGGTAGTATGCGCCTCGGCAAATCCGTAATCTATATCGGCACGCAGGGTCTGCAAGGGAATGGTGCCCTCGTGATAGCTCTCTGAGCGCGCTATTTCCGCCCCGCCGAGACGTCCGGAAACCATAGTCTTGATTCCCTTAGCACCCGATTTCATGGTGCGGCCCATAGCCTGCTTCATAGCACGGCGGAATGAGATACGTCTCTCAAGCTGTGCTGCGATACTCTCTGCTACCAGCTGGGAATTAATATCAGGATTCCTGACCTCGACCACGTTGATATTGACCGTCTGTCCGGCTATCTTTTCTATCTGATCCTTTAATCTGTCTATCTCTGTGCCGCCTCTGCCTATAACAAGACCGGGTTTAGCACAATGTATATGAACTCTTACCCTAACGGCATCCCGTTCGATCTCTATGCGTGCAACACCTGCAGCAAAGAGCTTTTTCTTGACGAACTCTCGGATCTTATAATCGTTGACGAGTGAGTCTCCGAACTCTGACTTTTTAACAAACCAGCGGGAGTCCCAATCTTTTATTATACCCACCCTAAGACCGTGAGGATTAACCTTTTGTCCCATTTACACAACCATCCTTTACGATACTGTTTATATGAATCTTTCCCTTAAAACCATAGTTACATGGGAAGACCTCTTGTTTATCCGGAACGCCCTGCCCTGGGCTCTCGGACGAATCCTCTTCATTATCGGACCGGGGGATACAAAACACTCCGAGATATAGAGATATTCTTTGTCCATTCCAAAATTGTTCTCGCCGTTGGCTATAGCCGACTTTAGCAGCTTTGTCAGATATTCGCTGGCGGATTTCGGTGTGTTTCTAAGCACTGCCGCAGCGTAACCCACATCTTTGCCTCTTATTAAATCAAGTACGATCTGCACCTTTCGGGGAGATATTCTTGCATATTTTAGATATGCCCGTGCTTCCATAAAAACCATCCTTTCGCTGAGATGAAATTTGCCACAGCGTTTGTTATTAGTCGCTGTTATAAAGACTTAGTAATCCGTCTCTAAACCAATCTGCCTCTTGCTCATGTATGTCCTTCAACTCAAAGGTTCCTTGTGTGTCTGTAGCTTTGTAAAGCTCATCGGTATGTAAGAGCGAGTGCCCAAATTCATGGAACATTAATTTCTGAATTTTGTCAATCGCTGTCTTCCTAACATCTTGATCTTTGCTTTTTGCCTCATTCAATAGGTAGAGAGGAAGATAAACAATAATCGAGTGGTCAAATATCGAATTTGTTCTGTCCTTTTTGTTATAAACCGCTCTTGCCGATCTTTCACTCACGTTTTCTAAATACTGTACATAAATCTTGCATCTTTCATAGCTTGCAAGTTTTAGTTGTTCCTCAAGATTCTCTCTAAACGCTTCACGTTTTGCTTTATCTTGGTTTTGATCTGTTATGCCGTAAAGCTCTCTGTATGTGCCTATGTTTGCACGGTTGAATTTTCTAATGTTTTTTCCTCTTAAACGCTGTCCGCTACCGTTCAAATACTCATTGCAGGCATCCTTAACATCGGAAAAGTGACAGTTTAATGATAAAGCAAAGACCTCTTTGGCTACTAAGGATATTTCTTCTTTTGTGTTCTGCATTCGGTTATCTCCACTTCCTGTCGATAATATTTGCGACTATAACCTCGTAGCTTATCTCTTGCTTTTCGTCTTCGCTTAGTTCTTCGCCGTCACAACCTCCAATAATCCTAACATCAAACATTTCGCTTAAAAACTCTATTTTCTCGTTTGTAGTGCTACACCCTGCGAACTCGTCTATTATTTCTTTCGCCTCATCAATTGTAGTAGACATTTCTATTATCGCTTTTAGCATATCTCTTTGTGTCATTGTGTTTTCCTGTGTCATAACATCTATCCTCCTAATCAATCTAATATCAAGGCACTAAGATGCAACTGTAAATGTCTTGTTCCTATCTTTTTCCGGCATTGGAGGTTTTGGAGCCGGCGTGACCTCTGTAAGTCCTTGTCGGTGCAAATTCTCCAAGCTTGTGACCTACCATGTCTTCGGTGACATAGACGGGGACGTGCTTTCTTCCGTCATGCACGGCAAAGGTGTGTCCGACAAAGTCCGGGAATATAGTTGAGGCTCTGCTCCATGTCTTTAAGACCTTTTTATCTCCGGAATTATTCATTTCAACAACACGCTTTAATAATACAGGCTGTACAAACGGCCCTTTCTTTACGCTTCTTCCCACCGAAAATCCTCCCTTTTATACTGTATCGTAACGGCTTAATACCGTGCTAACTGCTTCTGCGTTTTACTATAAACTTATCAGATGCCTTGTGTTTCTTTCTTGTCTTATATCCGAGTGTCGGTTTGCCCCAGGGTGTTACGGGACCGGGACGTCCTATCGGGGACTTGCCCTCGCCGCCGCCGTGCGGATGGTCGTTGGGATTCATAACAGACCCGCGGACGGTGGGACGGATTCCCATATGACGTTTTCTTCCGGCCTTACCGATACTGACGTTTTCATTCTCTATATTACCGACCTGACCGACTGTGGCCATGCAATTTACAGGCACGTTTCTCAGTTCTCCGGAGGGTAATCTGACAAGGGCGAGTTTGCCCTCTTTTGCCATAAGCTGAGCCATGTTTCCGGCCGAACGCACAAGCTGAGCGCCCTTGCCGGGATACATCTCGATGTTGTGGATAAAGGTACCGACAGGTATATTTACCATCGGAAGAGCGTTGCCTGTCTTAATGTCGGCATCGGGACCCGATCTCACCGTGTCTCCTACCTTTAGTCCGTTCGGCGCTATGATGTATCTCTTTTCGCCGTCCTCATATTCGAGTAACGCTATATGAGAGGAACGGTTAGGATCATATTCCAGCGTTGTAACATTGGCGTCCATCCCGAACTTATCTCTCTTAAAATCGATTATGCGGTATTTTCTCCTATTTCCTCCGCCCCTGTGACGCACGGTGATTCTGCCGTTGCTGTTACGCCCCGAATGTTTTTGCAGGGGTGTGAGCAGACTCTTTTCGGGTTTTACCTTGCTTAGTCCCGAATAATCCGCCACAGACATAGAACGGCGGGATGGGGTGGTGGGTTTATAACTCTTTACAGGCATACATATCTCCTAACTGCAAATTGTCTTACGACAACTGCCTATATCATTCCGTCAAAGAACTCTATATTCTTTGAAGATTCCGTCAATGTTACAATTGCTTTTTTCCAATCGGGACGGTATCCCGCTGTTCTTCCCTGACGAACATATCGACCGGGCAGATTCATGGTGCGTACCTTCTTGACCTGTACGCCGAATAGCTTTGATACAGCATAACCTATCTCTATCTTGTTAGCATCCTTCGCTACCTTGAATGTATACTTTTTCTGCTGCATATTCTCCATGGACTTCTCTGTAATAATCGGTTTTAGCACTATATCATGCGGAGTTCTCATTACGCATATACCTCCTCTATTACAGGCAGAGCATTCTGCACAACGATAAATTTATCGTGATTTAAAATGTCATAGACATTAAGGGTATTTACCAATGCGGTCTTTACGCCCGGGATGTTTGCGGCGCTCTTTATAACCTTGCCGTCGCTCTCCTGCATAACGATCAACGCTTTCTTCTCGGCTCCGACCGCTGCAAGGATGTTGATCATGTCACGGGTCTTATAGTTCTCAAGGGTTATGTTGTCAACAACGATCATGTCATTGTCGATAACCTTTGAGGATAGAGCCGATTTAAGGGCTAATCTGCGAACCTTTTTGTTCATCTTAAATCCGTAATCCCTTGGTTTGGGAGCATGGGTAACACCGCCGTGGGTCCAGTGCGGTGCACGGGTTGAACCCTGTCTTGCGCGTCCCGTACCCTTTTGTCTCCAGGGTTTGCGTCCTCCGCCTCGTACTTCGGTACGGGTAAGAGCCGACTGAGTTCCCTGTCTGTTGCTTGCAAGAAAATTTACCACAGCCATGTGCATGACCGAACTGTTGGGCTTTATCCCGAATACAGTTTCGCTCAAATCAACCGTGCCTACCTGCTTGCCCGCCATATCTAATACTGCTACGTTTGGCATTATCTACCTTCATTCCTTTCGGGTATGATGAAAACCGCCCCGTCCGCCCTGCGAACCTGTTTGGTTTGTAAAAAACTACTTCTTAACCGCACTCGTGAGTATCACAAGACCGCCGTTAGGACCGGGAACCGCTCCTTTGATAGCGACAAGGTTATTGTCGGCATCTACCTTAACAACCTTTAGATTCTGCACGGTCACCCGCTCGGCACCCATGTGTCCGGGCATCTTCTTGCCCTTGGGTATCTTACCGGGGTATGCAGACCCGCCCATCGAACCTGCGTGTCTTGCAACAGGGCCAGTACCGTGTGACTCGGGAAGTCTCGAATTTCCGTAACGCTTGATAGTTCCGGCGAATCCCTTACCCTTGCTTATCCCTGCGGCATCTATAAAATCGCCCTCTGCAAAAACGTCGACCTTAATTGTATCTCCGGTATTCATAGCCGAGGAATCGTCAAGCCTGAACTCCCGCAGATAACGCTTGAACGGCACCGATGATTTCTCAAAATGACCCTTTAGCGGCTTTATCGTTTTTGTCGGCTTTCTGTCGCCGAATCCCAATTGTACAGCTTCATATCCATCGGTCTCGAGGGTTTTCTTTTGTGTTACAACACAAGGGCCTGCCTCTACAACCGTAACCGGAATAAACTTTCCCGCCTCATCAAAAATCTGGGTCATTCCGATCTTTCTGCCTATTATTCCCTTTTTCATGCTTTGTTTCTCCTTACAAAGGTTATAGTTATAGCTTTATTTCTATCTCAACGCCGGCGGGCAACTCAAGCCCCTGCAGAGCCTCCACAGTTTTGTTAGACGGTTTGAGTATATCTATAAGCCTTTTGTGGGTTCTCATTTCAAACTGTTCCCGGGCGTCTTTATATTTGTGTACCGCTCTGAGTATCGTTACAATCTCTTTATCGGTCGGCAGGGGAATCGGCCCCGCAACCCTTGCACCCGTTCTTTTGGCGCTTTCTACGATCTTAACACAGGCTGCATCTATCAGTCCGTGGTCATAGCTCTTGAGCCTTATTCTAATCTTTTCTTTGACTGCCATCTCTTCGCCTCCAAAATTTTTCAGGCACCGCATCGGCTAATCCGCCGATTTACCGCATATACCCGTTGCCGTGCGTTTCATTTCTGTATGCGCAAAAGGTATATTATCACATATTAAATCAAAATGCAACCCTTTTTTATAAAAAAATTAAAAAATATTAAATTCCACCAAATTTGAGGGGGTTTTATGTAATGAATATGTTGTTTTTGCGAAAAATACACGGGCGGCACCAAGGGACGACCACCCCGTGATAACATTACTTACAAAAAAAACGCTTGCATTCATACGAGTTTTGTGGCACAATATATACGAGGAGAGGTGATGGAGTGAAAGTAAGTGAGCTTATACGATTAGCCAAAAAGCATGGTTGCCGATTAGAACGTCATGGAGCAGAGCATGATATTTGGATTAATCCGAAAACCGGTATCACGGCACAAATATCACGTCATCCAAGCAAAGAAGTTCGCACAGGAACAGCAGAAAAAATCAAAAAGGATTTAGGTTTAAAATAATTTAGAATATATTATATGAGGAGAGGTTGATAATGAAATACGCATACACAGCTGTATTCACGCCGGAAGAAGAGGGGGCGTTCAGCGTTTGCTTTCCTGATCTGCCCGGTTGTTACACTTGCGGAGACGATATGCCCGATACTGTAAACATGGCACAGGACGCCCTGTGTTTGTGGCTGTATGACATGGAGCAAAATAAAAAAGCAATTCCTCCCGCAAGCAATCCGAGAGGAATCGCAATTGCCGATAATGAATTTACAGGTATTGTTGCCGTGGATACAGAAACATATCGCCGTTTCTATGAAAAAATATCCTAATACCGTTACCCGATGAAAGAGAATAGTATAAAGAACGGAGTTTTACCGATATGATTCTTGTTATAGATGTAGGGAATACAAATATGGAGTTTGGTTTGTACAGAGAGGGCGGTCTTGTGGCGCAGTTCAGGCTTAGTACGAGCAGGGATGTTACCAGCGATGAGATAGGACTGATGACCAGGCAGTTCTTTGCGGTGCATAAAATAAATCATACCGACATAAAGGATACGGTTATATCATCGGTTGTGCCGCAGGTTATGTATTCTATTATGTCCGCTATAAAAAAATATATAGGAAAACGCCCTCTGATTATAAATGAAGATATTAAGGTAAATATAAAGAATATGTACACCAACCCCGGAGAGGTCGGGGCCGACAGACTGGTCAATTCCTATGCAGCTTTCAGAAAATACGGCGGACCGCTGATTATCACAGACTTCGGCACCGCCACAACCTTCGATGTTGTCGGGGCGGAGGGTGAATACTTAGGCGGGGTTATCTACCCGGGAATCAAGGTATCTATGAATGCTCTTGTGCAGAACGCGTCCAAGCTGCCAAGGGTAGAGGTGGCGGCTCCTGACCGTGTGATAGGCAAGAACACCGCTCAAAGCATGCAGTCGGGAATACTCTACGGATACATCGGTGTTGTTGAAAAAATACGGGATGAGATTTCCCGGGAATTAGGGCAGAAGACAAACATCATCGCCACGGGAGGGCTTTCTCAGTTTTTGCAGTCGTCGGCAAATGTCTTTCAGGTTATCGACAAAACCCTAACCCTTGAGGGATTGTATATAATATATGAAGAAAGTAGAGTTATGAAAATATGATAGAGCGTAAACCGTTTGAGCTTGCCGTAAAAAACATCGGCAATCTGCTCTTCTCGAAAATCCTGTGTGTGATATTTATAATAATGGCCATAGGTCTTATTGATATGACAGAGGGTGTAATTCTGCCTATTCTGTTTCAGTTGTTCTTGTTTGTTATGTTCTTTACCTTTCTGTATCTTTCATACCAACGGGAGGGTGATCACGACAGAAACTTTATCGATCTCGGCAGAATGAAGCCGGATCTCTTTAAAGGAGCAAAGTCCGGAGCATATCTTGCCATACCCTCTTTTCTTCTCAATCTGCTCTTCCTGCTGTCAAAATGCGGTCTTTTTTCGGATGAGTTTTTCGGCATATACAAACTTCTCAACGCCCAATATCTGCCGGTGCTTATCATTCTTGACCAGGGTGGAACGCCGCTGTCGTCCGAAATATCATGGTGGGTTGTAGCCGTCGGATTCCTGCTGGTGCTGCTCATCCCCGCCCTAACAGGAGCCGCATACTATTTAGGCTACAACCGAATCGCAATATCGCAGTATGTGTTTTATAAGAATAAGAAGGGGAAGAAGAGGTTATAGGAACATCGCCATATAAATCGGCAGGAAGATAATATCGTCCTTAACCATAACATCCTTGGTGTAGAGGATATACGAATTTGAAATCCCCCTCGAAAATTTCTTTCTGAATTTATCCAAAGAAGAATGGAATTTAGGGCTGCCGGATTTGACCTCGATCGGTGCAATCTTTTTCTTTTCGGTGATGAGGAAATCTATTTCCATGTGATTCTCTCGGTGTTCCTTGTCGTTGCGGGAATAGAAATAGAGCTTGTGACCGTTTCTCCGCAGCATTTGAGCAACGATATTCTCTATAATCATACCCTCGTTAATTCCGAGTTTGTCAAAAAGAATCGCCTTGTACAGGTCGTTTTCGATATACGGGCTGTCCAAAAAGGTATGGGTTATCAACAACCCCGTATCGGCCATATAGCATTTTTGCGTTGCGTGGTCTGCACTCAGAGCAAGTCCGATGTTAGGGTCGGTTGCGTTAAAACAAGTGTTGACTATCATGGCTTCGTTCAGCCAAACAAAGGAATCCTCATAGCTCCTGAAACGTGCCTGTTTCGAGATAGATGAGAGCCGATATTTTTTCTCGGCCTTTGAGAGCTGACCCGGTATTTCGTCAAATATCGCAAAAACCTTGTCTTCATACCCTTCGGCGAACTTGGAAACATCATTACGATAGAGCGACAGTATCCGCCGCTTGACAATATCTACCGACTCAAAATCCTTTGTTTTGATATATTCAAGCACCGCCTGCGGCATTCCGCCTACAAGGATGTATTGACGAAAATCATTCATTATTTTTCTGTGAAGAGCCTGTCCTAACGGGGTTTTGCTTTTAAAGCACTGCTTGATGAGAGGGGTAGTTGCATGATCGCCCAACGCCCACAAGAACTCCTCAAAGTCAAGGGCAAACATTTCGATATGCTCCTCCTCTGAGGGAATAATTATATCCTGGACATTCTTCTTGAGCCTTATCAAAGAACCCGTTTCGATATAGTCGTATCTGCCGTCGGCAACAAGGTATTTGATAAGCTGACGCGCATAAGGAAACTGCTGCACCTCGTCAAACACAATAACAGATTCTCTTTTATAGAGAGTTTTTGAATAAAAGGCCGACAGCTTAGCGAAAAACAGGTCAAGGTTGGAACTGTCGTTTTTAAACAGATCCAAAACGTCATTGGGTGCTTTACCAAAATCAATAATGATATGGCTTTTATACTCGCTTTCAGCAAACTGTTCGCAAACAAAGCTCTTGCCAACCCGCCTTGCACCGTCTATCATTAACGCTGTCTCGCCGTTGCTCCTCTTTTTCCACGCCAGCAAATCGTTATATATCTTTCTTTTCAGCCTATACATGCGATATTCCTCCCGCCTTTAATATGCCCTATAATTCACAATATAACACACCGATCACGAAAAGTCAAGTATAAAACGGCTGAAATTGCACGAAAAGACATGGATAATATCTTGGGTTTTGCACGAAAAGACAGGGAAAAACACCCGCCGCTGCGGCGGCACCCCTCCCCCGCAGGGAATGGGGCTTGCATCATTTTATTTTCAATTCACCCCTCGGGACGGGCGGGCGA
>Ga0099364_10002868_pt1 | contig 27222 bp, 12 predicted proteins | sample TergutTh196P3_FD_73070 | JGI IMG/M metagenome (GOLD analysis project Ga0099364, IMG submission 73070) | Microcerotermes parvus P3 segment gut microbial communities from Pointe-Noire, Republic of the Congo - Th196 P3 | ecosystem: Host-associated > Arthropoda: Insects > Digestive system > Gut ... | reverse complement strand
CCGGCAACGTAGGCGATTTTTCAGACATTATGGAATTGACTACCTCGCGCAGTCCGCTGCAGGATGTGCACCCCGATGATATTGAATCTATTGAAGTGTTGAAAGATGCCGGCTCTACGGCTATGTATGGTTCGCGCGGAGCCAACGGAGTTATTCTTATAACTACCAAGCGTGGACGCGCAGAATACACCCAGGTCACGCTTGCAAGCAACGCTTCTGTGTCGTTCCTGCCAAAAGACATCCCATTGCTTAGCGGCGATGACTTGAAAATATTTATTTTGGAAGGAACGCAAAATAGTGGTGCATTTGGTGGAACAAACTTTTTATCGCCAGTATTTCCTGAACTTAGAGACAACGCTGCCCGCCCTGATTTTTACGAGCACAACAATAATACTGACTGGGTAGATGCAGTGCAGAGAGTTGCATGGACGCTGAAAAATAACTTTTCACTCAGCGGCGGCGGAAATTCAACAGTTTATCGCTTCAGTCTTGGTACCATTAACCAACAGGGAACAATAATCGGTAAATCATACGATATGTTCTCAACAAGCTTTAACTTGGACTACATGATTTCTAGAAGTTTGCGACTGTCAAGTTCAATAGCATACTCTCGTTCTAACACTGCAGATGGGGGAGACAATGTGCATCGTGACCACGGAGTATTAGGTTTTGCAAGAGCCTATCCTTCGTTCTATCCGATTTATTGGCCCGATGGCGATGGCGGCTTTACTGACCAGTATTATGTTCCATTTAATACAGACATTACGCTCTACAATAGGAATATGTATAATCCTGTAGCATGGGGGAACCTTGTAACAAATGACAGAGCCGCTAATACTTTCAGAAGCAATGTTTCAATCGTATTTAATATACTTCCGGGATTAGTTTTATCGAGCAGGGTTAATTTTAATTTCAACAGTAACTCCGTAAAAATGTTTACGCCTCACGCTGCAACAAACCGTATGTGGCACGAAACAATTGTTAACCATACGTACAGAGGTAAAGGCAACGACCAGTTTATTGGTCAGGAAAACCATTTATCCTATTCACTCACATTGAATGAGATACATGAGTTTAATGTTGGCGGTAACGCGCGTTTTGAATGGCGTTACGATAATTCATTTTCTCAAGGAGCCAGTAATACAGGCTCAGAAAGAGTAACAGGAATGTCTGCCGCAACTCGCTGGAACGCACTGAACTCAGAACGTAATACTGATGCATACAATAGTTTTGGTATTATTGGACACTATAAACTGTTAGATAGATATATAATTCAGCCGTCTATTGCATACGAAGGCTCTTCAAGATTTGGCGAAGGAAATCGCTATGGAGCCTTTCCTATGTTAGCTCTTAGATGGAGGTTCTCAAGCGAACCATTTTTACAATCCCTAACGTTTATGGACGATGTCAGCTTCCGTTACTCATGGGGTCAATCAGGAAATGCGCCAAGAGAAAGATATCTATATTTTAGTGTTTACGATGCCGGCGGTACACGATACATAGACCAGGTAGGCACAACAAGCGGTGGACTGCAGCTAAACACATTAAAGTGGGAAGTTACTACCACAAACAACCTCGGTTTTGATGCATTGGTCTTCAATAGCAGAATAAGACTGACAGTAGACGCTTTTGACAGACTGACAGAAGATTTGCTTATGCAACGCTCATTACCCGCCTCTACCGGTTCATCTACGTTTTGGACTAATCACGGTAATGTCAGGCAGCGGGGTTTAGAATTTGACATGAGAACCGTCATACTTAACACAAGTGATTTTTATTTAGATGTCAGCGGAAATATTTCTTTTGTCAAAAATCGTCTTGAATATTTACCTGAGGATTCAGGGGTAGATATAGACTGGTATCAAGGCTATCCATTTATGGTTAGAGAAGGCGACCCTATTGGCGCGTTCTACGGATTTAGATACAAAGGCGTTTATGCTACAGACGAAGATGCTGTTGCTATTGATAGAGATGGAAACCCTATAATTGGATTAGATGGTATGCCAAGACCGGTAAGATGGGATAGCGCTAACGGATCAGCGTTTCTGGCTGGAGACGCAATTTATGAAGACCTCAACAATGACGGTATTATTAACAATTTAGACAGAACCATAATAGGTAATGCTAATGCGGCGTTTTTTGGAGGCTTTGGCTCGAGGTTTCAGTGGAGAGAGTGGAGCTTAGACGTTTTCTTCCAGTATCAATATGGTAACGATGTAATAAATCTAGTTAGAAAAGACCTTGAAACCATGAACGGTGGCAACCAAGCCAATCGCAACCAGTCTCAGTCTGTTATGCGTCGCTGGCGCAAACAGGGCGATATAACAGACATTCCGCGCGTAACATTTGATACGCATAGAAATGCTGAAGGTAGCAACCGCTTTGTAGAAGATGCATCATACATACGTCTTAAAAGCGTTGCCCTGTCATATCAAGTGCCTTCAAGCTTCACATCAAGAATAGGCGTAGCGCGCGCAAACGTATTTGTTAATGCTTACAACCTGTACACATGGACAAATTATTTGGGCGTAGACCCGGAAATAAGCATGTCAGGCTCGCGCGAACGTCCTTTCAGAATAGGTTTAGATTCGAGCCGAACTCCCGTACCACGCTCTATTACTTTTGGATTTAGTGTAAACTTTTAATAAATAAAATAACTATGAACAAGAATATTTTTAAGACATTATTAATAGCCTTTATAATCATAACAGGCTGGGGATGTAACGAAATGTTAGATTTGACTCCTGAAGATAGAGTAACCGGAGATAATTTCTGGGTAGAAAAAGGACAAATTGAAATAGCAATGGTGGGAGGCTACGGCAGGCTACAAGCTTGCTTGTACCGTTTTTACGCATGGGGCGAAATTAGAAGCGACCTTATTGCTCCCATAGGCGGCAGTGGACAAGACCTGTTTGACCGACGCGATGCAGTTAATAATATGATGACTCAAGATAACCATTTGAGCGATTGGACAGACATTTATTCAGCAATAAACCAGTTCAATTTCATCATTGAAAATGCCCCTTTAGTGATGGCAGCCGACAGAAGTTTTACTCAACCTGAATTAGACCTTTTTATGGCTGAAGCTAAAACCTTGCGCGCGTTGTGTTATTTCTATCTCGCGCGTACGTTTCATGAGTTTCCGTATTTAACAGAACCTTCAAAAGACGACGAGCAAGAACATAGAGTTGTTCCTATTCCGGGTATTCAAGTGCTTGATTCTATTGTGGCAGACTTAGTTTGGGCAGAAAGCAGAGCGCGCGACAATTTTGACGATGTTATTTTTTCTACACCAGACATCAAACTTAGATATGAAAAAGGAAGAGTATCTAAACCTGTTGTTTGGGCATTGCTTGCTGACGTATACCTGACAATAAATGAGTATGAGAAAGCCCTCGAAATGCTTGATAAAATTATTGAAAGCAACAAATTCAATTTAGCTAACAGCGCTAATACATGGTTTGAGATATTTTTTCCGGGCAATTCACCCGAAGGAATTTTCGAACTTCAATTTTCACGTGAATTTCAAAATTCAGGAGACTTTATCAGATGGTTTTCCACAAACTCGGCAGTAAGAGGAGAAGGTTGGTATCAATTGCAAAGTACCTACAGAACTTCTTCGTTTTTTCATTGGGTAGGCGACGACTTGATGAACCCTATCATAGACCTTAGAGGCACAGGCGGTACGTTCCCATTCGGATTTGTGATAACGGATTTTGTGCCTGTATGGAAATGGGCGGGCAGAGACCATGGAGCTACGCGTGACACCCCCCGACAACGTGATGCAAACTCAAACGACCCAAACTGGATATTCTACAGATTGGCAGACATATATCTTATGAAAGCCGAAGCCGTAAACAGATTGGATAGAAGCGATGAAGCTTTAGAAATATTGTCGATGATTAGACGAAGAGTGAACAATAATGAAGAAATTTCAGTTGAAGGCGTAGAATTAATCGAAGAGTTCATATTGGATGAACGCTATAGAGAGCTCGCATTCGAAGGGAAGCGATGGTTTGACATGGTAAGAATTGCAAGAAGACGAGGCACGCCGGATGTTATTGGCGATAGATTAGCCATAGCGCGTGAACGTACGATTCTTTCCGAAGGACCGGTAAGAGCAAGAATAGTTGACCCTCAGTCATGGTATTTTCCGATACATAGGGCTGAGATAGAAAGAAATCCTAATTTAGTACAAAACACTTATTATAGATAAAAATGAAGAACAAGATTTTTAAAATATTATTAGCGTTGATGTTTGTGTTTATCTATTCCTGTAAGGAAGAATTTCCTGAAGATAGAGTATACATCACAGAAGACGAACTGCAGATTTCAGCCTTTGTGGAAGAAACTGAAAATTTGTCGATGACGTCTGAGTTGTTGCACCGTAGCGGATATTTTAATCTGTTAAACGCCTACGGTTCCTACACTCTTTTTGCTCCTACAAACGATGCGTGGAATGCCTACCTGTCATCAATAGGTAAGAGTGGAATGAACGAACTTAGCGATGCAGAAGTAACAGCGCTATTTGACTTCCACGTACTCGTTAGAAGTGTAGACGTTAGAGCATTGAACACAGGGTTGTTAAACGTAATTGACACGACTATGAGTGGTATGAGACACTTTGCAGACGTCAGACAAGGTATTACCCGTGTTGAAATGAATAAAAACGTGAATATTCTATCAACATACAGATTACCAAACGGTTTTGTTTATATAACTAATGGCGTTTTCAGACCGCGCCCCGAAAATTTATACGATTACCTGCTTACAAATGGATATTCTATTTTTGCTAACGCTATTGAAGCCGTGGAAATGAAGGATACACTGCAAAGCAGATTTTTGTATTTTCAGGGCTCTACTGTGCCATACCAGCCAAGATGGACGTTGTTTGCAACTCCTGACGATGTTTACCGCAGTAAAGGAATAAACAACGTTACTGACTTGTTTTCATCCGTCTGGGGCAATGCCGAAGACGGAGAATACGCAACCCCCGATGAAGCCGTTTTAGAGTACATAAGATACCATATGGTTTATATGTGGCAGGGAGATCAACATTTTTGGATAAATCACAGATTGACCACATCGATGTTCAGACTGGAAAATATTAGAACATTAGCGCATGGGAAAGGCGCTGTTCTAAACATTTCACCTTCATCGCCAATAGCCCCAGACCCTGTTATTAATGGGCATATTAAACTGAATATTGCAAAATCGGACGTTTCATTCCTCAACGGAGTGCTTCACGAATTAACCGATGTGATGTATGTGGACAAAACAAAACAGCTATTAGACTTCTACTTCTTTGAAGCAGGCGAAATATTTGCAGAAAGGCAACTCTTTAGAGTGCCGCAGGGACAATCACAGTTAGGTTCTTGGCAAGTAATATATACTGATGTAGATTTTTCGTCCCAAATAGGCAGTTTAGGAGTTCAAACTCACTCAAGCTTTACATCTACTTTTTACGATGTTTTGGGGGTTGGGATTGCATCAGTTGCTTTGCCAACAGATAGAGGCTTTTGGATAGAATTTTATCTGCGAAATGTGCCGGCTCATCCCGAATACGAAGTAATTCTTAACTACCGCAGACGAGGTGGCGATGCAGAAAGAGTATCGGCATACATGAGGAAATTAGGAGATCCGTTCGAGTTTGGAGAAGACAATATATTAACATATCAAGGAGCAGATAACCCTGAAAGTGAAGCAGGCAGGATTAACTTTAGACGCGAAAGAGTAACCAGACAGGTTAATGGACGAGATGTGGATGTCTTTATACCTGAATTTAACCAAATGCGTCGTTTAGGAACCACAAAACTGACGGCGGAAGGAGGAGACTTCATTATACGGTTTGTACATACAGACTCAAATCCTGGAGTTTATGATAATATCATTCTGGTTCCGGTATTTGAAGAAGAGGAAGATGATGAATAATTTAACACTTTTAATAAGATGAAAATAAAAATAATAATTAGAATATTTTCGGTTCTGTTTTTAACAGGACTTTGGATAATGACAGGGTTTGCCCAAGAAGTTTCTACGACTACAATATCTGGAACCGTAGTCTCTATCGTAGACAATCAGCCCATGGAAGGAGTCTATCTGCGTGTAGACGGAGTAGCAGGCGTTTTTAGAGAAACTGATGCCGAAGGTAGATTTTCAATTCCGGCGCCGTCAACAGAAGTTTCGCTGGTATTTATGTATCCGGGATTCTTTGAACTAACTCAATTCGTTGGAACACCCGCCGAGTTGTATATAAAGTTGATACCAACCGGAACAAATTCAAACCTTAGCGAGGTGTTAGTGAACAACGGCGTAAGAAGACAACAGCGATTTACTACTCAGGCGGTAACTACACTTACTGAAGAAAGTTTTGCTGACCGCTCATACAGCACTTTAGAAGGCTATTTGTACGGAAAAGTGCCGGGCGTGACAGTTACAACTGTCGACGGAATGTTGGGCTCGCCGTCGTCTATAAACATACGCGGCATTTCCTCTATAACGACAGGCAGTCAGCCGTTGTATATAATAGATGGAATGGAGATAAGCAATGTTTCTCATCTTTCTGACTGGGGAAGCGAATCGCTCAATACAAATCTGTATTCAAATCCATTGATGGCTCTCAACGTTAAGGATATAGAAAGCGTGACTATTAAAAAGGACGCACTTTCAAAAGCCCTTTATGGCTCACGCGGAGCTAACGGAGTAGTGTATATCGAAACAATAAAGGGCGAAAGAGGAGCCTCGCAGATAGACCTTATGGTAAATCAAGGATTACAGTTCAGGTCGTTTGACCAAATGGATTTGCTCAACGCCGAAGAACATCGCCAATATATGTATGAAATGGCGTTAAATCAGCATAAAACACCGGAAAACGTGTTAGGCGTATATGGAGATTATCTGTTTAACGACCCGCAGTCGCGATTTTTTCACGATTACAATAATTCCACTCTATGGAGAAGAAGAGTACAGGAAAATGCTGCGTACTACGGAGATTACCATCTAAGAATTAGAGGTGGAGACAATGTAGCGAAGTATGTATTTAGCGTAGGAATGATGGACCAAAGCGGAATATTGAAAAATACTAACCTGAACAAAATGAATGCCAGATTCAACTTGGACTATCAGGTGCAGGAATGGATGGTAATTGGAACAAATCTGTATTTCTGTAGATTAGAGCAAGAAAGACATCCGATGGGACTTTCGGCATACAATCCTTTATTAGTGGCGCATCAAAAATCGCCTATTACGGGAGCCTATGCTAAGGATGCCAACGGAAATCATACATTGTTGTACCAAGACAGCGATTTTTTCGGTATTTCAAACCCCATGTCGCTTACACACTCTACCTCCAACGAATTTAAAAATAACATAATGGGTGGTAAGCTTTATGCAAGTTTCTATGCGCCAAACAACTATTCGGCAACAATTTACGTAGGGCTTCACAATCAAACCCTACAGGATAGGCTGTTCTTACCAAGACACGGAATAGTTCCGAGAGGCGATGCGTTCAGAACCTCGCAACTTTACGCTGAAAACGACCTGCTTATAGACATGCGATTAGACTTGAACTACGAAAATGTATTTGACAATATACATTACGTCAGGGCAGGAGTAGGAGCTAATTATTTGTATGACCAAATAGACTACACATTTGGTAGTGCAATAAACTCCGGAGGAGACGACTACACCAGACTAAATCAAGGCGCGCTTAACGACGCTTCTATGAGCGGAGATGAAGAATGGAAGATGATTGCAGGATATATGCACGGTAACTACGTTTTGAAAGGAAAATACATTGCAGACGTGGTAATGCGCGTAGACGCCTCGTCAAGATTTGGACAAGACAATCGGGCAGCGTTTTATCCAGCATTTGGAGTAGCATGGAGAGCAGGACAGGAAGAATTTTTGAGAAATGTCCAAATATTAGACGAACTGAAGGTTAGAGCAAACATCGGATTTTCAGGAAGCGACAACTTTGGAAACTATACATCAAGGTTACTGTTCACTCCGTCTAACTACAAGTATCTTGGAGGCGTGATGTTGTCAAGACTCTCTAACAAAGAACTTGCCCCGGAGCGTTTGTTCGAGATAAATATGGGATTAGATGCAAGCGTTTTCAATCAAAGATTAAATCTAAGCGTTGATTACTACGACCGCACAAACCAAAATATGATTCTGCCTGTGATGTATACGCTTGAGCAAGGAATATACGCGATGGTAAACACCGGCAAAATGACAAATAAGGGCGTAGAATTTGGATTGAAAGGCTACTTGAGAACCGGAGAAATTAACTGGTCGTTGGGCGCAACATTAGCGTACAATATTAATCAGGTGACAGAACTGCATAACAGTATCGAGCGTTTAGAACAAACTTACGACATATTTACTGCAGTAGCTTCAGTAGGACAGCCGGTAGGCTCATTCTACGGTTATCAAACAAATGGAGTGTACGCAAGCGATGCAGATGTAGGCGCTTTGCAGAACGGAAGAGGATTTGGATTTGATTCATTTCGCGGTGGAGACGTCAGATTCGTTGATAATAACAACGATGGCTATATAGACGAAGAAGATATGACGTATCTTGGGAAAGCGTTGCCGGATATGGTAGCCGGAGTAAATTTGGCGGTATCGTGGAAAGGAATAACCCTTAGCGGATTGATTGATACACAAATGGGAAGAGAAGTAGTGAACGGGATGAGATATAAATTGGAATCCATGCAAGACTACTCAAACCAAAGCGTTACAGTTATGGACCGCTGGCGCAGACAGGGCGATGTAACTGATATGCCCAGAATCTCACACAATGACCCCACAGGAAACAATCGTTTTTCTGACAGATGGGTAGAAGACGGCTCGTTTGTAAGATTAAGAAACGTGTCGCTTAGCTACGAGTTGCCTACTGATATAGTACAGAGGGTAAGAGCAAACAGAATAAGCGTATTTGTTAGCGCCGAAAATGTGCTTACATGGACTAAATACAGCGGTTTCGACCCTGAATTTAACCACATGTACAGTGATTTTCTTTCAGGTTTAGACCTTGCTTCCATGTACATCCCAAGAACTTTGACTGTAGGGCTAAGAGTAGGTTTATAATGCAATATAATACAATAACAATATTAAAAACAAAAGAAAAATGTCAAAAAATAGTTTGAAAATAGCGATTTTATGCATCTTGACCCCTTTCTTCATCATGCCGTCGTGCGCACTGCTCGATGTAGACAGTGAAGATTTAGTAACACGTAATGAATTTTACACTACTTTGGGAGACGCATGGGCAATAAAAATAGGATTGTATGGCTCAATGCAGAATTTGATGGAGCAATACTTTGTATTGGGCGAGTTGCGTGGCGACTTAGTGACCCCTGCCAGAGGAGCTAAAAATAATCCTGATATGCTCGAATTTATGGAGCATAACATCAGTCCGGATAATAAATATCTTGACTGGAGTGGGTTTTACCATCTTATTAATCAGTGCAACGATGCACTTGTGTCATTGCCGGTAATTAAAGCAAATGTAGCTGACTTTGAAGACCATTGGTATAATCACATCATTGGCGAAGTGCTGTGGATAAGAGCCTGGGCTTACCTCACTTTAGTGAAGAACTGGGGCGATGTGCCATTTATTACAGAGCCAGTGTACTCTGTGCAAGATGTTGTAGCAATACAGCCAACATGCGCCGATTGCATATTAGACCAATTGGAAGCCGACCTTGCATGGGCGGTTAGACACCTGATAATGAACTGGGCATGGGCAAGACTGCCGACATACTGGAATCACGAAACAGTTAACATGGCGGCAGGCGTAAACTTGCTGGGCGATGTCTTGCTGCACAGAGATAAATACGAACAAGCATGGTCGCGCTCGGCTTTACGTAAAGTAATAGACCCCGCAGTGTTTGACGTGCAACCCAATGGCAGCAGAGAGTTTTGGAACAACAGTTTTAATCTTGGACGCGCCAGCGGAGAATACGCGCCTAATGGAGAAAGTTGGTTTGCAGCAAACTTCAGATGGGCTATGGAAGGATTTCAAGGAACATGGACCCTTCAAGGACTTGTGCTTGCCTTTGATACCGAATCTTCCTACGATGGCGGAAGGTATAATCTAAATCATACTTTAGGTAAAATAACCTCTAACCGTCCCGAATGGGGAGAGCAGTATATCGTCAAACCAAGCGTGCCGGCTGTAGAAAACTGGCTGTTACCGGCACGAGACCAAAACCGCGGTGAAAGATACTCGTATTTTGTTGACCGTTCCGTAGAGCCATATGATACGCTTATTTGGAAATACATCGGAATAGACCATAACGGCAACAGACGCGGAAACAACCGTGAAACCGGAAGCGGAAACATAAATATACACCGCGTTGCCGACCTTTACTTTCGTGGAGCCGAAGCGGCTGCAAGGCTCGGTATAGTGAGCGAAGCTATAGAAATACTCAGGCAAAGCACTGCTGCTGTTGTTACATTTCCGCCGTTCATTAACGTAAACTCTTCAATAGAGGCTGTGGAAGACGCCATTATGAAAGAAAGAGCGCAAGAACTTGCGTTCGAAATGTATAGATGGTACGACCTAGTGAGAATAGCAAAAAGAAGAGACGACCCAAACTATCTTATCGACAAAGTAGTGGCGGCGCGCCCTGCTGAAATAAGAGACGAGATAAGAGCCAGACTTGAATTTCAGTCAGAAAACCTGTGGAAACTCCCATACGGAAGCAGAGCAGTGAGACTGAATCCGGCTTTATTAGAACCATGCATACCTTTATCAAAATAATTAATAATAATTCTTTAAAAATATGAAAACAATAAAAAAATGGACGATGATTTTCTTAAGTATAATCATCACAATGCAGATAAGCGCTCAAGACCGTTTGCCAGACGGATGGTTTTCAACGGATATAGGAACAGTGAATCTTCCATCGCGCGTAAACTACGATGCAGAAAATGGAAGTTTTGAAGTCAGAGCTGCTGGGAATGAATATTGGGGAAGCGGTGGCGACCACGGACACCTCATATATTTCGAAACAGAAAACGACGACGAAGTGATAGTGAGAATATTCGACCTAGAAAACTTTACGCGTAACGGAAAAGTTTTGATTGACTTGCGCACAAGCTTAGACTACAGAGCTTCGAACCTGGTTTTGGAACTAAAAATAAACAGAGACCATAACCCGTACATTTATTCAGTAGTTTTTTACTATCGACCAGAAGATAGAGCCGGAAGCACTGGAGATACAGAGGTGAGATTAGCACAGTCGGAAAACCCGGTACCAAGATGGTTGAGATTAGCCCGACAAGGCTCTTTCGTTTCAGCCTTCCATGCTGAAGACAAAGAAAATTTCGAGGATTTGGTTTGGCATCAGGTAGGAACACCGGTAAGATTAGCCTTCAGAGGACCGGCTTATATGGGAATAGCCGTATGTGGTGGAGAGGGCGGAAGAACATACACTACAGCATGGTTTGATAACTTGAGGGTGCAGGAAGTATCCAGCCCATACAGAGTAACAAGACAAATTGCAACGCAAAACAGGAATGTAGGGTCTACAATAGACATTAATGTAACCGATGTTTTTGGTCACTACATAGGCGATTATTGGAGAATAACCCCTGTTTCGTCGGATCCAAACATAGTAAATGCAACTTTTTGGGAACAAGAATTTCCTAATGAAGATGACAGACCGGCAGGCGAAAGATTTGTAAAATACATCAGAGTTAATGCCTTAAGCCACGGTATAGCAACTGTGAGATTGACTACAAATATAATGGGTCACGAAATGGAAACAGACTTTATGGTTGTAGTTACCGACCCCGAAATGCCTCCTGAAAGGATTGTAGACCATAAGGACCCTCCGGCAGGATGGGAGTTTGAGCAATTCCACTTCCCAAGATTTAAAGGACCTCACGTAGTAAACGGCAACGTCAATGAGCCGCCGTTTGTGTTAGATGCAAGGTTTTTTAACAGAGGTGGAGTAAATGTGGCGCATAATAGAACAGGAGCAACCGATAACGCTGATATACTTAATTATAACTGGATAGGCAGAACTCCTTATGAAGGCGTAAGAATAGGAAGTACGGGAGTAGATAGAAATAATCCGCGATGGGACGGACCTACAGTAGACCGTGATGGATTGCCCAATGGAAATATCGGTAATAGCGGTTCCGGAGGAACAGCCAATCAGGCGGGTAATTGGTTAGCATACACTATAGAAGTTCCCCCAGGGCACGAAGGAGTTTATAAGGTTGAACCTTCTATAGCAGCCAATGATGCAACGATAAGATACTACCTAATGGTAAATGGCGTAAGAGAATCGGATACCATAGCTATTACAAGATGGGCTGAAACAAACCGCTGGACAAGTTTTGCTTTTGTTCCGGACAGAGACTTGTATACTGACCCTGATGACCCGTTAAATCCTATAGTAGTACCCGAACCAGCCATGATATCATTAGAAGAGGGTATTCACGAAATTAGGTTTTTCTTTGTAACAGGAGGATTTGACTTAAGAAGTTTAAGATTTACAAAAGTTGAAGATTTGGATCCAGACCGTCCCGAGCCTGAAAGACTTAGCGTTCTTGATTATGATAACGGCACATTGAATGAACGTATCCAAATTGTATCTAACAGACAGGCTATAAACTTGGCTGATGCATCAATTTTCTTGAACAGGCACGTAAATATCCATGATAAATTAGAAATGAAGGTTTACGTTGAATCTGTCGCAAACACCGGACCGGGTTCCTTCGCGGGTTTGTTGTTACGTTTGGATGATCCTAATTCTACAGAACCGCCTCCTTTCGTTTCATTTGAAGTAGGAGCATATCAGGGGCTGCGTCTATCATATAGATGGGAAGACAATGCTGAAATTATTACGCGCACTATTCCGGATGTTTTGTCGCCGGTGTGGTTGATAATGCGAAAAAGTATAGATAATTCAGGTACGCAGCAGATAACTTTGCACTATTCATATGACAACCAAAACTGGCAAGACCTTCTAAGTTTCCCGCTAAAAGTTGATTTCTTCGATACAGGTTCAATACAGGCTGGTTTAGCTCTCTCCGGAGGTACGCTGACAAGCTTTACAAGGCAAGCTGGCGCTGTGTTTAAAGGTTTCGAATTTAAAGTAAATCAAGAGTTTGAAGAACTTGAAACGGTACAAGATATAACAGACTTGATAACCCCATTGATTATGAGCCCAAACAGTGTGTTGCAAGGAACATCAGCAACCATTTCATATGGCGTAGTGATGGAAGGACCGGTGTCAATGCTCGTTTTTGACAGCGTAGGTAGGCTTGTAGCTACATTGGTCAATACACACATGCAACCCGGAGAATATCAATTAACATACACGCCTAATCTGCCGCCCGGACAATATCTGCTCAGATTTCGCGCAACTCAAGTAGACCAGTTTATTAGATTTGTAATTCAATAATATAGAAAGACATGAAAAAAGTAATAATATATTTTGTTGCCGCAGTTTTTTTGGCAACCGCTTGTAACCCTGAATCCGATCTTGATTTTGAACAAGAAGAGTTTTTTTCCAAAATCCCTACCAGTTCAGATGATGGTGAATCAGTATCACTTGATACAATGGGTGTGCACATTTTTCTAGGAGACAAATACCTTGTTATCAACCCTAAGGAACAAAGATTGCTGTATTATGCAAAGGAAAATGATATGTACCGGTTTGAACCGGTGGCGTTGCCCGAAAGCGATAACGCAGCAAAGGCTATTTATCCTGAGGAAATTGGTAAAGTGTTTTTTAGCGCCTCAAACAATAATTTGTTCATCGGAAATGCTACAGCTATAGAAGTGAATGGAAGATATATGATAGTAGCAGAGCGCAGAGTATCTGAACGTGAAGTCAACGAGTATAGCGACGGGGTTTTTATTGTTCAAAATGCCGACCTTGAATGGGAATTTACAGAATTCTTTAAATATGCTCCATTTGGCAGGTCGTTTATGGGGACAGGCCCAATGATAGGAAAAACCGACGACGGAGATATTGTAGTCAAAGGAAACATTGGCGTTCTATTTTCGAGCGATAACGGACAAAATTGGCAACATAACCCCAGAGCGTTTGATGATTTAGAAGAAAGAAATTACATCTACGCCGGAGCTAACTTGCTATATCATCACAAGTTTAACAGTCTCTTCTTTGCTTCGGGAAGCCGAGACATTATTAATAATGTGTTTCCTGCCACTATTTTTGAAATAAATCCCAAAACGGGATATGCTGAGGAAATATTAACTGATTGGGTGCCACAAAGACGAGTTAGACGCGCAGAAGAAGGTGATCAAAATGTTAGTCCGGACGGTTTTGTACAATCACGTATAGCAGAATCAGGAAGACCGGTTTTCTACGTTGTCGACGCAAGAAAAAACCCACAATTGGCCGCTTACGATGGTTCAATAATAGCATTCTCAGTTTTCAGAGAAAGGTTGTTCCAGTTTGTTTACATCTACAAGGAAGGAGATACATGGGACGATGTTGTATTTACAGCAACGCAAACCAGTATAATAGGTTCGCTAACCAACCATTTGCCTCCCAATTTCTTCTTCAATCCTGTTACGTTGCGTTTTGAGATACTGCAGTCTGTACCATATGAAATGACATTGTTCAGTATAGCGGTAGAAGACCTTATGAATAACGTGCCGAGCTCGATGGATGGTAGATTGCATTGGAGAAGAGAAGCAGTGCTTTTACAAAGAACGCTTGGCGCGCGCGGACAAGGATTTTATCCTATTTCGTCTTTTGTAGACGAAAAAGAGGGAGTACAGCGAGTGTTTATGCACTTAGGCGATGAGAGTCCGGGAAGGGCAGGAGTGTTTGAAATGACTAGAACGCTCAACACAAACTATCTCTCTTCATTTGTTGCAAGAAGAAGAGCAGTTTTAGATAGACAAGATTTCTAATACTTCAAGTTTTTTTCATAATAACATAATAAAAGTTGAATAATTATGACAAATAGAAATAAATTGTATTCGTTAATAGCAGCAATGATCGTATTTGTTGCTGCCGGTTTCCTGTCTGCATGCGAGAATGAGGAAACACCGGAAAGTACAGGTACCGGTTCCGGCGCCGGCGCCGGCGCAATAGTTGTTACAGGCATTAATCTGTCAGGATGTCCGTGGGGCGCGTTGACTATAGGAGGTCCTAACGTAAATAGCTCAATTAAACTGACACATACCGTTGTTCCGGCAAATGCTACGAACATAGGCGATGTTGAATGGACTAGCGCAAATCCGGCAGTTGCAACTGTATCGGCAGATGGCGTAGTAACGGCTGTAGGAATTGGCACGACGCGTATTACCGTTAGGCAAAACGTAACCAACGCCATGACAGGAAGCCCAAACTTCTTTTCTATTGTATGCGATATAACCGTTGTTGAAACAGTTGTTCCAGTAACAGGCGTTACTATTGGACCCGAAGAGATTAACCTTCAACATGTAGTAAATCCAAACGGGAAGGTCACATTTAGTGTGCAGCCACCCAGCGCTACAAACCAAAATTACATGTTGACAAGCAATAACCCTGCCGCTGTCAGCGTTGATGATGAAGGTAATATTTTTGCCGTGTTTGAAGGCAGAGCTATTATTACAATAACTTCTTCAGAAGGTCGTTTTACCGAACAGATGGTTGTTAATGTGAGTAAGTTGCCGGTCGAAAGCATAAGTCTTAACGAAACGGCTATAGATCTTGAGCCGGGAGATGAACCATTTCAATTGATAGCCACTATCGTACCTGATAATGCTTCTATTAGGGATGTAATATGGACAAGCTCGGAGCCGAATAGAGTTTCTGTGGTTCCTTCTGTGGATGAAGACGGAGTGCCAATTCCTCTCACTGCAACTCTCACTGCAACTGGATTAGCCTTAGGTGAAGCAACTATTACCGTTACGACAGTATGCGGAAATTTTACAGCCACATGTAAGGTATTCATGCCGAATGTGTTTGGCGTTACTGATGTAATAATTGCGAGAGAAGGCACAACAACGCCCGCTGGAAATTTTGTATTGGAACGTACTCAAGAGGAAAAATTGGAAGCTATTATTGCCCCGGCTAACGCTACAATAAAAGACGTAATTTGGACGAGTAGCGAGCCATCGGTAGTTAGTGTAGACAGTGATGGTAATATTGAAGCTTTAAGCGTTGGTTCTGCCGTAATTAGAGTTACTACTGTGGATGGCGGTGGCGACATCTATGACGAAGTAGAAATTACGGTGGTCAGTACTCCAGTCAATGGCGTATCCCTTAACGTTTGCGAAATGGTTCTTCCTTTGCAAACCGTTGCGGGCGAAGCAACACGAAATGTAGCACGAGAACCTGCATTTTATTTAGAAGCTACAATTGAACCGGCAAATGCAACAAACCAAATTTTAAGATGGCGAATTGAAAATTCTGAACCTGATGATGGTGGTGGTGATGATGATGAAGAAGAAACTGCTGTTATTACATTAGAACGGACATCGGGGTCAAGGGTAAGAATAATCGGCAAAAATCCGGGAAAGGTTACGGTAAGGGTCTTTGCAGCAGAAGGATCTACTGAACCTCATGATGGACCATTTTCAGCCACTTGTGATATTATAGTTGGCGAAGATTTATGGTTAGACAGGACAGATTGGACAATACCCGGTCTGGATAATAATAGCAACTTAGGAACAATTGGCTATAGTTCACATCAGCGCAATCCAGCCGATGGTGGCGGCGCTTCAGCAATATTAACCGATGTTCTTAGCGGAAATACAAGCGGCTTTTGGCATGCAGCGTGGAACAACCCTAATACTAATTATCCACATTGGATTGTGGTAGATTTAGGAAAAGAAGAAGAATTTGATGGCATTATTCTCCAGCGCAGGCAAGGTAATGGCGGTAGTTCTACCGGCTATAGGGTGGATATAACTAATGATATTCATCCTGATGATCCTAATGCTACTTCTTGGACGACTGTTGATGAATTTTCATTCGATCCGGGTATTAACAATATCCAACCTCATCTATTGGCAGCGCCTATTAAAGCTCGTTATGTTAGATTGTATTTCGATGCAAAATTTAGAGGTACTGGAAGTCACGCTATGAAATGTCAATTCGGTCTATACCGACGGGAGTGACATACTAAATATTCATTTCTTTCAATTTTTGTTTAGATTTTTTGCAGGCTGATTTTTCAGCCTGCTTTTTTGGTGTTTTGTAGTGTGTCTGCAAAATTTAATTTTTCCTCGCAATATTCAATATTTTTTGTATATTTGCGGCGAAATAAATAACAATAATAAATAAAAACAATATGCTCTCAGTCAATCAATTAAGCGTAACATTCAGTGGCGTTGATTTGTTCAACAACATCACTTTCATTGTTAACAATAGTGATAAGATAGGATTGGTAGGTAAAAACGGCGCCGGAAAAACTACTTTACTGAAAATTTTTGCAGGCTTACAAGAACCAACATCTGGAACAGTAGTTATTCCGCAGGATATGGAAGTGGGTTATCTGCCTCAAAAAATGGTTCATCAAAGCGGACGTACCGTCATTGAAGAAACTCGCACTGCTTTTGACAATGTACTTGGATTGTTGCATCAAATAGAATGTATTAACAATGAGCTTTTAGCTCGTACAGACTATGAATCAGAGGCTTATCATAAACTTATCGAACGTGTCAGTTCTCTAAACGAGCATTACGAAATATTAGGCGGTTCAAACATAGAAGCCGATGTTCAGAGAACGCTGTCCGGATTAGGTTTTTCGAATAGTGATTTAAATCGTCAAACATCCGAACTCAGCGGCGGATGGAGAATGCGTATAGAATTAGCAAAAATATTACTTCGCCGCCCTAAAGTATTGTTGTTAGACGAGCCTACTAACCATTTAGACATTGAATCGATAGAGTGGTTAGAAAAATACCTGAAAGATTTTTCAGGCGCTGTAATCTTAGTTTCACATGACCGCGCCTTTCTTGACAATATCACTTCCAGAACGGTAGAAATATCATTAGGAAAAATTTACGATTATAAGGCGTCTTACACAACATATCTTGATTTGCGTCGTGAGTTTCGAGAACAACAATTAGCCACGTTCAGAAATCAGCAAAAAATGATTCAGGACACTGAAGAATTTATAGAACGCTTTCGCTACAAGGCAACAAAAGCGGTGCAGGTGCAGTCGAGAATAAAACAATTGGAAAAGGTAAACCTGATAGAAGTTGATGAAGAAGATGTTTTGGCAATAAATGTAAAATTTCCACCTGCACCTCGCTCGGGAACGATTGTATTAGAAACAGAAAAATTGCTTAAAAGATATGGAGTTAAAACAATATTGGAAGATATTGATTTTAAAATACATAGAGGCGAAAAAATTGCTTTTGCCGGACGCAACGGCGAAGGTAAGACAACATTATCAAAGATAATAATGAACGAAACGCCCTACGACGCCGGAACAGTGACAATAGGACATAATGTAAAAATAGGCTATTTTGCTCAAAATCAAGATGAAATAATGAATGAAGATTTAACAGTATTTCAAACTATTGATTATGTTGCAGTGGGCGATATACGCACACGTATACGCGATTTACTTGGCGCATTCCTATTTCGCGGAGATGATATAGACAAAAAAGTTAGCGTTTTGTCGGGTGGCGAACGTTCGCGGCTGGCGATGGTAAAATTGCTGTTAGAGCCTTATAATCTATTGCTGCTTGACGAACCTACTAACCATCTTGATATTCGCTCTAAGGAAATACTTAAACAAGCGCTTATGAAATACGATGGAACATTAATAATAGTTTCACATGACCGCGATTTTCTTGACGGTCTTGTGGAAAAAATTTATGAGTTTCGCGATAAGCAAATAAAAGAACACATAGGAGGCATATACGATTTTTTGAAAAAGAAAAAAGTAAACACATTGTCGGATTTAAATCGTAAAATATCTGCCGGAAAAACAAACGAAATGCGCCCTTCTACTACTGAACAAAACAAGGCGAACAAAGATAATTATAATGAAAAAAAACATATGAATAAACAACAACGTAAAACAGCATCGCAGTTAGCCGCTGTAGAAAAACGAATAGAACATATTGAAAACGAAATAAAAACAACAGAAGCCTTATTAGCAACGCCTGAAAATATTGAAGCCGTAGAGATCGAAAAAATATCTCACCACTATCAACGGCTAAAATCTGATTTGGAACAGGCAATCAAAGAATGGGAGGTTATGGTGGCAATGATTTAATTCTCAAAAATCTCTGCCAATCTATCTGCAAGCGTTGTAACGCTAAGCCCCCTTGCTATTATTTTACCATCCTTGTCGAGTAAAATCATGTGTGGTATGCCTCTAACGTTGTAAGTTCTTGCTGCTTCGCTGTTCCAATGTCCTAAGTCCGACATTTGGGGCCACGTTAAATTATCGTCGGCTATAGCTTTTATCCAAGCGTCTTTTGTGTGGTCGAGCGAAATACCTACAATTTCAAAATCGTTGTTTTTGTACCTGTTATAAATTTGCACTAAGTGCGGGTTTGCTACCCTGCAAGGATAACACCATGCAGCCCAAAAATCAAGCAATACATATTTGCCTTTACCTGCAAAATCGGAAATAGAAACCGAATTATCGTCGGGAGTTTTTAGCGTTATGTCAACAAACATTTGCCCTACATCTGTTCTTCTAACAGAATAAATGTAGCCCTTCAGCATACTTACCCACTGCGACTGTTCGGCGTTAGCATCGAAACTGTCTGCTATTTGCGTTAACTGCGACAAATCCATAATTTGCATAAAATCATTGATAGCAAGGAATGCAGTTGTAATTCTTCCTGGATTTGACAATCCAAAATTAATTCTAAAGGCTGTTTGGTCGGCTGTCAATTTTTCCATTTGCGCTCTAAATCCCATTTCGGCTTCAAGTGAACTATTTCCTGCGGCTCTCGCCGCCATGAAGGCATTATTGGCTTGTTGCATCTGCACGGCAAAATAGGTTAAACCGCCCACAAATTCAAAAAAAAGTTCGTTTTCCTTTGAGCCTGTAACAACTGATTGATGCAGATTTTCCAAATCGACGGTAATATTGATATTGGAATTTTCCACAAAAAATTGGAGCGGACCAGTAGCGCCCACAAATAACTGACTAAATTCGGGTATGGGCGTATTGCCGCTTAGGGTAAACTTACTGTCTCTCACTGTTGCGGTGGCTACATCAACAGGCTGCATGTCGCTAAATTGCTTGAGTGTCACGGTTTCCCCTTCGGCTACTCCTTTAATTTCGCCTGTTATTGTAAAACCCTGTCCTTGAACGCTTAATGATGTGATATTGAGCGTCATAAAAATAATCAAAACTATTTGTTTCATCTTTTTTAACTATTATTTTTGTTTTCAAATTAAAGTACAAAAGTACAAAAAAAATTTATATTATTCAAAAAATTTTAAATTTTTGTTTATCTTTGCATCGTTTTTTTATTGATTATTTCAAATAAATATCAAGTGAAGTATACTATCACCGACATAGCGCGCATAACTTGCGGTTGTTTGACAGGCGAAAGCAGTAATGTAGTACAATACGTTCTGACTGACAGCCGGTCGCTTTTGTATCCAACCGCCACCTTATTTTTTGCAATTCCGGGCGCCCGTAACGATGGACACGACTACATATCCGAGCTGTATCGTCAAGGCGTAAATTGTTTTGTCGTCAACAAAATACCGTCTGATATTTCTTCCTTTTCATCTGCGAAAAGCTCTAAAAACAGGCTTCTTTCATTTGTAGTTGTCGATAACGTTCTTGGCGCTTTGCAGAAATTTGCCGCCCACCATCGCAGTTGCTTTAAAACTCCCGTGATTGGCATCACCGGCAGTAACGGAAAAACAGTAGTAAAAGAGTGGATTTTTCAGGCATTACATCAGGAAAGAAACATCATTCGCAGTCCGCGCAGTTATAATTCGCAGATAGGTGTTCCCCTGTCGGTATGCTTGCTTGATGAGCGTTATGACCTTGCTGTTTTTGAAGCCGGCATTTCTCAGGTTGGGGAGATGGAATGTTTGCAAGCCGTAATTATGCCTGATATAGGCATATTTACTCATTTGGGCGATGCGCACAGCGAAAATTTTGAATCAAATTTTCAAAAAGCGCAGGAAAAATTAAAACTGTTTCGCAATTGTCGTACAGTTATTTATTGCCGCGATTGTACTCAAATAGCCGAATTGCTTGAAAATAATCCCGAGTTCAAAGCCTCCATTTTATTTTCATGGTCAGAGCGCTTTGATGCAGATGTTAGAATAACAAAAAAACGCGTAGAAAAAGGCTCTACTGTGGTAACTGTAAACGATAGCTTCGATGTAGCTATTCCGTTTATCGATGCCGCATCAGTTGAAAATGCTCTGCATGTGGTTTCTTTGATGCTTTTTATGAAATACAGCGCCGAGATTATCGCCGAGCGTATAGCACGATTGGAAACTGTAGCAATGCGGATGGAAATTAAAAAGGGAGTAGGCAACTGTACTATGATAAACGACAGTTATAATGCCGACGTAGGCTCTTTAGTTATTGCGCTCGATTTGCTTGCAAGACAGCAACATAGCGTCAAAACACTAATTTTATCAGATATTTTGCAAACGGGAAAATCTAAGGAAAACCTTTACGGAGACATTGCCAAATTGCTAAAAGAGCGCGGTATAGACAAATTAGTAGGCATTGGAACGGAAATATCCGAAAATGCACGTCTGTTTACTTGTGAAAAATATTTTTTCGAAACTACCAACGAATTTTTGAACAGCGCTATGCGATTTACAGATGAAGCGATGTTGGTAAAAGGCTCGCGTAAATTTGAATTTGAGCGAATTGTACATGCTTTTGAGGAAAAAGTGCATAAAACAGTGCTTGAAATAAATATCAACGCATTAGTAAACAACTACAACTATTTCAAATCGTTATTGGCTACTCAAACCAAAATTATCGCAATGGTGAAGGCTTTTGCTTATGGTAGCGGCAGCGTTGAGATAGCAAATATTTTGCAGTTTTATCATGTTGATTATCTCGCAGTCGCTTTTGCCGATGAAGGAAAAGAACTGCGCGAAAACGCTATAACCCTGCCTGTAATGGTTATGAATCCTGAGGAAGGAACTTTCGACACATTGATAAAATATTGTTTGGAGCCTGAGATATATAATTTGCGTATGCTCGACGGATTTGCAGCAGCGGTTAACGAACAGGGACTTAATGACTATCCGGTTCATATTAAATTAGATACGGGGATGCATCGTCTGGGATTTCTCGAAGACGAAATAAACATTCTGTTAGAAAAATTACACAAACTGCCATCTGTGCGGGTCAAATCTGTTTTTTCACATTTAGCTGGTAGTGAAGATTCTGCATTAGATGAATTTACAAACAAACAAATAGAGGCTTTTCAGCGCATGAGTACGTTGATTGAACGCCGGTTGAATTATCCGTTTTTGCGACATATTCTTAATTCTGCCGGAATAGAACGATTTCCACATGCACAATTTGACATGGTTCGGTTAGGTATTGGACTGCACGGCATTTGTGCATTACAATCGTCAAAGCTTCGACAAACTGCCACTTTGCGAAGTATAATCATTCAAATAAAGGACATAGCTGCAGGCGAAAGCGTTGGTTATAATAGATTTTTTATTGCCTCCCGACCCACACGAATAGGTATTGTTCCTATTGGTTATGCCGATGGGTTGCATCGAATGTTGGGCAACGGTGTAGGCAGTTTTAAGGTGAATGGTAAACAAGCGCCTACAGTAGGCAATATAAGTATGGACTTGTGTTCTATTGACCTGACGGATATTTCAGCCTCAGAGGGAGATACAGTAATTGTGTTTGGCGAGGAATACCCGCTTACCGAAATATCACATCAAATGCAAACTATTCCATACGAGATGCTTACACGTATCTCGCCGCGTGTGAAACGTATTTATTATCAGGAATGAAGCTGCCAAAATATTTTAAAAGGAGCGCCATAAGTCCTCAATCTTTGATTTTTCCGGCAAAAGTCATCCCAAAAGAATAGCCGTATGCAAGATTTACAGAATACTGAACGTTACTTTGCGCTTGCACCGTTGTGGCTGTGAGACTGAAATTGTGTTTTTGTAATAGCGTGTAGCCGCCTGTTATTCGCATGTTTAGAACATTTATTGAGTTTCCGTCGCTACCTGACATGTTGCTGTATGTGGCGCCGACCATACCGCGCAAAACTTCCCAAAATATTTTCTGAAAAGAAAGACCGTAACTCGTTGTGCCAACATTATTTGTCGACATCTGATTATGATTGTAATTTACATTAGCTGAAAGGCTCCACTTTGCAGGAATTTGCGAAAAAACATAAACAATAGAGCCATTGTAAATATTATTGCCCTGTCGGGTAGAATATTGCTGATGTTCGGAACTGCGCTGATATGTAAAACTGCTTGAAATACTTTGGTTTTGCAGTTCCGAGCCTTGCAGTTGATAAGAGAGATTTGCACCGGTAGTGAGATTTATTTGCGTAAATTCAAGCGTATCTAAATTTTGAAATTGATTGGTCTGAGTTATTTGTTTGTATACGTCGCGTATATGAATGAATGATTGTATATTAGACATGTTTGCGCCAACGTTCCATTTTTCGCCGATTGGAGTAGAGAAGTTTCCCGAAAAAATCATTCGAGAGGTAACGCTACTTTTCTGTTTTCCTATATCATCTCGTTGAAAACCACCGCTTAACGCAATATTTGCGTTTTTAACTGATGTAGAAATATTTGCAGTTATATTTTCAAAATCATTTACCATGTAGTATGCTCCGGCTGTAGCGTAGTTTGGTGCAATTCGCTCATAGCCAACTCCAATGTTGCCAATAGAAGTTAAATAGGTTAGATTGTGGCGCATTGCATGATGAACAGCTACATCACCTTCAAAATCAAAAAGATAGTTTTTAGAATTGAATAAAACATCATTATTAATAGCGCTTATACCATACTCAGAATTTAAATTTACATTGTCGGTAAATTTTGCATTTACGTATATACTGCCCGAAAGATTATCCTGCGGCAAAATAGAAATGCTATCCGGATTTGAAAAAACAACTGAATTTTTGTCGTCGCTTGCACTAAAAATATTGATGCCAAGGTTTATAAAATTAGTAGAATATTCTACTTTGAAACCACCTCCCATTCGTCGATATACAGGCGGCAAATCATCATATTCATCTTCTGCTTTTCGCAAACGTCCGTAAATGGCTGTAAACTTAAATCGTCCCGGAGGCGTTAGTTCTATTCCGCCGCCAAAAATTTCATGTCCGGCAAGCGTATAGGGCGAAAATTGCAGAGAGGCATAACCTGCATATACCTTTATCCATTTGTAGGAAGGTGCAATAGAAAAACGATTGAACGGCAAGGCGGCGCGACCGGAAAACTGCTGATTACTGTATGAAAACGATAGCGGAACAGTGGCAACGCCAAAAAGGGTATAGTTGAGGTTGCCTGTTATGAATAAAGAATAGGGATTAGGATGACGCCCGTCGCCCGAAGCATTGAAAATTTGACTGAATGACACGCCGCCATTAGCAATCATAGGAGGAGCCTTTATTAAGGCTTCAATATCCTGAGCTTGCAAAAATACTGGCTTAATTAACAAAAAAACGAGAAACAGTAATAAAATCATATTTTTTAGGCAATGTTTCATCTGACAATTACGGAATTACTGAGTGACGACAATGTTTCATCGGAATAAACGGCTCTAATTGAATATGTATAAGTTGTTTCGGGATGCAGTCCTTCATCAGTGTAACTATCTCCAACAACGTTAGTTAACAGACGCAAGGGCTCATCTCCTATTTTGCGATATAAAAGTACGCGCATTACGGGTTTGTTGGATGTTATGCTCCATGTTAGCGCAACGCCGCCTGATGTACGCAACGCTCTCAAAATAATATTTTCCTCGATGGAAGCGCTCCTTGCCTGCACAGGTATTGATGGTTCTGATAGCAGTCCACTGCGGTTTTCGGCTAAAATATGATAGCGATAAATTGTGCCGGAGTGGACAGCATCGTCGACGTATGTCGATAAGACGTTGTCGTTGTTGTGTTCGACAACGGCAAGCGGAATAAAATCATCTTCACCGGTTTCATCGGTTACTGTGCGCCTAAATATGTGATATCTAACGGTGTTAGCTCCAAAATTGTTTACCCATGTTATTGCTAACGTAGCTCCACGCGCTTCCACTTCTCTTAACATCGGACTTGGCGGAGGAATGACATCAGGTTTTTCCAATTCGAGTAAGGCAGAAAAGGCTGAGTGGTTTTGTCTAAGGTCTACAGCAATTACCTTGTAATAGGCTTTAGTTTCCAGCGTTGCAAGATTAACAAAATCAATAAATGCAGTATCTTTTATTACCGCCGAATGCAGCAGGGCGAACTCAAATTCGGGTCTATTGGCTCGATACACGCGATAGCCGTCTAAATCTGCCTCAATGTTTCTACGCCAATTGACGATAACGCGCCCCGTTGTGTCTATCATTCCTGTCAAACCAATCGGGGGAGACGGAGGAATGCTATCTATCAACTCGGCATAAGTAAACACTGTTGAGAGAGCTTCAAAGCCATCGGTGTCAAATGCAGATATGACGTAATAGTTTGTCAACTCCGGACGTTCGTCAATAAAATCGCGCGCAGCAGGATTGTCGGTCTGATGCAATATGCTCTTCGCACTTTCGGGCGCAGCCGAGCGGTAAATTCTGAAACCGGCTATGTATTCGTTCATCTCTTCAGGAAATGTCCATTGCAGATGAACACGCTCATTGTTTATCACTTCATTGCCGGTGATTATAGGAGCATTGACAAGTTGAAATTTTCCATTGCCCGAAACAACGTCGCTTGCCGGTCCTGTTTCTCCAAATGCATTCATTCCGCGTATGCGATAATAAAACACTGTCGAATTGTTTTCCAACGTATCTGTTTTATGACCTCGTTGCGGAGTTACATCTTCATCGGCAAGTTGAACGATAGCGTTTTCGCTCAACGAATAAAAGTGAACTCCGTCAACGGATTTTTCAACCGTATAACTGTTGTAAATATGACTGAGGTAGAGTATATCCCATGAGAGTTCTACCTTTCGGTCATACCATCGGGCTTGTAAATCAAAAGGAGGAGGCAGAGGCTGATATTCGGAAATGCCGGTGAAGACGAACGCCGAATCGACCGGAAAAGAAATAGTGTCTGATGCAGGTACAGGAATATGCACGCTGTATAAATATTTTTCATTTTTTTGTGCCGAGCGGTCTGCCATATATAGCCCTGAAAGCTTAGCTGCCATAACGCTGCGGTCTGCTGCAAAAAGAGCGAAGGAAAAACGATTTTGCTCTTCGCGATACCGCCGCACAATAAGGTGTGGATTTGCGCCAACAGGCATTGAATCGCGAGCGAAAATACATTCGGCGGCAATAGAAACGTAGCGGTCATCTGCGTAAAGCTCCCATTCCGTTAGCGGACGCGGCAAAAACACACCAAGCACGGTTTGCGCTCTGTCTTCTGTCAAAAAACCATCGCGAAGTATGGTGTATCGGGTTACAACGTAGCCGTAGCGGTTGCCCAAAAGCCATGTTTCAACGTCGGCAGGAGCCCAACGAAGCATAATAGAATCGGGACGCGAACTGCTCAATAGAGCTGTGCCACCACGCTCCTGCGCAGACAAGCATAGAAAAAAACCGAAAAATAAAAGAAGCAAAGGCAAATGTTTGTTCATCGTATTAATTTTTTTGCGAAGATACGAAATATTTTTATAATTTCCAAAAAAAAACAATTTCTATCTTTGCCCCGTCAAAAAAATTAGTAATTTGTCAATAGAGCATGTCAATATTTGTGCGAAATAGTATGGCTTTCGCAAAGGCGGAAATACGGGAAACCGGCGCAAAGGCATGGAAAAGCGGAGGAATAGAGCCGTGTGTTGCCTGCAAGGGCTTCTAGTCGTTCTTGACTGACAATTTCCACTGGTAACTTGATGCTTGTCAAGTTACTCAATTAATTCAAGAACAGGTTGATAGACGTCGCAATTGCGACGTGGAAATACTTGTTAGAATTAGTGGGCGTGGAAACCTGTCAGTCATATTTGCCTTTTATTTTGTAAATTCTCACTACTGTCCGGTTATAAGTCAAACAAACTCAACTGTTTATCATTGACGGGTGGTGTTATATCGTAATTTCTTTCTGCAAACAGTTCATTTATAGGCATTTTCTCAAATAGGGTCAGGCTG
>Ga0099364_10002867_pt1 | contig 27223 bp, 22 predicted proteins | sample TergutTh196P3_FD_73070 | JGI IMG/M metagenome (GOLD analysis project Ga0099364, IMG submission 73070) | Microcerotermes parvus P3 segment gut microbial communities from Pointe-Noire, Republic of the Congo - Th196 P3 | ecosystem: Host-associated > Arthropoda: Insects > Digestive system > Gut ... | reverse complement strand
GACATAACACCATGAACACCATAACGCTCCCCCCCCCCCCCCCCCCCACAAACGCACCGCCCCCCCCGCCGGGTGGCGGGGGGGTGGTTGAGGGGTTTATGAGGGGTAGACTAGATGTCAGTGATTAAGAATCCTGCTCCCAGCCAGCGGGGCTTGAAGTACCGTTTGATGTGCCTGTTGTCACCCATGTGTAGGTGTTGGTAGTATCAGCTGCAATAGCGGCTGATAAGGCATCATTCGCATAGAAGTTCTTACTTGCAGCCACCGCGGTTCCAGTCGGCGCATTCGTTCCAAAAGTTATTTTCGCCCCTGCGGCGGTTGCAGTAATAGACCCGTTAAAGGTAGCGGTACCAGTGTCCGTGATCGTGACTGTAAGATGTCCCGCTGCTCCTGTAATCACGGTAGATGTACCAACTGTCAGTGTGTTCCCGGTAGTCGTCGCTATGGTCACAGCCACACCATTGATATCCAGTGTTCCTAAAACCAGCGACGCCGCAGCAACCTTAGTAACGTTCGCATGACTGATCTTAAGGTTCATATCCGCTGCACCACCTTGGATTGTTATGGATCCCGTCAACTCTACGTCTCTGGCAAATGCACTGTTCATCGGGAGTTCCGTAATAGGTGAAACACCGTTAACTTTAGTGATTTTTCCGGCGGCGTTCAGGCTAATTATTGATGTCTCCGTGATTCTCGCTAAGGCCGCTTTTACATCGTCGTCCTCTACAAACACGGCTTTCCAATCATTTGTCCCGGTACCGTATCTGTAAGTCAGCCAACCATTAGCGTCATAGAAGAAACTGCCCGTCGCGCCCACAGCCTGAACGGCAGCGACATTTGCCGCGCGAGTCCAATTAGCACCGATTCCAGCCATATCATCCAGGCCTCCGCCTACTACGGGCGAGCCATTGACATATACACGGACGCTGATGGTCTTTTTAACTTCCACAGCCTCGCCCACGCCGTATACCAGGTCGGGTGACCAAGTTGAAAGCGTTCCGGTAACGAGGAAGTTGAAGCTCGACGTGCCTGTGAACAAGAAGTCACCGGTCGCCTGCTCGATGTTCTGGAAGGTCGCTCCGGCGCTCACGTCGGAAACAACGGGGTTCTGGATTTCGCCTAACATGTACTGGCGACCCAGATCGGCCTGATAGCCAACAACCACACCAGCGGTGTTCATACGAGGTCCGCTCGGGCGGTTAGTACCAAGCGATCCGCCTGTTGTAAATGCCACGCGGTCAATGTTTCTGTCATTTACGTCCACGATCGAGGCGATCGCAGTCGATGCCAGCACTCTACCGTTGACTGCCGACACGTTAGTCGAAGACGGCAGGTTTTGCCCATCCAGCGCGATGTCTACATTAACGGGCTGTGTCCAGTACTTTCCGGTAATATTTCCAGTAACCGTGTTGTACTTAACAGCGATAACTATCGATCCGTTATAAATGTAGCTGTTCGGGTGTTTAGCGTTAACCTGAGCCAACGTTTCCCACTCGTTAGTATTCCCATTGAGGTTATAGTTGGGCAGGAAAGAAGCCGCGGTCAATTGCTGATAAGTGAAAGTCTCTCTCTTAAATGAGTCAAACACGTCGTGTACGTCAACGCTCTGTGCCGCAGAACCGTTCGATTCAAGCAACAGGTAGCGCATTACTTCATTGGTGCCCAGTGTAATATCAGGATCGGCAACAACAGTCGGTTTTCTGGGTGTAGCAGAGTTGTTCCCCCAGCTGAGCGACCAATCCCAAGTAACTCTCTGACCCCAAGTGAACATCGTTCCGGCAGTCTTATACGGCATTGTGATGTCGAGCAGAGCCGGTGCAACATTTACAAGGTTTCCGTAGAAGGGCTGATATGACCAATACTCTACCGCACGCGGGGCGCTCCAGTTCGCGTTATTGTAGTAGTTGTTCATAGCGGCTCTATTTGCGTATGCTCCGTCCATAGCGTCGGCCGTGATGGAGTCCTTACGGCTCTGGTTCCACGTCGCGTCAATTCCGTCTACCACGAATCTGTCAGTTCCCTGAAGGAACGTAAGGTTTCCGGTTGACTTTTCGACTTTTTCGACGGAGATTATGTGTTGTTTTGCGTTCTTGCCGTCGTCAGTGGGAATGTCGCGGACGATCGCCACGACTACATCGCCGACTGCAAGCGTTGTGCCGAATTCGAAGTCTCCGGTGGTCAGGCCAGGTCCGGCCCAGCCGCGCGTGGCCGCCTCAAAATCGTTAGCGGCTGATGTTCCGTTGAGGTTATTAAAGGTGATTGTCTGGTTGGCATAAATGCCGGCGACTTTCAGCACGCGGAAGTCGATATACATCAACTCGCTCCACTGATTGGTGTTCGCCCAGCGGATAGCATAGGCATACGTCCACTCTTTGTTAACCTTCGCCTGGTTGACAATGTTGTTGTTGTATTTCCAGCCGTTTTCTCCGGCCGCGTTGAAGTGACCGTAGCTTGTGTACGCTCCGCGCGGGGCCTTCGAGCCGATGTTCACGCCATAGCCAAGGATGTCGCCCTTGCCAATGGTTTCGTTGGCATTAACGCGCACGATGTCATTGGTGTAAACCGGATCCACGCTTGCGCCCTTAGCGGGACGATACAGGTTGTTGCCTTTTTTAACGACGCTCAGCGTGACTTCACGTCCAAGGTAACGCACGGGCGCGGTTTCATCGGTGAAGTCTTCGATCTGCATGATGTAACCGGCGGAATGTCCGTCGGCCGCAGCCGTCAGTTCGATAAGAACTTTCTCACGGTATACGCCGCTAATGTTCTGCAGGCCGGCGTATTTGTTACCTAAGAGTTTGCCCTTAATCTGGAAAGAGCCTTCGTCGAGAGGATCGCTGAATTTGGAGAGCAGTGTTTTGCCGCCGTCTCTGACGTAGCTGCCTGCGCTCTTAACGAACATCGGCAGGTCAAGCGACGCAAAAAGTACGCGCGCAGCGTCAGCGCGGGTGATCGTCTCTTTGTTGCCGACGACCATCATCGAGCTGAGTCCGAGTCTGTTGATCATGTCACCGACTTTTATTTCCCAATCCACGCCGTTGATATCTTCTTTAGCGATACCGAGCATGCTGAGGATTGTGGAGTACAAGCCGACCGAGTTGATGGTGTTGCCAACGCCGAAAGCGCCGGCATCGCCCGAGACATAACCAAGCGCCGCAGCGTAGCCGATGGGGCCCGCGGCATAATGGCTGTCGGGAAGATCGGAGAACATTTGTCTGTAGGTCCAATCCTTAAAGAGCTGGTTCAGAGTTAACTCTTCTTAAAATGTCAAAAAAGACGCCGTGTTGACATAACAACACGGCGCGCGACGCTATATTTACTCTAGCCGCCCATCAAAAGCGCCATGACCGCTTTTTGAACATGCAGGCGGTTCTCCGCTTCGTCATATATCTCTTTCGCGTGGGCATTGAACACGTCGAGCGTTATCTCCTCGCCCTTATGCGCCGGCAGGCAGTGCTGCACTATCGCGCCGGGATTCGCAAGGCTCATCAGCTCCGCGTTAAGCTGGAACGGGCGCATTATTTCCACGCGCTCCGCGGTTTCGCTCTCCTGTCCCATGCTCGTCCACACGTCCGTGAACACCGCGTCCGCGCCGCTGACAGCCTCGCGCGGGTCGTTTGTCAGCAGTATTTTGCCGGCGGCAAACGCCAGCGCGTCACTGTGCGGCTCATAGCCTTTCGGCGTGGCGACATGTATATTCATCCCGCATTTAAGCGCGCCGAAGATAAGGGAATTACACACATTGTTCCCGTCGCCTATAAACGCGGCCGTCTGCCCCGCGAGCGTTGAATGATACTCTCTTACCGTCATCAGGTCGGCAAGGACCTGACACGGGTGGGCGTAGTCCGTAAGCCCGTTTATCACCGGCACCGCCGCGTATTTTGCCAGTTCCTCAACATCGCTTTGCTTGAATGTACGTATCATTATCCCGTCCACATAGCGCGACAGCACCTGCGCCGTATCCTCGATAGATTCGCCGCGCCCCAGCTGTATATCGTTGCCGGAGAGGAACAGGCCGCGCCCTCCCAGCTGCCCTATCCCCACCTCAAACGACACGCGGGTGCGCGTGGACGGCTTGGTAAAGATCATCGCCAGACTCTTCCCTTCCAGCAGCCGATGCTCTATCCCATGGATTTTATTGTACTTCATCTGATCCGCAAGGTCGAGTATCTTAACAATTTCCTCGCCCGACAAGTCCGCCATTTTCAAAAGATGTTTCATTTCAGCGCCTCCTTTAATATCTCCAGCCCTTTGTCTATCTCATCATAGGTTATGACCGGCGGCGGCATCAGCCGCACCACGTCGGTTCCCGCCGTCAGCGCGACAAGCCCCGCGTCCAGCAGCCCGCAGACAATCTCGCGCGGATTGCCGTCTGTGACTATCCCTATCATCAATCCCAGTCCGCGCACGCCGCGCACCTTCGGCAGCTTCTCAAGCCGCTCCATGATATATTTACCCTTTTGCCCGACTTCCGGCAGAGCTTCCGTCAGTATATCCAGCGTCGCCATCGCCGCCGCCGCGCATATGGGATTGCCGCCGAACGTGGTGGCGTGGTCGCCCGGCCGCAATACATCGCCGCACTTTTTACCGGCCATAAAGCCGCCGAACGGCAGCCCGCCCGCTATCCCTTTCGCAAACGAAACGGCGTCCGGCAGTATCCCCGCCTGCTGATAGGCAAACCACGAACCGCAGCGCCCGATACCCGTCTGCACCTCGTCGGTCAGCAGCAGCCAGTCGCGCTCGCGGCACAGCCCGGATACCGCGCGTATATAATCGTGGTCAAGAGGGAAAACCCCTCCCTCACCCTGAACAACCTCCAGCATCACGGCGCACACATCATCTCCCAAGGCTTTCAGCGCTTCAAGGTCATGCGGCGGGACATGCGTAAACCCCTCCGTAAACGGGAAAAAGTGCTTGTGGAAGCTGCTCTGGCCCGTCGCGGCCAGAGTAGTCACCGTCCTGCCGTGAAAGCTCTGCTTCAGCGTCACTATCACCGCGCGCCCGTCGCCGTATTTGTCATGTGAGTATTTGCGCGCCAGCTTTATAATGCCTTCGTTGGCCTCGGCGCCCGAATTGCAGAAAAAAACGTTCTCCATGCCCGCCAGCTTGACCAGACGCGCCGCCAGCTCACTCGCGGGCTGTGTGTGGTAAAGGTTCGACACATGCGCCAGTTTCCCGCTCTGTTCAGAAACCGCCTTTACCCATTCGGGGTGCGCGTACCCGACAGAATTGACGCCGATACCGCTGGCAAAATCAATATATTCCCTGCCGTTATCGTCATACAGCTTACAGCCCTTACCGCTCGTAAAAGTAACATTGAACCGGTTATACGTTTGCATTAACATAAAAACTTCACTCCTTAAATTGTTAATTGTTCATTGCCAATTGTTAATTGCCTATCTCCCTATCATCGTACCCACGCCGCTGTTTGAAAGCATCTCCTCCAAGATGGAATGCGGCATACGTCCGTCCAATATATGCGCTGAATTAACGCCTCGTCGTACAGCCTCGACACAGCACTCCACCTTAGGTATCATGCCCTTGCTTATAACGCCGCTTTTAGTAAGCGCCGGTATATCCGAGAGACTAAGGCGCGATATTAATGTAATCTCATGTTCGGGGTCCGCCATTATACCCCTCACGTCCGTCAGCAGTATCAGCTTTTCGGCGCCCATCGCCGCCGCAAGCGCGCCCGCCGCGGTGTCGGCGTTTATGTTCAGCATACTGTCCGGGCCGCGCGCTATTGTAGAGATTATAGGTATATACCCGTTATCCAGCGCTACTTTGACCGGCGTAGGGTCGATTTTTTTCAGTTCTCCGACAAGCCCGTAGTCATCTTCACCCTCCAGCTTCTCGGCATAGAACATACCGCCGTCCACACCGCAAAGACTTATTGCCCGCCCGCCCATCTCGTGAACAAGGCTCACCAAATCCTTGCCGATCTTCCCCGCGAGTACCATTTGAACAATATCCATCGCCTCGCTGTCTGTATAGCGCAACCCATTGACAAACCTCGGCTCTTTACCGATTTTATCCAGCATTGCGTTGATCTCAGGCCCGCCCCCATGCACAACCACCACGCGTATAGACGCGAGCGAAAGCAGCACGATGTCGGATATGACCGCGCGTTTCAGCTCGTCGCTTGCCATCGCCGCGCCGCCGTATTTGACGACGACTGTTTTTTTATGGAACTTGCGTATATATGGCAGCGCCTCCGAGAGTATCTCCGCTCTTGATAATACGTTCATGTTCTGTAATCTCCGTTTATTTTCACATAATCATACGTCAGATCGCAGCCGAAGGTTTCAACCTCCGCCGTCCCCGACTTCATGTCGCACAGAATAGTCACCTCGTCCTGTGACAAAATCTTCTTCGCCGCGTCCTCGTCAAAGGGCAGCCCCTGCCCGTTTTGACAAACCTTGACCTCTCCCGCCGCCGATGCGAACGAAATATCTACCAGCTCCGGCTCAAACTCCACACCGGAGTAGCCCATGGCGCATATGATCCTCCCCCAGTTCGCGTCCGCGCCGAACATCGCCGCCTTTATCAAACTGGATGACGTAACGCTCATGGACAATTTCTCGGCCGACGCCTCATCCGTCGCGCCTACGACCTTACAGCATACAAGACGCGTCGCTCCCTCGCCGTCCTTGGCGACCAGCTTAGCCAAATATAGGTTAACAAAGTCCAACGCCTGCTGAAACTTACTGAATTTCTCATTTTCGGAAATTATTTTAGAGTTGCCGGCCAGACCCGACGCAAGCATCGCCGTCATATCGTTAGTCGAGGTGTCGCCGTCCACGCTTACACGGTTATAACTGATATTTACCGAGCGCGAGAGCGCCTTTTGCAGCATCGCAGGACTGATGTCGCAATCCGTGGTAACAAACGCCAGCATCGTCGCCATATTGGGATGTATCATGCCGCTGCCTTTCGCTATCGCGCCGATCCTTACCTCCTTGCCGTCCAGCTCAAAGCTAACGGCGATCTCCTTTTTTACGGTATCGGTAGTCATTATCGCGTTTGCCGCGCTATCACTTCCCACAAGTGATAATTCACTGACAAGTTCAGGGATTGCAGCCTCTATTTGTCCAATAGGCAACGGCTGACCGATAACGCCGGTTGAATTGACAATTACGTCTTCAACGTCAATGCCCGCGTGTTCAGCCAACACTCCGCACATACGCGCGGCGTTTTCCTCACCGTCCGGCGCACAGGCGTTGGCGTTGCCGCTGTTGGCTAATATCGCCCTCGCCGTCCCGCTTTCCAAGTGCCGCCGCGTAATCAGCAAAGGCGCGGCCTTCACACGATTTGTCGTATATACCGCCGCCGCGGAACACTCACAGTCAGCAAGAATAAGCGCTAAATCCTTTTTGTCCCTGTTTCTGCGTATGCCGCAATGCAGCCCGGACGCCCTAAACCCCTTCGGCGCCGTCACCCCACTAGATATAACCGTCATTTTTTCACCTCTAACAACATTTTCAAAATCTGTACCGCCGCGCCGGACGCGCCTTTTCCAAGGTTATCAAGCCTCGCCACCGCAAGCGTTTGAGCCTTATGCCCGAATACGAATATCTCCATTTTGTCCGTCCCGTTAAGCGCCTCCATATCCAAAAAACCGCCGTCCAAGAGATTTTCGCCCCCAAACGGGACGATCAACACGTTTTCGGCATCCTTATAATATTCGCTGAGATATTGCCAAACCGCCGCCGCGTCAAGCGCAAGCGGAACGCTGACCAGCATACCCTGCCGCACCGACGCAACTATCGGCTGAAATATGGGCGGATTTTCCAGCCCGCAAACATGCCGCATCTCCGGCAAATGCTTGTGCTGTAGCGTCAGCGCGTACGGCCGCGCCGCCTTTTTAGCCGTGACAGGATTTTCATAAGCCTTGATCAAAGCCTTTCCGCCGCCGGAGTAGCCGGTAAGCGATGTGCAGCTCAATATGTTCTCACAATTTAGAAATTTGCCTTTTATCAACGGATACACAATTGCGTTAAAGCCGGTGGCGTGGCACCCGGGCACGGAAATCCTTTTCGAGTTAAGTATAGCGTTTTTATGGAATTCTGACAGCTCCGGCAGTCCGTAGGCCCAATCAGGATGCGTCCTGTGCGCCGTTGACGCGTCAATTACAACGGTATTCCGGTTGTTAATCAGCGCAACGGCTTCGCGCGCCGCGTCGTCAGGAAGGCATAGAAACGCGATGTCCGCCTCATTTAGCAATCGGGCGCGTTCGCCGACATCTTTTCTTAAATCACTATCAATATTGAGAATTGTTATATTTTTCAATGCTAATAATTTATCTTCAAGCTGAAGCCCTGTTGTGCCTTCAGCTCCGTCAATAAACACCTTCATAATATCTCGCCCTTTTATCTGTAAAATCGTTTATTTTTCTGATGTGCGTAAGCACGGATTGCGGAGCGGGACCCCCCGCGGACTTTCGGTTGGCCACACAAGCTTTCAACTCAATGGAACGGTAAAAATCCTCGTCAAACAACTCAGTGTATGTTTTTAGCAGCGGAAGCTCCAGCAACTCCAATGTTTTCCCACTATTGATACAATGTGCAACCAGCGTTCCTATAATTGTATACGCTTCGCGGAAAGCCATGCCCTTTTTTACAAGATAGTCCGCCGCGTCAGTGGCGTTTAAGAACCCGCGCGACGCCGCTTTTTCCATGGCATCACAGTTAAAAACAAGCGTTTCAATCATAGGCGGGAAGGCTTTAAGGCAGAGAACCGCTGTGTCGAACGCGTCAAAAACCGCCTCTTTGTCCTCCTGCATATCTTTGTTATAGGCAAGCGGCAAGCCTTTCATCACGGTCAGCAGCGCCATCAGCGAACCGTATACCCTGCCCGTTTTTCCGCGCACCAGCTCGGCGACGTCGGGGTTTTTCTTTTGCGGCATAATGGAGGACCCTGTGCTGAACGCGTCGTCCAGCGCCGCGAACCCGAACTCCATGCTGCACCACAGTATAACCTCCTCGGACATACGCGACAGGTGGGTCATCATGATAGACAAACCGGCAAGAGCCTCCAGCGCGAAATCACGGTCGGCTACGCTGTCCAGCGAGTTGTTCGTCACGCGTGAAAAGCCCAGTTCCCTAGCGATTATCTCCCTGTCAATAGGGTAAGTGGTGCCGGCTAGCGCGCCCGCTCCCAGCGGCATTTCGTCCATCCGCTCTAGCGCGTCCTCAAAGCGGGTAACGTCGCGGGAGAGCATTTCACACCACGCCATAAGATGATGCGCCAGCGTTATCGGCTGCGCCCGCTGCAAATGCGTATACCCGGGCATTACCGTTTCCGTGTGTTTTTCCGCCAGCCGAGAAAGCAGGCAAGTGAAGTCAATCAGCTGTCTGATGACTAGTCGCAGACTGTTGATAGTGTACATTCTGAAGTCAAGCGCGACTTGATCGTTGCGGCTGCGCGCGGTATGCAGACGCTTGCCCGTTTCGCCGAGCCTCTCGGTGAGCAGCATCTCGATATTCATGTGAATATCCTCGGCGCTTTTGGTAAATTCAATGGCCCCGCTCTCGATGTCCTCAAGTATTCCCGCCAATCCGTCTATGATTTTATCGGCCTCGGCCTGCGGTATTATAGACTTTGCGCCGAGCATGGCGGCATGAGCCATGCTACCGCGTATATCCTCTCTGAACAACCTTTTATCAAAAGTGATAGAGCTGTTAAAGTCGTTAACGATGTCGTCAACAGGCTTTGAAAAACGCCCTGACCAAATCATCTCAGCATCGCCCCTACTTTCACCGGCAGCCCAAACAGATTTATAAAACCCTCGGCGTCTTTCTGATTATAGTCGCTTTCGCCGAAAGACGCAAGCCCTATGTCATACAGCGAATGAACACTTGTCATACCCTGCGGGATGATATTCCCTTTGTAAAGTTTCAATTTTATGTCGCCGCTCACATAACGCTGGGTATGGTCCACAAACGCCGAAAGCGCCTCGCGCAGCGGCGTGAACCACTGCCCGTTATACACAAGCTCGGCAAACCGCACGGATAACTGGAGTTTTTGGCTCAGCGTATCCTTGTCGAGCGTCAGCTGCTCCAACAGGCTGTGGGCTTTGTATAGGATCGTTCCGCCCGGCGTCTCATAGACGCCGCGGGATTTCATGCCTACCAAACGGTTTTCCACCATATCCAAAATACCTATGCCATGCTTGCCGCCCAGCTTATTAAGCCGCGTTATCAGCGCAACGCCGCCCAGCACCTCGCCGTTCAGCGACACCGGAATACCCGACTTGAACCCGATCGTTACGGTTTCCGGCGTGTCCGGCGCACGCTCGGGCGATACGCCAAGCTCAAGAATTTTATCATACATCGGCGCGTTTGACGGCTCCTCCAAATCCAGCCCCTCATGCGACAAGTGCCAAATATTTTTATCCTTTGAGTAATTCGTTTCGCGGTTGATTTTAAGCGGTATTCCGCGCGCCTCGGCGTATTCTATCTCCTCCTCGCGCGATTTTATATCCCACTCCCGCCAGGGCGCGATTATCTTGATTCCCGGCGCGAAAGCCTTGATTGCCAGCTCAAACCGCACCTGATCGTTGCCTTTGCCGGTGCATCCGTGCGCTATCGCGTCGGCGCCCTCGCGCAGCGCGATCTCCGTCATACGCTTCGCAATCACCGGACGGGCGAACGATGTGCCCAAAAGATACTCGCCCTCATACTTCGCGCCGGCTTTCAGGGTGGGGAATATGTAGTTATTAACAAAGTCGTCCCTCAAATCCTCGACAAAACAATCAACGGCGCCCGTTTTCTTAGCCTTTTCAATCAATCCGTCCAGCTCATCGCCCTGCCCGACGTCGGCGGCGACAGCGATGACCTCGCAGCCATAGTTTTCTTTAAGCCACGGTATAATTATAGATGTATCCAACCCGCCCGAATATGCCAGTACAGCTTTTTTTATTTTGCTCACAATAAATCCTCCCAATCACTAATAAACCTGTTGTGCATAAATATAACACATTCTGCATAATTATACAATAGGCAAATTGAATAAATTTTCACTTGACAAGATTACACCGGCATGTTATAATGCCTAAGTGCTGTAGAATGCAGCAAAGGCGGGGGAATTCCCGAGTGGCCAAAGGGGGCAGACTGTAAATCTGTTGGCACCGCCTTCGGTGGTTCAAATCCACCTTCCCCCACCAGAGGATGAAACGCCTGCGACCGTGAGGTTGCGGGCGTTTTGCTTTTTGAGGGGGGAGGTGAAGTTTGCGTCTTTGAGTGGCTTTTCTAACGCTTTTCTAACCACTTTCTAACGCATACTAAAAAACAAGTTTTTCTCCGAGCGAAGCGGCCATATCTTGCTTTGCTTGAAATTGCAGATGGGCGTAAATATTTGCCGTCGTCGCAAGCGTGCCGTGCCCCAGCCACTCTTGTATGTCTTTAAGAGAAAACCCGTTTGCCAATAGCATACTGGCCGCGCTATGCCGAAGGTCATGAAACCGGATATGAGAGAGTTTGTTCTTTATGAGTACCTTTAAGAAACGGCCTGTAAGGTAATCCGGTGTAAACGGCTCGCCGTTGTCACGCTTACACACGTAGTCATTGCAGATATAAGCGGAACCAAGCAATAGTCTATTCTCCGTCTGACGGCGTTTCAAATGTTGGAGATACTCTTTTATTTGGAGAGTTAGTGGCAGTGTCCTGTGGCTCGCCTTGGTTTTTGTCCTCGGCTTGTCAATCACCGTATCGTACTGTACCACGGTGTCTTGCACTGTTATTGTGTTCTTGTAAAAGTCCACATGCGACCACTTTAGTCCCAATACCTCGCTGCGTCTGAACCCGTAAAATGAAGCGAGAAGAACGGCGGGGTATATCGGCTCATTAATGAACACTCTCAATAGATTATTCACTTCCTCGGCGGTATAGAAATTTGCATGATACTTTTGTTTTTTCGGCAAGGTCACCCGGTCAGCGGGATTATAAGGGATCATGTTCATCTTAACGGCGTGCTGCAAGGCTTTTCGTATATTCGCATGTTGCTTAATCACGGTGTTCGCGCTAAGTCCGCTTTTGATACCGCTATTATAGAACATTTGGATATGTTGAGGTTCAAGGCTTTGGAGCCTGATTTTCCTGCCTTTGAAATATGGCTCAATATACCGTTTGATAATCGAGCGGTATGATTCATAAGTATTCCGCTCGATTGAACCTGCTACGGTTTCCAACCACTCAAGCATGTAGTCTGAAAACAGGGTATCTTTATCATATGTTGTTTTCATGCTGTCATGCTCGGCTAAAAGTTTATTCAAAAATGCTTCAGCCCGCCGCTTGTTATCCTTGACTTCCAGCTCTGTACATATCCACTTTTGCCGACGCTTGCCGTGTCCATCTTTGAAATTGAGAACGGCATAGTATACGCCGCACTTTATTTGTAGGCTTCCTGTCATAATACTTCTCCTTTCTATGACTGTTGAATTAGCCTACCATTGATTATCCTGCTATCATTATAGCGTGTATTATCAAGAAAGCCAATAACAGATTGTTTGGGTATTAGAATTTTCTGTCCGATTCGGATAGAACTGAAACTTCGGGTTCTTAACAATTTGTATGCGGTGCCTTCACCGCCCTTTTCCAGCAATGCGAGGTAAATGCGTGTCACATCCATGATGGAGCCTTGCCTGTTGTGTTTATGGAGTTTGTCGAGTTGAGCGATGAGATTGCTGTATATACCGTTTGACATGATAATTCCCTCCAGTAAATTGAGTAATGTGAGCGTCAAACAGACAGAGTTCGGCCAGTGGCAGCACTGGTCATTTCCGGTGGATTTCCGCAGTTTCCACATATGTTCCTGCCGGTGATATCTTGGAATATCAGCGGTTTGAACTATGTGCTATGCAAGAAACGCAAACTGTCTCTATTGACTTGTGGGTGTTGAGGATATACGTCGCTTAACCCGGGTGGGCCGAGGGTGCGAACCCTCCGCGGCTAACGCGAAACCGAAACTTCGGCCACAGGACATTCTTACCTGTACGCGTATAGGGTCATCTGAGGTCTATGTACAAACATCCAAGCGATGACAGACTTGGGGTTTGTGCGGACAGGTTGCCAGTCTGTCCTTGACGGAGCGATTACTGTACGCTTACCGTCTAATCGGCGTACAGGGTTTGCTCAACGGTATGATGTGTGGGTGTTGAGTTTTATTGACTTGTTCAGGGTAGGCTCACCCGTCAACTGACAGTTGGCGGCTGTCAGGCTAGCAGTAGATTGCAGGTGAGTTTATTTATGTTAAGGGTTTGTTTCGTTCGTTGACAACAGTGAGTTTTTTCAAAAACTCGTATTCGTTTGTGATTTTACTCCTTTCGCTTAGTATTATCATAAAAAAAGCCGCAATTATCTTGAAAAAGACAATTGTTATTTTGCGCGCAAATACCGGGATTCAACACCCCAGTTTTTGCGCGCTTTTTACTCCATTTCCCCTTACTTTCATCTTCTCAATTTCTCTGCTTACTCTCGTGTATCCGCCAAGTCTAAACGCCCGTCGGCCACCGTGGTTGCTTAAGCAATGGAGGTGTAACAGTGAATAACATCTTGAGGAAGAATCAATTATTAGAACCAATTGTCCATTATACGGATAAAATGCATTTCGCTTTTTATATTCATGATTTGCCTGTAGACCATTATTTGTCTATAGGAAAAGATGAATTTTTTCCCTTACATTGGCATTCGGAACTGGAATTCAATTATATCTTTGACGGCGAGATACATTTTGAGATAGAAAACAAATCCTATGATTTAACCCCCGGTCAGGGGATATTTGTAAACCGGAATTCACTCCATTACGCCGATTTACCAAAACCCTTGAAGCATAATATATTTTCATTTGTATTCGGCGAAGAATTTTTGTTTCCCAGTATGACGGACGATGTTTACCAACGTTATTTTTTACCGATCCATAACGGAATTTTAGATTTTCCGGTGTTTGTACCTAACGAGCTGACTTGGGGCAAAAAAGTCCTTGCGTATATGAGGCAATGCCATGATGTATGTATGAAGAAGGACAGGGGTTACGAACTGCAATTGCGCATACTTGTCATGTCCATGTTTTATGAGTTGGTGCATGCGGAGGCTTTTGTAAAGAGAAAACATATAGATAATGTTAGAGCCAACAAAATTCGGGACGCATTGACATTAATTTATCAAAATTACCAACAGGATTTGCAAATATCAGAATTAGCCGCTTCTGCGCGTGTTAGCCCCGAGTATTTCTGCCGTTTGTTTAAAAGTATGGTGGGCAAATCCCCGCAGGCTTTTATTATTGATTATCGGGTAAACCAAGCAAAGGAATTGTTGCTGTCCACACAGTTGGAAATCACTGAGGTTGCTTACAGATGCGGCTTTATGGATTATAATTATTTTTCACGTTGTTTTAAGAAGATTGCGGGCTTATCGCCCCGGGAATTCAGAATAAGAAATCGTGGCTAATTAGAGGTTACCCCAAAGTAGAAAGAACTCACTTGTAATTAATAAAACCGATTGGAAAAAATACGAAATATCATATTTGTGCTAATTCCTGTCAGTTTTCTTCTATTATGGAATTTATATATGTTGTATTATATTATCTATAGAGCAAGAAATAGACTCTTGGAAACTCTAAAAACCTTTGTGTTATGTAGGGTTAGGAGTTTCCGTGGAGGCTAATTAAATCATCGGAGGTTTATATGCTGACAGAAAAAGATGGTAAATTAATTTATACTTACGATGCTGAGCGGCTCGTAATCGAAGCTTGGGGAAACAATTCCTTTCGTGTCCGTGCTACGAAGTTGCATGAGATGCCCGAAAATGAATGGGCTCTTATACAACCGTCCGGCAAACCCGCTGATGCTATTTGCATATCTGAAGATTACGCGGAGATCATAAACGGTAAAATTAAAGGAATCGTGGATAAAAACGGTAAAATAACATTTAAAAATCAAAAAGACCATATCCTTTTGGAAGAATATGTCAGAGATCACAATGTCGGATCCCCGCTGAGTATAGAAGCCAGAGAGTTCAAACCGGTTTTGGGCGGTAATTATTCGCTTACTCTGCGCTTTGAATCGGACCCGGAGGAAAGGATATACGGCCTTGGGCAATATCAGCAGCCTTATCTTAATGTAAAGGGCTGCGAGCTGGAATTGGCGCAGCGCAACACCCAAGCCAGCGTACCCTTTGCCGTTTCGAGCTTAGGTTATGGTTTTTTATGGAACAACCCCGCTGTGGGCAGGGTAAGCTTCGCGCGTAATATTACCACTTGGACGGCGCTTTCCACGAACATAATGGATTATTGGATCACGGCAGGGGATACCCCCGCGGACATTCTTGAAAATTATGGAAAGGCTACCGGAACGGTTCCCATGATGCCGGAATGGGCCATGGGTTTTTGGCAGTGTAAGCTCCGTTACCAAACCCAGGAGGAGCTTATGACTGTCGCCCGCGAATATCAAAAAAGAAATGTGCCATTATCCGTTATCGTGATCGACGCTTTCCACTGGACATGCGAAGGCGAATGGAAGTTCGACCCGGAGTATTGGCCGGATCCCCAAGCAATGGTGGACGAACTTAATCAAATGGGCGTTGAACTGATGGTTTCCGTCTGGCCCACCGTGGATCAAAAAAGCGAAAATTATAAGGAGATGGAAGAAAAGGGTTTCCTCGTCAGGACGGACCGGGGGTATCGCACCACTATGGAATTCTTCACCGGCAACACTGTGTATTACGACGCGACGAATCCGGGGGCGCGGGATTATCTGTGGGAAAAGTTCAAGAAAAATTATTATAAATACGGAATCAAAATATTTTGGTTAGATTTAGCGGAACCGGAATACGTATCTTACAATTTTGACTTGTACCGTTATTATTTGGGCTCGAACTTGGAAATCGGCAACATTTACCCCGTTATGTACGCGAAAACCTTTTACGACGGTATGCAGGCCGAAGGCCAGGAAAATATCCTAAATCTGCTGCGCTGCGCTTGGGCCGGCAGCCAACGTTACGGCGCTTTGGTATGGTCGGGCGATGTAGGCACCAATTTCGAGAGCATGAGAAATCAAATCGTCGCCGGTTTGAACATGGGCATGGCGGGAATCCCGTGGTGGACTACTGATATCGGCGGTTTCAACGGCGGGAACGCTGACGACCCCGCTTTCCGTGAATGTTTTACCCGTTGGTTTGAATATGCCGCCTTTTGCCCGGTCATGAGGCTGCACGGCAACCGTGAGCCCTATTCCGAGCCTTTGGGCAATACCGGCGGAGGTGTTGTCAACTCCGGCGGGCCAAATGAAATATGGAGTTACGGCGATGAGGTCTATGAAATTTGCAAAGACTATATTGAAATGCGGCGGAACATGAAGCCTTATATCACAAAATTGATGGAACAGGCTCATGAAAAAGGTTCGCCGGTTATGCGGCCTATGTTTTATGAATTCCCTCATGATAAAAGAGCATGGCAAACCGAAGACCAATATATGTTCGGGCCGGATATACTCGTAGCGCCGATCATGTACGCGAATTGCCGGCAGCGTGACGTATATCTGCCTGAAGGCGAAAAATGGCGCTGTATGTGGACGGGGGAAATAAACGAAGGCGGAAGGATTATTACAGCCGCGGCGCCTATTGAACGTATACCCGTGTTTATCAGGGATGGCGCGGATGTGTCGCCGTTGTAAAATAAATTAATATATTTTGATTTGAAACGGATAAAAGGAGTGGACAAAATGGAAACTTCAATTAAAAAAGAGACTCTATTGCGTCATATTATAAAGCATAAATATTTATATTTAATGCTGCTCCCCGTTGTTATCTGGTATGTTGTGTTTGCCTATATGCCCATGTACGGTGTGGTAATGGCATTCCAGAAATACAGTTTCCAAAGGGGCATATTCAGCCCTTTCATAGGGTGGGATAACTTCCGCTTGGTTTTCAGCATGCCGGAAATATTCAGAGCTATCAGGAACACATTTATCATAAATTCTATTGCAATCGCAATAGGGTCAGTCGTTCCGGTTATGTTCGCTATTTCACTAAGTGAAATTCGGCATTCGTCATACAAACGCTCAATCCAAACAATAACCTATCTGCCTCATTTTATTTCATGGGTGGCGTTGGCTGGGATTATAGGGGACTTACTTACGCCGCAGATCGGACTCATAAATATTTTGTTGGATAACCTCGGCTTTGAGCAAATATATTTCCTGATCAGTGAAAAATATTTTCGGTGGATAGTAATAATAACAGGTGTGTGGAAAGGTTTCGGGTGGGGATCAATTATTTACTTAGCTGCTATAGCCGGCATTGACCCTTCTTTGTATGAAGCAGCCGCAATAGACGGCGCCAATCGTTTTCGCCGGATATTCAATATAACTCTGCCATGCATTTCCAGCACATTTTTCATTATGTTTATTCTTGCGATAGGGAACATTACATCCTCAAATACCGACCAGCTATTAAACCTTTTAACACCCCTCACTTATGCCACAGGCGATGTCATAGATACTTATATATTTAGGAACCTGCAGGCCGGACGCGCTTTCGGCTTTTTAGCCGCCGCGGGGCTGTCCAAATCAATAGTTCAGTTCAGTTTGTTAGTCGTAGCCGACCGTTTGGTCAGATTACTCGGTCAAAGGGGATTATTTTCAACTAGTGAGGCGGGTGTGAAATGAAGCTGCAAAAATTCAATTTTTTCGACATATTTAATTACATATTTTTGGGGTTTTTAGCGTTTACGTGTTTTTCCCCTTTTGGTACCAGTTCGTGATTTCCGTTTCGACGCAGGCTTCCTATTTCGAGAACCGTTACCATATAATCCCTTGGCCTTTTACTATAGAAAACTATGTGCAAATAATAACCGACAGCAAGATTTATACAGCTTTTTTACTGAGCGTGTTATTTACAATTTTAGCTGTCCTGATCAATGTTGTCATGACTTCTATGGGTGCATACGCTTTGTCCAAAAACTTTTTGCGGGGCGCGAAAATTATTTTTGCCGGGATAATTTTTACTATGTTCTTCAGCGGAGGATTGATACCATACTATATCCTGATATTAAAACTAGGGCTGCGGAACAACCCGATGGTCTATATTCTTCCGAGCGCTATCGGCACATTCAACCTTATTTTAATGAGGAACTATTTCATTTCGGCTGTGCCGACTGGTATAATCGATTCGGCTAGTATCGACGGATGTAACGATTTCCAAACATTATTTAATATCGTGCTACCTGTTTCAAAGCCTATAGTGGCGACAATATGCCTGTTTGTCGCGGTCGACCGATGGAACGATTGGTTTACGCCTATGCTGTATATATCGAATCCCAGAATGTATACCCTTGCCCTAGTCGTAAGGGACAGGGTTGTCAACGCGGATATGGCCCGATCTCTCGGATTACAGGAACGGACGCCGGCTATTTTTAAGGCGACGGCTGTAATGGTAAGTATTATTCCCGTTATATTGATTTATCCCTTTATTCAGAAATATTTTGTTAAGGGCATAATGCTTGGCTCGGTTAAAGAGTGAATATCGCGCGATAACATTGTATCCAACGCCGTTTTTGGCGTTTGATAAATAAAATTGGGCTAAGTCAAAAATTTTTCATTGACTTTCAACAGGCCCAATAAATAAACAAGGAGGAAAACAATGAAAAAGTTTCTAACCCTATCCATGGCACTGCTGATGGTGCTTACGCTGTTGGCCGGTTGTTCGGGTGACAGCGGCAGTAGCGCCAGCGATGGCAGCAGCAGTAGCAGTAGTAGCAGTAGCAGCGCCAACAGCGGCAGCAGCAGCGGCGACGGCAGCAGCAACAACACCGAAGATATTGCGCCAGTTCCGCTGACAATGTTCCGTATGGCTATGGATTGGGATCCAAAAACGGATCCGATTTTACAGGAGTTTCAAGCCAAGACAAACACAATCCTCACGTTTGTCACAGCCGGCTGGGATGACTATATACAAAAAATGAATCTTATGATGGCGTCCGGTGATAAAGTAGATATAATGTTAGCCGAGCAGGACGGAACGCCTTGGAAACAATGGGCTTCGGAAGGTTTATTACTCGAACTGGACCCATATTTAGCATCGGGGAATTATCCGTTCATACAAAGCGTTTGCGAAGCCGATTCCTTTGCCAGTTTTAAGGTTAATGGCAAATCATATGTGCTTCCCGGGGTGCATCACGGCTATGACTGGTCAAATTACGTCAGGCAGGATTGGCTGGATAATTTAGGCCTCACTGTGCCGACAACCCTGGACGAGTATTACGATATGCTTTGGGCTTTCACTTATGGGGACCCGGATCAAAACGGCGTGGACGACACCTACGGAATAGGCGCATACGGGTTGTTTGGAGGTTTTACTCCAGTATACGCGGCGTTCGGCGCGAAAAAGGGACCTGCGACTGAGAACCTAGGTATTGACGTAAACTCTGGCGGGAGTGTCTATTCGAATTTGTTTACCGAAAATGGGAAAGCTGCGATAAAATATATCAATATGCTTATTAGAGACGGCTTAGTAAACCCCGACTTTGCTGTGGCTTCTAATGAGGCTGTAGACCAATGGATAATGAGCGGTAGAGCCGGAGTTATTTTTTCGACGCCGGCCGAGATGATACCGGAGGTTTTGGCAAATATTCCGGGAGGAACTGCAAAATTTACCACAATGGGCCCTGTAACTACCAACGGATATGACTTAGGTCTTAATAACGGTCCTGAGTCATGGTTACTTTATGGCGTGACGAGCCAATGCGAAAATCCGGAAAAAGCCTTGGAATTCATCGAATTTGTCAACAGCAAGGAAGGCTGCGATCTGTTGATAGCCGGCGTTAAAGGCCGCCATTATACCGAAATTTCTGAGGACGGCATTTTTGACCGTATTACTGAAAACTGGGACGAGGACTATCCCGGCGGCAACTATTCAACGCCTTATTGGTTTGGGTTCCTTTCAACGGTGTACGGGTATATTCCCGTTAGAGACTATCCTACCTTTGAGGAAGCCCAAAGAAATCAGGTCATGTACGCGAGCGCGGCTGATATGGCCTCAGGGTCTTCGATGAAGCAGGCTGTGGAAGCTGGCCAAAAATGGGTATCACCCAATATAAACCCGTTAACCCTTTATAAGTTGGATGAAAACGGGCAATTATTGCAATCACTTCTTAGAGAGGTAATAGAAGTTAATTATTATAAAATGGCAGCGGCAACAAACCCGAACGATATTGACAGTATGTGGGATGAATTTATGGCTGAGGCGAATCGGGTTGGTTTGCAGGAATGGCTTGGTATGTATCAATCCGGTTATGACAGCATAAAATAAAAAATCAAGATTCTAATGGTCAGGAGTTTATCTTGGCGCCGCATACTCAATGTGACAATGTTAAAACCAAGTAAAAGCATTGCGTTAATTGTTGTCCTGCTTATGGTGCTGTCGGCGTGTTCGCCGGCAGCACCTGCGGCTGGGGAGCGTTTAGCCCGGGGCGCGAAGCAGGGCTGTACGACAAGCGCAAGAAAGACAAGACTGCAAGTGAGTATGAGGAACCCACAAAGGAACTATATGCACAAATCGGAGAATTGACCACGAAACTTGTGTGGCTCAAAAAATCTGGCATCGACGTTTAGCAGGGAGCAAAGGCTTGCAATGCTTGATATTGGCGGGGATTTCAGCGTGTCCGAACAATACTAAATGCTGTCGCTAAACCGCACAAGCCGGTATTACAAATCTTGCCCAATTCGCCCGATAAAACTTTTGATTTTGAATGCAATTGACGAAAAATACATAAAAAGACTCTGTGTACGGTGTTGGCGCCGAGCCCGTCAAATGGTTTGATGTAAATACGTCAAATACATATAAGGGCGGACAGTGGCTGACATGTAACGCGCCGCTTGATATCATACCTTTGTTTTTAAGGTGCGGCGCGGATTTGAAAACAGATATTTTTATGAATGTCGAGGAATATGAACTATGATAAACCTAATGGAACACATGCTGCCGGCGCCGCCGGACGGCGGTTTCCGAATGGATGGATTCTGGATTTGGTGTGGTTTTGTAATAAGGGGCGAAGATGGCAAATATCATATGTTCGCTTTCCGATAGCGAAAGAAAAGCTGATTAACCCGATTCTATCATTCGATGAGGTGACGATAATACGGGTAAGTAAACATATTTTTGAGAGGTCACACATGAACACAGATAAACACATAAGCTATCTTATCATTGATAACAACTACGAGAACCTGCTCAGCATTAAGCCGGAGCTTGAACGCTCATGTGAGAATCTGACCGTCGATATTGCCTTCAACCTGAGAGACGGCCTGAACCTATACGCGAAAACCAACTACCTGCTCGCAGCCATAAATATATTCCTATGTACAAAAGACCCGTTCATGTTTCTATCATCGCTCAAAGAAACCGCGCACACATATTTAGTCGTCATTATCCCTGAGTACGATGAACAAACAATTATCTCAAGCTATGAAAACGGCGCCGACTACGTCCTGTTCCAGAACAGCAGCGTAGAAGTAAACGGCGCCTTTTTCAAATCCTTTTATACGCAGCATCTTCTGCAACGAAACCATGCAAACAGATTCTGGCATTCTGATATAATGGAATTCCAAAAACGGTTGATTATCAACCCCAAGTACCGCGAGGTATATGTAGATAATAGCCTTATAGAGTTAACAGCTAAAGAATATGACCTGCTGTACTATATGGCGATCAATGGAGATCAAGTGCTGACAATGGACCAGATAATCAGCGAGGTGTGGAAATACAGCTATATCTATGAGGGTGCTGTGAGGAGCGTAATCATGAGGATGCGCAAGAAGCTCGAACCGAATCCTGAAAAGCCGATATTTCTACAAACTGTGCATGGAGTTGGGTATAAGCTGTGTTCATATAAGAACGGCTCAGATGACATCAAACGGATTTATGAAACAATAAGCTCATGACAAATGTAACGGGCGGTGACGTAGTAGGGTTACATTGAGGTCTATGTAACGCGCGGTCAACGCCGTGAAAACATTGAAACCAGAAGATTATTCAGCTGCCACCGCCGGTTACATCAGGGGGTCAATGTAACGGTCGGTCAGACGTTTATGTTGTAGCCGAATGTAACGGGCGGTGTGGCGTTTTAAGGCAAAATACAGCCACTTATGCTCTGTTTGCAAGCCAGTGTAACTGCTGGTCGATGTAACTGCCGGTCAATGTAACGCGCGTTAATGTAACGGCCGTTCAATGTAACCACCGGTCAGAAACGCGGCGGATAATTACCTTGCTTCAAAAAGAAGAAACCGCCGGTTTACCGCGTTTGTTCCGGAGCTTCATAGCTTATCGCAGCAAAATATCAGTATACCATCTGACCCGATACAGCTTGACAAATGTAAAATCAGGTGCATGGTCAGGCTCAAACGATACGTTGGCTGTCATCCGAATTTATATCCGAAAGTCGAAATCCCGGGAATACAGCTTTGTTAAGGCATTTGTATAAATAACTCAATTTGCTTTTAAGGCTTTTTGTAAAACGTTCATCCCTTGCCTTAATATATGGCATCAGGCCATCGCCACTAATGTGGCCGTTAGTATAGTAAATTTGTGTACTCGCAGATTCTTCGAGCAGATGTCTGAACAAAAACAGCAGCGAGTCAATAGCTTGCGAAACATCTTCCGAGTTGATTTGGCAAATGGCTTTTGTTATATCCGCAAAATAACCGTCCAATACAATCCCGCCCGGCACCATGTAGTTACGGGTGTCTTTTTGCTCGTCCGTAAAGCCCAATAGATAATCAGCAGAAACATTGAACAGCCGGCAGAGCTTGTCAATACTTTGTAAGCTCGGCTCGATTTTACCATATTCATATTTCTGATAATTACTGGGTGTTGTTTTTAAATAAGCTGCTACTTCTCTCTGTGTCAGATTCTTTTTTTCACGGAGCATTTTTAGTCTTTCGCAAAACAACATATTTTTTCTCCTTATAAATAAAAAACACTTGACACATCATATAATAGTGCTATAATATAAATATAGCGCCATTGTGCGATGTGGAAACAGAAGCTGATAAAAGACAGAGGGTTCTGAAATGTAGTGCAAACACAGCGGTTGACAGTCTTGGTATACTCATTATACCACGCTAAAAACTAATGTCAAGACAGTATATGATTTTTGATGCAGCTAAAACCATTTCAGAAAAATAGTTCGGTGAAATCTACTGCTATCTACTGATATTCGTTCACTATATCAATATACAGGGGTGCAAATATGGCAATTTCAGAAGCACAGAAAAGAGCTGTTTCAAAATATAATCGGGAGCATTATAAACAAATTCTCATACGGGTTCCATTCGATCAAAAAGAACACTGGAAAAAGCTCGCCGCTAAAGCAGGATTTGCCGAATCCTTAAACGCGTTTGTCATAAAATGTGTCGAGGAAAGGGGTGCGGAAGAAACTCCAAAACCGCAGACGATACCCGTTCAGGCAAGACCTCAGATGATTGATGAAAGCAAACTGATGATGTATCAAAGGGCAGCAACTCAGAACGGCATGAGCTTGGAAAGCTATGTTTTTTATGCGTTGGAGAATCAAAACAAGATTTTATTGGTTGAGAGTGACTTTTCTGATGACGAGTTGCATGGCCTTGGATGGTTAGCTTCGCGGATGAAAATAAAAGATATTCGTGAATATGTAACTAACGTTATGAGAGAGAAGATAAAGCAAGACATCAACATTTTTAGAACCGGCATTATAAAGTATAAATATCCCCCCAAGTCTGGGCTGAAGATATTTACAAAACAGTAGATATATACTGATATGCTCTACTGATATTTTGCTCGCGGCTTAACATTACGCTTAAAGTTTAGTGAGAAAGGAGGGTCGGATTGTGAAATTCAAAGAGTTGTACCGGACAGAAGCAGAACTAGGGGTGCAGAGTACATATGCTGCCGGCAATCTGACTCTTCGCCTGCTAAGCAAAAAGCAAGCCGCCGCCATACTTGGCATAAGTACAGATACGCTGATGGCGCTCTCAGGCAAGGGTGATATTCTTGGGTTTAAGGTCGGTGGTCAGTGGCGCTTTGACGAACGTGATATTTGCAACTACATAGGCAAGCAACGCCAACGGGCCATTTACAGGACTGTAGCGGCGCACACAAAAACAAAGGCACAACGACATACACAAGCAACGAACGGTATTGTGCCAACGTGGGCGCCGGGAATGAAGATACAGGATGTATGCACAGGGAAGAATAACTAAACTATTACACCACCGCGCTCATTTTATGGTGAATAAATCTTTGTCTTTACGGAGCTTCAGTAGCTGATAAACGCGAGAACTCTGCATCAAGAGAATCCAACAGCTACATTGTCGCAACCTTTTCCAAAAATTCTTTCGCTTTCGGAATATCAATTGTGTTGTACTCGTTGAGAATAATACGCTTTATTGCTTCGCCGTTGAATTGCGACACACCGCGAGCGTTGCGCCCTGCCCAATGCGCCTGTATAACCGTATTGTCAATTAAACTGCTCTGAAACATAGAAACGAGTTTTGTCTTAATGCTCTTTTGAGCGTAATCAATACCAACAAAAAATATCATGAACACGCTGTTTTCAGCGGACAGAAATTCAAGCATTTTATCAAGGTTATAACCTTTTGGTGCGGATGCCAAAACCATGATCTTTGTTTTGATGTCTGTTTCGGTGTGATAATCAGGATAAGACTTTGAATAGTCGCCCAACCCGTCACGTGTGACCAATCGAGGGAACTCGTCACCTGATACGAGAGCGTTAATGAGTTGCTCACGCATGGCGGCATCCTCACCCGCTATAAGATATTCGATAATGCGCCCGCGCAAGTTTACATTCTCAATACATGCTGCAACCATAATCTCATTTTCAAAGGCTTTAGTGCGGGCGTTTAGATCCTCCAGCAAGTCTGTATAGTCAGGCAATTCAGCAAACCGGGCCGCACGTTCCGGCGATTGCTCTATATTGGTTAGCCTATCACCGACACTAACGTCAAACTTCTTGCCCGTTGGCGCGATATGGTTTGTTGCTTCAACCAGTCGGACAAGATTTTCGTCAAACGTGATATTCCGGTGCATAGAGAACAGTGCATCAAAATTATAGGGTATATTTGCTATGCCACCCCAACTACGAAGAATATCGGAGCCGTTAAAACTCCCCCTTATATTATCAGCACGCAGCTCTTTTGAACTGTGGCTGACCTTGGAAAGCATCGTAGTATTCGCCAAAAGCAAATGATTCTTACCGATTGCGCAGACGCAGACAACAAACGGTCTATCATCGTATTTTTGTAATGCCGACAAAGACAATACCGTATTGCTTATCGCGGCCGATTGTCCTTGTCCCTTACAAAATCGTATAGCGAAAGACTTTGTTGAATAGACGGACCTGTCCTTTACGCAACCGAACTTTTCACTAACCAATTTGGCGAGCGCGGCCTTGTCATAAATCCCATCATGGGATTGGATGAATGTTACCAGGTCTTGAAGCATACCTTATCCCTCGTCTATACAATTTTTAATTGGGGCTGTTCAGATTCGCAAACTGTCTGTTTTTTGCTACAAACCTTCTGTTGTAAGGCGAGCGTATTACGCTCCCAAAACACGCCATCAGTATATCCTTGAATGCTCGATGCACCCTCTGCCATTTCAAGGCGCTTTTGAGCGTAAGCACAGTATTCTGCTTCGCACTCAATACCGATAAATCTCCGTCCAAGCTTCTTTGCAACGACTGCTGACGTACCCGAACCGACGAACGGATCAAAAACCATATCACCAGAATTGGAACTTGCCAAAACCAATTTCGCAAACAGCTTTTCGGGCTTTTGCGCTGGATGATCGGTATTTTCTGGCATAGACCAATATGGAACAGATATGTCGTCCCAAAAATTTGATGGGAACGTATCGCGGAAATTTCCGTTTTCGCTTTCTACCCAGTCTTTTGGCACACCGTCAACTTTATACGGGGCTACAACACGACGGCGCATCTTTACATCGTCTACATTGAATGTAAACTCTTTTGATGATACAGTGGCGAACCATATATCCTCCATTGAGTTTTTCCAGTTATACATAGCTCCGCGTCCTTTTTCACGTTGCCAAGTAATGCGGTTTTGAATGGTAAAGAAATCACCAAGAACTTTACCGACTATCAGACTTGTCTGCCAGTCGCTACATATATAAACTGTTGCGTTAGGCTTTAACGTATGCCTAATGGCTTCAAGCCAGCGATGAGTAAATGACGTATATTCCTCGTCATTCATCTTCTTGAATGACTTGCTGCCGTACACTTTGCTTAGATTGTACGGTGGATCAGCAATGAGCAAATCAACAAAACCATTTGGTAATGTGTTAAGCACCTCAAAGGCATCACCGTGAATAATCGTATTCTCGGGTTGGATCGCATCATATGTATGGGGGCATAGCTCAACATAGCGATTACGTTCGCTGTCGTTGAGTGTTATCGTCCTATTCCTTTCGGCGCGTTGGGTAGTCACCATTACACCTCCGCATCTTCCGTTACTTACGCTGTCATTTTCATTTTCTATGATTATACTATGGATTCGTTAATAATTCAAGAGCAAAATACACCCGGCAAGGCCGTCAAATGGCAAACAATTACACCTAGGTTATATGTATTAGAAATGATTTTAAGTGCGTTGACCGCTTGAAGTTTGCAATTTGGTTTGAGTAAGATTTGGTGTCCCCGTTGGTGTCCTCGAAATGCCTGCGAATGTCTCCGAATTTCCCATATATACCCAAACAGATCAATAACAAGTAAGGCGGGAAAGCATTGAAAGCACTGCATTATTCAGCGTTGAACAAGGATGATGCTGAAGGGCCTTCTCTGTTCCACACGCATGGGGTCGGGGGTTCGAGCCCCTCTGCCTCCACCACAGTTTCTAAAAACCCAGCAATTGCAAGGGTTTTGCGTGATAAGAAAAAGGCTTACACGATTCTTACACGATTTTTTGAAAATTACAGGCTCAGCCTTGCAGAGAAACGGCACACCCGAAAAGGTGCGCCGCTTTTTCGTTATGCCGTGGCTTCCGCTAGCTTTGTTGTCCCCCTGCTGTTCACCGCTCCGCTTGTGCCGTACATGTCGCGGATTTCGTCAAGCCCATACTCCCTGCGGCTCTTTCGGCGGTAGTCCTCCGGCTTCAAATACCAAGCGTATTTCTTGCTGTGCCATTGGAAGTTTAGAGCTTTTAACCTGTCCTTGTTCG
>Ga0099364_10002866_pt1 | contig 27224 bp, 25 predicted proteins | sample TergutTh196P3_FD_73070 | JGI IMG/M metagenome (GOLD analysis project Ga0099364, IMG submission 73070) | Microcerotermes parvus P3 segment gut microbial communities from Pointe-Noire, Republic of the Congo - Th196 P3 | ecosystem: Host-associated > Arthropoda: Insects > Digestive system > Gut ... | reverse complement strand
AAATCTTGGATTTTATCCGCGGCAAAGGGTTGCGGCATGAGGGAGTCCGATATGTCATAGTCGGCGGCTTGACCACGCTCGTCAACTTCGGCCTTTTCGCATTGATGCATGAAATAATGGGAATAGACGACACCATCAGCAATGTGTCGTCTATTTCGGTCTCTATTATATTCGCTTATATCGCAAACAAACTCATTGTTTTCAAACACCACTGCAACTCTGTCAAGGAGTTGGCGCAGGAGTTTTTTAAATTCATCGGCTCACGATTGTTTACGATGGCGCTTGAGGTTGGCTTTGTATGGGTGTTTGTAAGGGTATTTGAGGCAAATGCGATGTTAGGTAAAGCTGCTTCAATGGTGCTGGTGGTCATACTTAACTATATAATCAGCAAGCTGATCGTCTTCCGAAGCACAAACAGACAATAGCAACTTACAAACAAACGTAGAAATTCAAAAACAAGAAACGCTGTTACTGATAGGGCAATCGCTTACGAAATGGCAACAATACCGTGCCTTGCGTTCGGAAGGGCATTTTTGTGCCCCTATCGCTCAAAGGCGCATCCGTGCGCCTATTCGCGAGCGCTCCACCGTCCATGGTTGCGCTTACGGGGCACAAAATCACCCGTTCCTCACCGGCATTCAACCTGAGTGCTTTCGTAAGCGATTGCCATGCTTTCACTGGCTCCTGCGTCCCGCAGGCCGCATTATTCCCATTGTGTCCATGTCTGAGGACAATAGCCTATTGTCGCTTTCTTACCATTTCTTACTATAGGCGTTTTGATAAACGCAGGGGTTTCAAGGAGTTTTTCCTCCCGGTCGGCATCATGGGCTAAATACTTAAGTATCTCCGCGCCCGGGACGGTGCTGTCGATCATAGCGTCAAGTCCGGCTGCTGCTTTTACACTGTTAAACTCGCCACGGCTCATGCCGATGCCTATAATGTCGATACGTTGGAATTTTATCCGGCGTTCCTTGAAATACCGTTCCGCTTTCTTTGTATCGAAACATTTTGATTTTCCGAATATCTGAATGTTCATATTTCCGTCACTACGGGCAGAATCATTGGATTCCGCTTTGTTTTTTTGTAAAGATGCGACGACAGAGCTGCTTTGATCGCAGTTTTCAGCGCAGTCAAGTTTTTGGAATCTTCGAGTGCGTATTCGTCAAGCGTGTTCATAACGACATCTTTTAGTTCACGCATCAGCTCTTCCGATTCTTTGACATAAATAAAGCCGCGTGTGAGTATATCCGGGATAGTGACGAGACTTCCATCCTCGCTTGACAGGTTTACGATAACGACAATCATGCCATCTTGTGCCAAGTGTTTCCTGTCGCGCAAGACTACGGATCCGACATCGCCAACGCCGGTACCATCCACAAGAACCTTGCCTGACGGGACTGTTCCATTTTTACCTATGCTCTTGCTTGTAAGCTCGACTACTTGCCCGATATCAGCCACCACCACATTTTTCGCTGGGATACCCATCTGCGCCGCAAGCTTTGCGTGCATGCTTAAATGTCTGGGCTCACCGTGCGTGGGAATGAAGAATTTTGGTTTCGTAAGCGCCATCATCATCTTCAGTTCTTCCTGATAGGCATGCCCCGAGACATGGAGATCGGAAATTTTATCGTAAATCACTTCCGCGCCGCGTCTGAACAGTTCATCAATGACGCGGCTTACAGTTTTTTCATTGCCGGGTACAGCGGATGCCGATATTATGACCCTGTCTCCCGCCATTATTTCGACCTGACGGTGTCCAGCAAACGCCATGCGGTAAAGCGCGCTCATAGGCTCGCCTTGACTCCCTGTTGTGATTATGACTGCCTTTTCAGGCGGCAGGTTCTTAATTTGACTGATATCCATCAGCAAACCGTCCGGAACAGTCACGCACCCCAGCTCAATCGAGACGCGCAAAGAGTTTTCCATGCTTCGCCCCGTCACAGCGACGCGCCGCCCGTATTTAACCGCGCAATCAATAACTTGTTGTACGCGGTAGACATTTGAGGCAAACGCTGTCACAATGATCCGCTGCATGCATCCGTTGAACAATTCATCAAGCCGTTCTCCTACATTGCGCTCGGATGTCGAGTAGCCCTGTCTTTCGATGTTTGTGGAATCCGAGACCAACGTGAGAACCCCTCTGTTCCCGAGTTCCCCCAATCTCGCAAGGTTTATCATGCCTCCGGACACCGGCGTCGTATCAATCTTAAAATCGCTTGTGTGTATTATCATCCCTACCGGCGTTTTTATCGCAAGCGATACGGTGTCCGGTATGCTATGGTTTACATGGATAAACTCCACTTTAAAACAGCTCAGTTTGATAATATCACCGGGCTTTTTGACTTCAAGCACTGTCTTTTCAAGCAGCTTATGCTCTGCCAGTTTTATTTGTATAAGTCCTGCTGTGAGCGGCGCAGCGAACACCGGCGCTGTAATTTCGCGCATTAAGTACGGCAACGCTCCAATGTGATCCTCATGTCCATGCGTCAGCACTATACCGCGTATCCGGGTTTTGTTTTTCACAAGGTATGTAAAATCCGGTATCACGATGTCGACACCGTACATATCGTCGTCCGGGAAGCCGAGTCCGCAATCCACCACGATGATATCCGCTCCGTACTCGTACACGGTTAAGTTCTTCCCAACCTCATTAAGTCCGCCAAGCGATATGATTTTCAATTTTTCCGCCATGCGTAATAAACTCCTTTTTCTCACATTTCCATGCGTCCTTCCAAGGCGCGCATAAGTGTCGCGTCATCGGCGAACTCAAGACTCCCGCCTACAGGAACGCCGTAGGCAAGCCTTGTGACTTTTATCCCGAACGGACCTAGCAGGCGCGATATGTATCTTGCCGTCGTTTCCCCTTCCGTGTCGGGATTTGTAGCCATAATGACCTCTTCAATATCCCCATCCGTTACTCGCGCGACAAGTTCTTTTATTCTAATATCGTCCGGACCGACATTGTTCATAGGTGATATCACTCCATGCAGGACGTGATATCTGCCGCCGTATTCATGCGAACGTTCAATCGCAAGAACGCCTTTCGGGTCAGATACGACGCATATAACTCCTGTTTCCCTGCGCGGGTTGCGGCAAATAGCGCACAACTCGCTGTCTGTGAGGTTTTGGCAAATGATGCAACAGTTGACGCTTCGTTTTGCTTCAGTTATTGCATCTGCGAAAGATATGGCCTCAGCGTCCGGCAGCGCGAGCACGAAGAAAGCCAGCCTTTGCGCGGTTTTACGCCCAATACCCGGAAGCGCAGCGAATTTATCTATAAGGTTTTCCAAAGCAGAAGGGAAAAAATCCATAATTACCTCCGCTGCGCGGCTCTGCCGAGCAATGCAGAATGAAGGGTGTATAAAGCGGCAGCCAACTGTCAAACCACTATTCCCTATTCTCTATTCCTTGGTCTCCTGTTCCCTGCCCCCTGCGCGGAGCGCCGCGATCCGCACCGCTCTGTCGGGGGAGCTGAAAATATCATTTCCAGAGACAAGGACGTTTGCACCCGCTTGAATACACAACTTTGAAGTTTCGAGGTTTATGCCGCCGTCAACTTCAATATCGCAGTTTAAACCGCGCTCGTCTATAACGCGGCGCAGATGCGCTATTTTCGGCAGCATTGCCGAAATAAAACCCTGTCCGCCGAACCCTGGTTCAACAGTCATAACCAACACAATATCAAGCGTGTCTATGTATGGGTCAAGCGCTTGCGGCGGTGTGCCCGGTTTGACCGACAAACCTGCTTTTTTGCCAAATGAATGAAGTTCGTCAATAGCGGCATTTATGTTTTCAGGTGTTTCGGCTTCTAAGTGGAACACTATTATATCTGCGCCTGCCCGCGCAAAACGCGCAGTGTGCCGCGCAGGTGATGTTATCATCAGGTGGACATCAAGCGGCATGTCTGTTATTTTACGTACTGATTCAAGAACCGGCAATCCAAACGAGATATTTGGCACAAAAACGCCGTCCATTACGTCGAAATGCAGGAAATCCGCACTTTCCACACTTTTTATTTCTTCACCGAGCCTCGAAAAATCCGCCATAAGTATTGATGGGGCTATTTTTATCATTTCCGGCTCCATTATTTTATAACTACTCCCCATCGGCTTCAAGCGCAGCTCGTCTTCTTTTATAGACAGGCAGGAGCAGCGCAAAGCCGATACATGCCATCCCGACCGGCACCACGGCGGTGTGGAACATCGTTGAATAAGTGCTAGCGCTATATACAAATCCGCCAAGCAACGGGCCCAAAAAGAGTCCGAGATCTATACCCATGTATATAGTATTGCTCGCTACTCCGCGTTTGAGCGGCGTGACAGTCTGCATAGTCATAGCAACAAGCGACGGTTGTATAGAGCCAAATCCGAGAGCCGCAAGCGCGGCGCCGATAAGGACCATCCAAAGTTCAGTGCTTGAGCCCACAATAATAAACGATGATGCAAATACTACCATTCCCGGAAATACAACACGTTTTACCCCAAACCTATCCGTAAGCACTCCGCTCGTAGGCCTTGTAACGGCCAGCACCATGGCTAGGACGGTAAAGAACACGCTGATTCCGGCTACGCCGATTTCCTGTCCGTATTCAATGATATATGTATTGTACAGCGAATACGCTATTTGCATAAGCATCAATACTACCGCTATGGGCAGCGCATGTACCGTGACGATATTTTTATACCATGCACCTGTGCTTGCTGTCTCTTCCTTGGTCTTCTTGTCAGGGCTCAGGAGCGTAGCAGGTATCAATGCTAAGACAAGCATAACTGCAGAGTAAATAAACACGATTGTGAAGCCTAATCCTTCATCCCTCATGTTGGTTCCAAGAGTGAGCAGTGCGCTTCCGATAGTCGGAGCTATCGCTGTTCCTATCGCCCCGCCGAGCGTGTAAATCCCCATTCCCGAGGCCATCTTCTCGCGTGGCAGATTATCGCTCGCGAGCGTCATGACAAGGGTTCCCAGAAAACTGTATTCCACTCCGTTAATAAAACGGAATATCGCAAAGATAGTAACATCTTCGAACATCGCGTAGCCAAGCTTCGCAACAATGCCGCATAGATATGTGCATATCAGAAGAAAGCGTTTGTCCATCTTTGTTATCATCGGCCCGGATACCGGGCGCATAGCAAAGGCGACTCCAAAAAACATACCGGCGAGGAATCCCGTCATCTGGTCGCTCGTCCCAAGGTATTTTGTATAAGACGCAATAAGCGGGTTGACCGTGAAATGCCCGAAGTTTACAAGTGTCGCCGCCACCATAATGCATATAAAGTTTTTATTCCATATTGTTGTGATTTCATGTGAGCCTGAAGCCTTTTTTGCCGACAATGATTACCCCCCAGTGTCGGTATCGTCCGAAAACAAGACGATACCGCAGTAATAATAGTGATTGCCTTGCTTCAATATATATTTGCTGCATATCCATCCTTGCTTTAATGAAAAATAAAACACAACAACGATTATTGCATAGAAAAGCAAAACATGCAACAAAAAGATTTGGTAACTACTCAGAACCGGTGAGGATGGCTGTTTCTGTTCACGCAAAACTGGGCCAAGGATGGTGGAGTGCTCGCTCAATGGCACATGGATGTGCCATTGAGCGATTGCGGGAACAGAAATAGCCGTCTGAGCGCAAGGTTCTGAGTAGTTACAAGATTTGTATCTATCTGTCATATTGGCGTAACATGTAACCTAAGCAGTGCCGTAATAACATCGAGGATATGTGCATTCTGCGCAGGCTAAGCAAAACCCGCCTTCGCCCAGTCCCGGAATAACATCAGGCGTTATTCTTATCCCTGCGAAAATGCGCGGTAGAAAAACATCGAGACTAGTCACCGGAGCGTGCATAGAAGCGCCCGGAACACCAATGAGGACTGTATCTTCCAGATACGCGATCGTCAGCATATTTCCGGGCTGCATAGGCATGCCCTGTGTAACAACTTGTGCACCGCAACCGCGTATTGCCGATGGTGTAAGGTCGTCAGGGTCGACCGACATGCCGCCTGTCAAAAGAATAAGATCCGCGCCCTTTGCCTTGAACTCTTTAATAACTTTGATAATCATATCAATATCATCAGGGCATTTTTCCGCGCCAAGAAATTCTGCGCCGAATTTATTAAGCTTATTTATCATAATCGGTTCGAATTTATCCTCGATACGACCGTAATATATCTCGCTGCCTGTGATTATAACAGCACATTTTAGCATTTTATAAGGTAAAACATCGAAAACCGGTCTGCTTTCGTTTGCGATTTCAATCACAGCGTCGACGTTTCCTCGCTTCGTGACAAGCGGAACTATGCGCACTCCGCCGAGCCTTTGACCGTTCGGTACGTCGGTAAAATTCGGCAGGCAAGCTATAGTGTAGTCCCCGACTGAGTTTATTCTTCGCAGCGCGGTGCGGTTTAGGTAAAACAAACCGCGTCGCGCCGCATACATTTGGACTTTACCCTCGGACGGAGTTTTATCAAACGTGACGCCCTCGCCGCAAACAGCTTCAGCAGCAGTAAGCGCCGCATCGTCCTCGTGAACCTCATCCACGCCCGCTTCCCATACGAAAACATGGTTTTTGCCGATATCCATTAGACGCGGTATATCCTCCGGAGTTATCACATGGCCGCGCTTATAAACAGCCCCCTTGCCGCGCCCATCTGAAAAAATCCCCGTTATATCATGGCAAAGCTCATGCCCAACAGCATCTTCAACTTTAATCTTTTTCATTGCTCAACGACCTCGATGACATCCCCCGGTTTTATCACGCCTTCTTCCAGAACTGCGGCGAAAATGCCCTCGCGGGGCATGACGCAATCGCCTGTTTGCTTTTTGATGGCACAGCCGCTGTTATGACACTCTTTGCCGATTTGTGTAACCTCCAGCAACGAGTTTCCTGCACGCAGTTTTGTTCCAACCGGTAATTCATAAAGGCAAAGGCCGCGAGTGAGGATGTTTTCCGCGAAAACTCCGGCATCAAGATCCGGCATTTTATCGCGAAGCTTATCAACGCTCTCATTCGCCAGCAAGCTAACTTGTCTGTGCCATTGTCCTGCGTGAGCGTCGCCGACGACGCCGTGGTTGATTTTGACGAATATCTCCGGCACAGGAGTTTTTATAACGCCTTTGATATCGCTGATGCACACAGCTTCTATATTTGCCATAATATTCTACCTTTCTGCAAAATCGCTTTTGCCGCCGCTTTTGCGCAGCAGCCGTATGTTACTTATTTCAATGTCTCTTTGCACAGATTTGCACATATCGTATATCGTCAGAGCCGCGGCAGAAACTGCCGTGAGAGCTTCCATCTCGACGCCTGTTTCTCCCTTGCAGCGGACTGCGGCTTTAATATCTATAGCACATCGTTCCGCGTCAGGCGAGAATGCAATATCGATGCCTGATATCGCTATCGGGTGACACATTGGTATAATCTCAGGTGTACGCTTTGCTGCCATTATTCCCGCAACTTGCGCTACAGCCAAAACATCGCCCTTTTTCATTTCTCCGCGAGCAATCAGCCCGAATGTCTCGGCGTTGACGAGAACCGTTCCGCCCGCAATCGCCTCACGCAGCGTTGCCTCTTTCCCGCCGACATCCACCATTCTGGCGCGCCCTTCATCATTAAAATGCGTTAGTGCAGACATAAGAGCTTCTTTATCCTCCCATTCCCTATTCCTTGCCCCCGCGCAGCAACGACGCGCTAGCCTCCGATCGCATTCATGTTGCGAGCACTGGCGCTGATTTCACCAAGGTCGAGTTTATGTTTTTTTGGTTTTCCTAAAATAGCGTAACGAATAACGCTCTCCAGTTCCGCGCCGTGAAGGCCGCGCAAATCTATTTCATCCGCCGAATGTAAGCAAGGTTTGAGTTTTCCGTCAGCGGCAATGCGTATTCTGTTGCATGTCGGACAAAAATGCGAACTGATGGGGCTTATTAACCCTACAGTACCGAGTCCTCCGGGAAGCTTATACAGCTTCGCGACGCCGTCTATGCCTATGTCGCGCAGTTCAGGTGCAATATCAAGCACATGTGCCACACTCAGAAAGCGACTCTCGGCCCAATCCGCGCATTCGCCTATTGGCATGACCTCTATAAACCGCACATTGACGCTATGCTGTCTCGTCAATTCCAGAAGCGATAGAATTTCATCGTCATTAACACCGCCTATCAGCACCGCGTTTATTTTCACTGCTTCAAATCCGGTTTCCAGTGCTGCTTTCACACCATTGATTGCGCTTTCCAATGTACCTGTACGCGTGATTTTCCTATATGTTTCAGAATCGATCGAATCAAGGCTGATATTCAGACGCGTTACACCGGCGGCTTTAATTTCACAGGCGTATTCCGGCAATAATATGCCGTTCGTTGTCATGCACAGTTCGCGTATGCCCGGCGTACTGGATATCCTGCGGCATATCTCAATTATGCCATTGCGCACCAGAGGCTCGCCACCTGTTACGCGTACCTTGGTTATTCCACATGCCGATGCCGCTCTGACGACCTCGGCAATCTCCTCGATCGACAGAATATCCTCGTGCTGCCGCTTTTCCACTCCGCCCTCCGGCATGCAATAGATACACCTTAGATTGCAAAGATCCGTCACTGAAAGCCGCAGATAATATATCTCTCTCCCCAAGCTATCCTTCATTTCATAACACCATTCACGCAAAGATTAATGTAAGTACCTTGAAAAGGCAAACAGAGTAAAAAACATGAACGTCATTCCCTAGTGGTCTGATCACTGTCCACTGACCCTGCAATCCGCAGATCGCATCTAAAGCCGCAGAGCCTTAATGACCGCCTCTGCCGGCAACGGAGACGATCCCGCAGGTATTTCGCCCAGCAGGTCGCATTCGGCAAACGATGAGACTTCTTCGCTGCCCTGGCCCCCGCTCTCGGCAAAATACGTGCGTGAATCTATAATTTCAAGCTTACCGCGCAGTACACGCAATTTAGGGCTTTTTTTTGCATACTGCTTGCGGAGCGCAACTTCGATTTGCGGATAAAAGCAGTTCGATCTGCCGCAGAGTTTTTTTATATATGGCATCGCTATCCGCAAAAGGCCTAATACTGCCGCAGCGGGGTTGCCTGATAACCCGAGGATTACTTTACCATCCTTCACCGCAGCCATTACTGCGCCGCCAGGTCTCATAGCAACTTTCCAAAACAGAACTCTTGCGCCCATGATTTCCGCCGACGTTACCGCCCAGTCGTAATCGCCGACCGATGCACCTCCCGTTGTGATTACCATATCGGAAATTTCAAGCGCTCGTGTAATCAGCGCCGCAATGGAGTCAGGCTCATCGGGAACTGAGCCTTTGTTAATAGGAATCGCGCCCACATCGGCGAGGTAGGCCGATAATGTATGTACATTGCTGTTGTATATTGCTGCCGGGCGCAGCGGTTGTCCAGCTTCGCATAGTTCGGAGCCGGTGCTGATGACCGCTACGGACGGTCTTTTGTATACATCTACATTTGAAAAGCCCTGGTTGGCAAGCGTTGATATGATAGGCGCGGTTACTAGCGTACCTTTTCCTGCAAGTATCTGGCCGGGCTTTGCATCCACCCCGGCGTAGACAATATCCGTATTTGGCTGTATTGCCCGGAAAATTCGCACTTCGGACTCGGTGAATTCTGTGTCTTCATATTTAATAGTTGAATCGGCACCTTTTGGAATCGGGGCACCGGTCATTATTTTTGCGGCATGACCTGTGATTATCTCGTGCTGTGGCTGTGAGCCGGCGGGTATTTTCTCGGTGATTTTCAGTACAACCGGGGCATCGCGCGAGGCATGAAGCGTATCTTCGCCCCTGAATGTGAAGCCATCGTAAGGGCTTCTGTCGAATGGGGGGTAGGGGATTCGTGCCCGGACATCATCCGACAAGACTCGACCGAGCAAGCAGCCAAGCGACGCAGTCTCGGTTTCGTGCGCAACGGGCAGTTCGTAGATCATATTGCATGCGATATCCGCCTCGATATTCTTAAGCATTTAAACGTCACCCCCAGTTAGATTTCATCGTGAATCGAAAAGCAGCCTGTCTGGTACAAAACAGGCTGCATAGTGACAGCTGAGCCGCGATTTTAAAAAAGTCGCGGGATTTTGTCCCCTTCTCATGCGGATCCCCGCCAAAGAGATCCTGTGTGAAGGCCGTATCGTTTCCAATGCGGCCCTGTGAGCCTAGCTCCAGACTCAGGCCTTGCGGTCTTAGAATTATTCCGTAGATCGTAAGGCACGGCAACTATTAAATTTTCATCTGCATACACGATATCATTATATGGCGGCTATGTCAATCATGTTTTATTTAAGAAAATTTAGCTATAATTATAGAATAACATGGTTCGAATGTGATATAATGTCGTAATGCAGACAAGCTGAAGAGGTCAGAAGAGGCGGAGGATGCGAACTTTTTGCGCACAACCTTATGCCTGCTCGTCTGTGATATCCACTGAAGAAACGAAGATTTGCGGCTCAAAGCCGATTAAGGTGAGTTTATGCTTGAATTACTGTCGCCCGCCGGCTCACCCGAGGGCGTCGTCGCGGCTGTGCAAAACGGGGCGGATGCCATTTATATAAGCTCCGGAAGCATCGGAAATCATAAAACGCGCAATTACGTGAATAACTTCACGCACGATGAGTTTGGCAGAGCACTCGAATACTGCCGTGTCCGCGGGGTTAAAACATATCTGACGATGGGCGCACTCGCGTATGACAAAGAATTGCCGCAGATTGCGGAGCGCGCAAAGGAAGCTTGCCGCCTTGGGATCGATGCCTTTATTGTGCAGGAACCCGGCGTTATGGTAGCCGTGCGCCGCGCGGCGCCGGAGGTTCCGATCTACGCAGGTATGCAAATGAGCATACATAACCTTGAGGGAGTCAAGATGGCAGCGGCAATGGGCTTCAAGCGGGTCGTAATTGCTTGTGAGCTGTCGCGCAAAAAGATAGCGTATATCTGCAAATATTCCCCGATAGAAATCGAGGTTTTTGTGCACGGGGCGCTTTGTATTTGCTATTCCGGCCAGTGCTATATGAGTTCGATGCTCGGGCGCCGCAGCAGCAACCGCGGCGTATGTACCGAACCATGCCGCTTTAGCTACAACGCATTGGGGCACTCGGTTAAACACCCTTTGAGTTTTAAAGACTACTGTCTTGTCCATTATTTAGATGATCTCGCCATGATTGGCGTGACAAGCGTGAATATTGGAGGACTCGAGAAAAGGCCGGAGTATTCGGCAATAGTGACCGGAGCATACTCAAAGGTCGCTCACAGACACAAAAATCCGGCACAGGACGACCTGCGAGCGCTTCAAGCGACTTTTTCGAGACAGGGGTTTACCGATGGATACTACACGGAACAGCATGATTCGGATATGCTCGGCATAAACGAGGACAATGAAAGATACGACTCGGTTATTTTCGCTACAGCCCGCAAGAACTACTTAAACGGCGAATACCAGCGAGTACCTGTGCGGTTTGTCGGTACGATAATAAAAGAAAAGAAAATAAAGCTCGCTGCGGCGGACGACAGAAAAAACGTTGCAATTGTGTACGGGCCTGAACCTGAACTCGCATTCCACAAGGAACTATCAATCACATCGCTGCAAACGCAGCTCCATAAAACCGGAGGGACGCCGTTTTTATGCGTAGGCGTCAGGGGTAAGGTTGAGCCGGGGCTTTCCCTTCCGGTCTCGGCATGGGATGATATGCGTCGGAAATTGCTCGGTGATATACTTGAGCAGCGCAGATTAATTTCGCAGCGCGATGAGGGTGAATTTGTTCCAAGCGATCACATACCGGGCAGCACCGAGCCGCCCTTGTTGACAGTTTCGGTTATGAAGCTTGATCAGCTTTCAATTGAAATGGCCCAACTGAGCCCTGACATCGTTTATGTTCCTGTTATGGAACTTAACGACGAGCCACCGGCTCTGCGCGATCTTTTAGAAGACGAGGAGATAAGCGTGGTCGCCGCGCTTCCGCGTGTGATACATGACGATGAGAGGAAAGAAGTGTCAAAAATGCTGAGCAAAGCGCAGAATCTTGGTATTACCGACGTGCTGGTGGGCAACATAGGTCATATTTTGTTCGCGCGGAGTCATGGTATGAGCGTTAGAGGAGACTATGGCTTAAATGTGTTCAACTCCGAAACACTCACAGCTCTTCGCAATCTGGGGCTTAAGTCCGCAGCAGTGTCATTCGAGCTTCGTCTTTCCGAAATACGCGAACTGTCTAAACCTATTGATACGGAGCTCATTGTATATGGCCGCCTGCCGCTGATGATTACGGAGGCTTGCATTGTAAAAAACAGCACAGGAGCGTGTACATGCGATAGTTTTCCCGGCTTGGTTGACAGACAGGGCGCGTTATTGCCGGTAGTGCCCGAATTTGGTTGCAGAAATACGTTGTTAAGTGCAAAAAAGCTATTTATGGCAGACAGGCGCCGTGCGACATCTTCGCTGGGCGTATGGGCGCACAGACTCATGTTCACAACGGAAAACGCGATTGAATGCGTGGCGGTCTTGAAGAGGTACATGGGAATGAGCGATTACGCGCCTTCCGGATATATGCGGGGACTGTATTACCGGGGAGTGGAGTGACGACTTATTTTGAAATGAGGTTTACATTGGGTATTGTTTTGGCTTCGGGGTCGCCGCGAAGGTTTGAACTCTTGCAGATGATCGGTTTTGAAAACTTTCGGGTTATTCCGTATGACGGGGATGAACCGATCCCTCCCGGTTTGCCGCCGGAGCAAGTTGTTTGTGAGATTGCGCTCGAGAAAGCAAAAAATGTCTCGCGGTTTTGCGATAATTATGATACGATAATTGCGGCTGATACGTTGGTTTATTTGGACGGAGAACCGTACAGCAAACCGGGCAGCAAGGACGAAGCTGAGGCAATGCTAAAGGAACTGTCCGGACGGCGGCACACTGTTTATACCGGTGTGGTTTTGCTAAGAGACAGCAGGCACATAACCGGTGCGGAAATGACGGATGTATTTTTTCGCGAAATATCAGAAGAAGAGATCGTAGCCTATGTCAAAACGGGCGAGCCGATGGACAAAGCCGGCGCTTACGGTGCGCAAGGGCGCGGTGCGGTTTTTATTGAGAGGATCGAGGGTGATTTTTTTAATGTCATGGGCATGCCGCTGTGCCGCTTGTCTATGATGCTTCGGGAATTTGGAGACGGTATATCATGAAAGTTCTACTTACGAGGAAAACAATAGTTATTGCTGCTGTGTCGGTTCTGATTGCAATAATTGCTATAGTATCTGTCAATGTGTTTGGAAGCAGCGGCCCGGTAACCGGCCTCGCCAATGCCATTACGCAGCCGTTTAGATCGCTCGCGCTGACGGTAGCTCGTACTTTTGAGAGCATTTACAGCTCTATATACAGATACGACGACCTGTTGGAAAAATACGAAAACGCATTAACTGAGAACGCAGCTTTGCGGATTGCCCATTACGAAGCCGATGAACTCCGCCGCGATAACAATGATCTTCGCGCACTGTTCAATTTCCGGGAGCGCCATGCGGGGCACGTATATGAGGAGGCGGTGGTTGTGAACTGGAGTTCAAACAACTTCACGTCATCGTTTACCATCAGTAAAGGGTACGCGAACTCGGAAACAGCAATCGCTGTAGGAAACAGCGTTATAACGGAGTATGGCGTGCTGATTGGACAAATTACGGAAGTCGGCGCGACGACATCAACAGTCATAAGTGTGCTTGACACCACTTTTTCAGCCGGCGCGCATATCGGCGCCGGCGAAGGGAGCGTGACGGTTAAAGGCGACTTTTCGCTTATGAGTTCGGGGCTTGTTATGCTTGATCATATAAGTGAAGACCTCATAGTGCTGCCGGGTGATTCGGTTGTTACATCCAGTGCCGGCGGAGTGTTCCCGGTCGGGCTTGTAATTGGTGAAGTTGTTGAAGTGCACAGGCACAGCACCGGGGTTGGCAGGTATGCAACAGTCATCCCCATGCGCGCAATTGACAACTCGATAGTAAATGTATATGTTATAACCAGTTTTGACATAATGAGATAAATAATATGAAACAATGGACATTGCAAAAGCGGTGGATTTTTACGGTTTCAATACTGCTCCATGCGCTGCTTCTGATAACAGTCTATGTGCTTCAGGGCATAATACTCCCATATTTGAGGATTTTTGGACTTGTTCCGCTGCTGTTGCCCATTGTCAGTACGGGCGTGGCAGTTTATCAGGGGCGCGTCGCAGGAGGCATCTCCGGTATATTTGCAGGGATTCTATGTGATATCTCGTTTAATCAGCCTGCCGGAGTTTTTACAGTCCTGCTCACGTTTACGGGATTGTTCGTAGGATTCGTTGCAGACACTATTATGGCGCGGGGACTTGCGACGTATTATATCAGCTGCGTCGTTGTGCTGGCGGTTTCGGCATTCGCGCAGATGTTCCCCCTGCTGTTTTTTGAAAATGTCCCATCGGCGCCGCTTTTGACAATGGCGTTCCAACAGACAATATATTCGCTTATATTTGCCTTTCCTATCTGGTTTTTTGTGAGATCGCTGGGAAAACGCGCACAGCGAGTATCACTAACGGGAAGACCGCTTTGAATTTGTTTGGGTTAGGAGTTTTTCGATGCAAAAAATGTTTAAGCCTGTGAGGATTGGGTTTGTGATAGCCGTCATGGCCGTGATGCTTTCTGTTTACGTGTCAACGCTTTATGGAATGCAGATATATGATGAACGTCCTGAAGAAGACGAGATTTACCAACAAAGGACATTACTGCGCACCATCACTCTTGCGGCAGCGCGCGGTAATATATATGACCGCAACGGCGTGCTTCTTGCTTCAGGAAGAGCTGCCTACAACGTGACGATAAACCGGGATGCTTTGCTTACGGTTGCAAACAGTCGTAGAAGCGAAATTGTAAGGGAACTGATTTATGCCGCGATGGATGGGGGGGTCAGATATAATGATTCTTTTCCGATAACGATGGGTGCGCCTTTTACATATATCTCCAACATGACAACGGCGCAGCGTACCGGACTCGACAGGTACATCGCGGTTAACAATCTGGATCCTGATATATCCGCATCCGACCTTTTGGCATGGATGCGCGGGCGTTACAGAATAGATTTTACTACAGGGATTACCGAAGCGCGCCTTATTATAGGCGTGCGGTACGAGATAGAGATGAGGGTAGTTATTACGAACCTGCCACCATATGTATTCGCCCATGATGTAAGTACGGATTTCATTTCAATTATCGAGGAACGCAGGCTGATCGGTGTCAATGTCGAGAGCAGCTATGTCCGCGAGTACCATACATCAAGTGCCGCGCACCTTTTAGGTTACATCGGACCCATACCCGAAGAGCGGTTTGAGTGGTACACTGATAAGGGATACCCGATGGATGCACTTGTCGGTCGCGTAGGCGCGGAGCTGGCATTTGAAGAATATCTGCGCGGAGTAAACGGCAGACAGCATATCGTAACGAGCGATACAGGGATGGTTATGAACGTCAACACAGATATCGAACCGATGCCTGGTCAGCATGTGTACCTGACTATAGAAATAGGACTTCAAATGGCGGCGGAAGATGCACTGCGCTTACATATTGAGTCGATAAACATAGACATAGAAGAGGATTTCGAGAGAATTACCGGAGGCGCTGTTGTTGTTATCGATGTGCGGACCGGGGAGATTCTCGCATCCGCCTCCTACCCGACATTCAATCGATTCACGCTGGCGCGAGATGCTGTAATGTTGTTTAATGACGAAAACCAGCCTATGTTCGACCGCGCCATGCAGGGGCAATACAGCCCCGGTTCGACATTTAAGATGGTGACCGCACTTGCGGCCTTGCGCCACGAAGTCATAGGGCGATGGACGCCGGTAAACGATACCGGAGTGTATAGCATAATAGGAGACGTTGGAAGAACATATGAACCTTCTTGCTGGATATATCAGAGCGTTGGAGTCGGGCACGGTGAGCTCGATGTCGTCCGCGCAATCGAACAATCCTGTAACTATTTTTTCTGCCACGTGGCCGACAGAACTCTTGGCGGAGATGTCAGCGGTGCAGAAGCCATAGCAGAGGCGGCGTTGGAATTTGGTCTTGGAGTCAGCACAGGACTTGAAATAGCGGAAGTTTCGGGGATACTCGCGACGCCGGAGAATAAACTATTACTGCAAAACCAACCTTGGTACAGCGGGGACACTGTAATAACTTCGTTCGGACAGGGAATGAATGAGTTTACTCCGGTTCAGCTTGCCAACTACGCGGCAACGATTGCCAACGGCGGACGGCTTCACTCGCTCTCGGTTTTGCGAAGGCTGGTAAGCGCGGACATGTCCGATATAATCATTTCACATGAACCGGTAGTGTTGAACGAAATTGCGGAAAGGGAATACATCGAAATAATACAAGAGGGGATGCTTGCCGTTTCAAGATCAAGATTGGGAACAGCCTGGTCAATATTCGGAGATTATCCTGTAGATGTCGCCGCGAAGACCGGAACTGTTCAGCTCGAAGCACAGGAAATAAATAATGGAGTTTTTGTTTGCTATGCACCGGCAGAGAATCCTGAAATCGCAATATCCATCGTTGTAGAACAGGGTGGCTCCGGTTCTGCTGTCATGGATATAGCAAGATCCATATTCGATTATTATTTCGGGACAAGAATAACCGCGTTTACAGTGCCGCATGGGGAGTTAATCCCATAATCAGGTGACAGGAGACAGGGATCAGGAGACGGAGGATACGAAAGTTAAATGCGCAGCAATATTTTTATTAAGGGTGCCAGGGAGAATAATTTAAAAAATATCGATGTTGAGATACCTCGGGATAAGTTGGTTGTTTTGACGGGTATATCGGGGAGTGGAAAGTCTTCGCTTGCTTTTGATACAATATATGCCGAAGGTCAGCGGAGGTACGTTGAATCATTATCCGCTTACGCCCGCCAGTTTTTGGGACAGATGGAAAAGCCGGATGTGGACTATATTGAAGGTCTGTCCCCGGCTATATCAATAGACCAGAAAACAACGAGCCGTAATCCGCGTTCGACGGTCGGCACGGTGACTGAGATATATGACTACCTGCGCCTGCTATGGGCGCGCATCGGTGTACCTCACTGTACTGAATGCGGAAAAGAGATAAAGCAGCAATCCGTCGATCAAATTGTTGACAGTGTTTTGACATTGCCTGAAGCTACCAGAATACAGGTCATGGCCCCGGTAATCCGCTCACGCAAGGGGGAATACCAGAAAGTGTTCGATGATGCGCGCAAGAGCGGGTATGTGCGCGTCCGCGCCGATGGGAGCATATATGATCTGACCGAGGAAATAAAACTCGATAAGAACAAAAAGCACAATATTGAAATAATCGTGGACCGCCTTGTTATTAAGGAGGATATTGTCCGCCGCCTGACCGATTCCATCGAGACGGCGCTTGCGCTGGCAGGAGGGATACTGATTATTGATATTGTAGGCGAGGAACGGGAGCTTTTGTTCTCACAGAACTACGCATGCGAGGACTGTGGTGTTTCGATGGAAGAACTTACGCCGCGCTTGTTTTCGTTCAACAATCCGTATGGCGCTTGTCAATCTTGCACAGGGCTTGGCACGCAGCTCAGGGTAGATCCGGCTCTGATTATTCCGAATACGTCAATGTCGATTGCCGATGGAGGCATCACGGCATCCGGATGGGGTAATGTCAGAAATGACGGCATATCAAAGATGTATTTTGAGGCGCTGTCCAAGAGATATAAGTTCAAGCTGACGACGCCGATTAAAGACTTATCGGCTGAGGTCCTCAATGTCATATTATATGGAACAAAAGGCGAGAAGCTGTCGCTCAGTTATGATCAGCCGCGTGGAAAAGGAGTCCTGACGCAGCCGTTTGAGGGGATTGTCAATAATATTGAACGCCGTTATAAAGAAACGCAAAGCATGTCGATGAGATGGGAACTTGAGAGCTATATGGCGGAGCATCCCTGCCCGGACTGCAGCGGAAGGCGCTTGAAAAAAGAGGTTTTAGCTGTCACGGTCGGCGATATTAATATTGCGGACCTCACGGAAATGTCCATCGTGCGCGCGCTCGATTTCATAGACAACCTAAGTCTGTCGGAAAAAGACGAGCTGATCGCCCGGCGTATAGTAAAGGAAATATGTGAACGTCTGGGGTTTTTACGAAGCGTGGGTCTCGAATACCTCACGCTCAGCCGTCAGGCGGGCAGTCTTTCCGGCGGAGAAAGTCAGCGGATCAGGCTTGCAACGCAAATCGGATCGTCACTGATGGGCGTACTGTATATTTTGGATGAGCCGTCGATTGGTTTGCATCAGCGTGACAATATAAAACTCCTGAATATGCTAAAGCGGCTTCGTGACCTCGGGAACACACTGCTTGTAGTTGAGCATGACGAAGAGACAATCAGGGAAGCGGATTTCATAGTCGATGTTGGACCCGGCGCCGGACATCACGGCGGAGAGATTGTCTGTGCCGGAACAGCCAATGAAGTGATGGCATGTGAAAAGTCGATTACCGGGCAGTACTTGGGCAAGAAAAAAAAGATACCAATCCCCATATCGCGCAGGCAGGGTTGCGGCAAGATGCTCACCGTCCGCGGCGCTTGTGAGAATAATTTAAAGAATTTGACGGTTTCGATTCCGCTCAGCGTCATGACGTGCGTAACCGGAGTATCGGGAAGCGGCAAGTCGTCGTTTGTCAATGAGGTCGTCTATAAAACGCTTGCCGCTGAACTGAATCGCGCGAAGACCAGATCCGGCAAACATGACTCGATAGAGGGTCTCGAGTTTCTGGATAAGGTGATCAACATCGACCAGTCGCCCATAGGACGGACCCCGCGTTCTAATCCTGCGACATATACAGGTGTTTTCAATGATATCCGGGATCTTTTTGCCTCCACGCAGGACGCTAGGGCGCGCGGGTACGGGCCGGGACGTTTCTCGTTTAACGTCCGGGGTGGGCGCTGTGAATCATGTTCCGGCGATGGGCTCTTAAAGATAGAGATGCACTTTCTGCCCGATATTTATGTCCCCTGCGAAGTATGCAAGGGCAAGCGGTATAACCGTGAGACGCTTGAGGTGCGATACAAAGGAAAAAATATTTTCGAAGTGCTCGATATGACCGTAGACGAGGCACAGGAGTTCTTTGAAAACCTTCCGAAAATCAAGCAAAAACTTCTGACGCTTGCGGATGTCGGGTTGGGTTATGTAAAGCTAGGGCAGCCGTCGACTACACTTTCCGGCGGCGAAGCGCAGCGCGTGAAACTTGCGACGGAACTCAGCAAGCGTGCGACTGGGAGCACGTTCTACGTGCTTGATGAGCCGACGACCGGTCTGCACGCGGCGGATGTTCACAAGCTTATCGATGTCCTCAACCGCCTCACCGACACGGGGAATACAGTTGTGGTGATTGAGCACAACCTTGACGTTATTAAGACTGCCGACCATATCATAGACCTTGGCCCCGAAGGCGGAGAGGCAGGCGGCGAGGTGTTGTTTGAAGGCACGCCCGAGGAGGCTGCACGGTGCGAGAGCAGCTACACAGGGCAGTTTTTGAAGAACGTGCTGGATGAAAGGTAGAGGAGTGAAATCTAATAGATTCTGGGTTTGCTTGCTTGGAGGGGTGTTGGCTGTTTCTGCTGTTGCGGTTTTTATGCTTCGGGGAGATGCGGCGAGTCATGCATATGTTTACCGGGATGGCGAGCTGATTGAGCGGATTAATTTATCTGCAGTGTTTGAGCCTTATTCCTTTGACGTTGAGTATGAGTCCGGAGTAAACGTTATAGCTGTCGAAAATGGGCGTATCCGTGTGTCTGCGGCGGACTGCCAGGATGGATCATGCGTCCGTCAAGGATGGATCAGCGCAGGCGCGATACCCATTATATGTCTCCCGCATAGGCTTGTGATAGAACTCGTAAGAAGCGAAGCCCCGGAACTGGACGCAGTAGCACGGGCGCGATTTGGGAGTTGGTTAAAATTACGGTAAGCAAGATGGCTCGTATGTCTGTGCTGACGGCTTTTGCGCTTGTTGTGTTCATCATTGAGGCGCAAATCCCTCTGCCGTTTCCGATCCCGGGCGCAAAGCTCGGACTTGCAAATACTGTGACGCTTTTCGCGCTTTTTTTTAGCGCAGACAAAAAACGCGGAACAGGCAATCTCACCACCATTGATGCATTTATGATGCTTATTTGCCGTATCATACTCGGTGCAGTTTTCACCGGCAGGATTGTCGCGTTTATGTATAGTATAACCGGGGGATTGCTTGGATTCGCGGCGCAGGCGACGGTAAAACGATTCGTGACCGATCGGCAAATATGGGCATGCGGCGCCGTGGGAGCGATATTTCATAATATAGGTCAAGTTCTCGCGGCAATGATAGTTACGGGAACGCCGGCAATTGCCGCGTACCTGCCGCTGCTGATAATAGCGGGCATAATAACAGGCATCATAACAGGTGTTGCAGCACAGTTCGCAATCGCGCGTCTGCGGATTCGCGCGAAGTGAAAGGAATGGTCATGGAAAAGGAACGCATAAATGGGTATGGTGGGATAGACCGATTCCGCTTGGTCGCGGCATTGCTGATAGTTGGCATACATACATTTCCTTTTACGTCTGTCAGCGAAGAATTGAATTTTATGGTTATAAATGTTTTTGCTAGAGTAGCTGTGCCATTCTTTCTTATGAGCACGGGGTATTTTTTATTGCATCGGTATCTGGCAGTAAAAAACAGTGATACAAAGCCGCTCAGAAACTCTATAAGAAAAACCGGTTTGATTTATGCAGGTGCTACGGTTATATATTTTCCCATCAGTATTTATGCAGGGTATTATTCACAAGGCAATGCTTTTGCCGAAATAATCAGAAACATTATATTTGATGGAACATTTTACCATCTATGGTACTTGCCCGCCTCAATTATTGGCGTGTTAATTCTATACTTTTTGGGACGCAAGTTTTCATTTCGCACGGTATTTATCTTGGCGTTCGTTCTTTACTTCATAGGATTGCCCGGTGATAGTTACTATGGCCTTATTTCAAGGATACCGTTTATGAAGCGTATCTATGACGCAGGGTTTACTGTTTTTTCATACACACGCAACGGTTTATTTTATGCACCGGTTTTTCTTATTATGGGGGCGGCAATAGCAAAGATGGAAAAACAGATACGACCAATGACAAGCATTATCGGATTTATAGTTTCCATGTCTTTAATGTTGATGGAAGGCTCATTGTTGAATCATTACAGCTACCAAAGGCACGACAGTATGTATATAATGCTTATCCCGAGCATGTTTTTCCTGTTTTCGTTTCTGCTTACCCGTAAAGGTAGTGCATCGGTTTCGTTTCGCAACATTTCAATGTGGATTTATGTAATTCATCCGGTTTTTATAATAGTAGTTCGCGGAGCAGCGAGATTTGCAGGGTTTACAGAGCTGTTTGTTGAAAACAGCATAATTCACTATATTGCGGTTTGTGCTTTATCGCTCGTATTCTCATGTGTCTGCGTATACCTCCTCTCACGTCTGCGCCTGTGGAGAGATAGGGAACAGGGGACAGGTAACGGGTAACAGGGACAGGGGACAGGGGACAGGTAACAGGGGACAGGTAACAGGGGACAGGGGACAGGTAACAGGGGACAGGGGCAGGTAACAGGGGACAGGGAACAAGTAACAGGTAACATAGTCTTACGATTAAGAGTCAAAATATCGTCATTGCGGGCTTGACCCGCAATCCCCTGCGGAATTCGGGGGCATGGTCAGGGGGATGGAGTTTTCTGTAATGCATTTTTTTGAGGCTGGGAGTTTTGATGTAGCGGTTATAGGCGCGGGACATGCGGGGATTGAAGCCGCGCTTGCTGCGGCTCGGATTGGCATGAAGACTATCTGCTTTACGATAAACCTGGATGCAGTGGGCAATTTGCCATGCAACCCTTCAATTGGAGGGACGGGCAAGGGGCATCTTGTCCGGGAGCTTGATGCACTTGGCGGCGAAATGGCGCGGTGCGCTGACAGTGCGTGTATCCAGTTCAGGATGCTAAACCGCGGAAAAGGCCCGGCTGTACACTCGCTTCGCGCTCAGGCTGACAGGCGTGAGTATCAAAAAATAATGAAACACACGTTGGAGCGTCAGGAGAACCTGATGCTCAGGCAGGCGGAAATCATTGATTTAGGTGTTGAAAACGGTGCAGTATCATATGTCGCAACGCATACAGGCGCTGTCTATCGTTGCCGAGCCGTAATCGTCTGTACGGGAACATATCTCTCCGGACGCACAATCGTCGGCGAGGCGGTTCAGGATGGCGGGCCGGACGGCATGTTCGCAGCTTTCGCTCTAACAGATTGTTTGAAGGCTCATGGCCTGAATCTCAGGCGTTTCAAAACCGGGACGCCATCGCGAGTCAATGCGCGCAGCGTTGATTTTTCAAAGATGGAAGTTCAGCCCGGGGACGAGTCTCCGCAACCATTCTCTTTTGAAACTACTGAGCCTCTCGTCAACAGCGCAGTATGCTGGCTTGTTTATTCAAACGAGGAAACACATAGCATTGTGCGTGAAAACCTGCACAGGAGCCCTATGTACTCAGGAGTGATCGAGGGGGTCGGCGCACGGTATTGTCCATCGTTTGAGGACAAAGTTGTACGTTTTGCCGATAAAAAGCGCCATCAGCTGTTTCTGGAACCAATGGGGCTCAACACAGAGGAGCTATATGTTCAGGGATTCTCATCATCACTGCCGGAGGAAGTGCAGCATAAAATGCTTCGCACTGTACCGGGCATGGAGCGCGCAGAAATTATGCGGCCCGGTTATGCCATCGAATATGACTGCATTGACCCAATGGAGCTATTGCCGACGCTGGAAACGAAAAAAATATCCGGACTCTATGGCGCGGGGCAATTCAACGGTTCGTCGGGATATGAGGAAGCGGCAGCGCAGGGCTTTGTGGCCGGTGTCAATGCCGCACTTAAGCTGCAAGGAAAAGAACCTCTCATCATAAGCCGGAGCGATGGGTACATCGGCACGCTCATAGACGATCTTGTGACAAAAGGCACAAACGAGCCTTACCGTATGATGACCTCACGTTCGGAGTACAGGCTGCTGCACCGTCAGGATAACGCCGATATCCGAATGTCGCATTTTGGCCTGCGCGTCGGGCTGATTTCGGTTGAGCGGCATCAGCGCGTAGTTGAGAAATATGCTGCAATTGAGCGTGAAATAAAACGTTTTGAGACCACCTACATCCCGCCTTCTGAGGAGCTGAACCGCTTGCTTGCGGCGTTGGGCGAGCCACCGGTTAAAACAGGAGTGAGTATTGCATCGCTTCTGCGTCGACCGCGTATAGGGTACGGAGACATCGCGGTGATTGATCATGACAAGCCGGATCTTGCGGATGCTGTGCGCGAACAGGCGGAGATTTCAATAAAATATGAGGGCTATATCAATCGTCAGCAGCGCCAGCTTGAAGAGCTTATAAGGATGGAAAAACACCTTATTCCGGAGGATATCGACTACAACTCGCTGCAGGGGCTGCGGATAGAAGCAAGGCAGAAGCTCAGCGCTATCAAGCCTCGCAGCATTGGACAGGCAACGCGCATATCAGGAGTTTCGCCGGCTGATGCCGCTGCGCTGATGGTACATCTCAAGCAGATGAGCCGCAAGAGTCAGGGGGCAGAAGCGAAATAAACGTCCCCCTCACCGGTCTTGAACAGTTACGATTGTATTAAGAGCCCAATGAGGTAGTATGTCTGTTTTTTTTGGAAATGTTAAAATTGATTCCCGGCTTGCTCTTGCTCCTATGGCGGGGGTTAGCGATCTTGCCTTTAGGACTATTTGCAGGGAAATGGGCGCAGGGCTGACTTATACTGAGATGGTCAGCGCCAAGGCTCTTGTGTATCAGGATGGCAAGACGCGTGAGCTGTTGCGGATTGGTGAAAGTGAGCATCCGTCAGCCGCGCAGGTGTTCGGCAGCGATACTGAGTGCATGGCGGAGGCGGCTGCGCTTGCGTATGAGATTTCCGGTGTTGACATTATTGATATTAACATGGGATGCCCTGTTGGAAAAGTTGTAAAAAGTGGAGACGGCAGCGCTTTGATGCGCGACCCGGATAAAGCCATGCTGATAATCGAGGACATTGTAAAAAGTGTGCCCTGCCCTGTCACGGTCAAGATTCGCAAGGGTTGGGACAAGGGAAACGTCAACGCTGTGGAGTTCGCGAAAATGGCTGAAGCGGCAGGGGCTGCGGCTATTGCAGTTCATGGAAGGACGCGTGTGCAAATGTATTCCGGCAAAGCCGATTGGGACATCATCCGCGAGGTAAAACGTGCCGTTAATGTACCTGTCCTTGCAAATGGGGATGTGTTCACTGCGGAGGATGCGGCAAGAATACTAAAGTACACAGGCGCGGATATGGCGATGGTTGGTCGCGGCGCGTTCGGAAATCCATGGTTGTTCATGCAAGCGCGGGCGTTGCTTGCCGGCGAGGATGTTCCTCCATTGCCGCCGATTTGCGAGCGCGCACAGACAGCGCTGAGGCAGATAGAAATGGCGGCGGAGCAGAAAGGGGAGCGCGTTGCCTGTCTGGAAGCGCGCCGGCACTTTGCATGGTATCTGCGCGGGGTGCCGCATTCGGGATATTTTAAATCGATGATTTCAAAGGTCGAAACATTGGAAGATCTGCGGAAAATAACGAAAAGGATAAGGCGAGAGCTCGTAGAGGAAATAGGAGAGAGGAAAGTTGAAAGTGGGGTGAGGTATTGACCGCTTTAGATGATGATATGCGAATAATAGCAAGGGTACTCGGCGGCGATAAAGGTGCGTTTGAGGAGCTTGTTCTTGCGAATCAAAAAAATGTTTACAATCTTGCGCTCAAGCTCACAGGTAACGAAGAGGATGCGCTCGATATATCGCAAGAAGCATTTTTGAAAGCTTATGTCCAACTGGAGAGTTTTCGCGGAGAGAGCCGTTTTTCCGTGTGGATGTATAGGCTGACGCATAATCTTTGCATTGATTTCTTGCGCAAAATGCCTAAGGCGACTGTGTTCTCGCTGACATATCAGGATGAAAACGGCGATGCCGGTGATTTTGAGATACCTGACATGCGCGAACTCCCCGAGGATGCAATGTTGCGCCGCGAATCGGGAAAAGTCATAACCGAGAGCATTGAAGAGCTTGTGCCAATTCACCGTGAAGCACTCATCATGCGGGAAATAACGGGTATGAGCTACGTAGATATGGCGGTAACGCTAAATATTAGCGAGGGTACTGTTAAGTCCCGTATTGCCCGCGCCCGAAAGAATTTGATAAGTATTCTCATAAAAAAAGGAACTTTTCCTGAGAGTTTTCGTCTGAAAGAACGAGAGGAGGTGGAGGGACGTGAATAACTGCTTAGAATACTTGGAACTCATCAGCGCGTATATAGACAGCGAACTTTCGGAAACCGACAAGCTGCGGCTTGATGCGCATCTGCAGTCATGCGCAAACTGTTTCTCCATCCTTGAGGCATATCGCGGGATTTCAGTTGCGGTGGGCGAATCTTGCGTACCCGCTCCGGAATCGCTTCGTACCGGAGTTATGGAGAAAATAGCGGGCATAGACACAGCGCGCATTTCCGCTAACATGAAAAAATTCAAGCTTGTGAATGTAATACTTACGAGATATCTCCCTGTTGCGGCATGTCTGGCGTTCCTGCTTCTGACGGTTCCGCGCCTACTATTCAAGAGCAGTGAGCCTATGAACATGTCAGATTCTGCGGCAATGTCTTATATGACGGGGGCCGGTGCAGCGCCGGGGATGGCAAATGAAGCGCCGCAAGCATCTGCGGATATGGAGAACTTCTTAGGAAGCAATGTAGCCGAAGAAGATCGAGATGAAAGATATGAGCCGGAACCTGAAGCGCCAGCCGGAACTACCCCCGGAACTGTGGCAAGCGATCCTGCCGAGTCAGCCGGCGGAGCAAGCAGAGACGATGGAAACACCGACACATCCGAAACTCAATTGGACGCGGATGCCGAAGAAACGGAGATCGGCGGGGATTGGTCGGGGTCGGTAGCAATGAATGTCCCTGAAGATGGTCCAAACGATGATACCGTCAACATCGCTGATTATGAAGGTGTTTACGCAATTATAATATTCACCGGTGAAATGCCGGCACTTCTCAATCAATTTGCAATTAATGCACATGCCGGAGAACTGTTTTTTGAGATACCGCGCGATGCGGCAGAAGCGCTGATTCATGAGCTTGCCGAACGGGACGGTGTTGTCGTCAACCGCATTGACGGGAGCGGAGAATACGCCCGGGTGTATTACACCCCCGGGGACTAGGAGTAATCGAATGGGTAAACTTGATCTTGTAATAAAAATAGGTTCAATGGCGCTGATACGCAAGGATGATAATGATATTGATTACAACATTCTCTCGCGCTTGAGCTCAGAGCTTGTACCCGGCGTTGTTTTAGTCAGTTCAGGTGCAACTGAAATCGGCAGGCTGGATTATATAAAGCGGACCGGGCATGAACTGATTGGAGATAGGGAAGCCGTAATGACAGATTATGCCGCTCAAGGCCAGGCGATACTTATGTCGCAATACCGTCAGTATATCAGGCCGGAGTATTCTGTACGCCAAGTGCTTGTTGAACACACCCATTTCAACGACCCGGTGAAACGGGAGCATATCCGGCAATTGCTGCTCCGCTCCGCCGAACAGGGCGCAGTGACGATAATCAATTATAATGATCCCGTCTCTGCCGAGGAAAACCGTAAACTGGAGTTGACAGCACTTCGTGACAGCATGGATGAAGTCGTAGAATGTGTCGACAACGATGAGACAGCTTCCGTAATTGCAAATCTGATCGATGCAAAAATACTGGTAATACTGACTTCGACAGAAGGTATTTACCGCGATGCCGGAGATCCATCCACGCTTGTAAAAACAGTTGAAGGCAAGGATGCTGATGAGCTCGAACGTTCTATCCGGAAGTTGCAGGAATCATGCATCGGCGCGAGCCGCGCAGGGGCGCAGGGAGCGCGGGCGAAGCTTGAATACATCATTCCGGCGGCACGGCGCGGCACAACGGTGATTATTGGTCATTCAAAATACCGCGTCGCCGACCTGATATCAGGCATAGTTCCCTGTACGCGAATATCAAAAGGCGACTAAGCAAGGAGACACGGGGGGGGGAGCTGGAGCCAGGCGGGCGCGGACAGGGGGACGGTGGCGGGATGCACGATAACCGA
>Ga0099364_10002865_pt1 | contig 27226 bp, 29 predicted proteins | sample TergutTh196P3_FD_73070 | JGI IMG/M metagenome (GOLD analysis project Ga0099364, IMG submission 73070) | Microcerotermes parvus P3 segment gut microbial communities from Pointe-Noire, Republic of the Congo - Th196 P3 | ecosystem: Host-associated > Arthropoda: Insects > Digestive system > Gut ... | reverse complement strand
ATACTTGCATTGCTTGGAATTTGGTATAATAATTTTTTTGGTTTTGAAACATATGCAATGCTTCCTTATGACCAATATATGCATAGGTTTATAGCATATTTTCAACAGGCAGACATGGAGTCTAGTGGTAAGTATGTCGATAAACAAGGCAATAGGGTAGATTATCAAACGGGTCCCATACTTTGGGGTGAACCGGGAACAAATGGTCAGCACGCATTTTATCAACTGATTCATCAGGGTACCAAGGTTATCCCTGCCGATTTTATAGGATTTGCGCGCACATTGAATCCAATAGGAGACCATCATATTAAGTTAACAGCGAACTTTTTAGCACAAACCAAGGCATTGGCTTTTGGAAAAACATCTGAACAAGTAAAAGCAGAAGGTGTTAAACCTGAACTTATACAGCATAAAATATTTGAAGGTAATAGGCCTACAAATTCTATACTTGTAAAAAAACTTACTCCTGAATCGCTGGGTTCTTTGATAGCCATGTATGAGCATAAAATTTTTGTGCAGGGTGTAATTTGGAATATATTTTCATTTGATCAATGGGGCGTTGAACTTGGTAAAGAGCTTGCCAACAAAATTTTACCAGAGTTGTCAAGCGAATATAGTGGTGAATTAAAACATGATTCTTCTACCAATGCATTAATAAGATATTTTAAAGAAGAGAGATAAGATAGTGATTCAGCCGGTTTACAATCAAGACACAGATTTGCAGTTTGATCATAGTAAAGATGAACTTAAATTAAAGCGTTCTGATACATTAGATGCAGAGGCTTATAAAGTTCGCCAACAAGATAAAATTAATGTAAGAAATTTGTTTCGCAATTTTTATCGCAGTAAACTTGATGTTGGAATAGGGCTTCAACGTGCACATGGTTCAGTATTAGCCGGCGATTCATTTGAATTGATAAGATTACCTGATTCGTCGTGTCTGTTTATTTTTACCGATGTAAGCGGACATGGTTTGCCGGCTTATACTACTCTAATTAGATTGAGATCGGCAATCTCAATTGCTGTAAAAAATCTTCGAAAGACTTATGTAGAAAACTCATCCATTGATACTGCATATCTTATACAAAATATTGTCGAAAATTTTACAGATATTATGGAAGATGCAAATACAAATGATTTTGCCTGTGTAAATTTTACTGTGATTACTGAAGAGGATAATTGTTTCAGGTTAAAGTTTTATAACAGAAGTATGTTGTTTCCTATTGTTGTAAGAACTGAAAATAATAATGTTAATTTAATTAATCTCAATAATGAATATTTAGACTGGATTCCCAATAAAAGTTTTTTATTGGGACCTGATATAAGAAAACTCGTTGGAGAAAAGTACAATCATACGCCTGAATGCGAGTTTATGTTTAAAGAAGGGGACTCGCTTTTATATTATAGTGACGGCATTATAGAAGCATGTCCGGATGATCCTGAACAGGAAGATGGATTTGGAGAGCAAAGACTTGAAAAAGCACTTATTGAAAACGCTACCTTATTCCCACAAGTTGTGGTAGATGAGGTTATCAGTATGGTGTACGAGTATATAGGCACTTCAGTTCAGCAAAAAGACGATATGACGGCTGTAATGATAAATTTTCCGGTATCGTCCAACAAATAAAATCTTAAGGGTAAAGAATCTTATGGAAAAAATTTTAAATAGAATTCAAGAGCTTACATTAACTCGTGACAAGATTTCACCTGAATTGATAAAAACAAAAAATATTAAATTAGGTTTACGCAATCCTGATGGTACCGGTGTTGTTGTAGGAATAACCACAAAAGGCAAGGTAATAGGTTATGACAAATCTCCGGAGGGCAAGAAAATTCCTGCTGAGGGTAAATTATATTATTGCGGATTTGATGTCGAAAAAATAATAGATGATGTGCAATCAAGAGATAATTTTGGATTTGAAGAAATAGTGTATCTATTGCTTGCCGGAGAATTGCCAAATCAAAAATATTTATCTGAATTTTCTAAGGAATTGGCTCAACGCAGATTTTTATCAAAGCAAGAAAGAAGCATCATAATGGAAGAAGTAGTAAACGAAAATCAAATGTATGGACTCCATAGTGTTATTTCTCATTTAGGAAAATGTGATTTAAATCCCGATTCTCTTGATTTGAATAATGTAAGCAGACAGTGTATAGACTTGATAGCAAAATTTCCTACCATTGTGGCATATAATTATAATGTTACCAAATTTAAGCGAGGCGATGACTTAAAGATAGTGCGTCCTATGAAAGAGTTGAGTACTGCTGAAAATTTTCTTTATATGCTTAAAGGCGAAATCCCTAATAAGGATGATGCTCATTTGTTTGATATAGCATTAATTTTACATGCTGAACATGGTGGCGGAAATAATTCTACTTTTAGCGTTAGGTCGGTTTCTTCAAGTGGAGCAAATACATATATGGCTATTACTGCAGGTATTGCATCTCTAAGTGGTTCTTTGCATGGAGGGGCAAATGAATTTGTAATGAAGATGATGAAAGACCTCAAAAAAACAATTAAAGATTGGAGTAATGAGAAGGCTATATCCCAATATATAAATGATATTTTAGATAAAAAAGTGGGTGATCGTTCAGGAAAGGTTTATGGACTTGGACATGCGGTTTATACCTTTTCTGATCCGAGGGCAGTTGTTCTTAGAGGTTTAGCTAGAGATTTTGCACGCAAGAAAAACGCATCTGAAGAATTTTTATTGTATGAAACTGTAGATAGGCTTGGTTCTAAAATTCTTTCAGAACGCAAGGGAGTTCCCATTAATGCAAATGTAGATTTTTATTCGGGATTTATATATAGGCTTATGGGGATTCCACAAGAGCTTTACACTCCCATTTTTGCAATGTCAAGGGTTGCAGGATGGTCGGCTCACAGATTGGAACAAATAGTTCAGAGCAAGATAATGCGTCCTGCCTATATTGCAGTTAACTCTGAGGAACTTCCTTCTGTAGCGTATACACCCTTAAAAATGAGGAATTAGGTTTAACTAATGAGATTGTGGAATGGAAAAAAAATACACATATATAATAAACCACGATATTGATAATTTTGAAGTAATGGAATTATCTAAGCATGATTTACTATGCGAGGCAAAGAAACTTTTAAAGCGTCCTAAAAAGATTTTTGTTGGTTTAGGCGGACTTCTCGAAATAGGAGACTACAACAAAATTATCGATACTGTTTTTTTTGATGAAGAAGGATTCAAATTTGAAAGTGTACTCGATCTAAACAACAGAAAACTTTCAGAAGCAGGCAACATCCCATTTTCTTTTTTCAAATTGGCAGTATACTATCCCGATTTTCTTTTAAAAGATGTGCCGACTTTTTGTATGTCGGTAATAGGTCAAAAATCGAGATTTTTTCCCGGAGCCTGCAGTTTTATAGATTTCATTAAAGCATTTGATCCTATAATTTTAAGTGCCATACCTTATGAAATTGCGATTGAGATAGTTAAAAGATTGGAGCTTGGCGAAGAAAACTTAGTCTCTACTAAGTATAAACTAATTGAAGATGAAAACAAGAGAGAGTGCTATGCCGGAGATATTGTAAATTTTTTATCGGGCATAGTTAAAGTTCGTGAAATAAGAAAGCGATTAGAAAAAGAAAATCTTGTCGATGATGATATTCTCTATATAGGCAGGGGTGAATCAGGATCACAAGCTTTTACCGATATAAATTCAATTGCCTTTAATCCTTCGGCAAGTGTTATGCAAGAATCAGAACTTTCGGTCTATGGGTCTACTTTAAATTCTTTAATGCCTTTTCTTGATTTTGATGACAGCTGTAAAGATTTAATGGAGAGCGAAGAATGGGATGAATTCATGCCTTCTCTTATAGTGTGTTCTAATGTTAAAAGTAAATCAAATGATTTGCTTGAAATAGAAAAACATCACTTAAATTTACAAGAAAATATTACAATGCAGATAATGGAACATTTAAGAGAGAGTTTTGAATCTGTAAAAAGAGAAGTTGAAATTATTCTTGGCGGATATTACATAGACATGAACAAAATAAGAAAAACTATAGAAAATAGATTGAGTGCTTATCGTGAAAATCCCGAAGAGCTGGTTAAAGAAGTTTACAAAATTGCAAATCATAGATGCAAGAAATTTTTATAGGCTAATTATTGCAACCTCTACAATTACAACAATCTGATGATTGACAGTTTCTTCTATACTTGGGGGACTTATTCACATCGATAATTTTAAATTTAAAATTAAGAAATTTGCCTGCCATTGCATGATTATTATCTGCTAAAAATCGTATTTCTTTTTCTTCTCCAATATTCATATTCAATACTGCATCGTCTAAGTTTTTAATTATCTCACCTGAGCCAACTTGAAATTCGAGTAAAATGTTTGTGTCTTCATTGGTGTCAAAAACTTCTCTGTTATCAAAAAAGCCGATATATTTTATCGCAACATAGTCTCCTTTTTTAATCATCACACCCGCCTAAAATTTAAACATAGAAATAATTTTTGGATTTATCTTAATATTATTAAATGCAAGAAAATTTTCAAATTCTTCTTTTGAAGAAAAAGGTCGATTAAGTATTATTTGTGCGGATGTTTTTTTACCAACTCCTTCAATAAATTCCATCGATTTTTGTGATATACTATTTATCGATAAAGGCAATGGCAAAGCTATTAGCGATCTTTCTCTATGAGAAACAATCATAGAGTTGACAAAAGTGTTCAAGGGAATTTCAGCAGGATGTTTAACTGTTATGGAATAGCTTGATATTTGCTTTCCCAAAGAATATCCGCTTTGTTGTTCTAATATTAAATTGTTTTTAATAATTGTACCTTCGGGATATATCAACTTTAACATTTGATTATCTATATCTTCGCGTATTTTGTTTTTGTAATATTCAAATCTGTTTTCTGCTTGTTTGGATTTTTTATAGGGTTCAATATGTAATTCTGTGCCGGGAAAGGGCAGAACTTTTCGTATATTTATTCGTTTTAATAATAAATTATTTTTAAGAATTTTCTGTAAGAATTCATAATTTATTTTAAACGTATCTTTATCTTCTCCTTTTAATCCGTGAATTAAATTTATACCCGGCAGTAAAACATGAATGCCGTCTTTTTTTATGCCCCCTATATCGTTTATTATTTTTATAACTTTTAGAGCATCTTTGGGCATAACTTTTAGATTATTGAGAGCTATTGTTTTTTCATCAAATGATTCTATTCCCAATGCCATAGTGTCGCCCGGACTTATTGCCTCACAGATGGAGTTAATTATAATTTCCGATTCTTTGGGAAAGTTTGCTATTGTTCCCGGATTGGCATTATCTATATTTAATACTTCAATTTTTCCTGCATCTCTTCTTCGTTTGAGTTCACTAAATAGTTCAAGCAGTATGTGTGTATTGGGCTGTGGAAACCCGTTTTTGTAGACCGTTAAATTTGTGCCATATTGCAATATGTCTGCTTGTCGGCCTATTCTAAATCTTTTCACTCCTGCTTTGATTAGCGCGTCAACTTCTTCTAAAATATTAGCGATACTTCGAAACTTTAACAAAGAGGATGGGAATAATCCTTCAGAACAAAACGAACAATGTTTTTTTCTGGGACAGCCTCGATATGTTTCTATTTCGCATATAATGTTTGGAAATTGTGGATGCAGTTCTACGAGCTTAGCACCTTTGACCGACCACTTGCTTAGTTCGTCTATGCTTTTGAAATCATCAACATATTCATCTTTCATTATGTAATGAGCAAATTTATCTATATCTTTTTTGATAATGTAACAATTTTTAGATTCTTTAAGAATTGTTGCAATAGGACCTCCTGCATAAAATTGGAGATGTTTATTTAGGCTGAATATTTTTTCTATTTCTGTGATGGTTCCTATCTTGGCTCCAAGATAGCGTCCGGGTACAACTGCACCTCCGAATATAAAAGTTTTTGAGTAATTGTTGTTGATGTAAAAGTTATCTTTTCGTATTTGCTCAATCGTTGAATAATGTATTTCTGATGGATTAACATCCGCATCAAGCAGTGCACCATATATATATCGAGGATACGGAGATATGAAAGGCGGAACCCCCAAACATGCCGGCTCATCGACAAAGCAATCTAATATTAAAATTTTGTTTTGCATTCGATTGATAAAATCTCATCTATGGTTTTATTTAAATGCCTGCTAATTTTTTCATCTAAGAGATAAAGAAATTTCTGATTTTCAAGAATGGTCTCTCGCTTTTTTTCTGTGGTGCCATATCTTGCCAATAAGTCTTCAAATCTTTCTTCGAGCGAAACTATTTCATCGTGCTTTACTCTTTTATCTGCATAGTGAACAATCTCTCTTTCTTCTATGTTTCCATGTGGATTAAACGAATCCAAAAATACATGACACGCACAAATTTCTGCTGTTTCGGGATAACCTAATTCTATAATTAAATTTGCTCCTATTTTATCATGAAAGTGATCACCTGTTTTTAGGGATATTGTTTTTCCTATATCGTGCAATAGGGCACCTGCACTAACTAATTCTATGTTTATTAAACTTTTATCGATAAGATTATTTGCTATTGCAATAGCTACATTTTTTACCTGTATTGAATGTCTTATTATATTGGGAAGCATTTCATACCTCTCCATAATTTCAAAACATTCAGGTTCCGTAGGAATTGATAAAATATTTTTTGTAGACATATTTTTCTCTTGCAATCAATTTATTATATGTTCTTAAATATCATCAAGAAAATTTAAGGAGTTATCTTTGTTTTTATTCACTTTTTATGTTCCGGTTGACCATGTCGAAAAAGTAAAAAAAGCGGTCTTTAAAGCAGGTGCCGGTAAATTAGGTAATTATAATTGCTGTTGCTGGATGACCTTGGGGCAGGGGCAGTTTAAACCTCTTGAAGGAAGCAAACCCTATCTGGGAAAGAAAGACCAAATAATTTCAGTAGATGAGTATAAAGTTGAAATGGTATGCGATGAGAAAATTGTAATGGATGTAGTTTCTGCTTTGAGAAAAGCCCATCCATACGAGGAACCGGCTTTTCATTTTGTGAAGATAGAGCATCCTATTTATTGATTGGGATTTTTAATTTTTTCTTGAATTTGGCTTATCATAGAAATATATTCTTTTTCGATTAGTATATGCTCTTTAACTATTGTGTTTTCTTCTAGTTGTTGCATAAGTATTTCTTTTTCTGCTTGGGCTTCAAGCATGGGGTTCTCATTATTTAAGATTTTCTCGTTTATATCCCTTCCCAACATGACAAGTCTTGATAAAAGCTCTTGAGCCTTTACATCGTGCTTCATTTTTTCAAGGCTTTCATTGTACTTTATGGTAATCTCATTTTCTTCTATCATTTTAGAAAGAGTATTTGCCTTTTCAATTATTTTTGATATGTCATTCATTTTAAAGTTTTAGTGTTCTAAATATTGATTATGTTGTAATTAAGATGAAATGACAAATTTACTGCAAGAATATTTTTTTATTAAAAATCTTTCAAAATGATAAAAAATATTTGACAGGTATTTACATTGTGTATACTGTGTTGTGAGTGTATAATAAAAATTATACGAACTAAATTTTATCGTTTGAGGTTCGTATAAAAAAAATTATATGTCCCAAAAGCAATTTATAGGAGTAAATCATGGTTAAGAAATTGATACAACATGGGAATAGTCTCGCTGTGGTAATAGATAAACCTATTATGGAAATGTTAAACATAACAAACGAGACAACTTTTGAATTAACAACCGATGGAAAAAATTTAATTTTATCGCCTCAAATCGAAAACGATCAGGGAATTGATATAATGAATTCTTTGGAAAAAATAAATAAAAAATATGGAACAGTTTTAAAACGGCTTGGGGAATGAAAACGATTAGGTTTTTAACATTATCTGAAATCTTGCTAATATTAGAAGATCAAATTAGAAATTATGGCGGAATATACGGTGTTAGGGATATTAATTTATTGAGTTCTGCAATATATATGCCCGAATCAAGTTTTGATGGAAAATATTTACATGAGTCTATTCCGGCAATGGCGGCAGCTTATGCATTTCATATTTGTCAAAATCATCCATTTGTTGATGGCAACAAGAGAGCCGCCTTGGCAAGTTCATTAGTATTTTTAGACATAAATGAGTATGAATTTAATTGTGATGATGAAACCTTATACAATAAGATAATGGATGTTTCAAAAGGTGAGACGAAAAAAGAAGAGCTAATAAAATTTTATGAAAAGTGTTCTAGAAAGAGATGAAACCTTAATGGAATTTAAAGATTATACAGAATCATATTTTGAAGATGTTTTTGATGTAGTTCATAAAACAATAGAAAAAGTTTATCCTCGATATTACCCAAGAAGTGCGGTTGATTTTTTTCATAATCATCATTCAAAAGAAAACATGAAGAATCAATTATCAAATGAATTTACATTGCTTTTATTTAAAAATGATAAACTTATTGGAACAGGAACATTATTTAAAAATGAAATAAAACGTTTCTTCATATTGCCACAGTATCAGGGTAAGGGTTATGGGAAAACATTGCTGGAAGAACTTGAAAAAAATGTTGAAAAAGATAAATATGATAAATTTATATTGGATTCATCATTGGGGGCGGTTGAGTTTTATAGAAAAAATGGTTATGTGTATAAAAATTATAAAACAATAAATCTATCTGATGGGAATTGTTTGTGCTATTTGGAAATGGAAAAAAATATCAATGGAGATTATAGAATAAATTATGATAATAAAATATTTATGAGTACCGGTAAAAGAGTAAATAAAATACAGGTAAAATCATCAAATCTGCAAAATAGTCGGATGGAGTAGGAGATTAAATATGCTAAAAGACAGTCACTTTAATTTAGACGATTACATACGAAAAGTTCCCGACTTTCCAAGGAAGGGAATTTTATACTATGATATTTCCAGTATTCTAATATCACCTGAAGCTTTTTTATTTTGTATTGATAGCATGGTAAATGCTTATAAAAATAAGAATTTTCATGCTGTTGCAGCTATTGAAGCGAGGGGTTTTTTATTTGCCGCTCCTTTTGCTATTCGTATGGGATTACCTTTAATATTGGTACGAAAAAAAGGAAAACTCCCATGTGTTGTATCATCTAAAGAATATGATCTTGAATATGGTAAGGGAGTAATTGAAATTCATTGTTCTGATATTCCAAAAGGCAAGAATGTTCTCTTAGTTGATGACCTTATAGCAACAGGAGGTACTTTGGATGCGACACGTTTTCTGCTTGTAAACGGAGGAGCTATAGTTTCGGATATCTTTGGAGTGATTGGTCTTCCTTTTCTTAATTACAAAAAATTACTTGACCCAACACCGGTGCTTACACTTATAAATTATGATATGTAACTAATGGAAAAATGAAACTATTTCTAAAGAAATTAAACGATAAAGCGGGCTTTGGAATTCTCTTATTCTTTATTAGTGCTATTCCGATATTTGTTGTGGCTGCATCTATTTACATGAACCGCATAGTTGTGGAAAAGGTGTTAGAGGAAAGTATACAAAACCACCTGCTATCTGTTGCTCTGGCGGCTTCGATCTTTCTTACGGTGGAAGAGTTGGAGATGTTTCAAACCGGAGAAGATGTGGAAAAGCCGGAATGGGAATCTATAAGGACTCGATTGCGGAAATTTGCTAAAGATCACCGAGTAGTCTATGTATCTTACTGGCGTTTCAAGGATGAACGGCTTCAATACATCATTGACAATGATGATAAAGATATGGTCACACCGGAAATGTTTATCTGCCGGAGTGAAGACTTAGTTATTGATAAGATGATTCCTATTATCATGGCCGGCGAAACATGGGTTTCTGATTTGGGTATTTACACTGCATCTTGGGATAACCTAATTACCGGCATAGCACCGATTTTCAATGTTGATGGATCGGTATATGGCGGTGCTGAGATTGACATAAGTGATGAAATTATTATGGGATTACAGCACAATATTAGAGTTAAGCGGATAATGGGGATTTGTTCTATTATTATTTTGATCTTATCGGGATTATTAAGTATATGGATGTACCATAAAAAGACTGTTCAAAGCGAAAGTGCCAATCGTGCAAAAACTCAATTTCTTTCCACTATGAGTCACGAAATACGTACGCCCATGAATGCCATTATTGGAATAGCAGAAATAGAGCTGCAAAAAGGCGGACTGCCAAAAGAATATTCAAGTGCTTTTGATAAAATCTATAATTCGGGCAGCACCCTGCTTGGGACTATCAACGATATACTCGACCTATCAAAAATCGAGATTGGGAAGATGGAGCTTAATCCTGCGGAATATGAAATGCCAAGTTTACTTCATAATGTAGTTCAGATGAATATTATTCGAATTGGCTCAAAGCCGATTGAGTTTATACTCGATATAGGCGAAAATTTTCCGCAAAAGTTAATCGGCGATGAGCTGCGTTTAAAGCAGATACTGAATAATTTGCTTTCAAACGCTATTAAATATACTGAAAAAGGTCACGTGAAATTATCGGTAAACTATTCAGTACAGGGAGATGATGTAATACTGTGTTTTGCCGTTGAAGATACGGGGCAGGGCATGAAGCCTGAAGATTTAGAAAAACTTTTTTCTGAGTATATACGTTTCAATGTTAAAACCAATAGAGCTATTGAAGGAACAGGTATTGGGTTAAGCATTACCAAAAATCTCTTGGGATTAATGGAGGGAACAATTAAGGTTGAAAGCGAGTATGGTACAGGCAGCACATTTATCGTGACAGTCAAACAGAAAATGGTGAAGTGTGAGCCAATTGGTGCAGAAGTTGCACAGCAACTTTGCAACTTCACATTTTCGGATGAAAATCAAGCTGCAAATTCATTGATTCATCGTGATCCTATGCCCTATGGGAAAGTATTGATTGTGGACGATGTGGAAACAAATTTATATGTTGCCGAAGGATTGATGTCGTTTTATGGACTAAAAATCGAAACGGCGATTAGCGGCTTTGATGCGATAGAAAAAGTGAAAAGCGGGAGAATATATGATATTATATTTATGGATCACATGATGCCGCTTATGGATGGAATAGAAACAACGCAAAAACTGCGTGCGATGGGCTATGATGGTGTGATTGTAGCACTTACTGCAAACGCCTTGACGGGTAATGATGTTATGTTTAGACAAAACGGATTTGATGGGTACATCTCAAAACCAATAGAAGCCGGCAACCTTAACACTATTTTGAATAAGTTTGTAAGAGATAGACATCCGGAGGAAGCAAAAAATATAATGCCCAAGCAAGCGGTTAAAGAAACTGTGACAGCATCTGATATGAACCTCAAACTGCTTGAAATTTTTCGACGCGATGCTAAAAAAGCAGTAATAAGCCTGCAAGAGACATTTGCAAGCGGTAATATAAAGCTGTTTACCACTACTGCTCATGCAATGAAATCTGCATTGGCGAATATTGGTGAAAATGAAAAGTCCAAAGCAGCCTTTGCACTGGAAGAGGCTGGCTTTCAGGGTGATGTGGAATTTATTGCAGCCAATACGGATAGTTTTATAAAATCCCTTGAAGCCTTGATAAAAGAATTAAGCCCCGCAGAAACCGAGAATAATGATGAGGTCATACAAGAGGATATGGCATATTTGACAGAACAGTTGCAAATAATCAAGTTAGCCTGTGAGGGTTATGACGACACGGCAGCTTATGCTGCACTTGACCGCTTGAAGGAAAAACCATGGAGAAAAGCTACCTTGGCTGCCCTTGAAAACATCCGTGATGAACTGTTTTTGCACAGCGATTTTGATTGTGCCGCAGAACTGGCAAAAAAACTGATATTATAGGGAATAATGCTAATATTATAAATAACTTGATTTTCTATAGCAAAAATTGAAACTTGTATAAAATATTCGGTAATGAAGGATAATTTATGAAGACGGTATTTATTGTCGATGACAATGACACTAATTTGATGGCTGCAAAAATCGCACTGGATGGTACATACAAAACTTATGCCTTGCAGTCGGCCATCAAAATGTTTTCTTTGGCAGAGAAAATCATGCCCGACCTTATCCTTTTGGATATCGATATGCCTGATATGGATGGGTTTAAGGCAATGGAAATCCTGAAATCAGACAATGCATTAAAATCTGTCCCTGTAATTTTTCTAACCGCCATAAATGATCCCGCAGCGGAATTGCATGGTTTAGAAATGGGTGCAGTTGATTATATAATTAAGCCTTTTTCCAAGCCTGTTTTATTAAAACGAATTGAAACACAGATTGAATCAAGCAAGCCGGCACAAGAAACCCAACCGATTCAAAGCACACAAGCCGATTTGAATATAAGTTTTTCCAAAGGAACCTATATCATTTTAGAAGACACAAGAGTTCCCAATCAATTTTATTTTATTCTGAAAGGAAAGGTTTCCATTTCCAAAGAATCGTTTACCTCTACTCGAAAAGAATTAGATGAGCTTGGTCCCGGCGATTTTTTTGGAGCAATATCAGCTATATCAGGCCGCAGCCAGATAGAAACTGTCATGGCTCTCACTGATGTAGTATTAATGCCCGTGCGTTGTGATCACTTTGACCGGTTCACTCAGGAAAATACTCAAATGGTAAACAAAATACTCATTGATTTTTCCAAGAAGACAAGCTATTTAACCGAATTGCTCACAAGACTCACTTTTAAAAAACACTCGGATGTAGACACCAACATCCTTTTTGAAGTTGCCCAATATTATAACAATCATAAACAATACGACAAAGCTATCCATTCCTATCTCAAATTCATAAAGTACTACCCTAACGATGAAAATATAGAAGCCGCTCAACAGCGTCTCAATAAAATATACCAATATTTAAAAACAGAAACCCAGTATATAAAAGTCAATGATACAACGCGTATTTATCCCAAAAATACCTTGATTTTCTCTGAAGGTGAACCTGGCGAAGAAATTTTCTTTATTAAAAGCGGTATGATTAAAATTTCCAAAATCGTTGATAACAGAGAAATTTTGCTAACCTTCCAAACCAAGGGTGACATATTTGGTGAAATGGCTATATTAGAGTCCAAACCCCGTGATGCCAGTGCCGTTGCCTATGCAGAATCAAAAGTCATGGTTGTTAGCAGCACTAATTTCGAAAACTTGATAAAGACTCAGCCTCAGCTTATATCCCGTTTGGTTAGACTCTTTGCCAAACGTCTCTGGATAATAAATAAAAAAATTATAAACACACAAATTTCAGATACTATGGAACGAATGATTGACATGTTGTTTATTCAGCTTGAATTGCGAGGAGTCAATACAAATGTTAAAGAACAGTTTGTTTTTGACTTTGGACCAAAAGAACTAATCAATTTGGTTGGTCTCTCTCCAATTGAAGGCAGCATAGTTATCCAAAAGCTTCTTAAATATAAATATATAGACATTGTAGATAATAAAATAGTCATTATTGATAAGTTTGAATTTAGCAAGCACAATATCGACAAAAGTTGAGGGCTTTGTTCCCGAACAAATAATCCGAAAAGAAGATAGAAATGGAATTATATTGGAAGATTATTCGGCAAAAGAATTGGACATAGATGAGGGAACACTTGTTGAAGGCATAAAAGAACTCAATGGTTGGATGTGGTTAAGAAATACAATTACAAATGATCTTGGCTGGGTGCCAATGGAAAAATTAAAGGTATTAGAATAAAATTATGAATACAAATGAGAACACATTAAAGCGTTGTGAATGGTGTACAGGCAGTGAACTGTACATGAAATACCATGATAAAGAATGGGGTACACCGGTTTATGATGACCACAAACATTTTGAATTTATGGTGCTTGAATCGGCTCAGGCAGGTTTAAGCTGGATTACTATTTTGAAAAAGCGTGAGAATTACCGCTTAGCTTATGACGGCTTTGACCCTGAAAAAGTTGCTCGTTACGGAGAAAAGAAAAAAGCCTCCCTTTTGGCTAATTCGGGAATAATTCGCAATCGCTTAAAAATAGAGGCTTCGATAAACAATGCAAAACATTTTTTAGAAATTCAAAAAGAGTTTGGGAGCTTTTCAAATTATATCTGGTCTTTTACCAAAAACAAAATAGTAAAAGGTAAATGGAAAACCCTTGAAGAGATTCCTGCCAAAACTGAATTGTCTGACCGTCTTTCAGCAGACTTGAAAAAGCGTGGCTTTAAGTTTCTTGGCAGTATAATAATGTATTCTCATTTGCAGGCAACAGGCATTGTGAATGACCATATTGTTAGTTGTTTTAGGTATAAGGAGTTATAATAAAAATATGGCAAGTGTTGCCTCAATTCCAAAGAAAAAGATTGAAAAGTAAATATGACAGAAGATAAATTAAAAGATGTAATAGAATATTTTTATATATATGATATTATTGATGAATTTAATACAAAACAAATAAAAATATTTTATAATAAGTTTGATCCCATTATCGAAATAATGAAGATAAGAAGTGATAATATAAAATTAAAAAAATTCTTAATGGATTTATCAATGAAAGGGTTAAAGATAGATAAAAAAAATATAGATACTATAATGACAAGGATAGTATCTATATAAACATAACTATGCATATTAAGAAAGTTAAAGGCATTTTGTCTCCTCAAAATGGTATGAACATTAGCCGTGGTTGTACTCACGGTTGCATTTATTGTGATGCAAGAAGTAAATGTTACAGAATAGAACATGATTTTGAAGATGTTGAAATAAAAATTAATGCTCCAATATTATTAGAACAAAAGTTAAAGGCAAAACGCAAGAAATGTATGATTGGAACCGGAGCAATGAGCGATCCATATATACCCATAACTGAAAATTTAAATAATGTAAGAACATGTCTTGAAATTATTGAAAAATATGGTTTTGGTTTGGCAATTCAAACAAAGTCAAACTTAATATTGAATGACCTTGAATTGTTAAAGAAAATAAACAATAAGGCAAAGTGTATAGTGCAGATGACACTTACAACATACGATGAACAATTATGTAAAATACTTGAACCAAATGTGTGTACGACCAAAGACAGATTTGAAGTTTTAAAAATAATGAGAGATAATGGCATTAAAACTATAGTATGGTTAAGCCCAATATTGCCATTTATAAATGATACAGAAGAAAATATTCGAGGTTTAATTGATTATTGTATAGAGGCAAAAGTATATGGAATTATTTGTTTTGGTATTGGCACTACATTAAGAGAAGGAAATCGAGAATATTTCTATTACAATCTTGACAAACATTTTCATGGATTAAAACAAAAATATATAAAAAAATATGGAAATAATTACATAATTGTTAGTGAAAGAAACAAAGAGTTGATGAAAATATTCTATGAATTATGCAAAGAAAATAATATAAAAACTAATAATGATGAACTTTTCGAATATATGCATAAATTTGAAGATAAGTATGTAGAAAAACAATTTGAGTTATTTTAATATTGAATATTTAATATTGACAAAAATAACAATTATAATTAATAAATAAATCTATGAATGGAATATTATTACTCATACTGTCGAGCATTTGCCTTTTAGCGGCATATATTTTCTATGGACGCTGGCTTGCAAAATTGTGGGGGATTGACCCAAAGAGAAAAACGCCTGCACATGAGTTGAGCGATGGTGTCGATTACGTTTCTGCCAAACGAAGTGTGGTGTTTGGGCATCAGTTTGCCTCAATCGCTGGGGCAGGACCTATAAATGGACCAATTATTGCAGCAATGTTTGGTTGGGTACCTGTGCTTTTGTGGATACTCATAGGCGGAATTTTTATAGGTGCAGTTCATGATTTTGCAGCGATGTATGCATCGGTAAAAAACAAGGGTCGTACAGTCGGTTATGTTATTGAACTGTATATCGGAAAGACCGGCAAAAAATTATTTTTGGGGTTTGTGTGGTTGTTTTCCATACTTGTTATTGCCGCCTTTGCCGATATTGTTGCCGGAACTTTTAACGGTTTTTTGCCAAGTGGTGATAAAAGTTTGGCTAATGCGTCGGTTGCGACAACATCAATTTTTTTTATTATATCTGCTGTAGGGTTGGGTTTTTTCATTCGTCAAAAGCCTAATAATATACTGCAAACAGTAACAGCAATAACCTTACTAGTGCTTTGCATAGCTATGGGTTTTATTTGTCCAATTTTTATGACACAGGGATTTTGGCTGTACTTTGTCTTTGCTTATATATTTGTTGCATCTGTTACCCCGGTTTGGGTACTTCTTCAACCTCGTGATTATTTGAACGCGTTCTTACTTATCGCTATGATAATCTGTGCTTTTGTTGGGGTTATCATAAATAATCCAACGGTGAATTTAACCCCGTTTGCAGGATTTGAGGTAAACGGCAACTACCTGTTTCCTATATTGTTCGTTACAGTTGCCTGTGGTGCAGTATCAGGTTTTCACTCACTTGTTTCATCGGGTACCGCTTCAAAGCAAATAGACAATGAACGCGATATTTTACCGGTATCGTTTGGATCGATGCTTTTTGAATGTTTACTTGCTGTGCTTGCATTGATTGCGGTAGGTGCGTTAACTATCGGTGGTGTAATGCCTAATGACCCTCCGCCTGTTGTGTTCGCTAATGCAGTATCAGGATTTTTGTCAACGCTTGGATTATCTCAAAATATAGTATTTACACTCATCACACTTTCCATATCGGCATTTGCACTAACTTCCCTTGATTCAGTCGCACGTGTGGGGCGTTTGGCATTTCAAGAGTTTTTTATCAATGATGAGAAAATGTCTGTGCCAATAAAAATCCTAACTAATAAATACGCAGCTACGACAGCTACGCTTGTCATGGGGTATCTGCTTGCGCTTCGCGGATATAGGGACATCTGGGCATTATTCGGTTCGGCAAACCAATTACTGGCAGCACTTTCGCTTATAGCTTGTGCTGTGTTCTTGAAAAAAACAAAACGTCAAGGAGCCATGCTTTATATGCCGTTTGCATTTATGCTTGCCGTAACTTTCACGGCACTCGGAATGACTATTTTTAAACTGATAAGCAAATTCCCTAACGATTTTGTTATAGCATCAGATGGATTGCAGTTTGTATTTGCCATATTGCTTCTCGTTCTTGGTGTATTGGTTGCGGTACAAGGAGTTAGTAAGATCATGAAAACAATATTAGTTAAAGGGCAGTCTGCATGAAAATTCGACACGCAGAAACTTCAGACTTCCCATGGTTAAAAGAACATGATAAATATATTTCCAATGACTTATTGAAAACAAAAATAACATTAAAGGAAATTTATGTTGTTCAAGAAAATAATGAACTTATTGGATGGCTTAGATATAATTTATTCTGGGATAATATACCTTTTATGAATATGATATATTTTTTGGATGATTATAGAGGCAAGGGAAATGGTAAAAAATTAGTGCATTATTGGGAAAATGAGATGAAGAACAATGGTTACAAAAATGTACTAACATCAACACAATCAAATGAGGAAGCACAACATTTTTACAGAAAACTTGGATATACTGAAATTGGGGGCTTTAAGTATTTAAGCGAACCTTATGAAATAATGTTTCATAAGCAAATACAGGTAAACGATGATTTTTAAAAACAAATATAAATCTTTTTGGTCATGGTTCATGGCAAATTCTGAAGAGCTATTTATCAATACAGATAATAACGCTAAAATTTTAGATAAATTACACAATGAGTTAAATAAAATTAATAACAATTTAACTTTTGAATTTGGACAAACTAATAATGAAAAAAGAGAATTTATAATTAGTGCCGATGGCATAAGAGAATCTTTTGTTTTTGTTGAGAAATTATTCTCTTCAAAACCTGAGTTAGAAAAATGGGATATTAAGAAATTTCGTCAAAGAGGAGATATTACAAATTCTATAACAATAAATGGAATTACACTTTTTCCCAAAAACGTAAAATATCTATTATTTCTGCATGAAAATAAAATTGGATTATATCTTTTTATTTATGATTTTAACAAAAACAAGGAAACTTATACAAACTTAGCGTACATTCTTTTGGATAATATTTTAGGAGAATATGATGTAGAAACAAAAATGGGCGGTATACTTTTTAAAGATTACAATACAGAATATTTTGAACAATCAAAATCAATAGAATCTTTTAGAAAAGAATTTGATTTGATGTGGAGTGAAATTGAAAAATAAAATATTTTATGCTTGAAAAAATAAATCTATTTTACCAGTATAACCAAGTAAAATCTTTCTACGGAGGACTAAATATGGAAAATGATACTAACAATATGAGCAGCATGAATAGGAGAAAATTTTTAAAAACTTTGGCAATAGCAGGGGCCGCTTTTACTCTTAAAATAAAAGACGGAATGGATGTTTTTGCTCAAACTGTGGGAGCTAAAACAGGAAAACCTGTAGACTTAGTAGCTGTCATGGGAGGAGAGCCTGCTGCAATGTTTAAAAGAGCCATTGAAGAAATGGGTGGAATGGGCAGATTTGTAAAGCGTGGACAAACAATTGTTGTAAAACCAAATATTGGATGGGATAAAACGCCTGAGCTGGCAGCAAATACCAATCCTCACTTGGTAGGTGAAATTGTTCGTCAATGTATTTCGGCAGGAGCAAAAGAAGTTATAGTTTTTGATAATACCTGTGATGAGTGGAGAAAGGCTTATGCAAGCAGCGGTATTGAAGCGGCAGCGAGAGCTGCAGGTGCAAGAGTAATACCGGCTAATTTAAAAGCCTCTTATGCAGAAGTTGCTTTGCCAAAGGGCAAAAGTCTTAAAAGCACACAAGTATTTAATGCTATTTTGAGTTGTGATGCATGGATCAATGTTCCTGTGCTTAAACATCACTCGGGAACTAATTTGACCATTTCCATGAAAAATTTAATGGGAATTATTTGGAATAGAAGAATTTTTCATATATCTAATTTACAACAACGTGTTGCAGATATGTGTACGCTTGAAAAAAAACCGGTGTTGAATGTAGTTGATGCTTATAGAGTTCTTACAAGAAACGGACCGCGAGGAAAAACAGTAGAAGATGTAGCTCTTGCCAAAGCTCTCTTTGTTTCGCAAGACATGGTGGCTGTGGATACTGCTGCCGCAAGTTTTTTTAACAGTCAAATACGGGAAATGCCATTGTCGCATGCAAGACATATTTCTCATGGTCAAGAATTGAAAATTGGAACCACGAACATCGATAAATTGAATGTGAGACGAATAAGGATGTAAAAATAGTATGCTTAAAAAGTTACGAGTCACTATAGCAGTTCTTGTTTTTGGGCTGCTGACTTTATATTTTTTGGATTTTGCCGATATCTTGCCGGTTAAGCTTCATGTCTTGGGGCATATACAGTTTATTCCGGCTTTGATGTCACGCAATATTGTTCCTATAGCCTTCATCATAATTTGTGCCTTGTTATTTGGACGAGTTTACTGTTCTTTTATTTGCCCAATGGGGATTTTCAAAGACATGCTAAACCGTTGTTCTAAAAGTATATGCTCTAAGAAAAAGTTTGCTTATAGAAGAGATAATCCCATATTGCGTTGGTCTATCGCAGCAGTTAGCCTTATTCTTTTCTTTTTGGGCTTAACTGTGGTTATAGGAGTACTTGACCCATTTAGTGCTTATGGCAGAATAGTCGTTCATGTATTTAGCCCTATCTATATGTTTGCAAATAACATTATAGTTCCTATTTTCAATAATTTTGGCAATCATTCATTTTATAAAGTCAAAATAGAAGTGTTAAGCATTTTCTCATTGAGTGTTGCACTGCTTACTTTGATAATTATAAGCGTATTGGCATGGACGAAAGGACGAATTTACTGTAATACGATTTGTCCTGTTGGAACTGTTTTGGGATTCTTGAATAAGTTTTCTCTTTTCAAAATCAAAATAAATAAAGAGAAGTGTACTTCTTGTGGTATTTGTGAAACTAAATGTAAAGCCTCATGTATCGATGTGAAAACAAAATCAATAGATTATAAGCAATGTGTGAATTGTTTTAATTGCATAAATAGCTGTAATGAAAGAGTAATATCTTTTGCTATGAGTAAAAATAAATCTGAAAAATCGCCTGATGTAGATAAAAGCAAAAGGAAGTTCTTGTTGATGGGATTAGGCGTTGCGGCTATTCCGAAAGTTTTAGAGGCTGGTTTTGACTCGGAGAATGGAGTCGAAGCGGGTATTGAGCAGAGCCGAACTATCCCTATTAGTCCTCCGGGATCGGTGAGTACCGAGCGTTTGATGAGGCGTTGCACATCTTGTCATTTATGTGTATCCAAATGTCCTTCAAAGGTGTTGAAGCCTGCATTTATGGAATACGGCATTGGCGGAATGATGATGCCCATGATGCATTTTGAAAAAGGGTTTTGTAATTATGACTGTACTATATGCAGCAGTGTGTGTCCTAATCGTGCATTGATTGCATTGACTAAGGATCAAAAACATAGATTACAGGTTGGAAAGGTTGTTTTTATTCCTGAAATTTGTGTTGTTCATACAGAAGGAACAAGCTGCGGTGCTTGTTCAGAGCATTGCCCCACACAGGCAGTAAAAATGATCCCATATAAAGACGGCTTAACAATTCCCTATATTGATGTAGATATATGTGTAGGCTGTGGAGGCTGTGAGTACATTTGTCCTGTTCGTCCATATCGTGCAATACATGTTGAGGGTAATAAAGTTCATCAAGAAGCAAAGCCTTTTGCTGTTGATGAAAAGATTGAAATGGAGATAAAGGATTTTGGGTTTTAGTAATGAAAATAAAAAAAGCCAACCGCTGCGATTTACATAGTGTTGCAGAATTTTTGCATAATTGTTGGCAGTCAGAATACAGGCAAATTATTTCAGATGACTATTTAGATGCAATGTCGATTGATGAGCGGTATAAAGGACTTCTCAACCGTTACGATGACAAGGTGTGGGAATTTTCAATGTTGATAGACGGCGATAAACTGATAGGTGCAACGGTATATGGAAAATCCTTTATAGACGGATACAAAGAGGATGGCGAAATTTCAGCAATATATTTACATAGCGATTATATTGGCAGGGGATATGGACATTTTTTCTTTACAAAGATTGAAGAGGAACTTACAGAAAAAGGATATACTCATTTTATATTAGATGTACTTGCAGACAATATAAGGGCAATTAAATTTTACTTATCACACGGCTACAAAATAATAGAAAACCGCCATGTCCAATTAGGCGATAAAGAATACCCTTTGACGGTTATGCGAAAAGAGGCAAATTTATAAAATTTTAATCTTACCCGCCCAGTTCAATCATTCTATCAATGCATACTCGTGCAGCAGAGATTGTTTCTTCGTCAAGAGAAACTTCCCATCCACCTTCACCTTTAACACAATGCAACACATCAACAAGAGTTGTCAGTTTCATGTTTGGGCAAAGCATCTCTTTTGATAGAGGATAAAAACGCTTACTAGGACACATATACTGCAAGTTAGAGACAATGCTTATATCCGTACCGATGATGAAATCTTTATGGTCTGATTTTTCAGCATACTCCATTATTGCAGAGGTAGAGCCAACGAAATCTGCGAGTTCAACTACTTCAGGAATGCACTCCGGATGTATAAGTAGAAGAGCATTAGGGTAGGAGGCTCTAACTTTTTCTACATCTTTGGCGTTTACAGCCATGTGTATGGGACAGCCTCCTTGCAATAGTTTAATATTTTTATTAGGCACTTGTTTAGCAATATAGGCACCCAAGTTGTGATCAGGAACAAACAGAATATCTTTACAATCAAGCCGGTTGACAATTCTCACGGCAGATGATGAGGTAACACATACATCACAGATAGTTTTTAACTCGGCAGTAGTATTGATATAGGCAACCAATGCATAGTCAGGATGGTCTTTTTTTATAGCCTCCACTAAGTTTTTGTCAACCCTCTCTGCCATAGGGCATCCTGCATCTGGGTTTGCAAGCAGTACAGTTTTCTCGGGCGAGAGAATTTTTACTGTCTCTGCCATAAACTTGACCCCGCACATGATGACCGTTTTCTGCGAGACCTTACTTGCAGCTACACTTAATTGGAATGAGTCTCCCATAAAATCGGCAACTTCTATAATCTCTCGCGACTGATAACAGTGTGCAAGAATACAAATATCCCGCTCTTGCTTTAAGCGGATGATCTCATCCTGTATATCTCTGATTTTCATTATATTACCCCTTTAAACCAATATCAGTCTTTTGCATAAACCATTTAAGCAAAGCCGTTAATCGATTGCTAATAGATGAGTTTATCTGACTTTTCATGCCGGGCAAAAAAGTTCCCTTGCCCATAGCAACTCCATAAATGACAATATATTCTTCGGCATCAAGCATGGTTACAAATATCCTAAGATTATTTTCTTCTACCACCGTTAACATTGCCTGCTTCAATGGAGAAGTATTTTTTAAACTAATTGTAAAAGCCAAACTTGAAGTATTGTAAGTATACAAATAAATATTATCCCCAAAGGTAGTATCTTTTTTGCTCACATAAAAAGAAGATGCAGCCGGCAATGTTTTAAACGATGAATCTCTAATTGGTTTTTTTGTGGTATTATCAATAATTGAAGAAGACTCATATAGGGCATGCATCTTGTTGCGGGTTCGCGAATAATACCTGATATCTTTTAATGTACTTAACTTCACAATTTCATTGTAAATAGAAAGACGTTCTTTGTCGCTCCAAGCGCTTTTATTGGCTGATGCCGGTTTGGTATACAGGAAAAGAGATTCTATCATAATGTTCGGCTTGAGTTCTTGAATATTTTGGTTTAAGATTTTTCTCGAAGCAGAATGACGCGGCGCTATTCTTAAATTTGCACCGGTATTATTTAAAGTGATTTCCTTCTTGGTTATAAGTTCTTGTGCTAATTCGTTACCCAGCAATTCTTGAATTGAAATGGAATATGCAGGATGAGTAATGCAAATTATAATAAATAAAAAAGGAAATCTTTTAATCAAGGCAATTCTCCAAATTGTTTTGCGGATATTATAACTTAAATAATATGTTGATATTAACTTGTCAAGAAGATTTTGATTATGACTTCTGAAAGTATAAGTTTACAGAAATACCCTATAAAACATATATTTTCAAAAAAAATCGCAAAAATTCCTCAAAAATGCAAAAAAAAACCATAAATTTTTTACATTTACCCAATCTCATTCGTTTACTATATAGAATAATATAGAGCAGGAGTAAATGAATATATGGCAAGTAAATTAACACAAATTCAAAAAAGGATTTATATAATTCGCGAAAAAAGAGTTATGTTAGATAGTGATTTAGCGTATCTTTATGAAGTAGAGGTTAAACAGTTAAATCAAGCTGTAAAAAGAAATATAAAGCGATTTCCCGATGATTTTATGTTTAGATTGACAAAGGAAGAAATTACAGAGGTGGTCACAAATTGTGACCACCTCCAAAACCTTAAATATAGACCAACTTTACCTTATGCTTTCACAGAACAAGGTGTAGCTATGCTGGCATCAGTATTGAGCAGTCAGAAAGCAATAGATGTTAATATTCAAATTATGAGGGCTTTTATTCAATTGCGTAATTATGTACTCTCTAATGATGTGTTATATGAACAAATAGGGGATATCCGAAAACTCCTCATGCTTTACATTGAAAAAAATGATGAGCGGGTAAATGAAATTATTATTGCTTTGAATAATCTTATAGAACAGCCAACTAAAACAAAAGTAATTGGGTTTCATTCTGGTAAAAAATAACCCCTAAAATATTGACAAATTTAACCTAAAAAGTTATTTTGACAATAGGAGTCTTATATGAAAAAAGAAACATTGTGTCTGCACGCGGTGCGAGATGAAACACATGCAACCGGAGCGGTATGTAATCCCATATACCAATCGGCAACATTTGCCCGCTCAGGTGTTGGAGAAGGATCGGGATATGACTACTCGCGTGTTCAAAATCCTACACGAGAACATGTGGAAAAACTGATAGCCGCATTGGAGAAAGGCGCTAATGGTTTGGCGTTTTCCAGTGGAATGGCGGCAATTGCGACTATGATGGAATTGTTTTCACCCGGCGATGAAATTATTGCTTCTGATGATCTGTATGGTGGAAGCGTGCGCTTTTTTGATATTGTGTCAAAAAAGAACGGTATAGTTGTTAATTATGCCGATACATCCAATTTATTTTCAATTAAAACCTATTTAACCGATAGAACTAGGGGAATATTTGTTGAAACGCCAACTAATCCTATGATGAAGGTGACAGATATTGCCGCCGTGAAAGAACTTATAGGCAAACGAGATATTTTGCTAATAGTAGACAATACCTTTTTGACCCCTCACTTTTGCCGCCCGATTGAACTGGGAGCAGATATTGTGATGCACAGCGGTACAAAATATTTGTCGGGTCATAATGATACACTGGCAGGGTTTCTTGTTGCCGCTTCTGAGAAGTTAGGCGAAGAGTTGAAGTTTATTCATAAGACTATTGGTGCAGTGCTGTCTCCATTTGATGCATACCTTGTGACACGCGGCATTAAAACGCTTGCTATACGAATGGATAAATCACAGCAAAATGCGATTAGTATTGCTGCATGGCTTAAACAGCATCCAAAGGTAGAAAGGGTTTACTATGTTGGGCTTTCCGATCATCCCAATATTGAAATATCAAAAAAACAGGCAACAGGGTTTGGAGCAATGATTTCTTTTTCGGTGGACAGCGCTCAAACGGCGCATAATATTTTAAGCCGCACTAAAATAATTTTGTTTGCCGAAAGCCTTGGAGGGGTAGAAACGTTGATAACTTATCCTGTTACACAAACACATTCTTATATACCTGAAGAAGAGCGCATAGCCCGCGGGATCGATGATAAGCTGCTTCGCCTCTCGGTGGGGATAGAGAATGTTGAAGATTTAATTGAAGATTTAGAAAGGGCAATGTTATGAAATACGATTTTGATAAGCTGATAGACAGAAGCAATACAAATTCTATCAAGTATGATTTTGCAAAAGAGCGTGGCAAGCCGGAAGGACTGTTACCCATGTGGGTTGCAGATATGGACTTTCCCGCACCGCCCGAAGTTTTAGAAGATATTCAAAAAGCAGTCAGCCATGGGATATTTGGTTATACCGATGTAAAAGATGATTATTACGATGCTGTAATAGGGTGGTTTAAGAAAAATTTTAATTATTCTGTAACGCGGGAGGAAATTGTAAAATCTCCCGGCATAGTTTTTGCCATTGCCTCGGCAGTAAGGGCATATACTAATTTGGGTGATAGTGTGATGATTCAAACACCTGTGTATTATCCTTTTTACAGCATTGTTCGTGATAATGACAGGAAACTTATCCAAAATTCGCTTACTTACAAAGACGGGAAATATTCTATAGACTTTGATGACTTTGAGTACAAGGCAAATAAACATAAAGTAAAACTGTTCATACTGTGCAGTCCACATAATCCTGTAGGTCGAGTGTGGACACGAAAAGAATTAGAAACCTTAAATGAAATTTGTGAGCGTTATGGTATAATCATCATATCAGATGAGATTCACTGCGATTTTATTTATGATGGACACATTCATACCGTATTTGGTCACTTGAATGAAAACGCTATTATTTGTACTGCACCTAGTAAAACTTTTAATCTTGCAGGACTGCAAGTGTCAAATATTTTCATAAAAAATACCGAACTTCGTCGTAAATTAGATATTGAAATATGCCGCAGTGGATATAGCCAACTGAATACCCTTGGGCTTGCTGCTTGTAAAAGTTCATATCTGCATGGTGGTGAATGGCTTAAGCAGTTGAATGAATACCTTGCAGGAAATATCAGCCTTGTTAGAAACTTTTTGTCAGAGAAAATGCCCAATATCAAATTAGTTGAACCTGAAGGAACTTATTTGCTTTGGCTTGACTTTAATGAGCTAGGGCTTTCCCAAACAGAACTGAATAATTTAATTTTAAATAAAGCAAAGTTGTGGCTTAGCAGCGGAACAATATTTGGGGATGATGGCAGTGGATTTCAGCGAATGAATATAGCCTGCCCAAAGAGTGTACTTGAAACGGCACTGGCACGGCTTGAGAAAGCTATGTTATAAAATCAAAGTTTTCCAAACGAATATCTGTTTCGCCCGCCTTTTTTTGATTTATACAACATTTTGTCTGCCTTTAAAATATAATCATCTCCGATTTGTCCATATTTTACATCACCTATTGCAACCCCTATTGAAATTGTAACACAGTTTGCCACATCGTTTTCTTTATGTGGTATATTAAGGTTCCTTATGGCTTCAAGCATTTTATCTGCAATCATGCGAACTCCAATTTCATTTGCATTTGGCAATACAACAGCAAACTCTTCACCGCCATAGCGTACAACAAAGTCGGCATCTCTTGTGATACTGTTTACAAGAGTTTTAGCTATAATTCTCAAACATTTGTCACCCTCGCTGTGTCCATAAGTATCGTTATATTTTTTAAAGTAATCTATATCGACCATCATTAGGCTAAGAGAACCTCCGGAACGGGATAATGATTTCATGACACGCTTTAGATTTTCGTCGAAATACCGCCTATTATAAACCTTTGTAAGAGCATCATAGTAAGCTTTCTCTGCTTTTGCTTCAAGTTTTACGATATCACGCAAATCTGTTGTATATGCAATTACGAGATGATCGTCTTTGTATTTGACTCGTGCAAGAGTTACTTCTGCAGGCATTGGCGTACCGTTAGGAGTTTGATGCATCCAATCGAATACACAATGTCCTTCCTCAAATGCTTTATGTACGAGCATTACGGCCTTCTCTTTGGAACGTTGGCCATCGGGCTGATATTTTGGAGAGCAGTCTTTCATAAATCTTTTTATATATTCTTGTTTGCTCTCAAAGCCAAAGAGCTTAACTGCCGCTTCATTGCAGTCTATAGTTTCGAGATTTCTATTCCATATTTGACTGCACAGGGGTGATGAATCGAGCATGAGACGTGTTAGTTCTTCAGCTTTGACTATGCGAGATTCCATATTTATTATAGCATCTTCTAAAATTCCTAGCTCATCATCCAAACGCAGCCGGGACTTTATTTTTGATCTTATAAAAAGCTCCGGTAATGTTGCGCCCGGACGATATGCAGATACACTGTTTGCAAGCGTATTTATAGGTGTAATCACAAATTTTCGGATAACGTATAAATTGAAGACAACTGCAATAGATAAGGCGAATAAGACAATAAGCCCTAATAAAATAAATGCGTTTCTT
>Ga0099364_10002864_pt1 | contig 27227 bp, 29 predicted proteins | sample TergutTh196P3_FD_73070 | JGI IMG/M metagenome (GOLD analysis project Ga0099364, IMG submission 73070) | Microcerotermes parvus P3 segment gut microbial communities from Pointe-Noire, Republic of the Congo - Th196 P3 | ecosystem: Host-associated > Arthropoda: Insects > Digestive system > Gut ... | reverse complement strand
GCCATGCTTAGAGCATTTAGCGGGAAAAGTCATGAAGTTATAACTGCCATTGCTCTTTATAACAGGAAAAAAAACAACATAGATTGCAGTTCCTGCCTTAGCATGGTGAGTTTTGCAGAAATTTCAGAGGCAGAAATTGAATGGTACCTTGATACAGGTGAATGGCAGGATGCTGCCGGCTCATATAAGATACAGGGTCTGGCTTCCTGCTTTATAAAAGACATAAAAGGCTCATTTTCTTCCATCGTAGGCTTGCCTTTAAGGGAAATTTATGTCATGCTAAGGGAAAATGGCTACCATTATGGTGCCGCTAAGTAGTTTGTCATGGACAAATTACTTAATTTTCCACCCTAATTAATTATTGGGTGAGATATAGGGACGGTTTCCAACACAAATTAGATGTTGGAGCGGGAGGATAATTTGGCAGTAGTTACCATGAAAAGCCTGCTGGAGTCAGGGGTGCACTTTGGGCACCAGGTAAAACGCTGGGACCCGCGGATGAAAAGATTCATCTTCGCGGAACGAAATGGGATTCACATTATTGATCTACAAAAAACCATACAGGCAATTAAAGATGCCTACGATGTGGTTCGAAAGGTAACTTCCTCGGGCAAGTCGGTTCTATTTGTTGGAACCAAAAAACAAGCCCAACAGGCAGTACAAAAAGAAGCTGAACGCTGCGGTATGTTCTACATCAATAACCGCTGGCTTGGCGGTATGCTCACAAACTTTTCAACCATCAAAAAATCTCTTTTACGATTAAAGAAACTCGAAAAAATGGAAGTAGACGGGACTTTCGAAAATTTAACCAAAAAAGAAATTGCATCCATAGGTAAAGAAAGAACAAAATTGCAAAAGAACCTTGGGGGCATAAAGGAAATGAAGGATCTCCCGGGTATATTATTCATCATTGACACAAGAATGGAAGCAATTGCGGTAGCGGAAGCGCAGCGTATGAATATTCCCATAGTGGCTGTAGTTGACACTAACTGCAATCCCGACGGAATAGATTTCCCAATTCCCGGTAATGATGATGCAATAAGGGCTATCACCCTTTTTACTCAGATCATAGCCAATGCTGTTGTGGAAGCAGATAATGAGGTTGGGCTTAGGATCATAGAAAATCTGGAAAGCGAAGAAGAATCCATGGAAGAACTGTTAAGCGATGCATCATCAAAAGAAGAAGACAGGGAGATTGACATTAATAACTATGTAGAAAGCCCTGTTAAAGCTGAAGAAGAAGAAGAGGAAGAAGAGCTTAGTACAAGCATCGCAAGTGCATACGAAGAAGAGTAAGAATAAGGAGGAATTAAAATGGCGAATATAAGCGCTGCGGATGTTAAAGCCTTGCGGGAGAAAACCGGGGCAGCCATGATGGAATGTAAAAATGCCCTGGTAGAAACAGATGGTGATTTTGCCAAAGCAGAAAAAATACTTAAGGAAAAAGGTCTTGCTGCAGTAGAAAAAAGAGCCGGCAGAGCGACTAACTCAGGAAAGGTTACAATCAAAATCGTTAACACAGATTCCGGATCACAAGCCGCCATGGTAGAAGTTGTGGCAGAAACAGACTTTGTTGCAAGAAACCCAGAATTTATAGAGTTAGGTGCAAACATTGCAGACAGGGTTTTAGAGAAAAAATATACTGAACCCAACGACGAGCTCAGCAACATGGCATTGGACCTGGCAGCTAAAATTCGGGAAAACATGGGACTAAAGAGGATTAAATACATAACTGCCTCTAAAGACCAGTATTTAACAAGTTACATACACGGAGACGGCGCTATAGGCATCATAGTCAAGTTTGGTGCGGATAAACCTGAACTCTTTAACAACGATGAAGTTAAGGCATTTACTTTCAGCATGGCTTTACATGTTGCTGCCTTTAATCCCACTGCCCTTAACCAGGCCTCTGTTGATGCAGCGTGGTTAAAAGAGCAAGAGGAAATTTTCCGTGCACAAATGGATCAAGACGAAAGCATGAAGGGAAAACCTGCCAATGTACTTGAAAATATACACAAAGGAAAGGTAAGCAAATTCCTTAAGGATATCTGTCTAATGGATCAAGGTTATGTGAAAGACGAGAAGATGACTGTTACCCAAGCTCTTGCGGATTTTAACAAGAATAACGGCATAAAACTTGAGATTCTTGATTACTATTATCTAAGGGTAGGCGAATAAAATGAGTGACACTATCCTCTTGCAGGAAGAGCGTATGAAAAAAACCTTATCAAGCCTTAGTGATGGTTTTGCAGCTCTTAGAACAGGGAGGGCAAGTACTGCCCTCTTTGACAAGATAAGGGTAGATGCCTACGGTGAAAAATCCCCTCTTAACCAGGTGGCAAATATTTCCATTCCGGAAGCCCGCCTGGTAGTTATACAACCCTGGGATAAAGCTCTCATCACAGAGATAGAAAAAGCTATAAGGACTTCTGAATTGTCTTTAAATCCCTCAAATGACGGCAAGATAATAAGAATTTCCATACCTCCCCTTACCGGCGAAAGACGCAAGGAACTTGTAAAAGTAGCAAAAAATAATGCAGAACAAAGCCGTGTTTCAATAAGAAACATAAGACGGGATGGGAATGAGGAGCTTAAAAAACTGTTAAAAGACAGCAAGATAACCGAGGACGAAGAAAGCAAGCTCACAGACGATCTGCAAAAACTTACTGATAGTTATATAGCCAAAATAAACAGCACTCTTGATGAGAAAGAAAAGGAGATCATGGAGCTTTGATGGCCGCCTCCATCTCAAAAGAAACTTCTCAAGATGTCCCTGCACATGTGGGGATAATAATGGACGGGAATGGACGTTGGGCAAAGTCACGCGGTCTATTAAGGACTCAAGGTCATCTGGAAGGTTTAAAAGCAGCAAAACGCGTTGTAAAAGCTGCGGCAGATCTAAAACTTTCATATTTAACCCTTTATACTTTTTCTACAGAAAACTGGAAACGGAGCAGCGAAGAAGTAGGATTTATTTTTGGTTTACTAAAACAATATTTGCGTTCAGAAATGGAATTTTCCACAGATAACAAAATAAGGGTTAGGCATGCAGGGAACAGGGAGGGGCTTCCGCCTGATGTATTAAAAGAGCTTGATGATACCTGCAAAGATACAGAATCTCACAGGGGCTTACAGGTGATTCTGGCATTAAATTACGGCGGCAGGGACGAGATAGTCCGTGCCATGAAAAAACTAACAGCCAAAAACGAGGAAATAACAGAAGAAAACTTAAGCCGCTATATGGATAACCCGGACATACCCAATCCGGATCTTATTATAAGAACGGCAGGTGAATTTAGAATAAGCAACTTCCTTTTATGGGAGAGTGCTTATACAGAATATTATATTTCAGAAAAGTTCTGGCCGGATTGGGATAAAGAAGATCTCCTTGATGCTATGAACCATTACAAAAAGCGGGAACGCCGTTTTGGAGCAGCACAGGCTGTAACAGGAGCGGGAACAAAAAAATGATAAAAATTATCAATAGGTTGATATTATTTTTTATTGGTGTTCCCGCGGTATTTTCCATAATATTCTTTTTCCCCCATAAAAATCATCTTGTTTATAACATAATTGTTGTTGTATTTTCTGTATTGGGTGCAGGTGAGTTTAAAAATATCCTTACCCAAAAAAACCTGGACATTACACTTTCTGAATCCATGATACTTGGTGCAATAATACCTTTGGCATGGCTTTCAGTTATTAGTTTTGATTTTAGCATAGAAATTATACTTTTTGCATTCATCCTGGGTGCTACATGGATACTGGTATCCCAGGTTTTTATTTTCAAGAAAAACTTTGAATCTTTGGTTAACCGAACTGCAGCAGGATTTTCAGTAATGATATACCCGGGACTTTTTATGGGTTTTTTAATCCGCCTCTCTTCTTTCCCAAATGCAAAAATGTTTATACTTTTTTTCCTTTTTTTGGTTTTTATGAACGATTCCTTTGCATGGGTATTTGGTATGCTTTTTGGAAAGAATAACCGCGGTATAATATCTGTTAGTCCAAATAAAAGCATAGCGGGTTTTACCGGCGGCCAGATAATGTCTGTAGCTATAGGCATAACAGGAGTGCTGCTTTTCCCCGAAGTATTCGTAACAAAAAATCTGGAACCTGTAATTGCAGGTGCTCTATTGGGTTTTTTTACAGGGCTTATGGCAATACTGGGCGATTTATGTGAATCTGCCCTTAAAAGAAGTTCAGATATAAAGGATTCTGGCAAATTGATTTTAGGACGCGGAGGCGCACTGGATTCCATAGATTCCCTTTTACTGGCAGCTCCTGTATTCTTCTATCTTTGCCGCATTATGTTCAGCTTATGAAAAAAAAAGTAGCTGTTCTGGGTGTCACAGGTTCCATAGGAAAAAATACGCTTGAAGTACTTGCACAAAAAAGAGAGGAACTGCTTCCTGTATTATTTACATCTCATAATAATTACGAGGAGCTATTAAAACTAAAAAATGAATTCCCAAATATACTTACAGCTTTAAGCAATGACAAATATTTAAAAAGCAAAAACAGCTCTCTAAAAAAAATAGATTTTATAGGGAAAAAAGGGCTTCTTGAAGCTATAGACGCATCTAAGGCAGATATAAGTATAAACGGCATAAGCGGTGCGGCAGGCCTGGAACCTTCCCTTGCTGTGATAGAATCCGGCTCTCATCTTGCACTGGCAAATAAGGAAAGTGTAGTAATGGCAGGAGAGCTGCTTTTTTCTTTGGCTCGCAAAAAAAAAGTTAACATAATCCCTGTAGATTCTGAACACATGGCATTGTATAAACTCATTTATGCACACGGCAGGAGTAATGTTGACGAACTTATTTTAACAGCATCAGGCGGACCATTTAGAACATACTCCACAGAAAAGTTAAAGAAAGTAAGTCCTAAGGATGCACTCTCCCACCCTACTTACAGCATGGGCGCTAAAATTACTATAGATTCTGCGAGCCTTGCAAACAAGGGACTGGAAGTAATAGAAGCAGCTAGGTATTTTAATTTTAAACCTGAAAAAATCAAGGTAGTTGTACATCCACAAAGCATAGTTCACTCCATGCTAAGGTTAAAGGACGGGAGTGTTTACGCACAGCTTTCAAAGCCGGACATGAGGCTCACTATTCATCAAGCCCTTACATGGCCAAAAACGGAATACTGCCCCTTTGGATTACTGGATTTTACTTCCCTTAATTTGAGTTTTTTAAAACCTAATACCAAAAAATTTCCCATGCTGGATCTTGCATATAAAAGTTTAACTAAAACTAATCCTTACCTCCCGGCAGCCTATAATGGAGCCAACGAAATTGCTGTAGAAGCTTTCATGAATAAGAAGATAGGCTTTCTTAAAATACCTCTTGTTACAGCTAATGTTATAAATAAAATTGATGACTTATATAAAATTAACCCAAAAAATAAAGAAATAAAGCTGCATTCTGTATTATACTGGGATAATATGGCACGCAAATTGGCTAAGGAAGCCATAAAACAGGGAGTTATTAATGGTACTTAATTTTTTACTTGGGCTCCTTGGGCTGGGAATAATAGTCTTTGTTCACGAACTTGGGCATTTTATTTCCGCCCGCTTAATGGGAATAAAAGTAGAAGCCTTCTCCATAGGCTGGGGTAAAGCTATCTTAAAAAAGAAAATAGGAGAAGTTGAATACAGGCTTGGAATGTTTCCCATGGGCGGTTACTGTAAAATGAAGGGAGACGGTGATTTTGAAGAAATTTACCGAAAACGTATGGAAGGAATAGCTCTAGAAGAAGGCAGTTATTTTGCCGCTCATCCCTTGAGACGTATTGCTGCCTGCCTAGGCGGGCCCTTTTTTAATTTTGTATTTGCAGTTCTGGTATTTTCGGTTATTTGGGGCATGGGCGGTTTTATTATCCCTACACCAAGTAATAAAATAGTACTTTCATCTGAATTAAATCACGGCGAAGAATTAAGCCCTGCGGGTATGGCAGGTTTACAAAGCGGGGATAGGATAATCTCCATACTTGGGAGAGAGATTAATACTTTTGATGATATTCGCAGGGTAATTACCATTAACCCCAATCAGGTTCTTCCTGTAGAAGTAGATAGAAATAACGTTATTCATGCATATAACATTACTCCTTTGCTGGATGATAGCAGAACTAGGGGAATTATTGGTATTTATAATTGGATAGATCCTGTAATAAGCATGCTTCTTCCTGACAGCCCGGCTTATAATGCAGGCTTATTGCAAGGAGATATTGTTACCAGTGTCAATGGTATAAATACTGAGCATACTATAGCTTTTGACGCCATACTAAGAAATAGACCGGAAGAATTAGACATAGAATATATAAGACAAGGGCAAATTTACAGGACTACAGTACAACCGGAATATAACGAAGATGAAAGGATCTCTTTGGGAATAATTTGGGAAGTACCCTATTATATAGCACCCAGGCTGTCCATTCCCATGGCAGTGTACAGGGGCACTGTAGAAACCTGGAATACCTTTACATATTCAATAAGCAGCCTTGCCATGCTCTTTAGGGGTATAGATTTTACACAGGCAGTTTCCGGTCCTGTCAGAATTACCCACATGACAGGCGAAGTAGCAGCCACAGGTTTCAGTCAGGGCATAGGTTCAGGAATTAGTGCAATGATGCAATTTTTGGCATTTATTTCCATTGCATTGTGCATGATGAATCTTTTACCCTTGCCTGTTCTTGACGGCGGCATGATACTTCTTTTTATAGCAGAGATGATACGCAAAAAACCTCTGCCGCCAAGATTTGTTAACGCTTTTCAGACTGTAGGGATAGTATTAATTGCAGGCCTTATGTTTTTTGCCCTCTTTGGCGACATTCGTTACCTTGCAGGAATTTTTGGCAGTTCAAACTGAACAGGGAGTAAATATGAAAAGAAAAATAACATGCTATTGTGACAGCAGCTTTGAAATTGATACACCCACAGAAATTAATCTGGATAAAAATCCGGAATATCTGGATGAGATTCTGGAAGGAAGTTTCTTTTCCTTTGAATGCAAAAAATGCAGGAAAAAGCATAAACCTGAATACCCCTTAAAAGTAATTTGGGAAGGGAAAAAACTAAATCTGGAAGTTTTGCCGGAACAGGAGAGAAATACCTTTTATAAAAAGAGTACAAAGGAAACTCAAAAAAGTTCCGGTGCTACCGAAGTATTAATAGGATATCCTGAAATGGCAGACAGGCTTGCCGTCATTAAAGAAGGTTTAAACCCTCTAATTATAGAAACAATCAAATACTATCTGCATTTAAAGGCAGAAGAAGAAAAGAATGACGGTGAAATTCATATTTGGTTCTATGCCAAAAATAAAGGAAAATCTGCAAAGGATGCAAGTCTGGAGTTCCATATTCATGGTTTAACACAAAATGAAATTGCAAAAATGCAAATTCCGCTTGCGTTATATGAAAAAACCATGGAAGACTACAAAAGTAATCCAAAAAACGAAATATATAAGGCACTTAAGTTTCATAATTATCTTTCAGTAAAAAACACCATAAGGGCCGAAACATATCCTTCCGGAAGGAGCTAATATGAAGATGCTTTCCGGTATATTACTGGTCTTTCTTCTTTTCTCAAGCTCTTTTACGCAAATTCATGCACAGCAAAGAAGCAGACCATTATACGAAATTCCTGGAAAACACAGGGGAGCTGTAACAAGTATAATCATAGATTCCAATGAAATGATATTCAGCGGCGGCGAAGATGGTTTTGTAACTGTCTGGAACAGGAACGAAGCATTGGAACGCATTCAAATAAGCCCTTATGGCATAGTCTCAATGGCTTTAAGGCCGGATAAAAGCCAGTTAAGCATACTGGAAAGCGATGGCTTTGGCACATACCGGATCTCCGCATGGGACTACAACAGCAGACATAATTTATTTACACTGCGTTTTTCTGATCCTGTTAACAGCATAAGCTACTCTGCCGCAGGGAGCTTTCTTATTGCCACAATGAGCGGGCGCAGTGGTGCAGTATTTATTCATGGAGACAGCGGAGAAATTATAACAGCTCCTATGGCACTTTCGGGCTCTGTAATGCTGGGAGCAACAGGGCGTTCAGAAAGGAACATGATTACTTATCTAAGTTCCGGACATATTTCATACTGGGATTTGGAAAGCGGAAATCTGCTTCAGCAGTTTAACACTCTCCCATCCATAAGAAATCCCATACTTCTTGGAAACAGCCGTTTTATAGGCGGCTTTGATTCCATGGGACTAGTCGTTGTTGATGCAGTAACAGGACAGACTATTGCAAGGGATATGTCAATTCAAAACGGTACATTATTTATTAATGATACTGGCAGCACCCGTTTTTTCTGCCTTACAGAGAATAATTCAATAAGCACAGTTTATCAAATGGACATAGACTCATCGGGAAGATTGGTAAGAATTAACCAAAGATTTTTACCGGCAAATTTGTCTTTTACAACAGGTGCTGCCCTGGACATGGATAACTTCATACTTGGCACAGGAAACGGAGAGCTTTATTTATCATCAAGGCAAAGCACAAGACGCATCTTAAACGGAACACCCTTAATGATAAGTGATATAGCCGCATCATACAGCACTATAGCATTTCTTACAGAAAGAAATGAGCTTGCATTTATTCCTCTGGATTATTTAAGTTTTAGGAGCACAACTACTGTACTTCTGGAAAGATTAACAACTCCGGATGGTGTCACAAATGCATTAAGTTCAGATCCTTTAAACAATTCACTTTCTTCTTTCCTCTTATGGCAAGTGGGAACCAGTTTAGGTACTCCTTCCTTTATTAACTCACCGGGCTATTCATCTATAAATTCACGCATTAGCCTTAATTTACAAAATCAGCGCCTTCCTATTCGCAGTGCAGTAATATACGAAGACCGCTTACTGCTGTTGGATACTGCAGGCACTGTATCCATACTGGACATAGAGAGCACAGAGACTATATTTTCATTTACTGTAAATGGTTCAGTAGACGCTGCTTTTATTAACAGGGAATTAATCATTTTAAGCAGGATTGCTTCTCAGACCAACTCTCCTTTCATACTAATAAACATCAGCACAGGAGAAACTGTCCCCTTAAATTACCCGGGCATGTTAGGCGTAAGAGTTTACAGGGGAGAAAGCGGGGATGTTTACGGAGCTGTTGTAAACCAGAATCAAGGCAATGTTCAAACCTCAATTATTGGGCTTAACCTTTCTGATCCCGCATCTTCGCAGAATATTTTATTTTTCCGTGGAGAAGACTCCGCCTTTTACATGGCAGAATCCGGCGGTAATCTTGCTTCCAGTATGGGAGAGGGACAGGCAGCTCTTTACTTAATGAGCGATGATGTTTATAACAGAACATTAATTTTCATGGAAAGAAGCAGTGGGCTACCCGGAAAAATAATAGGCGTGGAAGACTATTTTATTATTTTGGACAGGGAAGGAATGATAAACTGGTACGATAATCAAACAGGAAGGCTACTTGCAAGCTTTAGGCTTAACTCAGATTCCTGGGTACTGGAAAGCTTTAATGGGGTGGATAGAAATACTATACAAGGCAGAATATCTATTTACTAAGCTTCGTGGCTGGGGTTCTTTCTAACCTTTTCTATTGCGTTAAAAACTGCCTCTCTTATACTTGTCCCATATGCTTTTTGATCCATGGCTGTAGCAGTATAAAGGGTTCCCAGCAAAGACACCCTGTAAAGAGGTTTTACAGAATTTAAAGCCATTGCTGCCATGTCCAGAATGCAATCATTACACAGACAAAGAGGGGTGGTATAATTACTCAACTGACGATCTAGTTCATTGATGATAAGGTTTTCCGCTTCGTTTTTTAAAACTTCAAAGTTATAATTATCTAAAGCCATATATTCCCCCTACTTGGTACATAACTATATTATAATTCAGGCTTTCTTGGCAGTAAAGGGCATGGTTTCAAACTTTGTAAGATGCTTTAGGAATTTTAAATTTACAGTCCCTACAGGACCATTCCTGTTTTTTGCTATCATAAGCTGTACTGTCTGCCCTTCATCTGTGGATTGATCATCAATATTTTTATTTAGCTCCCTATCTCTGTTTAAAAACATTACCATGTCCGCATCCTGTTCAATGGAACCGGATTCCCTAATATCAGCAAGACTAGGGCTTGCCTTCTCTGCCTCCCTTCTTAGCTGCGAAAGTGCCACTACAGGGATATTCAGTTCTCTGGCCAGACCTTTCAAAGCCCTGGACACCTGGGATATCATTTCCCAGCGTTGTATTTGCGTATTATCAGAACCTATAAGCCCAATATAGTCTATAAAAAGAATTTCTACCCTTTCCTGCAGGCGCAGCATTCTTGCCATGGTCTGAATATTCAACATGGTCATATGGGGCATATCGACTATGTACAAGGGGGCAATGTGTATATTATCCCCAACAGAGAGAATTGTATCAAACTCACTACTTGTAAAGTAGCCAGTTCTTATTTTATTGGAATCTATCCCCGTCTCCGATGATAATAACCTGATCATCAAAGCCTGGTCGCTCATTTCCAGGGAAAAGAATGCAACCGGCTTTTTTTGCTTAATGCTGATATTGGCAGCCATGGAAAGTGCTATGGCTGTTTTGCCCATACCGGGTCTGGCCCCTATAATTATTAGCTCAGAAGGCTGAAAGCCGGAAGTTAGTCTATCCAGATCACCAAAGCCCGAAGGAATTCCGGTATGGGGAGGTTTTGTTTCGTATATATGATGAATATGCTTAACAACGGGTAATATAATGTTTTGAACTTTTTTATAACGAAAAACCCTTCGCGGGTCGCTCATTAAAAAAAGTTTTTGCTGGGTCTCTTCCAGAACCATTTTTGGCTCTATAGTTTCATCATAAGCTCTGGCACCGGATTCACCGGAAATGGAAATTAAGCCCCGCCTTAAGGAGTTATCCTGTACTATCTGTGAATAATATTCTACATTGGCACTGGAAGGCACAGCATGGGTAAGGGAAGCAATATAATGTATACCTCCGGATTCTTCCAGTTTTCCGGACTTTTCAAGATCATCATTTAGAGTTAAAAGATCAGGTCTTATGCCTTTATTAAATAGGTTAATTATTGCTTCAAAAATTTTCCTATGCCTTAGAGAATAAAAATCTTCCATTCGAAGATACTGCTGAGCAATGCTTATGGAATTTTCATCAATAAGCATTGCACCAATAACGGCTCTTTCGGCATCGTCATTGTGAGGAGGTATTCTATCCCTCCCTGTATCTGCCATTTTATTTATTCAGAAGCGGCAGCAGTGCTGTCGTCAGAGCTAACACTTTCCTGTTCAGAGGGAGCTGCTTCGGCACTGTTTTCTCGCTCTTCGTTCCTGTCTCTCCTTCTTGGTGGTCTTGCAGCAGGAGCCGCTCTGCTTTCTGTTTTAATCTCCTGTCCAATTACACTTACAGTAACTTCGGCAGAAGCGCTTTCGTATAGTTTAATTACTACCCTGTACTTGCCCACACTTTTGAAAGTCATGCCCTGAAGTTCAATACGCTTTCTTTCTATCTGATATCCCTGCTTTGCAAGTTCATCGGCAACAGTCTGGTTTGTAACGGCACCGTAAAGCCGTCCATTGGCTCCTGCGGGCATGGTAATTTCCAGGCTTAAACCTTCCAGTCTTTCTTTTAATCCGGCAGCATCATTTCTTTTCTGTGCCTTTTTGGCTTCTATGGCTTCCCTGCGGCCGTCCAATATTTTTAAAGTTCTTTCGTTGTAAGGATATGCAATACCCCTGGGAAAGAGATAGTTTCTTGCGTAACCTTTTGCCACATCTTTCACATCCCCTTCTTCGCCCAAAGGAGAAAGATCCTTAAATAAAATAACCTTCATACCAAGCTCCATAAAAATTTTTTGAGTAAAAGATAAGGCGGTTTAACAAACCTAAATTCCTAATCTTCCGCCTCCGGAGTGGAAGGCGGCTCTTTTATTCCGGCTTTCCTTATTGGAAGCCAGTTTTCAACGATACCCAATAAAAGCAAAGCTGCTATTAAGACCGTATTTAAAACAGTGCTTATAATAAAAACAATAATTATAACCATTAAAGCAAGGCGCAATATGGGAGAAGTTCCGCTTCTGGTCATAAAAAATTGCAATATGCCCATACCCTGAGCAATGTAAAGCATAGCGCATATTATAAGAATATTCCAGAGCAGAATTTCAGGAATAATTAAACCTGTAAAGCTTGTAAAAACAAGCAGGAGCAGGGTTAAGGAAAAAATCCAGATAAATACAGGGTAAACATGGAAACTAATAAAAACAGGTTTTCCCTTTTCCTTACGGAATATTCTTGCAGCAATTAATCCCAGGTGGCGGCTGATAAAAAACAGAATAATGCAGCTTAGTAAACTACCGCCGCGCAGCATAATATTTTGCATAAGATATAGAATTTCTTCAACAAAAAATTCATCAGCAAAATTATAGGTAAAAAGTGTATTGGTAAGAGCTGCCACCTGATCGTAAAAAGCAGGTTCTGCCATCTGTCTTAGAAAGATGATGATAAAAAGCAGAGCAGCAGCAACAGAAGCAAGGATTAACCTAAAAGCTCCCGGTGCTTTTAAAGGAATAAAAGGCGGCGGAGCAACTATCCAGGTAAATAGAAAAGTTAAAACTGCAATGGTAAAAAAATCTGCCATTCCAATTTGCAGCGGCACTCCCTGAGACAGCCTTAAAGTAAAGGTGTAAACAAAATTTACAATATTAAGGAGTAGTGCCGAAAACCATGTAACTCTATAGTTATAGCTATAGGCAAGAAAACCCAGCGGTACCATAAAGAAAAAGACAGTTAAGATACCGCCCCTTAACAAGAGGGTAGCTATACCTGCGGCTATAATGGCAGGAATTAATAATTTTTTATCCCGAAAAAGAGAAAGCAAGGAAACTAATCTGCAACAAATGGTAACAGAGCAATGGTTCTGGCGCGTTTAATTGACAGAGCCAAGGCTCTCTGATGTTTGGCACAGGTTCCTGTAATGCGCCTTGGAAGTATTTTTCCACGCTCAGTAATAAAACGGCGCAAGGTGTCGGCGTCTTTATAATCAGTTTTTAGTTTTTGCATACAGAATCTGCATACTTTTTTCTTGAAAAAAACTTTGCCCTTGCCGCCTCTTTCGCCGTCGCGTCCTTCCATCTGGGGATCCATTCCCCTATCGCCTCTGTCTCCTCTATCGCCTCTGTCACCCCTGTCATTTCTGGAATAACGTTCAAAAGATTCATTATATCTATCGTCGGACATTGTGTTCTCCTGTTAAATTAAAATGGTATATCGTCGGTAAAGTCGTTATCTTCGGGAACTGTTTCTTCGCGTTTGTTTTGCCACGAAGCACCGCCGCTGACAGGGCCTTGAGAGCCTTGTCCTCCGGAACCTCCGCCCAAAAGCTGAATATTGTTTGCTACAATTTCTACCCTAGTACGGTTTTGACCATCCTGCTGCCATCTATCCTGACGGAGTTCGCCCTCTACACCTACCTGTTTGCCTTTTTGTAAGTACTGGGTTAAGGCTTCTCCCTGTTTTCCCCAAAGAACTATATCAAAATAATTTGCCTCATCTTCCCACTGCTCCCCTACCCTTCGGCGGCGGTTAATGGCAATGGCAAATTTGCACACTGCCTGACCCGATGTAGTGTATTTAAGCTCAGCATCTCTTGTAAGCCTGCCAACCAAAATAACACGGTTTATATCTGCCATTTTTTTATCCTTCTAAATTTACAAAAAGGAATTTTAACAGATTGGCATTTAGCTTAAAAACACGATCCATGTTTACTATTTTTGCCGGATCCGCTTTTATGGTAAAAAGAACGTACTTACCGCGCCTTCTCTTTTTTACCTCATATGCAAGATCTCTGTCTCCCATCTCGTCTGTTTTTTCGATTTCTGCACCATTATTTGCCAGGTCGCTCAACAACTGTCCCCTGCCTGCCTGGTGCTGGTCTTCCTCGAGAGGGAAAATTACAATTAATTCATACTGACGCATTGGTCCTCCTTACGGACTAAGTATTGACAGTTTAAAAGCTAAACTGCCTTTCTAGGTCCGTTTACTGCAAAAGAAAGCATAAAACGGACAAAGAGGTAGTGATATTCTACAAATTTTTCCATTTATAATCAAGAGCCCTTATTCCATATAATGAAAAAAGGATATATAATATCAATATGAATAAACAGGTAAATTTCGAAGACAGCATTTTTATTGCCTTAATGAGGATAAAAATGATTGCAGATATTATCACTCTTGATGGAGATCCTGAATTTTTTTTGGATAAAGTGATGGATGATCTTAGCTTTACAGACCAGCTTCTTCGTTTACTCCTGGAACAGTTAAGTTTAAGCTATAGGTTAATAACAAGAGACGAGTTATTACAGAACCTTTCCGATGCAGAAAACCAATTTACTAGGCTTTTGAGTGATTTTTTGGACCACGAGGGGAACATTTCCATTAAAAACATAGCACCCATATGTGAAAAATTGCAAATATATCAAAAATCCAGCAAAGAAAGAAGGGAAAACATAAATAATTTATGCAATAAAAATTTACCGGAAACTGATGATGATGTAGTAGGTTCTGAAGAATTAAGGGAACTACTAAAAGCATTCTGATGTATGAGGATTACAGGGGGTACTCTAGGAAGTAGAAAAATTAATGTTCCCGGCGGGACTATACGCCCTGCAATGGATAAAATGAGGGAATCCATTTTTGCCGTTCTAGGCGATTTATCCGGCAAATCTTTTTTGGACATTTTCTCCGGTTCCGGAATTATTGCATTGGAAGCTGCCTCTCGCGGAGCAGTATATATAGAAAGTGTAGAAGCAGACACTCAAAAAAGAAAAATACTTCTGGAGAATGTAAAAATTTCTCCAGTGCGGGTGCATTGCAAGTTTATATCGGCAGAGCTATACATAAAGAGAGCCAAGAGGGATTTTGATATTATATTTTTGGATCCCCCTTTTCCCTATAAATTTAAATTTGACTTGATAAATGCCATAATAAACTCTCCCTTAATGCATAAGGAAAGTCTCCTGCTTATGCATCTTCCCAGGGAAGAGAGCAGGGAAAAGCCTCCATTAGGTGCAGTCTTAACTGATTCAAGAGAATATGGACGTTCTATAGTAAATTTTTATAAATTATCTTTTTAACTATTGACTACATTGGAGATTTTATATATATTATAGCTGTAAGCCTTTTTTTATCCAAAAACTATTATTAAAGAAGGAAAAAATGGATTATAAAAAAATTTTTGAAAAACACAATGACGAAAATATATTTATAAAAACCACTGCCAAATTCCCCATAGACAGCTCCCAAAAGGCAGCTTTAAACAGGAAAGGTAATAACTTCTTTAACTCAGGTGATATTGAATCCGCAAGAAGAATCTTTTTAACTACAGGATACTCGGATGGACTTACAAGAGTTGGGGATTATTACAATTCAAACGGCAGACCTTTGGATGCCTTAAGAATGTATTGGGTTGCGCCTGATAAAAAAAAGGCAGAGCCCATAATCATGAAGTTATCGGCAATTATCCAGGACTTACTAACCAACGATTGAGGATCCCATGAGTAACGGAAACGATTATGAACATCACGACGAATTAAATGAACCGGAAAACATTATTCCTGACGAAGGACATGATGATATTTCTACCCTTTCCAAAAAAGGTTACCAATTTTTAAAGGAAAACAGGCTTAAAGACGCAATTGAGTGTTTTAACAGTATTCTTGTCATGGATGAGAATAACAATTATGCGCTTGTGGGTATGGGAGATGCAGCCAGGAAACGGGGGGCATACAAGGAAGCGGTAGACCATTACCAGAAATGCCTTACTTACCACCAGGGGAATAATTATGCCCTCTTTGGTTTAGCAGACAGTTTTAAGGCCTTAAACCAGTTCCATGCGGCAATAGATATATGGGAACAATATCTAGTTCACGATGAAAAAAACATTACAGTCCTTACAAGGGTGGCAGACGCTTACAGAAAGGTAAGGGATTATAAAAATTCCAGGATTGTTTACCAGAAAGTGCTGGATATGGAAGAAGAAAATCCCTATGCCATAATAGGTCTTGGACATCTGCATTACGATTTTAAAGAGTACAAAGAAGCTCTAGTCTACTGGGAAAAAATGTTTAAACTCAATAACGAAAATGTTGATATTCGGGTTTTAACATCCATAGGTAACTGTCACAGAAAGCTAAAAACTTTTCAGGATGGAATAATTTACTTTGAAATGGCTCTAAAAAGAGATGCCAGGAATTTTTATGCACTGTTTGGTCTTGCGGACTGTTACAGGGGTTTAAATCAGCAGGATAAATCCCTGGAATACTGGAACAGAATTCTTACACAGGATCCGCGGAACAAGGTAATCCTTACAAGGGCAGGAGACGCTTACCGTACATTAAACGATCTGGACAGAGCAGTGGAATATTACCAGCGTGCGCTTAACATAGAATTCGATATATATACAATTTTGGGTTTGGCAATGGTGGCAAAAATTCAGGGAAGACTGGATGAAGCCATAGAATCCATGAAAAGCCTTATTCAGCAGGATCCAAAAAACCCCAGATTATACATGGAGCTTGTAGATTGCTACCTTAAAAAAGGCAATAAAACAGGTGCTTTAAAGACCCTGGAAAATTTCCAGCAGCTTGGAATAAAAAGCAATGTAGAAAAAGACATGATAGAAAAAATTAAAAATACAGTAAACATTGCAGAAAAAACTGATGGAAAGTAAAACTGTACTTGCCGGGCTCTCTTTGGATGAATTAAAAAAATTGCTTGAGACTTATCCTTCATATCGTTCTGTACAAATCTATGAAAGGATCTGTTCAGGAGCAAAGGATTTTGATGAGATAAGTAGTCTTCCTTTGAGGCTTAGAAAAGAACTAAAAGATAAGTATCAATTATTGGCAGGAAAAATTTCCGGCGAACAGAAAAGTACAGATAGCACAGTAAAGATAGCAATTACTCTGGAAGATGGCATAACAATAGAGAGCGTTTTGCTTGTTGATGATAAAGACAGAAAAACAGCCTGCCTTTCTACCCAGGCAGGTTGCGGCATAGGATGTGTATTTTGCAAAACGGGGAGTATGGGTCTTAAGAGAAATTTAAACTATAGGGAGATTATTTCCCAGTTTCTTTACTTAATAAAAGAAAAGGAGAAGCCTTCCCATATAGTTATTATGGGTATGGGGGAGCCCCTTATGAATATAGGGGAACTAAGAAAAGCACTAAATTTTTTCATGAAAAAAGATACTCTAAATATATCCAAAAGAAGAATAACCCTTTCTACCAGCGGCATAGCCGAGGGAATAGAAGACTTTACCAATAATGGACCAGACATAGGTCTGGCATTTTCTTTGCTTACAGCACGCCAGGAGCTAAGGGATAAACTTATTCCTGTAAGTAAAAAAAATCCCCTGCCCTTACTTAAAGAAAAATTGATTAATTACCAAAAAATAAGAAAGCACAGAATTACACTGGAAATGGTTCTGTTAAAAAATATCAACACCACAAAAGAAGATATAATAGCCGCCTCGGACTTTGCCGCAGATCTGGATGTAGTTTTTAATATAATCCCGTGGAACAAAGTAGAAGGGCTTAGCTTTGAGGGTATGGAACTTAAGACACCTGCAATTCAGGAAGTAAATGAATATTGCAATACTCTTCTTAATATGGGTTTTAATGTTACTAAAAGACATAAAAAAGGAAATGAAATACAGGGTGCCTGCGGGCAGCTTGCCCTAGTGACTTAAAGCTCTTGAAGCAGTTCTGGCCCTAGATTCAGAGTTAAAAACTTCCAGCAGTGCTTCGTTTAACCATCCCACAGAAGCTTCTTCTCCCTCAAAATTTGCTTCTGCTAAAACCCAGAATTCCGAAGTACCGCGGTTTAATATGGGGCGCCTTTCAAGTAAACGAAGCACTGTACCTTGCCTAAAATGTCCAAGAGAGATCCCTCCGGCTCCGGGCTCATTATAGATATGTGCAAAAGAAACGGTTACTACACCATATCCTATATTTTCCCTCGCCATGGGATGTTGAAAAGGAGGGGTAAGAGGCAGTTCCTCTGAGGGGCGATCACAGGCAGCAAAAAGAAAAAGAAGAGTGAAAATCCCCATTAAAAAAAGAGCTTGATTAAAAGACTCTAAAAACTTTACTCTCATACTATGCTTACTATAAAAAAAATAGGCATTTTAGTCATCATCCTTTTTTTCATTAATCTACAAAGTCATGCAGAAAGCGGCACAGAAGAACAAAGCCAAAATTATCATAGCTTTTCGTTATATACTATTGCTGGTTTTCTATACGGGCATAGCGAAGAGCTAGTTTATAGAAATGGGCAAAATGATACTTATTTAAGTGAGCTTTTATGGGACCTTAAACCGCATCCTTACATAGGTATAGGAGTAGATTTTACGCCCTCTATTCCCGGGAGAAGCGGTTTAAGCGCTTTAGGAAATATAAAGATAGGAATGCCAGGTATTAGTGGAATAATAGAAAATAGAGATTGGTTAAATATTAGCAACTATGATCTAACCCATTATTCCAGGCATAACGCAGTTACAGGTTTTACAATACTAACAGACCTTTCCCTGGGTTACTCCTGGGCACTTACAGAGGCCATTAGATTTATAGCCTATGGTGAGTTTAGTTATATGTATTTTTCCTGGACTGCCCGCGATGGTTATTATCAGCATCCTTCTACCCTGTGGGGAGATTATCCTCCCTGGAATGAAGATTTACCTAAGATAAACTCAGGCGGCAGGGTAATTACCTACCAGCAAAGCTGGTTTATGCTTTCACCTGGAATTGCATTTAATGCAAGAATAAGCAGCATTGTTTCTATGGGACTTGGTTTTTCTTACAGCCCCCTTATTCTTTGCTTTGCAAAGGATGAACATCTCTTAAGAGACATTATCTTTTGGGATATAATGTATTTTGGAAATTATTTTAACATAAAGGGGAATTTGCTGCTTAGTCCAATCAGGAATGTAGATTTAAACTTTTCTTTTTCCTACAGGTATATAAACCGTACAAGAGGTGATACTTACATAAGGGAAAATAACAGAACCACAGCTTACAGCAATATAGTCGGAGCAGTTTTTTCGGCAATGGATTTTACATTTGCAGTAAGAATTCCCTTTAATTAAGATGATAATCAAACAACTAAAGAAGAAGGAACCTGGCAAATAAAAAATGTAGAGCAGCTACAATTACTGCAGCAAAACCAATAATTCTTTTATTACTTATTAAAATTCTGTCAATTTTTTCTGTCTGATCCATGGCTTCGACAGAAGAACGGGTTCTGTAGTATTCAAAAATCAGAATAAATCCTGCAAGGAATCCTGCCAAAGCGGGAATAAGATCCCCAATTACATAAACCACAGTCTCTCCGTCTCTTACCGGAGCAAGGAGTTTTAAAAACCCTACAATTACGGTTAAAACACCGGTTATAAGCCTTAATGTTTCATCCTTAAATGGTAGACCTTCTTTAAAACGCGGAACTCCTCCGTTGGCTTCAGAAATAAGCAAAAACCCGGCAAAGGCATTTAAAACTATTGATAAAAAATAAATCTGTAACATACTCAACTCCCATTAGAATAATAACATCCTTCCAAAAGAAAATAAAGAGCCCGGCTATCTAAGATAGCTATCTTATCTTAAACGTATGGATTTTTGCTCATTCCCTGCTGTAAAACTTACATAAAAATCATCCCCGGTATAAGGAATGGAAATAAGAAAAAACTGCTCGTTCATAGGGGAAAAATTCACCCTATGCCAAAAACCTGTATCCTCTTCTTCTGAACTACCCGCTACCCTTACTACAATATCAACGGGACCAAGGTATACTTCCCCCATTTCAGGGGCTCTTTTTACTATACTTAAGATAGGCACAGTATCCTCATATAGCATAGCCAGTACAAGGACATTCCCTCCCAGGGTAAAATCGGGGTTTCTGCTATGCATTCTGGAAAACACAAAAATAAAGAAACAGATTATTATTACACAACCGAATAAAAGAACATTTGACTTGCTTCCCAAAAGAGAGAACAGTAAGCCTTTTTTTGTTGGTTTAGAATTTTCATTCATGGCGCGCACTTCAGGAGAAGCATGACTTAGCCTTTTTTCTCGTGAATAATAATATTTTAGCTCCACTGTGGAACTTTCATTATCTTCATTGCCGGGTTTTATTTCGTTATCTTTCTCTTCACTATTGCTCATTAACTTTATGAACTCTCCGTTAAAAGTTTATCTGTTCTCCACCAAACCAGTTTTAACTGCCAGTCTCCGGCCAAAAGTCCTGACAGTATACCATCTTCGGAAAGACTAAAAACATTCAATTGTTGTTCATCGTTATCTACACGAATTATCCCCTGATGCTGCATTACAGATTCCCCGGAACCGGAAGATAAAATTAAAATTGAATAACCCTGGTCTACAGGGAAAGAAAAGAAAAGTCTTTCATTACTTATTACACCCATAAAGGAATAGATCATTCTTGCAGTAAGCTGTCTATTTTGCTCTATGTAAGTATACTCAAAGAAGGGGATATAAATTTGCCTTTCCCATACCCCATCCTCAGCATTCATTATCCATACAATGGAACTATCCGATTCTACTCCCATCCTGGTATTGGTAGATTCATCAAAAACATTCCTGTAATAATCTACCTTTACAAACAATTTTCTGGAATCGGGACCAACTGCTATACTTTCAAGGGAAGGTATAAGATCTTCACTGACAACGGGAATTGGAATTGCTTCATTACTTAACTGTACCAGAAAAAGAAAAACACCATTATGATCAAACCAATAAATATTCCAGCCTCCGGGATAGCGGCAAATAACAACCAGTTCATCCCTTATTGTTGTATAAAGTCCTTCTATACGGGTAAAGGGAGTTCCTCCTATGCCTTCCCTTCCTATAAAATCTATAAAGGTTCCGTCAGAATCAAAATGTAAAATAATATTATCCAGCATGGATCTTGTAACCAGATCATAGCTGTGTCTTTCACCGGGAAGTATGTCCTGCACAAAAAGGTGGTTACGGGAATCTACAACTATTAGACCCGGTTCCAAAAGTGGAAATGGAACTGCCCAGCGGGTTAACAAGCTCCCGTCTGAATAAGGCCTTAATGTTAAAGGAGGCGGATTAGTCTCCTCATTATATATCATATAAAGTATATCACCATAGGAATTATACTTTAAAATTTTAGCCCCATTACTGTCTGTAATATAAAATAGACCATCTCTCATACTTATATTTGTAGGACGCAGGCCTCTTGAGCCTTCCAGATTAAAGAGGGCAATTTGATCTTCCAGTACACCTATATTCAATGTGAAATGATCTTCCCTCTCTACAGAAACTATCCTGACTGCTTCATCACAGCCGGAAAGAAAAAATAAGGCCAAAAACAGCAAAAGCAGGGATAAAAACTTCATTAATACACATTAAACAGCTTATTCTTATAAGTCTAGTCTCTTGAATACCTTCTTAATAAAATATACGATTATTATCATGTTAAATGCCGTAATAAAAGCCCTGTTTGGCTCCCAACATGAAAGAGACTTAAAAGCTCTACTGCCTATACTTCACCGTGTAAATGAAAAAGAAACATGGGCAAAATCCCTAAAAGCAGAAGATTTTATTAACATGACAGCGGTTTTTAAGGAGCGCCATAATAAAGGTGAAAGCCTGGACTCTTTATTACCGGAGGCCTTTGCTTTGGCAAGAGAGGCAGCCCGCCGTATATTAAAGGAAAGACCATACGATGTACAGGTAATGGGATCTGTTGTTCTTCATCAGGGAAAGATTGCCGAATTAAAGACAGGAGAGGGAAAAACCCTTATGATGGTTGCAGCGGCATACCTTAATGCCATACCGGGAAAGGGGATACATGTTGTAACTGTTAATGATTACCTTGCAGGCAGGGATGCCGACTGGATGAGACCGGTATTCTCCTACCTGGGGCTTAGTGTTGGTACTATACTTTCGGATATGGACAATGCCAGGCGCAAGGAAAATTATGCCTGTGATATAACTTATGGCACTAACAATGAGTTTGGCTTTGATTACCTTAGAGATAACATGTGCAGGGACATGGCAAGCCGGGTACAGAGGGGACATAATTACTGCATTATAGACGAGATAGATTCCATTCTTATAGACGAAGCCAGAACCCCCCTTATAATTTCCGGTGCCGCAGAAGATGACACCTTTAAATTTGCAGAAGTAGACAGGCTTATTGGCACATTAAAAGAAATAGAAAAAAAAGAAGATGGTGAATACCCTGACGAAGTTCAGGGAGAAGAAGTTATAGGTGATTACAAGTTAAACGAAAAAAATAAGAATGTCTCTTTTTCAAATTCAGGACTAGCAAAAATAGAAGAGCTATTAATTAAAAGAAACCTTATTAAAGGCGAAGTAAACAATGAAGAGAACTTTGAATACATTCACTACTTTACCCAGGCTCTTCGTGCACACAAACTTTTTTCTAAAGATGTAGATTATGTAGTTCAGGATGGGCAGGTTCAGATTGTAGATGAGTTTACAGGGCGCATACTTCACGGAAGGCGCTATTCTGATGGTTTACATCAGGCAATTGAGGCAAAGGAAAAAATCCGCATTGCACAGCGTAACCGGACTTTGGCAACAATTACATTTCAAAACTACTTTCGGCTCTACTCTAAAATTGCAGGAGGCACAGGAACAGCAGACACAGAGGCGGTTGAGTTTGGGAAAATTTACAACCTTGATGTTGTTGTAGTACCAACTAATCTCCCCCTTGCAAGATCAGACGATGATGATGAAATTTACCTTAATGAAAACGACAAGTACAATGCACTTTGCGATGAAATTGCAGAAGCCAATAAAAGAGGTCAGCCTGTTCTTGTAGGAACAGTTTCCATAGAAAAATCGGAAAAGGTAGACGCCCTTCTTACCCGGCGCGGTATACGGCACGAGGTGTTAAACGCTAAAAATCATGCGAGGGAAGCGTCAATTATAGCAGAGGCAGGTGCCTTAGGTTCTGTTACAATTGCAACCAATATGGCAGGAAGGGGAACTGACATTAAACTGGGAGGAAACCCGGAACACAGGGCAAGAAAAAGAACAGGAACAGACATTCTTAAAAATGAAGAGCCCGAAGAAATGGAAAAATATGCCCAAATTTATAACGAAGAATACGAAAAATGGAAGGAAAATTACGAAGAAGTAAAAACACTGGGCGGCTTATATGTAATTGGTACGGAAAGACACGAAAGCCGTCGTATAGATAATCAGCTAAGGGGAAGATCAGGCAGGCAGGGAGATCCCGGGAGGTCAAAATTCTTTATTTCACTTGATGATGACCTTATGCGTCTTTTTGGCGGGGATAACATAAAATCTCTAATGGCAAAAATGGGTATGGGCAAAGGAGAACCCATAAACCATCCATGGCTTAATAAAAGCATAGAAAAGGCGCAGAAGAAAGTTGAAGAACGCAATTTTGAGATAAGAAAACACCTTTTGGAATACGACGATGTACTTAACCAGCAGAGGAAATTCATTTATGAACAGAGAGATGCCATTCTAGAAGATAATAATTTAAAACAAAGGGTAAACTCGGCGACTAACGATATAGTTGCTTCCATGTTCTTAACATATAAAGAAAACCAGAAAAGAGATCAAGTCAGCGCTTACAGGGAACTTGGAGATACACTAAACAACAGCTTTGCCTATACTTTAAAGAGAGACGAAGATGAACTAAAAAACATTGAGCTTCTGGAAAAACGAGTCTGCCTAGAATTGGAAGAAGATCTAGAGAAAAAAGAGCAGATAATTGGAGCAGAATACTTAAACTATTTTATAAGAGATCAGTATCTACTTGTAATTGATAAAAAGTGGCTGGATCATCTTGAAAATATGGAAGCCTTGAGAGAAGCAGTTTATCTTAGAAGTTACGCGCAGAAAAACCCTCTAACAGAATATAAAGTGGAAGGTTTCCAGGTTTTTGATACCATGATAGATGATATAAGGCGGATAATAGCCGGTAGGCTGCACCTTGTACGCATACAGACAGGAGAAAACCAATACCGCGAAGAAAGAAAAACACGCTCTGCCATACAGGTGCAAAATGCAACACATAACAGCATGGACTCTTTTGGTGCGGCAGTACTAAGGCAGCAAAACACACAGGCAGCAGCAGCCAGAACGACCCAAGCAGCGAGACCTCAAAGCGGCTCTGTTACTGTAGTACGCAGCCAGCCAAAACTTGGCCGCAACGATCCCTGCTACTGCGGCTCCGGCAAAAAGTTCAAGCATTGTTGTGGTCGCAATTAAACACACCCGCATGGGTGTCTTTCTCAAAAATGTTTAGCGCGACGGCGCAGAAAAAACTAAACCCTCCCGTTTATGCAGGAGGGCTTTAGCCCGAGTAGCGCGCCGCGGACGCAGCTAATAGCGCCCAAAGGGCGTTTCTACAATAAACGTTTAGCGCGTCGGCGCAAGAAAAACTAAACCTTCCCAACAATGCGGGAAGGCTTTAGCCTGAGTAGCGCGCCGCGGACGCAATTAAACACACCCGCATGGGTGTCTTTCTCAAAAATGTTTAGCGCGACGGCGCAAAAAAAACTAAACCTTCCCGGCAATGCGCGAAGGCTTTAGCCTGAGCAGCCCGCCGTGCCTATGAACCCTGCCTTACAAAGGCATCTGTATGGGTAGTTCTAAAACGATGCAGCATTGCACCGCTTTCACCAAGGTTCATGGGACCAATTAACACACGGTAAATAGGGTTATCGCTGCTGCCTATGCTCATTATTGCTACAGGCAAGTTACTGTCCAGAGCCGATATTTCTGCCTCTACCGCATCTATTCTTGAATAGGCTGCAATTTGAAGATAATACATACCGCTTTCAAGAGTGTCTATCAAAGGAACAGAAAATAAATTACTACTGGCCGCTTGCACAGGTTGAGGTGCTGGCTGTGGCGCAGGCTGCCAGACAGGCTGAGGTGCCGGCTGCGGGGCTGGTTGTGGTTGTGGTGCCGGCTGCGGTTGAGGAACTGGCTGAGGTACCGGTTGCGGTACTGGCTGCGGCTGCGGCGGCAGTATATAGTTTTCCGGAATAATAACAGGCTGCTCTACGGGAGCCGGAGTAACTTCTTCCTCTTCTATACTTGGAATAAAAAATGATGCATCAGGAGATGAAATAGGTTCTGTAATGGAAGGAGGAGGCCTTTCTCCCGCAGGCACAAGACTAATTTCCACATCCGAGAGCGGTGGTGAATAGGGAGCGGCTGCTACAGGTTCAGGTTCAACTGGCATGGCGATGGCAGGCGGAGACAGCATAGGCTCTTCATCTATAAAGGGCTCACTTACAGGAGCTGCTTCCAAATAAGGCTCTGTATAAGGCTCTACAGCAACTTCTACAGGATCTTCATTTATATTTACTGCATCTTCGTAATATGACTCTACCTCTGCAATAATAACAGTTTCACTTGCAGCTATTTCTTCTTCATTTATGTCCTCAGCTACTACAGTCTCAGCTACAGCCTCGCCGTTAAGCAGGGGATTTTTTTCCTCCTCTGTTAAAGCCAGGGGAGGAGGATTAAAAATTATCTGCGGAACTACATGCTCCTCTGTATCAATAACAGGAGGGTTAAGTGCAATTAAGTCAAGATTGGGATTATTTCTGTTCCATTCAACAAAGGCCGCAGGATCAAAATCCGGGTCTCCGGAACTTGCAAGCCCTTCAGACAAGCGCGAAACCGACAAGGGGTCGCTTGCCTGGCTCATGCGTATCCTTCCCAGAGTACGTCCGGGCAGCCCTATGGCATTTGCCGCTTCCTGCGAAAGTAATGCCAGTATACCGGGTATTTCATGGCCTGTATGAACCGTTACACGCACTGTTCTTCCGTTTTCGAGGTTAGTTACATCTACCTCCGTGTGAGCAGGAAATGCGTTAGTCGCAATAAATAACCCTGAGGCAGGGAGTTCTCCGTCGTTTGCCACAGCACCGGCGCCTTCCCAAATGGAAGAGCTTGTAAGTAAATATGCGGCTGCAACACAAAAAATAATAAATAATGCTTTTCTCATATTACCTGCTTCCTATAAACGAAATCAAAATACGTCCTGCACTTTGGGCAATTTGAAATTCTTCATTCTGATTTCTGCCTGTTCCTGCCGGAAAATACTGTTCAAATATCTGATTCTGGTTTCTTCCCTGATATATTTCTATTTTTATTCCCAAAAGGGATGCATTTCTTTCCTGGGTTTCATATTCGAGGAATCCCAAAATAAAGAATTCTGCTCCTCCAAGAGCGGCTTCTTCCAGATAAGCCTGTAATTCTCCATTAAGCTGATCAGGTCTATAATCCATTCTTGCAATGGGACTGTTTGTTACAATAAAACCTGCATTAAAGAAAACTTCCATAAGACCGCCTTCCCAAATGCTTCCGTACTGGGTTACCTGAGTACCTTCACCAAGCCCAGTTTCTACCATTAAAAAACTCACAGTTGCCGCTGAAGCCGGAAATGACAATATAAAGATAAGGGTAAACAGAACCCCAAGACGTTTATAGTTCATATATTCCTCCGATATAAGTATCGGCAGTTTTATTTCATAATTTGAGTGAACTTAATCTCTTAGGATTCTGACATAGGACAGTATTATTGGTATTAACATGGGGATTAAAGAGCATATTAGGAATAAAGTACCATAGAAAGCATTGTGTGAATAAAACGCAAAGTATGAACTGCTTGCTGCAAGGGGTATGATCAATATACCAAGAGAGGCAAGTATGGTTAGGATGATATTTTCATAGCTAATAAAACCAATAAAAAAAGGAATTCCAACAGCAATACAGGTCCAGAGTATGGGTACTAGTACAAGGGGAACAGGGTATCTGTAGGAACTCCAGCTTATGGCATTTACTATAGCCAAAGGTATTAGGAATGAAAGGGTAAAACCGGAGAAATTGGCTTGTTCCTGGATAAATCCAAGCAAAAATAGGACAAGATAAACAAGCAAAGGTATAATTACAGGTAAAGCCACTATAAAGAAACACCAGAGCCACCTGGAAAAGTCAAAAGCACCCGGATCAAAGGAGAAATTTAAAATAAATTGAAGAATGGCAGTAATACTACCCAGTAAAAAAGCCCAGCCGCCGCCCGGAGCGTCGTTATCCGGCAAAGATCGCCAAAAAAAGTAAAATAATGGAATCCAAAGCAGGGCGAAAATGTTCACACA
>Ga0099364_10002863_pt1 | contig 27247 bp, 21 predicted proteins | sample TergutTh196P3_FD_73070 | JGI IMG/M metagenome (GOLD analysis project Ga0099364, IMG submission 73070) | Microcerotermes parvus P3 segment gut microbial communities from Pointe-Noire, Republic of the Congo - Th196 P3 | ecosystem: Host-associated > Arthropoda: Insects > Digestive system > Gut ... | reverse complement strand
GGGCACGGCGTATGGCCTGCCGGGATTTGCGCTCGCTTTCGCGCGTAACCGCGCAGGTATTCACGACGACAACTGTCGGCCCGGGCCCCTGCTCCTGCCCCTGCTCCTGGTTCTGCCCCTGGTCGGGCGCCTGCTCCTGCCCCTGCCCCTGCCCATCGCCCTTCTCCCGCTCCCGCCCCTGCGCTAGCGCAGTGGCCGTTTCGCCGCCGATGTGCGGCGAGAACCCGGCCAGCCGAAACTCGTCCATGAGCTTGCCGGAGTCGTACTGGTTCACCTTGCAGCCCAGCGTTATGAATTTGACCGTGCGCCGTCTCGCGCCAATGTGCTTGCTAATTGGTAACACGCTCCAGTTTTGCCTTTGTCCCTAGCCGTCTGTCGGCTGCAAACATTTTGCCGGCATTGACTTCATATCCAAAATCCGGGTATAATTCTGTTAACTGCGGTTCGTTCGCGAGCCGCCCGCATGCTTCGTCGCCCGGTTCGCATTAGGGTCCGGGGTCGGCGAATACAACGAACTAAGGGGGAAAGCTCTATGAAAACGTTCAACATCATGCTTAGGTCCATCAACGACGTGAAGGATTTCGTGAACATCGCCAATAGGTTCGACTTCGACATCGACATGACGTCGGGCCGCTATGTCGTCGACGCGAAATCCATCATGGGCATCTTCAGCCTGGATCTGAGCAAGTCCATCAAGGTCGAAGCGCATGCCGACGACGACGGGAAGTTTTACAGCGAAGTAAAACGCTTCGAGGTCTGAGCCATGGCTCGGCCGGCTAAATGATGCATTGATGGCTCGACGCGAAGCCGGATCATCGGTGCATCTTTTACAACCGGCTCCACAAGCCCCACCGCCCCCACCAGCTCCACCAGCCCTACCGTTACATCCAGCCCCACCGGTCCTACCTGCTCCACCGACCCTGCCTACTCCACCAGACCCACCGGCACAACCGGCACGTCCAGCCATACCATACGCACATTGATACCTTCCATTCGCCCGTCTGTCTATCTACATTATTGTAATATTATTCGGGCTTATCTACAATCTCTCTTATTCATGGTTCGGGTGTCAAAAGCACGCCCGCCGCCCCACGGGTCTTTTTCCGTCATCCTTCGTCCAACATATTGGGTAGAGGCATAGCGCATGCACTACATGCGCTCGCATTACCACAGGAACTGCGGGAAGCATCAATATATTGTCCTTGCCTGACAAAAAAATCCCTCGCGGCTCGTCAGACGCGGTTTTGACACCCGAACCATCCATGCTATGAAGATCCGTGATAGAGGAAGTGGAGTGCTTCCTCTATAACAAATAATAAGGAGTTTTACATATGCAAAATCTAAAAATCGAGACCGCACGTTTGGTTCTGCGTCCGTTCGTAGAAACCGACGCGGCGATGGCTAGTTATAATAGTAAACAACCGTCAGTAGCGCACTTCATGCCTGAAATGGTGAAAGACACTGAAGAAGCCGCGTTCGGCTGGATTCGCTATGTCAACAAGGAATTATGGAGCATAGACAAGCCCTGCGTATTATTTGCGATTATTAGAAAAGACGATGAACGATGTGTCGGGTGCATTTTCATCAACCGGAAAGAGGAATGGGGCAATATCGTTGAAATGGGCTACTATATCGGCGACGAATATCAAAACAGCGGTTATGCAACCGAAGCAGGCAAGGCAATGATTTGGTGGGCGTTTGAAAAAGCCGGGCAAGATGTAATATCGGCTTTTACCAAACCGGAAAATAAGGCATCTCGGCGGGTTATCGAAAAGCTCGGCTTTATCTACGCAGGAAAACGGTTGTTACCGCATAACGGCGAGGACTGCGAATTTGACTATTTTCGCTTGTATCACACAGACGATCTACCCGGCCCGGAGTGGGATACTCTCTGGGTGAACAAAGCAGAAAAAATGGGTGACTTTTTCAACAAGCGCGCGGCAGGGTACGATGATACCAGAGTATCGGGTATGTCGTCAGGCTGTGCAAATTCGGATTACGTTAAATACGGAAGCTGTTTACCAAAAACCGACGAGGTTTTGAAGATACTCGACATCGGTTGCGGTACGGGATTTGAATTACCATATATATGGGCGCGGATTCCAAACGCACACATCACCTGTTTGGATTTGTCGCGCAATATGCTTGACCTGCTGCTCGAAAAACACCGGGACAGACGTGAACAAATTACCATTATTGAAGCGTCTTATACTGACTGGCTATACCCGGAAGCGACTTTTGATATCGTTACTTCTCATTCTACGATGCACCATTTATGGCCGGAGGAAAAGGTTGATGTTTACCGGGGAATCCACCGCGCATTGGTTCCCGGCGGCTCATACATAGAAGCTGACTTTATAGTTGACGCCATACTCGCAGAACAGTATAAACGGCGATATGAAGCTATCACATCCGTTTTGTCAAATAAAGCTGCGGCGGGTGAATATCATATTGACATTCCGTGCGCGTTGGAAGTGCAAATAAAACTACTCCGCGATGCGGGATTTAGTTCTGTTGAGGTGTTGGACGACCGTACCGAAGCGCACGGCAGCGGCGCGATATTGCAAGCAAGAAAGTGAGAATAAAAGATGGACTTACCAATAAAAACACACCGCTTATATATCACCGAGTTTGACGAAAGCATGGCGGAGATTGTTCACTTGAACTCTTTAGATGATGATAACCGGCGTTTTGTACCTGATGAAGTATTTGAAACCATTGACAAGGCAAAAGAAATCTTGTCGTGGCTAATTTCGTCCTATTCCCAGAATGACGCGCCGCTGGTTTATCCAATCATTTTGAAAAACGGCCAAAACATTGGCTATGTCCAGGCTGTCCCAATCTCTAATGGATGGGAAGTCGGGTATCATGTAGCAAAACCGTTCACCGGTAACGGCTATGCGACCGAAGCCGTCAGCGCTTTTCTGCCGCATATCATGCGAAAAATTGGTATCTCTGAAATCTATGGCATTTGCCGTGCCGACAATATCGCATCGCGCAAGGTTTTGGAAAAGTGTGGCTTTAAGTTGGAGTTTGACGGTATTAGCAAATATCACGGCGAAGATCATCATATTCACCGCTATAAATACTATTATGAGAACAGTGAGGAATCCTAAATGACCACATCAACCGACATTTCCCGGCGTTTCTGGAATCTGCCGCAAAAAGCTGACGAAGAAACGGCGCGGGAACAAACCTACATAGACGACATCATACAAAAGGCGCACATCGAGCGGCTATTGCTCGAACACCTCAACGGCATTAAAACCGCTTTTGACGGCGGCGCGGGGTACGGGCGCTTCTCCCTGCTTCTTGCGGCACAGGGTATTCATGTCACGCATTTCGATATATCCATGCCGATGATCGAAAAGGCGAAAGAACTTGCTCATGAACGGGGCGTCGCCGCGAACATGACATTTATTCACGGTTCATTGGAGGATTTGAACGCCTTTCAGGATAAACAGTTCGACTTGGTAATATCATTTGACGCGCCCATTTCATATACCTACCCGAACCATGAAGCGGTTATAAAAAACCTTATTCGTATCGCCGACAAGAAAATTTGCATAAGCGTGTACAGCCGCCTTGCATGGACATACCATTTCGACCCGGCGCAAAAGGAAAAATATATTCTTGATCCAAACAACCAAGATTGGTTAGTCCGATGGACGCTTGACTACGGTTTGCCGCAGCGCGCCGAACACCGCCCGGATATGGCGGCTGTGTGGGAGTTTTATAAAACAGGACTGATGGAAAAGACGGAGGAAACGGCGGCGGCATATGATAAAGGCAAGTCCCCGTGGCCTGTGTCATATTCATTTATACCAGAAGAATTACAAAACATGTTAGAGAGCAACGGAGCAAAAAACATTAAACTCTCCGGCCCCGGCGCCCTGTCTCGTTCTGTTCCCGGCGAAGTCTTGCGGAATGTCATACGGGACGAGCAGCTAAGACGAGAATTTCTCGACTTTTGCTTTTGGTATGACAGCCAGCCGTGGTGCTTGGGAATGGGTAAAGACAATCTTGTTGCAATCGCAGATATACTGGAGGAATGAACATTGTATAGTAACATATCCACTCTGATGAGTACAAACAACAACTACTTGATTTTATACGGTGTGAATACGAGATAGATGCTACTGCGTTCATTGCTTAGCGAGACGTTACAGGTCACTCCATATGTTAATCCCTAAAAATATCAACATTTTTCGTAGGGCGGGGGCTCTGCTCCTGCCGATATTTGATAAATTGGTAATGTTACAGCGGCAGGAGCAGAGCCCCTGCCCTACTCGTTACTAAAAATCAAGAGCGAAAATAATATTTGCAATTATTTTTATAGGCTTAAACCGGTTGGGGTATATCCTGTTCAGCTCATATAATCATGCGTCTATGACGTCGATATTGTCGGCAGCAGACGGGTGATCGTATATGGGGTGGTCCGCATACCGGCGAAGCGGAAACACTCGGCATCATTTTGGAAAGGAGCGCGCAATGAATATCTCTATTGAAACGTTAGATGCAAACAACTGGCTAAAAGTCTGCGAATTATCAGTGTCAGAAGGGGATTCCATAAGCATGAGGTTGTTGCCGGTCGGGTCTATGGTTGGGAAGGTTCGGTTTAGAAAGATGAAATAATGAGCGAAGAACTTTCTCCGTGGATTACACCGCTGCCGGTGCATCCAGATGAAAGGGGCAACCGGTACGGCGTTATAATAAATCCAAATCGCATGGTATGCGTGAAGTATCTACCAATTTGTGTTATGGTTATTGCAGGAAAAGACGCAAGGTTCTTCTTATGAAAGTGATGCACAATGTTTCAGATTAAAACAGGCAAAAGCAGGTAAAAGCATTGTCTTGAAATCAAGTAATGAGTTGACAATGAGGCGACTATGTAGAATCATTGTCAACTCAGCATTTTTCGCATTACTGCTTTCCCGTCTTTTTCCGATGCTTTGGTAAATCCGGTTTTCTCGTATAGCCGGATCGGGCCTTGATTGTCCCATTCGTACCGCTCTTTACGCATAACGGGAAACCCCACAACAGCAGCATACCCTTCGGCTTTCGCGTCGGTTATAACCTGATTCAGAAGAGCGGTCGCGACACCTTTCCGACGATGATCCGGAGCAATCTCAAAGCAAACTACGGCTTTTTCTTTCATTTCAGCCGGCGCATGAAAAAGCACATCATCATAGTACGGTTCGGCGGGGTAATTCGCTCTGTCATTGGCGTTGCACCAACCGATTGATATCCCGCCATCATATGCCAGATATCCACGTAGAGCGCCATCAGAAATTTGCTGTTCGGCGACTTTTCTGGAAGCGGGGCCGGGATTTTGCTGCGCTTCCGGATCGTCATACGCCGCTTGGTACTGCTCTTTGGTCATTTGAAATACTTGGCAATAACACCGATACGGGGAATCGTCTGTAAATGCCCGGTTTTCAAAGAAGTCGAAGTAATCATCGGCAAGCTCCGGTGTAAGCGGTTTTATTGTGATGTTTATGTTCTTTCCTCCTTATTAATAATTTTGTGCCGCACTCATTGCTGCGCTCATTACAGCTCTCATAATATCATACGTCCACAGCTAAAGCATGGCAACTTTGTGAATGAGCAGTAATACGGTCAGTTTCGCAGAACAGAAATTATTTCCATTTATAATAATCGGCGCCGCAAATTTGGTAAATTTGGTGATGGTGAATTTGGTGATGCTTACCCAAAGACAGGTAACTATTTGACTTTTCATATTACTGTTGTATAATAAATATCGTGAGTTGCAAACTTACGAGTTTGTTGGTTGGTGGAGAGTATGGGCTTGCTATATGTTTATTGGTCGGCATGCAGAACTTAGTAAATTGAATGAGATGCATGGCAGCGATGTTTTTGAGTTCGCTGTTATATATGGGCGGCGGCGCGTTGGGAAGACCACGCTTATCCGCGAATTTATCAAAGGCAAAAAGAACTTGTTTTTCGTCGCCGGCGAAAGCACTGCCGCCGATAATCTGCTTTCGCTGAGCCGCTGTGTGGGGGGCAGAAGCACCTCCCCCGTTTATGCCGATTATGAAAGCGCGTTGTGGGAAATATTCGAAATGGGCGAAAGCGAGCGTTTTATTTTTGTTATAGATGAGTTCCCCTATCTTGCCGGGGCGTATCGCGGCATATCGTCTCTGCTGCAAATAGTAATTGATCAGGTGAAAAACACATCCAAACTCATGCTCATTCTCTGCGGATCGAGCCTGAGTTTCATGGAAAACCAGGTGCTTGGGTACCAAAGCCCTTTGTTTGGCCGCCGCACAGCGCAGTTTAGGATACTGCCATTCACGTTTTTCGAAGCACTGCCTTTTTTCGGCAGTTTCGAAGCAGAGGATAAAGCCATTTTGTATTGCATAACCGGCGGCACCCCGGAATATTTGCAAAGAATCAACAACACAAAAACTGTACGCGAAAATATCGTTGACTTGTTTTTGACACCGGCGGGCCTATTGTTTGAAGAACCCGCCAATTTGCTCAAACAGGAGCTTCGGGAGCCTGCGACATATAATGCTATCATTGAAGCAATCGCAAGCGGAGCATCCCGGCTTAACGAAATATCCACGAAGATCGGTTTGGAGGGCAACAAATGCGCAAAATACCTGAAATCGCTGATTGCGCTTGGGCTGGTCGGCAAAGAGTATCCATACGGCGTAACGGCGAGCAAGCGAAGCATATATAAGCTTGAAGATTTTATGTTTAGGTTCTGGTATCGCTTTGTTTTCCCGAACATGAGCGCAATTGTTGCGGGGCTTGGGGATGGTGTTTATGACAACGAGGTTGCGCCGCAATTGAGTACATATATGGGACTGGCCTTTGAAAATATATGTAGGCAATGGCTCTTCGAAATGGCTAAAAAGGATGCACTGCCGTTTTTCGCCGGCAACCTGGGACGCTGGTGGGGAACCGATCCCAAGGCTCGTATACAAGTTGAAATCGATATTATGTCTGTGCGGAACTCTGCGGCTCTGTTTGCGGAATGCAAATGGAGCAGTTCGGAAATCGGCATAGATGTGTATCATGATCTGAAACGCAAAAGCGAGATTTTTGGTTTCAAAGAAAATTTCTTCTATATTCTAACCAAAGCGCATCCTTCCGCAATGCTACTCGATCTCGAGCACGCTCCCGCAAGCGGGCACGGCTTTACCAAGTGCTATACATTACGCGAAATGATCGGCGCATTAGGTGAACGTCCGCTTAAATTCATTTGAGCGCGGAATCAAAAAACTGAACGGGATAGACCTAAAGGAGATCAACTATGACACCTTGCGTGAACGGGTAAACGCATCAGACCTTGCGATTTTTCCTTCGATAACAGCAAGCATGTCCTCACGTTTATCGAGAGTATCCCAATTGAGCAAACCCATAAGTTCTATTTTTTCTTCATATGATAAATCCTACATGCAAAGAGCAAACCAAATAATGAATATTATTCCTTCCATTATAATTTCTTAATTATTGCAAATGGAAACTTTTTTTAACCAAATGAAAGGTACCAGCCTATATCGTTCATGCGGGTTATGCAATTTATGATAGAAGGCGATGCTATGCAATCATATTGTATTATCGCCTTTTGTAGCGGTGATTTTGCTTGTCCGCCCGGTTATGAAGTCGATGTAGAGCGCGGGGTTCGTAGGGTCGGGGGCAATGTTAGCAACTTAAGAAGGTAATATTTAACAGTTAAAAGAGGCTTAGCAAAACAAGAAAACGGATTTTATATTATGCCGTCATAATAGCCAAAAAGTAGGAGAAAGATTATAACAAATGCGAATTGACAAATGCGCAATATGTCAAAAAATGGTAAAAATTGAATACCATTTTTTGGTATATCTTATTGAGGATGGTAATGCGCTAATGGATGTCAATTTGCTAGTGAATGAATGCGTTAGAGGTCTCAAAACTAAGATAAATGATTTCTTCTTCAAGAAGAAACACAGGGTAAGAGAACAGGATTTTACACGTAAGCGGAAACTGGCTTTTGTAACGATCATATATATGATGTTAAATTTCAATTCAAAGTCAAACGAGTTGACCGCGTACAATTTTTTTGAAGATATACTAGAAGAGGAGAGCGTGACTGGTACAGCGTTTGAAAATGCAAGAAGCAAAATTAAATCATCAGCATTTGTAGAATTGTTTGTGGATACCCGAAACCTCAGCATTTCCGCCAAGAACCAAGAAACATTTTATGGGTATAGGATATGTGCAATAGACGGGTCGACAGCATTATTGCCATATTCCGTGGAGTTGCTAGAGAAATACGGGTCCAGTACCCCTGTGGCTGGCAAAACATATGCGCGCATCTCGATATGTGCGGATGTATTAAACGGCGTAGTCCTTGATGGGGAGATTGATAGTTTTTCAGTAGGCGAAAGAAAGCTAGCGATGAGGCATATCCAAAAGGAGTTGTCGATAAAAGCGATATACTTGTTCGACAGGGGGTATTGGGATCCAAAATTGATTGTTGCGATGTTTGCCAGGGGACAAAAATTCCTTATGAGGCTCTCTAAAAATGCCATTAAAGAAATAACTGATAGCAAAGAAAACAGCGGTGACTACATATTAGTAAACAAGCGTAGCAAATATAGGTTCAGGTACTACAAGTTTCAATTGGATAGTGGCGAAATAGAATATCTCATAACTAATGTCAGCAGGGATGAGATTTCTGATTCTGATTTGCCAAATCTATACCGTATGCGTTGGGGCGTAGAAACGAAGTATAATGAGCTGAAGAACAGATTGCGGTTTGAAGATTTTAGTGGTAAAAGTGTTAATGCAATTGAGCAGGAGTTCTACGCTAGTATGATTGTAATGAATATGACAGGATTTGTCATCGCTGGTGCAACTGTAAAAGTCAAGGAAAAGAAGAGGAGTAAAAGAGCCGTGCATGCGCATAAACCAAATGGCAATATGGCTGTTGGAATCCTGAAAAATCGGCTCATCAAGGCAATTATCACAGATGATCCGGTACTTCAGGAGAAAAAGATTGATAAATTGGTTAACGATATTTCAAAATATGTAATACCGATAAAACCAAACCGCAAAAACCAAAGAACAAAGACGAACACAAAACATAGACGTACACGAAGACCTAAAAATCCATTGTAATATTATGGATGCTTAAGTTGCTGACATTGGGTCTGCCCCTACAGGATCTAGGATATTTGTTTTAGGTGTGACCTGTAACAATGATACAATGATTTCCGGAGCAGGATATAGGCCGGGGCAACGGAATTCGAGAAAGCACTCCGTACCGTCCCCATTTGCCAACATTTTATAGTTGCGCCAGGAATGATATAAGGGCGGATGCCAGGCGATTTCCGCCTGCGTCGTTGAGATGGCTGCCGTCGCTCGTCCATTCTTCAGAAAGGGCGGGGGTCACGCCGTCACGCGAAAATGATGCCCTGCCGGCTGCATCGGTGGCCTCCATCGCGGCGAGATCAAAAACCAGACCGCCATATTTTTCGCGCAACTTTTCATTGAATGCGTGTTGAACGCTATTGTTCCACGAAGCGTTGTAGTGATATAGCGGCACCGTGATATGGACATAAATGACACCGGGATGCTTTGCCGCCAGGGCATCCATCTTTGCTACATAATCAGAAAACAATTGCCCCACATCGGTATTAGCCTGGAAATCCGCATAACAGAATTTAAACATGGCGATTTGGGCTTTGTGCCCGCCATTGTCCATCGACGCTGCAAACGCATTGAGTTTCCCTGCCGGATCACCGTTGTATCCCAGCGTATTTTCTGTAATGCCCTTTGCGCCGCCTTGGCTGCCACTCGCGACCGGGAGGCCGGTTTCGAGAGCTTTCAGGCTGTCGATAATATTCTGTCCGACTGAATTGTGGGCAAAGAATACCGATCTGGTTTTAAGCATTGCCAGATCGTCAGACGTGTAGGTCGTTTTGACCCATGGGCTGTTTCCAGCTGGCTCTTGCCGCTTCGCTGCATCATTGCCAGCCGCGCCTGCGGCGTCGCCGGGCGCGCCGCTGCTGGGTGTGCCGCTGCCAGGTGTGCTGCTGCCGGGTGTGCCGCTGCCGGGAGCGCCGTTGCTGGGTGCGCCGCCGCCGGACGCGCCTGCGGCGCTATAGGCTTTTGCCGTGTCAATTAGAACTGTATTGTGCCCTTCATCCCAGTCAACACCAAAGTCAAGAGCTGCCCCAATGTCGCGCAGTTTGAAATAATTATTACCGTCTATAAGGTACGCTGCGAACTGCGTTTCCTTGCCGTCTAAAAACACTTTAGCGCTTGATGCGGCAGCGGTTTTAACCTGTGCGCCTATGACTGCCATCTCTCCGCCGACGGGTGTATATGGGTTGCCGCTTGTAATGGTTATCGCATTGCTTGCGCCGTTCCAGCCTACATCAAACTGTTTGGCTGTACCTGTCAGGGCAAACGCGAGGTCGCGCAGTTTGAAATAATTATTGCCGCTGATATTATACGCTTCAAACGCTACGTTCAGCCCGTCGACAAGAATGATAGAGGCCGTCGGGCTTGCCGATGCATATGGTTGTGCCGAATTGGATATAGCAATAGCCGCAGCAGGGGCGGCTATTGTTGCGGGAGGGGTGGCTATTGCTGCGACAGGGGCGGCGGCTACTGCGGTAGGGGCGGCTGCTTTTGCGGAGACAGGCACAACCGCCACCGCGAGCGCAATCGCAAAATTCAAAGCGATGGAAATTGCAGGTGATTTTTTCATTGCTACCAGCCTCCCGGATATTTTGAAAATTAAAATATGTAGTTCAGCTAATAATTATATATCTGGAAAGCCACTTTGAATTCTGTCGCGTTTGCGTAGGTGTAGCCGCCGGATATATGGCAAATCCAGTTATTGCCGTTCCAGGGCATGATTTTGTAAAACGCGCCCGAAGGCACAATGCTTACTTCCCAGCCGCTTGCCAGAAGGCTGTCAAAATATGCCTGGACATCGGCTTCGGGCATGCCGATGGTTACAAAAGTGATGCTATAGCTGACACCGTCCATCGACATAGATTTTCCGACGGAATCGGCGCCGTTGTAGAACAGTTCATATCCGGTAGGCGTGGGAATACCGGGAGGCGTGTCGGCAGGCCATTCAAAATCGGGGTAATATTTCAGTCGGTAGTTCATCGTCGCTATCGTGCCGTTATTGTCGTAGCCTTCTTCGAGCATCACCTTGAACACCAGCCCGTCGATGCGCATGAAGGCGGATATCTCCGGCCTTGAATAGATGGTTTCATAGACCACGAAGCCATTTTGCAACAAACCGTTTATATAGCTCTCCGGGGTGCTTGGATAAAAATCGATTTTAAATGATAAGTAGATATTCCCATCGAAATCGAAGATATTTTCCATGTCAATCGCGCCTATATAGACGACGCCCTCCGGCGGCTTGAACGCGTCCCCCCAAAACTCGGAGGGCCAGAACCCCTCTACCTCGCGCGACGACGTTATTCTCAGTGAGTCGTCCGCGTCGACGCCAAAATTTAACCTGTAGACGCCTTTGTAATAATCAAAAGAATAATAGCTAAATAATAGCGACGTAACGCTGTCTTCGGCTTTCTTCTTCGCGTCGAGAATCTCCTGCTCGCCCGGGCCTGACCAGCCAGCCTGCCTTAGCTTGGCGGCGTAGCCCAGAAGCGCGCTATGGGACGTCCTGTCAACCGTGACTGTCGTAGTGTAATTTTCAATAAACTCGCCCTCGCCGTTTTGCGCGACTTTTCTGAGGCGCCCGCTGTCGCCATATAGGGGCATGTCCGGTGAGAGGCTACCGGCGGGCCAAATCGCTTCCGGTATGCGATGCGTAGGCAATGCCACATTGTGCGCGCCGCCATCCCAATTAAAATTTAAATCGTAGTCTTCGATGACATTGCGGTTTACCCTGATGCGCAAGCGCGCGCTGTCAATGAATTCGAATTCAGCAACAAAATCCTCTTCAACTTTTGGGTTGTCAAGGCGCGCGACCAACAGATCGTTCATGGCGTCATACAAGCCGTCCGTGCGGTTAGGATATTTGTCGAATTCCATCGTCGTGCTTATTTGGCAATTGCTGAAACGTATGATGCCGCCGGTCACTACATAGTTACCTTGCAACAGATGTTTGTACGCGCTCGTTGCGCGAGAGTATGTATAGCCGTACGCGTCTGTGTAGTAGTTATTGGTTTGGGCGATAAGGTAACCGGCAAACCGCCCGTTCTCGTCAAACGCCCAAGCGGTCAGCCTGCCCGAGTCCATATGCGACCAGGAGCCGATTAGGGCGGCTTTTGATTTGCTGTCCTCCGCTGGGTTGGGCGTGGTGTTTGTGGTAGCCGGGTTCAGCTCGTCGGCATTGAGTGTAACAATACCGTTGTTGCCGCTGTTGTTGCTGTTGTTGCTGTTGTTGCCGCCATTTCCGCTATTTCCGCCATTTCCGCCATTATTGCCATTGTTGCTGTTCGCACCGCCCCCATTTTCCGCATTGCTCTCGTCTGACACCGTACTGTTCGCGAGCGCCGCGTAGGCGCTGTCGGCGTTTTCGAGCATCCTGACTGCGATTAGCAGCGCCTGTTCGCGGGTGGCGTTGGCATAGCCCGACGCTTCTTGTTCGCGCGTCATGTTCTTTGGTGCGAATGTATTGCCGCCCATGCCCTTGATTATTTCATTTGCGGCCATAAAATAGACGCTGTCTTTGGCCCAATCGGAAATGTTCGCGTCGTCGGCAAACAGGCCGGGCTTTGTATATTGCAACGTATACCGGCTGTCCGCTTGCATTGACCACCCGTCGAGCGCAATCCTCTTGTATACACGTGTAAGCATCGTCGCCGCTTGTTCGCGGTCCAGCAGGGCGCCGGGATCGAACAGGTTTGCCGATATGCCTACGGTTATGCCAACATTGAGCGCTTTTAGCACTTCGGCGTCGGCTGTGTCCGTGAAAGGGTTGGCAGTAGCCGGAACCGCCGCTGTGCCTGACAAGGCTTCGTACGTTTTGACGGAAACAGCGGCGAACTCCGCCCGGGTTATGGGCCGCGTCAAGTCTTGCCCCTTCAGGCTGTCCGGGACTAGCCCCATGTCGGCCGCCTTCCGGAGTTCCTCCATCGCCCAATCGGAGCCCAATGCCACATCTGTATATGATGCATACGCATACGCCGCCCCGCTTGCGGCAAGCGGGATGGCCAAACACATCGCCAACGTCAGCATTAACGAAACTGCCTTAATCATATTTATAGTCTCCTTTATCCATGGCTATAGTCGCGCATAATAGATAATGACACGCGCCGCCGCGCTTTTGTTCCATTTCATTTAACGCAGTGGCAGCTTCATTTGGCGTAGTGGCAGCTTCATTTAGCGTAGTGGCAGTTAAAATGCACGAAAATGCGATGCAGACGCGTTCCCGCCATTATTACATGACGTGATAGGGTTGGCGCGGCTGCCATAGCCGATTGATGACAATCATAAAGAAAATGGTGGAGACGTTAATAAATTTGGGCGCAGACCGCCCTGTAGCCGTTGCTATGCACGACCATAACGGCACAAGGCGCCCTGTTAAAGTGAGACGTGCTTACTGGCATAATAAATAGAATTTTTTAAAGTAAATGAATCTAATATCTTATATGTTTATGATAAACCCAGACGCCAAACCGCGATTGCATTGGGTGATACTTATCAAAAGAAATTTTATCATTTAAATCAAATAAAGGGTTCATATATATAGTTGCATCCCGTTTATCAGGTGCGGGGCGTTTGTCATTAAATTTAGCTATTACATTGAATTCTTTGATAACATTCATTCCTAGTAAAGCAAATGAATTACCATTTACAGGAAAATCTAATACGTCAACTACCACCGGTCCAATGGATATTCCACCAAGTTTAAAGTCACGCAAAACAACTCGCTTTGCGGATATATAGCCATCACCGACTCCCGATACAACTACATTTTCAGCATCAATTAAACTTTAACCAGTTCTAATTGCTATTGAAGTGTCAATTGTTGTCATTGATGCGCCAGTATCGAATACCATATCACATATAGAAAATTTATTAAGATTATTATTCCATATTTCTACTGTAATGCCCACTGACGATACATAGAAATCCACCGGTAATTCAATCACGCGCCCATCCTCCCCAACCAGCAACCGCGACTAGGCCCGACAAATCGAATTATACATTCGCCGTATGTATCAAAATCTTTATCCATATCCATAATAAGGCTAGTAAGGCTACTATCCCTGATATAACAATAATACCGCACTATGCCACTCTTTGGTTTTTCGGTCACATTGCTTATTAGTAACCAGTTGTCCCAATATTGTTTAGCAATTTCGTCCATATCACAGCGTTTTGGCTCATTCACCTTTTTTACTTCATACACATTCAAACCCTCCATCCATTTACTACTAATTATGTTATTATTTAATAAGTAGAGGAACAGATTTCAAATCGCTCGTCATCTAGTTTAATGGAATGTACAGGTTAATCTGTATCATTGTGCATTTTTGTTCTCCCTGTCAATCAAATCAATCGCGAGGCGCAATGCTTTGATTCTTCTTTCAAGCAAGGTTTGCTGTGATTTGCCCAGCTTTTTACCCTCGTCTATTTTTTCGCATTTTTGGAGCGTAGAGGCTAAGGCGGCCTTAGCCTCGTCCAGTTCGGTTTTTGTGTATTTTATCTTTGACATTATATTTTTATCACTATTTTGCCCTTGACGGCGCCGGGGACGCCGAATTGGGCTATGGCTTTGTAGGCATCCTCTATGGTGGCGACCTCAAAGAGCAGCGGCTTGATATTTATGCGCCCGTCGGCAAGGTACTGCGAGGCCATGCGCCATGGTGCGCCTGGATAGCCTTTTGAGTACGACATCCACACGCCCCGCAGCCACAACTGGCGCCGCGAAAAGGTGCCGTAGAACAGCGAGGGGGGCAGCGTGACCGGTTTGTGCATCGTGCCGATCAGGCCGACCTTGCCGTTGACTTTGGCCAGGTTTATGGCGATGTGGATGGTCTCCTCGTAGCCGACTGCCTCTATGACCTGCGGGGAGCCAAGGCCGGCCGTCATGCCAAGGAATTCGTCCATGAAGCCCGCGTCGCCTGTGTTGAAGCACGCGGTTGCGCCCATCTTTTTAGCTGTTTCCAGGCGCTCGTCGACTATGTCGAACGCGAAAATGCGCCCGGCGCCCATGGCGCGCGCGCACTGCAGCACGAGCTGGCCGATGCCGCCCATCCCGACGATGGCCAGGTCCTCGTGCGGCTGGTAGCCGATGAGCAAGAGGCTGTGCATCGCGACGGAGGCGGGCTCCGTGAAGGCGGCGGCGAGGGGGTCGATGCCTTCCGGGAGCTTTAGCACGTTTTGCTCGGGCAGCACGTTGTATTCGTGGAAGCCGCCGATGTCGGGGAAGGAGGCGCCGATGAAGCGGCTTTTTACGCATTGGCCAAAGTTGCCGTCGAGGCAGTTGGGGCACACGTTGCAGACTATCAGGGGCACACAGCAGACAAGGTCGCCCGGTTTAACGCTGGTGACGCCTTCGCCTACTTCAACGACTTCGGCGGAGAACTCGTGCCCGAGGGCGGCGGGGCTTATCCTCACCGCGCCGTCCAGCACCCTCGGCGGATCGGAGCCGCACACCCCGCAGAACAGCGTTTTTATTAAAACGTGGCCAGGCCCGCAGGTCGGGATGGGCAGGTCCTCCATGCGGAGGTCGTTTTTCGCATACAGTCGCATTGCTTTCATAGACTCAAATCCCCCATATGATATATTATGTCGTAATTAGTGTGTAGGTTCTTACAGTATTACGCGCGGATGATTATCAATTATATTACGTGCGGGCGATTAACAATCGCCCCTACGGGTTTCTATGATATATAGGCGGGACGTCGAGGGCGACGTCCCCTAACCTGATAGTAGATTATGTAAATTGATCGATGCTTTATATAGGGCGTTTCGTTTATAAACGCGTTCATTTGCCAGATGGGTTACGGCGTCTTTTATCGTTCCGCCGTTTTTAATGAGGTAATCCGTGATTGCCGCTTCAGGGGACATAACACCGCCCATCTCCGCATTGCCCGCGCCTGCGCTGCCCTTGCCGCCCGCGCCAGAACCGCCCTCGCTCGCGCTAGTACTGCCCGCGCCACCTTCGCCGTCCTCACCCGCGCCAGTACCGCCCTCGGCGCCGTCGCCACCCTCGCTACCTGCACCGCCCGCGCCGCCCGCACCGCCCGCACCACCCGCACCGCTCTTGCCGCCCGCACCGCCTGTGCCTTCATTCCATTCAACGCCCAGCCCCGCGCACACCAGCGTGTACTCGCCCTTTTGCGCTGACGGGTTGGCCGACAGTTCATCCAAGACCGTCTGCGGTGAGCCCCTGTATATCCGCTCGTACGGCTTGGTGAGGTCATTGCACAGGCACAGCCTGGCGCCGGGCGCTTCCGCCGCGAAAACTGCCAGGGACTTCATAATGCGCTTAGGCGAGTCGAAGAACACCGATACATTCACGCCCGCCCGCGCGGCGTCCGCTATCCGGCGGCGGATATCAGCTTGTGACCTCGGTAAAAATCCGTAAAACGCGAACGAGTCGAACACGAATCCGCACACGCTGAGCGCCGCTGCCACCGACGATGGGCCGCAGACAGCGGTGACGCCGATCCCGCGCCCCACCGCCGCCCTGACGATTATCCCGCCCGGGTCCGACATGCACGGCGTCCCCGCGTCTGACACGACGGCGACGTCCCGCCCGTCAGCCAGCGCCGACAGGATATAGTCCTCCCGGTGCTTTTCGTTGAACTTGTGGTTTGATACGACGCGGTTGCCGATGCCCAGCGCCTTTAGCAGTAGCCCAGTCGTGCGCGTGTCCTCCGCCGCAATGAAATCCACGTCGGAGAGCACCTGCCTGGCTCTGTCAGTTATGTCGGCGATATTGCCGATAGGCGTCGCCACCACGTACAAAGTGCCTGACATCTATTTTATACTATGCCCCAATACCATATTCATTACCGTGCCTCTATACCATGCCATGTTCGGCCCGCCGCAGGTGCAGCGCTTTCGCCTGCTCGCCCAGTAGCACGAAGTACGCCGACCACCCGCCCATGCGCACGCGCAGCCCGCGGTAGCGCTCGGGTTCCGCGATGGCCCGCCGCAGCTCCTCGACGCTCGTTACTGTCAAGGTCATCATGTTGCCGCCCATTTCCAAAAACGTCTTGATGAGCGCCGCCAGCCGGTCAATGCCCGCGTCGCCTTCCAGCCCGTTCGCACTGATGCGCAGATCCAGCGGGGCGCCCGCCGCCATATGGCTCGTATTGATCCTCATATACGAATTGATAGCCGCCGTCGGGCCGGAGAGGTCCCTGCCGGGCGCGGGGGACATGTTCGCGGCAATGTTCTCCTTGCTGAGCCGCCCGTCCGCCGACGCGCCGATGCGCTTGCCGATGGAGATGATCCACGAAAATGTGCCGATGCACGGCGAATATATAATTTTTTCGCGCCCCTTCGCGTGGTGCTCCGTACGTTCAAGGAAATAGTCCACCATCTGGGCAGCGATAGAGTCGACGTAGTCGTCGCCGTTGCCGAATTTCGGCGCGTCCACTGTAAAGCGCTTACGCAGCAGCTCCTCGCCCTCCCAATTGTTCTTCAGGATGTCAACCAGTGCCGGTAGTGAAATGAGTTTTTCGTCATACACGTATTTCTTTATCGCCGCCGCCGCGTCGGCAGCGTTGGATACGGCTTCAGCCATCAAGTGCCACAAATCGTAGCGCGTACCCTGTTTGCACAGGTCGGCCATATTTTCGATACAGTCGCGCTCGAGGGCGGACAGTAGGGGGTTCAGGCCATATTTGCCGTGCGTCCCGTTTCTCATGACCTCCCGTTCGACGACCTCGGTCGAATACCTCATCATAAAATCCATTTGCAACCGCCATGCCCGCATGAGGTCGTCAAATGTCTCAAAGGTTTCCGGCGCCCCTGTATCAATGCCGTTTACCACCGGGTTCGACGGGCCGTGGTATGTCGACGCGCGCGGCTTGTACCCACCGCGCCCCTCGCGCCCCCCACCTGCCCGGCCGGCACGTTCCGCCTGCTCTGCCCGCTCCGCCTGCTCCGCCAACCGCGTGCGCGCTTCGTCCTGCGCCTTCTTGATGTCGTCGGCGTGCACGAACGACTCGCCCCGGTTGAGCGCGAGTTCGAGCAGATACAAAAAATTGAAGCCACGGATCATTTCCTGGTTGCTCATGCCCTGTATCAGCGTTTCCCAGCAGTTTGAGTTGGCGTAACAGCAGGCGTCCTCGTGCGCGACACCCGCTTTTTCGTACGCCGCCACGATGATGTCGTCATTGTTGATGAACGGCATGCCGCCGCCTGTCCTCAGCACCTCCGAGACTCTGTGCAAAAACTCCGGCGGGGATTTTTTGTGCAGCCGAACCGTCAGTACCGGGCCCGTCATCTTAAATTTTTCATGCGCGTTTAAGACCATATATGTCAGGTGGTTCGTTCCGTCCGCCCCACCGGCGCGAAGGCCGCTGATCAACACGTTCTGGCCCCAGTGGTTAATCGCGTCCGCTGTGTCTGTGCCGGCTTGGCTGACGAAGCCGAAATTGTACTGGAGAGGGTAGAGTTTCGACGCTCCGGGCAGATCGTCCCTGTTGACCACGTAGTTGGCAGGGTCGATCTGCGCCCTGTCGTTGACGTGCAGGCAGAACGAGTCGACCAAGTCCTGCGCCTGTTTGAGAGTTATGGTTCCCGCTTCCCATTCAGCGGCGAAATATGGTTCCAATATCCTGTCGATATGCCCGATGGACAGATATGACATCGTCTCCCTGAACACGTGGTTGACAAACCATAAAGACTGCATGGCTTCGCGCAGTGTCCGCGCCGGGTGCTCCGGCACATGCCGGCATATGCGCTCGATTTCGAGAAGCTCATCGCGCCGAGCCGCGCCCGTGGCATTTGCTGCATCAACGTCCGCCGCCATCGCCGCCGCCGTGTCCGCATAGCGGTGCGCCAGCTTCACGACAGCGCGGCACTCTGTGCGGACTGCCTTCGCAAAATCTCTGCGCCTGGCGCTTTCCGCCACCCCCGCATCCGTCGCCGCCGTCCCTGCCTCCTCTGCCGCGCCCGCGCCGCCTTCCAACTCCGCCTCGCGCCGGTCGAGCCGCGCGATGATGCCCGACATGCCCTCGCGTAGCAATGTTTCATAGTCGGGGCATTTGTGTGATATGCTTATCGACCCCTCAGCCAGCTCGTCGACCGTTAGGAACGTCGGCAGCACATTGCGGATAATTTGGTCGCCCTCGACACAGTTCCCGACCAGGATGTCCCACGGCTCAATGGCGACAGGAAGGTCGCCCAGCGCCTTGTCAAAAGCGATAGAACGGCGCACCATTGGGCTTAAGCGCTCGCTTTCCCCATCGACGACCGTAAAATTACCGCCCCGCAGATCCTGCTTTTTGCGCATCCGGCGCTCAATGGCGTTGAAATGCATCAAAATTTTCCCGCCCATCCCCCGCAGCTCCGAACCAGTCAAAACCTGATAATCGCTATCGGTTATCCTCATAACACGTCACCCCGTATCAATTATTATCGAGTATTACATATTATAGTAGCACTTCGCCGGGCCAAAAACCATACCCGCCTACATGTGCTATGAATTTTTACATATCCTCTCATTAAATTTCCTCAGTGATAGGAGCAAATAAGCAAACCCGTATAAACGTTGTTGCGGGGGATAGCCGCAATGTATTCAATGTTTCTTGGTATGCTATCGCGCTTGTTGAGAACATTTTATCAAAAATAGGATCAAGAAATTTATCTAAAAGTAGAAAGAATAGTATGGAACAACCTATTGCTATCAAAGTGTTCACAGGCGTTATATTTTTATGAAAATCAATTTTATATTGTATCCTATGGCTTAAATAAAAAAAGAATATACAACTGATTATAATTAAGGTGAGTATGTTTAACCACGTTGATATGTCTCCAACTGTTTTTTTCCAAATTAATGTGTCAATAGCAGTTGGTATAATCAAGCAAATTACAAAGTATGCTATTGTTAAAAATAGCGCATTTAGAAATGAAATCTCGTATTTTGTACTATCCTGCATAAGTTGACCCCAACATCTGCCTTAAAATTAATTTTATTGTTTGCGTTTTGTTTTCTCGTCGGACGAGATTGCGATTATTAAAGAAGTTACATTGAAAATGCTGTAACAAAGTAGCAGACAGCTGAAAGTAAAGATAAAGGGGTCATAGCATATCTTTCTTTTTTGCTTTTAGAAAATAAATTCATAATGGTGTTCAATGACAGATATACGGCAAAAAATATACATATATATTTAGTTGCATTGAGCGAAAACCATAAAGAAATAAATCCCCCTGCTTGCAAAACAATAATTATTGCGAATATTTGCACACCAAAAGAGACTGCAGCCATTATTCGGAAATTTTTAGGCAAAACCTTATGTTGTCCGCCCATTGTGAACTCACCTAGTGGCAATCCACATGCTACAAGCAATGTTAACATTGCTATAAATGCAAATAAAACCGTTGCTATAATTGCAATCATTCAAAAATCTCCACAAAAAATTAATACTCGACTGCCCGTTATCGGGCAAAAATGTGTCGTTTAATAAATGTTAATAAATCATTGCCAACGTAGTATATCAGATAAAATAATAATCACGAAAAGGCGTAAAATCTCGCTGTTCATGGCTGTCTGCTTGCAACCTTAGCTTAGTATATGCACAACTCTGTGGGCTTTTTTGGGATCATCTGTTTTATGAAGGATTCTATTGGCTTTTTTAGGGTCATCAGCGATATATACGACTCTACTTGCTTCTTTTTGCTCACTTACTATACGCACAACAGTATGTGCTTTGCTTGGATCTTCTGTTAAAAAAATCACCTCATGGCATTTTTCCGAATCCTCCGTAAAGAAAATCGCCTCATGGGCGTTTTTTGGATCTTTAATAATATATACTGTTTCATGAGCTTTATCTGACATGTTTTTACTACCCCCCATTATATAAAAATTCCGTTTTGCAACGGCCGTTCAAGTATATCAAGCTGTCCCGATTTTAACAATAATATGATGGGCGTCGAGTTGGCAACGACGATATACTCACCCATTAGCGAACCTTTCAGCGTTATGCGCGTCGCATAGCAATTGGGCTCCACAGTCATCGCCATCGAAACGGAATACGGAGACTTTATTTTCGCCCAGATAAAAAAATGAATTCAAGCTCGCTTAAATCTGCCAGTTCCGCCGCTTGCCCAAGGCTGAGTTTTTCGTCGATGTAGAATTTCATGGCTATCGCTTTTTTGGCTTCAGCTTCGAACTCTTTGCTTGTCTGTCGGGTTGAAAGTATGAAGGCTTCCGGTATTGCTATATTAAAAATACATCGTTCATTTACCTCTTTCGGAATTGTATACAATCAATCAATGCTTTTTTCTCGCCAGCACAGTGTTTCCTTCTTGAAGATACCACAAACCGTGCGAAGAATCCATTTATTTTTATCGTAAGAGCGTATCCCAATTTAATCCTATTCTATTTTTACCATCTATTCGTTAATTCTACCATAACAAGCACATGGACTGTGCGATGCTAGGTATTGCATATAAATAATCGGCCCTCGTTGTTATAATGGAAAGGAGTGTAAATAATTTATGCTGTTCCAATGATTAATTCGCGTGCTATTTGAGCGAGTTTGTCAGGCGGGATGGACGCTCCGTCTTCTATCCATTTTTGGAACATGCCCAGTGAACCGGAAATATAGTAAATAATATGATAGTCTTCTGTCGTATTTTTAGTATAGCTATTGCTGGCTGACAAGACACTTTTTATACAATAGCCTTTCATTTTGTCCATGAACCGCGTTATATTATTTTGGTTCATTAGTATTCTAAATATATCTAAATTTTCATAGACATATTGCCAAATGTTTGCTAAATGAATTAATAAACTATCATAATCGCTATATTCCATTATAGGCGATGTATGGGCAGTGATTTGTTCAATTATTTCATTTTCCAGTTTATCCAATAGATCGTAGGCATCCATATAATGCAAATAAAATGTGTTGCGCCCAATGTCCGCAAGCTCCGATAATTCGGACACCGTGATTTTTGAAATATTTTTTTTGCTCAGCAATTCAAGCATGGCTCGCTTGAGCGCTCTTTTTGTTCGCGTGGTCCGTCGATCACTATTATTCATAATCTCCCCCTCATTGAACACATGCATATGATATGTCGATAAAAAGACGCTTTAAGGTAAATTGCGCATTGCTTATATGGACACCTGTAATTATACTATGCACATGATCATAAAGCAACACATGTACAAGAGAGGGGGGTAATCCATGGCGTCTTGGGTGTCTTGGATTAAGCATTCCAATGATATAAACGATCCGCTAACCAGTGCAGAATTAACAGGCCTGACATTCGCGGGGACAACATTGGCTGTCTTAAACGTAGTAATAAATGTTTTTATCGCATATTTTTATACGAATACTGTAGGACTAAAAGCCACGACAGTGGGAACGCTGCTATTGATTACTCGCGTCGCAGACGGCTTTTCTGATTTAGGCATGGGCATAATAATCAAGAAGACCCAAAGTAAGTGGGGGCAAGCGAGGCCGTGGTGTTTGCGCATGGCTGCGCCGTTGCTCGTATCGGTCATCCTTACATTTTATATCCCACAATATTGGGATCTCACGGCTAAAACATTGTATGCTTGTATATCATATTTTTTAATGATTAATATAGCCATAACCCCGGCGGGTCTGGTAGGTTCCGTCCTTGGAACTAATATGACGGTAAGCCCGGAATCCCGCCGAAAAAACGCACTAATCTCCACGCCCATTGTATTGATTTGCAGCGTGGTTGGCAATATGGTTGTATTAAAAATCACACAGTCTATGAATGACAGTTACGAAGCGTGGCGGATTGTCGCCGTCATGTTTGGACTGCTTGCTTTTGTGGGTCAACTTGCGCAATTTTTACTGACGCGGGAGCGCATTACCAAATTTAGCATAGCGCAAGAAAATTTTAATAAATCTATTAAAGAATCGCTCCCTGCTCTTATAAAAAACAAATACTTTATTATCATGTGTTTCGTAGGCATGATGACTGCTGTAGATGGCGCAATGGCTGGATGCAGTATCTTTTATTTGAGATATGTGCTCAATAAAATGGAACTATTGGGGGTAATGGGAATAATTACATTGTTCTTTATGTTGTCCGGGATTGCATTAACCCCAATCATAGCAAAAAAAATACCTGTAAAACACTTGATTCTTGCAGGGCTGGCGATTAAAATAGCAACCTATGCAATTAACTTTATTAGCCCTGGCAACCTTGCGCTGTTTCTTTGTTTTACAGCACTGCGATCATTTGTAGGCGCTCCCTTGATGTTAAATAGCAGCGTATATCTATTGAATACTATTGAGTATGGCGAGTTCAAAACCGGTATACGGGCTAATCATTTAATACTGAGCGTATCAAGCGTTTGTTCAAAAATCGGGTCAGGTTTTGGTGGCGCGTTGATCGGATGGATGCTGGCTTTTGGGGGGTACGATGGGTTGGAAGCAGTACAAACCACATCGGCACGAAATATGATTATTGCTATTTACTTCTTGATTCCTTTAATCGTTTCTGCCATTTGTTTTATTTTGTTATCTAGGTATAAACTTGATGAAAAATATCAATATATCATCGACACAATTAATAGACGAAAAGAGTCAGTAAAAACAATAATATTATCATGAGCTACGTTATTATAATAATGCAGATGTATAATGCAAATGTTTTATGTAAACGCATAATACATATGGCATTGAATAAACAAGGATTTACTTGCTTGGCGTCAAGCGGCGTCAAGCAGTGTCAAGCGGCGTCAAGCAGTGTCAAGCGGCGTCAAGCAGTGTCAAGCGGCGTCAAGCAGTGTCAAGCGGCGTCAAGCAGTGTCAAGCGTTTTTGATTTTGTCTTAAAAATGCTTGACAAGTATAGCGTATGGGATTAAGCTGAACTAGCGGCTAGTTAATCCGACAGGTTTTCTCAGGTTTTCTCAGATTTTCTGGTCTGCGTTGTTATTAATTTATTTGTATGCATATCGATTGACCAATTTCTTATGAAGGGGGCGTGAGTATGGACGGGGGAGATAGATGCAACGGATCGGAAGGCGTACCGTTATGCCGCAATGTGCGTTGTTTGCATGTTATGTGTTATATATGGCCGACACGTTGCTATAGCCGGTTTACGCGCGTAAGTGCCGAACTGCCATGCGCGCGCGCCACGCAATCGCTCGTATAGGGCCCGGCAGCAGCAAGGGCTCCATCAAAGCAGCGTTCCATTTTAACATTAAAGCCATATAGCGCTACAAATCCATTAGCGCTACACATCCATTTATACGCATGCGCTATGCCGCGTGCGCCAATTTCGCTATTGTATAACGGTAACGTAATCCAGGTTGCACAACACCCTCGCAGGCTTGTTTTGCGCACTCATCTTGTGCGCCCAATATTGGCAATGTAGGCACTTTTAGCACTGTTAGCACTTTTGCCACTGTGTCACTGTTGGTACTGTTGCCACTGTTGGTACTTTTGCCACTGTAGGTTTGCTTTACAACGTGCGCGCAAAACTGCCTGTCTGTTTGTTTTCACACGAATGGAGGGATGAATATGGAACCGATTACTTATGAGCAATTGATTGAAATGTTGCAAGGCACCAGCGCCCTGCCGCGTGCGCGCGCTGCCTTGTCGGAAATGAACGTCGTCGACATCGCCAACCTCTTTGAAGAGCTGGAATCAAAGGACCAGGTGCTGCTTGTGTTCCGCCTGCTCTCCAAGGATTTGAGCGCGGACGTGTTCGCGTACCTGGATCCCGACCACCAGCAGACGATTATCGAGTCCATCAGCGACAGGGAGATCAGCGCCATCGTGTCGGAGCTGTTCATAGACGACGCGGTGGACCTACTCGAAGAGCTGCCCGCCAACGTCGTCAGGCGCGTGCTGCGCAACACTGACGAGCAGACGCGCAGGATTATCAACGAGTTTCTAAAGTACCCCGAGCAGAGCGCCGGCTCCATCATGACCATCGAGTACGTGGATCTGCGCGAACAGTATACGGTCGCGGACGCGATAAAGCGCATCAGGCGCACGGGGGTGGACAAAGAGACGATATACACCTGCTATGTGACGGACGCCACCCGCAAGCTGCTCGGCGTCGTCGCTCTCCGAAAGCTCCTGACGGTGGATGAGGATACGTTGATTGGCGACGTTATGGACGAAAACGTCCAGTTCGTCCATACGCTCGACGACCAGGAGGCCGTGACGCGCTTAATGCGCGAATACGACCTTTTGTCAATGCCTGTCGTGGACAACGAGGACAGGCTCGTGGGCATCATCACCATCGACGACGCCGTCGACGTCATCGACGAAGAGGCGACGGAGGACTTTGAGAAGATGGCCGCCATGATGCCGTCCGAGGACGAGTACCTGAAGACCAGCGTATGGCAGATGGCGCGCAACCGCATCCCGTGGCTGCTGTTTTTGATGGTGTCCGCGACACTGTCGGGCTTGGTGATCGCACGTTTCGAGCATGCGATCCAGGCGGTCGTCATGCTCGCGATGTACATACCGATGCTGACCGATACTGGCGGCAACTGCGGCGCCCAGTCCTCGACGCTCGTCATTCGAGGTATGGCGCTGGGCGAAATCGAGGCAAAGAACGTGTTCAGCATCCTGTGGAAGGAAGTGCGCGTCAGCCTCATGGTCGGCCTGATCCTGGCGGTATGCAATTTCGCGCGCGTCATGCTGTTCGATCGCTCCGGCGCCATGGTCGCGCTGACCGTCAGCATGAGCCTGATAGTCATCGTCTTCGCGTCCAAAGTCATAGGCTGCATGCTGCCGCTCCTTGCCAAGAAGCTCCGGGTGGATCCCGCCATCATGGCCAGCCCGCTAATAACGACAATCGTCGACGTGCTGGCCTTGGTCGTTTATTTCAACATAGCCGTTTGGCTGCTGGGGATACCGGCGTAGTGCGAACAAATTTTTCGGAGGGGGGCTGTGGGAATTTGCCAATTTATTTGAAAAATTAACAAAATCGCTACCGCCCCCCTTTGTCCGCCTTATCCGGCGTTGGCCATTCGCCATTTGCCGGGGGATATGCCGTATGTGCGCTTGAATGCCTTGTAAAACGTGTTGACGGAGTTGAAGCCCACCATGCCCGGGATTTTGTTGATATCGATATCACCGCTCAGAAGGGCCTCGGTGCGTTGGAAGCGCAAATATTGTATATAGTCGCTCAGGCTTTTACCCGTCAGATTCTTGACAGAAAAAAACACATATTTTTCAGACACTGAAAAGTGATCCGCAATAAATTGTGCGCACATATTGCAATTCGTGAAATGCTGGCGTATAAACTCGACAATGCCGTTTACCGTCCGATCATTTGCCTGTATCCGCTGCGCCGCCATAAGCCCGCACAGATCGAGGCATGTCTTGCAAAAGCACAATATCATCTCCCTCACGCCCTGATCCTGCGAAAACTCCGGCATGGCAATCTCGCCGCAGTTTTCGCAAAGTGAGCGCGCCACGTTTTCCACAGTGCTGTAGATGCCGTAATATATCTGGCATATCTCGGTCTCCGTCGAGGGCGGGTGCCTGGCTATCCTGTCGAGCAGGATATCGAAATAATCGTTGACATAGCGGCTGTCGCCCGTCATTAGCATATCGTTGAGGCGCTGCGACATCCCGCTGTCGTACGCGAGGGTTTTTGAGCGGCCCTTGCTGTTTGTGTACATGTGCACTGGCGCTTCTTTGGACGTGAGCCGTAGCGCGCTCTGGGCGTATATTGTGCTCTGGCCGATGTTTTTGAGCCCGCGCGCGGCTGTCCCCAGCCCGATCTGCGCACAGATGCCCTCCTGCGCCAACTGCGCCACCGCCTCCCACAGGCATAGTTGCAACGCTATGAGGTCACGCTCTGCCTCTTCGCGGAGCTGTAGTATGAAATACGTAATGTGCGTCTCATCGTTATATATCCACGAGTCCATGTCCAGCCGTTCGCGCAAAAATTCCTGCAGCATGCTGTTTGCTCTTGCGGTGTTCCCTATGTCCCTGTTGCCGTCAATCCCTAGCCTCATCACGCACACACAGTAGTTGTCGGGCGGCATGCCCAGCGATTCCGCGCATTGGGCTACCTCCTCGGGCGTGTACAGCTTCCCACGTAGCAGCCGCTCGGTCAAATGCCCGCGGACGGATTGCTGTATGGCGCCGAGTC
>Ga0099364_10002862_pt1 | contig 27254 bp, 27 predicted proteins | sample TergutTh196P3_FD_73070 | JGI IMG/M metagenome (GOLD analysis project Ga0099364, IMG submission 73070) | Microcerotermes parvus P3 segment gut microbial communities from Pointe-Noire, Republic of the Congo - Th196 P3 | ecosystem: Host-associated > Arthropoda: Insects > Digestive system > Gut ... | reverse complement strand
AAACTATGCTATCAATACCAAATAAAAACAAAAAAAAGACAAAAAACTCCCCCCATTTTTATCCCCCCCCCCCCCCCCCATGTAAAATAGCGATTTTCTTTTTAGGAATTTTTCTGTTATTCGCCTGCGATGATTTTAACAGATCCTTGATACCTTTTATACAGGAAGCAACAACACCATACACCATAACATTTAACAGCATGGGCGGAACTCCAGTTGCTCCCGTAAAATTATTCGGCGGAAGCAAGGGCGGTTGGGTTAATTTTCCTACGCCAACATCAAGGTATGGTACTTTTGCAGGATGGTATCTTGATAAAGAACGCACCGAACCATTTACCGTTTTTACAAAAGAAGAAGAGCTTTTTGCAAAATGGGATGCTTATTATAAAATAGGCGACCCAGGTCCCGGCGGCGGTATAATTTTTTATAGTGATGAATTTGATTTTGAAATTAAAGGTTATGGCAGTCCAGGTGAAGATGGTTACTTCGCAACATACACCGCCCACTACCTTGAAGTTTCTCCGACAGGCAGCATTCCGCAAGGTTATTTTCTGAGTTGGTACTCTGAATTTGCTGAAGACGAAGTTGGAACAGGAGATAAACTGGGTACAGGGAGAAAAAATACTATTAAATTTTACATATATGCTTCGGAAGACGCCCAAGCTGTCAAAGCATGTATTGATTACAATGGCGGAGGCGAAACAGACTGGTTCCTGCCCAGCATAGAAGAATTAATGCTGCTTTACAAAATGGAAGTGAAAGATGGAGGAAATACATGGAGCACGAGACATATTTCATCATCTGAATATGATAATGAAAGCATGAACTGTTTAAACGCGATTAGCGGAGATATAGAAAAAAGAGATAAATGGCGTGAACCAGGAATTGTCCGTCCTATTCGTGCTTTTTAAAAATAATTGTAATTTACGGTATTACATGGGGGGTAACATTATCGAGGCGTTTTTTTGGCTAGGTTGGGCAATGTTTTGTAACATGGGATTATTTTGCCATTTTTTGGGGGTTTTGGCAAGGGGGATTTTGGGGCTTGACAATACATTAGAATTACACGATATTATATGTATGAATAATTTTGCAATGGGTATTAATTCAATCGGACAGCTTTTTCCTGCTCCAATTTCCTATTCTGAATATCCGCTTCAGAATTCCGCATGGGAAGGTGTCGCGAAATCCTTCCAACAAGCTGGAAAATCTCTATGGTTTGCCATAAAAGATTGTACAGATACCAAAACCTCTGGTATAAACCCCCATAATATTAATAGAACACAGCAAAAGAGAGCTCATGCCCGATAATAAACTTCAGAAAACAAGCCCTTCAGTAATACTATAAATGCAATTAAAGGTCTTCGTCGTCAATAATCGTTTTTGGGGGATTTGGCAATAGGCGGGGTTACGATGAAACGCGGATTTACGCAGAAAAGAACGCAGATTGGCGCGGATAGCTATGAGAGCTAAGATAACTTATCCTATCATAGCTATATTAAAATTTTAAATTTTTAAGATTTCTAGGTTAGATAATTTTATCTTAACTAGCTAATATCTCTGCGTAAATCCGCGTTAAGTCGTGAGCCCGTTAAATGGTGACCCCGTCGCTCGTGAGCCCGTTAAATTCTGCCCTCTGTACGAGGCTTGATTGGGCTTGACAAGGAGATAGAAAAAGTATATATTTATTGTGTCGGGGGCATTTCGGTATATCCGATTTTCCCCGGATAGCCGCCGGGTCGTATCGAACTTATCGTTCGGCCCGGATTTTTTTTGCCTAATTAGCTGTGGTAGGCTGCCAGTTCCTCTTCACTCCATTTGTGGAATTCGTCACTTTTGGTGAAGTAGGCAAGAATGATACCGCCGGTAAGCCCTTTCCTTCTGATGTAGCCCGACAACTTCCTGCTTACATCATGCCGTGTAATATCTGCTTCGATAATTATAAAAACATAATCCGCTTTTTCTCTTGCCTCTTTATACCGCCTTTCTACCTGACGAATACCGCCAGTAATTTTCTTAAATTCCATAATAACACCGTCAACAACCGCATCCGGGTATTTTTTATGTTTCTCAATTGGGTATGTGCTTTCAGGCAGTAAATAAACAATGCTTCCACGGTTTACTAAGAACCGGGCATGATACAGTTCAACATCAAGAATGTTTAATTGCCTTGCGCTGCGCGGTATTCTGCTCTTTGCGATGAATATTCCATTTTCCAGCAGTTCCCATTTTTCATGCGGGTATAAGCCTTTGGCGATAAGTTCTGTTTTTTCTGCGTTTTTTTCCTGCATAATTTGTTCTATTAATTTACTTGCTTTTAATTGCTTGGTCAATTAGACAGGGAGTAATATCTCCGTGTAAATCCGCGTTAAATGGTAACCCCGTTAAATGGTAACCCCGTCGCTCGTGAGCCCGTTAAATTCTGCCCTCTGTGCGAGGCTTTATTAGACACAACCGATTAAGATTTGTGCGATATTTTCTACTCACTATTTTTCAACTTATCTTTATCCCTCTTATCCATTTTCCTGTAGTATTCAGTCTGCCTGACTATTTCCATAACGGAAACAATATTAATCATATCTTCATGAATCTGAATTTTTAAATTATTGCCTATTTTTTGCTGAAGCGGTTTGCTCTGTTCTATTGGAAGACCTGTCATGCCAAAAAGCTCCGCCCAGCCGAAACTAAATGAATATGACTGAGGACCGGAACCGTCAAGGGGAATGCGGTTTTTTTCAAGTTGAATGTAAATAGTGTTGTACAGCCGCCCCATAGGATCGTTAATTAGGGCATTGTCCAGTTTTTTGTAAATAAGCCAAATCCTATCAGAAAGAAGCGATGTAACTTTGGCAATAAGCTGAGGCTGGCTTTTGATCATTAGTTCAAAATTGGTTTTGTTTACCGCCATCACTTTGCAATCTTCGTAAGCAATCGCGCTTGCAATTCTTGGCTTGTCTTCAAGTAACGCCATCTCGCCAAAAATATCGCCTGTTTTTAACATAGCCAGCAGAACTTCGTTATTATTTACAACTTTGCTGATTTTTACAGAACCCTGCTGAATAATAAAAAGCTCATTCCCCGGCTCTCCCTCTGCAAAAAACATTGTGTTTTTTAGGTAAGTTCGATTAATCTGCTCCGGGTCTTGTTCAGGTGTTTTTTCTATATTGTCAGGAAACTGTTCCATTTTTAGTTTGGCAATCGGAATCATATCTCCATCGGGGCAGTATTTAAAATATTTTGTATAAGCATAATAAGCCTGATTATACTGCTCTTGCGAAAAATAATATTGCGCCACATTAAAAAGATGGGCAGGACCTTCTTCTGAAGTATTTTTCATGGTAAGTTCCGCTAAAGTGTCGTTCAAATACCTTAGCCTGTTTGAAAATAGTTTTATTATTTTTCCTGCTACCGAAGGATTTTTTTGAATAAGCCCGATATATTGATTCTGCATAACTTTTATAACAACTACTTCAGTTAATGCAACCGCTGTTTCAATTTGGTTCTGAAAAGACATCGTAGAAATAACGCCGACAAAATCACCAGGGCCGAGTATTTCACTCTTCTCTCCCTGCATAGAAGCCTCTTTTTTGACTCTAACCTTTCCTTCCTTAATAATAAAGAAAACACCGCTATTCTGCGTACCCTCAATTACAATATAGGAATCTTTTTTAAAAACCGCACAACTTAATTCAATATGATTTTCCATTGTTCATTCGCACTCCTTTTCTTTAAAAAGCTGCTGCTCCGGGCAGTATCAGGCAAATAGCTTTCTTATATTATTGGCTTTAGTTTTGAAATAATAATAATACGGTATTGGTTTTTACATGGTTTTATGTTAAATTCAGACATTCTTGCTTACGAAAAACTTGAAGTGCACACCGCAAAGCAGGCAGTTATTAAGGCGAGGGCGCTGAGGTTGTTGGAGCAGGGGTTAAGAGACCTCAAGGACCAGGCCAATTTATTACAAAATCAATCCCTCGTTGTCTAAACGAATCTCTAAGAGCATTTAAATCGACTGCTGCTTCCCAGCCTTTAAAATCAAAATCATATACATTAATATTTATTTCTTTAATAGATGTACTTTCCAATAATTGTCTTGGATCTTTTATTTGATTACCCGACAATGTAACTTTAATTAAATTTGGTGCCTCCGCAAGAGGGGTTATATCTTCAAAGTAATTTCCATATAACTCTATTGTTTTTAAGCTTTGGGCTGAAGCTATCCAGGAAATATCTAAATTATTAACACCTGTCAGTACAAGGTTTTCTAAATTTGCCATATGTTGAAGCAGCTCTATATTTTCTATTACAACATCTTCGGAGCTATTCCCAAAATTATCTAAGTTTATTGTTAAATTTTTTAAAGAATGTATGCGGTAAATATGGCTTGCGTCCATTCTGTTTATTTTTAGATGTAATGTTTCTAAATTGCTTAAATTAGATAATGGCTCTAATGTTTCTATATTTGGGCAAATTTCTATAAAAATATTTCTTAAGTTTTCTAAATTTCGCAAACCGGAAATATCTTTTAATTGGAAGCAATGGCTTAAACTTACTCTTTCTATTAACGGCATATCTGCCAAAAAATCTAAATTTGTTAAGCTGTTGCCTGTAAAATCCGCATCTCTCCACCACCAACTGTCAAACGAATAAATGGGTGTTGTTTTGTCTTCCGGTGTCCAGTGGTTATCTTGTATATAATATGTTCCTCCCTTTCCCCTTACCCCAAAATTATAAAAACCTGTAAACCCTTGTAAAGGTGCTTGTTGAAATGGATCGTCCAGCATAACATTATCACCAATTGTTACCTTTGAAAGAGGAATTCCTTCATAGTTATGATAAAATGCACCGGAATCTATACGAATAACACTATCAGGTATTGTTACACTATTAATATTTTTTTCTAGAAACGCTCCATAGCCAATTACTGTAACAGGTAATCCATCTATTACAGGGGGAATTCTGACATCGGAACTTTGCCCCAAATACCCTTTTATTATAATGGAGCCGTCCTCTAATGTTTCAAAATAAAAATCTTTTTCACTTGTATATTTAAGTTTATGGTTTTGAGATTCACAACCTGTAAAAAGAACAAAAATTATGATAATAAATAAAGCAGTATTATTCTTCCTAACCATTTTCTTTAAGTTCTTTCAACTCATGGAGTGTGCGCAGTTTCCAAATTGCTTTTTCCTGAATTTGGCGCACTCTTTCGCGGGTTATTCCTAAATACTTGCCTGTTTCTTCCAAAGTAAGCGGATTTTCGCCCGTCAATCCAAAGCGAAGCTGGATAATTTTCATTTCTCTTTCCGATAACTGGGAAATAATGCCGCCCATAGTTTCCTGTAAGGTCATGGAAAAAACCATTTCAAAAGGTTCTGCTCGGTTATCATCTTTTATTAAATCAGAAAGCCTTGTAAAATTAACATCATCAACTATCGTATCTAAACTTGTTGTCTCCTGCGATAGTTTTACAATTTCTTTTACTTTAGAAACCGGAACATTCAAATATTCAGATAATTCTTCTTCTTTTGGATCACGGCCAAGATCCTGCGTAAGCTGTTTTGCCACATAATAACATTTTTTAATTGTATTGAGCATATGAATGGGTATGCGGATAGCCCGCCCTTTGTCTGCAATACTTTTAATAATAGCCTGCCTAATCCACCATATACCATAGGTGGAAAAACGGCAGCCTCTTGTATAATCAAACCTTTCAACAGCCTCAATAAGACCTATATTCCCTTCGTCAATTAAATCTAAAAGTGAAAGACCGCGATGCTGATAATTTTTTGCAATGCTTACAACAAGCCGTAAATTGGAATTAATCATTGTATTTTTATAGTGCAATAGAGCGCTGTCCAATGCAGCTTTTTCCTGAGTTCTATCTATTTCTTTATTTTTCTTTTTTTCATTTTCAAGTGCTTTTAATTTTGCGCGCAGACTTTTAATCTTCTCGCCAATATTCTGCTCTTCCTGTATTGTTAAAAGCGGAAATTTTGAAATCTGTCTAAAATACAAAGCTAAAGGATCATACTCTTTTTGCGGTTTTACCCTTTTGTGGTTTTTATCCAAAATTTTTCGTGATCTTTTTGTTGTTTTTTCTAATCCAACTTCCATACTCATTTTTAAGTTCTCCCGTTTCCTGCTCTTGGTGCTTTAGCCGGATCTATTGGAGCATCGCTTTGGAAAACCATAAAAAATAACTGAGGTCTTTCCGAAACTGTATTAACTCCTAACCTTCCAACTTCGGTTCCCGGCAGTACCCTGTCTCCAACATTTACCGACAAAGTATCACAGCCGCCGTACATATAAAAATATCCTCCCTGTGTTTCTACAATTACCACTCTGCCAAATTTCCTCCACGGTCCTGCAGAAATTACATTCCCCTGCGTTAAGCTTCTTACAGCTTCATTTTGCTCACCCTCAACAACAACGCCCATTTGCCCCGTCATATACGATATATCCTTGGGTGTTACTGGCCAGCGCAGATCATAAATTCCATCCGCAAGCCGGGCAGGCGGCGCACTTTCCGCAGCAGGCGGAACATTGCTGCCCGCCGGTACTTTAATAACATCACCAATCCTGATTACATGGTTGGAAGAAAATCGATTTATTTCCAAAAGATTCGCAAGCGTAATGTCATTTCTGCGCGCAATACTGTAAAGGGTATCGCCTCTTACCACACGATAATCTGTTAAAGACTGAGTTGGCCCCTGAGCCGGCAGTGATTCAGCCGCTGATACCGGAATTCTAAGCCTTGCTCCTACCTGCAGTCTTGATGGATCTGAAATGTTGTTTGCCCTCATAAGATCGTCAGAGCTTACACTGTAAAAACGGGAAATTGAGAAAATAGTTTCTCCCCTTCCCACAACATGAACAAGGTCCTCTGCGGCAATCCTTGCGCCCGAAATAAAGAAAAAAACAACTGCGAAAGCTAAGAATAGTGTAATTCGTTGTAAATAGTTCACGGTTCTTAATTATCGGCAAATTTAGTTATTTTCCTCACTTCAATTTGACACAACCGGCGGCTTTTTGTTACAATAAATTACAATGAGTGACTATAAAAGACCAAGCTGGGATGAATATTTTATGGAGGTATGCGAGGCAATCTCCAAACGGGCAACCTGTGACCGGGGAAGAAGCGGCTGTGTAATTGCCAAAAACAAGCAATTATTGGTAACAGGCTATGTGGGCGCTCCTGCAGGGCTGCCCCACTGCGACGAGGCAGGGCATCAATTTAAAAAAATGCTCCATGAAGACGGCAAGGAAACCACCCACTGCGTAAGAACTGTTCATGCCGAGCAGAACGCCATTTGCCAGGCCGCTAAAATGGGCATTCCCATAGACGGAGCAACACTTTACTGCAGAATGACCCCCTGCCGCACCTGCGCCATGCTTATAATAAACTGCGGAATAAAGCGGGTGGTCTGCCAACGCCGTTATCAGGACAGCGAAGATACCATAGAAATGTTTAAAAAGGCCGGAGTAGAGCTTGAACACTTATATGACGAAGTCCAACAGTACAAGAAGTAATTCAAAGATCAGCTGGATTCAAGAATAATACGATATTTAAGATAAATTTCCTCCAGGGTATGATAAGGACCGGGAGCTTTTACCCTCTTTCGCAGGAGGCAGGCATCGCGTCTTTCAACAAAGAAATCATAAATTGCCCGCGGGTCATAATTATTTACCACAGAATAAACCGGATTAGAATCCAAATATGAACGCAATTCATCATGGCTTACGGATGTTACCCCATATTTCTTTAATCTGGAACGAATTTGTAAAATTTCCTCATAAGAAAGCCCAAAAAGGAACTCTTCTAAAGCCCACTTAGTTCTATCATTTGTTGATTCTTCTTTTAAAAAGTCTATCCATTCGGTATCTGCATCCATATCGATTGAAATCCTTAATAATTCCGAATTTCCGTCCATTGTTCCAAAACATGGAGGAGAAGAATCCCTTGCGGTCCATAGGGAAGAAAGTGCCATAAGATGACGGACACTGCGGGGGTCTGTACCGCTGTCCCAAAGAGCAATTAAATCATCTGCAAGCTTGGATTTGGTATCGCTGGAAAAGCTTGGATCCTCTAGACAGAAAAAATACACATCTTCCGCCATCAGAGTAAAAACGATGGCAAATGAAATATCAATAGAACGCTTATGAATGGCAGTATTATCGCCTGTTAGGGCAGCAATTCGTGAAAAAGCATGAAATTTAGCAATTAAAAAGCTGCGCAAAGCCGCTACTTTGGCAGGAGTCCGCAAAAGGTGAGATGCGGCGGAAAAAGCCAGCAAAGATTCTGTAAGTTGATTCTCGTTTACAAGAATATCTCTTACATATTTGGTGTCTTTTATTGACGGATAGTCAAAAACAACATTTCCAAGATTTCTTAGCCGCCGAAACCTTTCATTGACCAATACCTGTTCTTGAGGATTATTTTCCTTAAGCCAGTCATCTGCATTCTTTACAAGAGTCTCTTCTTCATCAGAAAGAACCTGCGGCGAATGCTCCGCTAAAAAGTCCATAATGTATAATTATAGTACAAATAGAAAAAAAAAGCAAAAAAAATAATTGTATAATTTTTAGGTTTTTATGAGTATAATTAAGTAGAATTAACAAATGCGTTCTAATCTATTCGGCACAAGGTATTGAATTTGTATAATAATTGTGATATATTATAGTCAGGGGATGCACCGGTTTCGACTGGTATGTTTCGGGGTATAGGCTGCAGATGGAGCGCCCATCTCCTGATTGGGCAAAAAATTTAACTGCCAATAATACTGTCAGTTACGATTACGCCTTAGCTGCGTAACCGCGTGGAACTGCCCCGCCGCTCTGAGGAGCAAATTCCGCGTCGCAATCAGGGCTGGTCTTAACACAGCATCCGGTGGTGTTAAGATAAGATTTTCCGGAATAAGGACAGACCGCGCGCCGTTTAGCCAAGCCTGTCCCTACAATACAATAAACGGCTAAACCTGTAGATGTCTATGTTCTGCGTATTAGGACGCGGGTTCGACTCCCGCCATCTCCATTTCCGCTATTTTTATTCCCTTGAATAAGTTCCGGTTATTTCTGCTTTTTTTTCTAAAACCTATTGACAAAATTTATTTAATTTGCCATAATCATAGTAAACACATAGGTATTATATGCATAATAATCTAAGGAGGACTTAATGTCGAACGAAAAGGAACTTAACGCGCTGAATAAGGCGCAGGCTTACCAACTGGCGGATATTGTAAAAACACCCCCTCAGTTTGGCGCAATCACCCCCAGATACCTTACTCGGTTTTTGGAATTCAAGGGGTTGGACTCCGGTATTTACCGGGTGAACAAAGTAGTGGAGGGCGAAACGCCGCTTGATGTTTTATGCTCATCGGAAAAAAAATGGCCGGAAATCCCGGACGGGTATGTTGAATATCAGCAGAAACCCAGGGAATATACCCTTAACTCGATTTCTACCATTATAAATGTAGAAACCGGCGTACAGGATGTTTATTCATCGCCCTTTGACCAAACTAATCAACAGCTTCATTTGGCTGTTGAAAGTTTAAGGGAAAGGCAGGAAAGCCAAATTATCAACAACGATGATTACGGGCTTTTAAAAAACATTCCCAATAGTCAGCGCATAACGCCAATAAGAGCGGATGGCAGACCAACGCCTGACGATTTTGACGAGCTGATTTCCAAAGTATGGAAGGAGCCTGCTTTCTTTTTGGCGCATCCCCGTGCGGTTGCGGCCTTTGAAAGAGAATGTACAAGAAGGGGTGTTCCGCCGCCCACTACTAATCTTTACGGCGGTGTTTTTATTACATGGCGCGGTATTCCGCTTGTACCATGCGACAAACTGTTTGTTGACGGCGTAAAAAATCCAAAGAGCAAAACCGGAAAAACAAATATCCTGCTTATCCGCACGGGAGAGACAAAACGGGGTGTAATCGGGCTGTATCAAAATCTGCAAAATGAATCTTCGTTAAATTCGGCAGGCGGAAGAGGGCTATCTGTACGCTTTAAAGGCATTGACAATAACGGGCTTTCTTCTTATTTGCTATCGCTTTACTGCTCGGCGGCGATTCTTGCAGACGATGCTATTAGTGTTCTTGAAGATGTAGAAGTAGGCGAATACTATGACTACCCAACATAATTACAATTTCAATGTTCATCACATTCGCGCGGATTTTCCAATTTTGCAAGAAAGGTTGAGTAACGGCAAACAGTTGATCTGGCTGGACAATGGCGCAACTACGCAAAAACCACGCCATGTCATTGATCGTATAACGCATTTTTACGAACACGAAAATTCAAATGTTCACCGGGGAGCGCACGAGCTTGCCGCGCGTTCAACTGATGCCTACGAAAAAGCACGGCAGACCGTTGCTGATTTTTTGGGTGCGCCGTCAAAGGACAACATTGTATTTGTGCGTGGAACGACAGAAGGGATAAACCTTGTAGCGCAAAGTTATGTAAAACCTCTGCTTAACGAGGATGACGAGATTATACTCACTATTTTAGAACACCACGCCAATATTGTACCGTGGCAGTTAATTGCACAAGAAACCGGCGCGGTCATTAAAGTTGCTCCGGTAGACGAAAGCGGACAGATTATTTTAAGCGAGTATGAGCGTTTGTTTAACTCGCGCACAAAGTTTGCCTCCTTTACCCATGTTTCCAATGCGTTGGGAACTATTACGCCGGTTTACGAGATGGTGCAGATTGCCCACCGGCACGGAGTTAGAACCCTTATTGACGGAGCGCAGTCTGTAGCGCATACTCCATTAAATGTTTCTGCGCTGGATACAGATTTTTTTGTATTCTCCGGTCATAAGATTTTTGCCCCGACAGGTATAGGAGCGGTGTATGCCAAAAAAGATGTCATGGAACAAGCAAAGCCCTATCAAGGCGGCGGCAATATGATTAAAGATGTAACATTTGAACACACTGTTTACAATGATCCTCCTGTCAAATTTGAAGCCGGAACGGGAAACATAGCGGATGCCGTAGGACTAGGAGCTGCTTTGGATTATGTTTCACAGATTGGCTTGCCAAACATCAGCGCTTATGAACATGAACTGCTTGATTACGCAACGCATGAACTAAGCCGCATAGAGGGGCTGCGCCTTATCGGAACGGCAAAAGAAAAAGCAAGTGCATTGTCTTTTGTACTTGACGGCGTAAGTGTTGAAGCAGTTGGTAAACATCTTTCCAACCACGGCATAGCAGTCCGTGCCGGGCATCACTGCGCACAGCCTATTCTGCGCCATTATGGTTTGGAAGCAACCGTGCGCCCATCGTTGGCTTTTTACAACACGGTAAGCGAGATTGATGCGTTGGTAAACGCAATTTGGGAGTTGGCAAGGTAACCTTATGCAGCGAATTGACAGCGAAATTGAAAAAGTTTCAGGGATTATCCAAAACGGGTTTAATAAACTATGGGATAATATGCCAAAGCAGCCGATCAAGAAAACAGTTATTGCCATAATTGAAAAGCTGCAGCATATTTTGTTTCCGGGAGTTTTTGAAAACACAGACATTCGTACGCTTTTGGAAGATGTTTCGCATGAGCTTTCGGCTCAAATAAAATTGGCGCTTCGCCATGATCTGCAGTACAGGAACAGTGCCCAAAGTGAAATTAACGATACGGCTTTAGAGATAACATTAAAGTTTATTTCAAAGATACCTGTAATTAAAGAACGACTGGAAACAGATGTCGAAGCTATTTACAATGGAGACCCTGCAGCGTACAGTAAAGCGGAAATAATTATTTCGTATCCCGGCTTGTACTCCGCGATGATCTACAGAATTGCCCATGAACTGTATTTACTGTCCGTTCCGCTTATTCCAAGAATTATGAGCGAACACGCCCACAGCGTTACAGGAATAGACATACATCCCGGTGCTGCAATAGGGAATTATTTTTTTATTGATCACGGAACCGGCGTTGTAATTGGCGAGACAACTGTTATTGGCGATCATGTAAAGCTGTATCAGGGGGTAACGCTTGGAGCGCTTTCTACAAAGGGCGGACAAAGTTTAAAAAGTGTTAAGCGCCATCCCACGATAAATGATAATGTAACGGTATATTCCGGCGCTTCGATTTTAGGAGGCGCTACTGTTATAGGTGAGGGAGTGATAGTTGGCGGCAATGCGTTTGTAGTAAAATCTGTTCCGGAAAACACGCGGGTAAGCGTAAAAAATCCGGAACTGCAATTTAAAAGCAGCGGCAATACTCCCGCATCCAAAGAACTGGATCAAATGGATTTTTGGTATTATGAAATCTAAATTAACTATTTTTGACACGGTGGGTAATACCCCGGTTATTGAACTAAAAAATATATACACGGCTCAAAATGGCGTTTGTATATACGCAAAAGCTGAATTCTTTAACCCAAGCGGTTCGGTTAAGGACAGAGCGGCAAAAGCCATACTGATTCACGGCATTGATACAGGGGCGCTGACAAAAGAAAAAATAATCCTTGATTCTACAAGCGGAAATACCGGAGTTGCCTACGCAATGTTTGGCGCAGCTCTTGGTTACAAGGTAAAACTTTTTATGCCGTCAAATGTAAGTGCAGAACGTAAAAAGGTAATCCGTGCGTATGGTGCAGAAATTATAGAAACAGATCCGCTGGAAGGTTCAGACGGCGCATACAATGCCGCTATAAAGGAAGCGCAAAAAGAGCCGGACAAGTATTTTTTTGCTAATCAATATGACAATAACGAAAACTGGCGGGCACACTATGAAACAACAGGCGTTGAATTGTATACACAGTGCAAACCCACTCATTTTGTCGCAGGTACAGGAACATCAGGGACATTTATGGGCGTATCTAAAAAACTAAAAGAATTTGATTCATCTATACATATCATACTCATGCAGCCGGACTCACCTTTTCATGGGCTGGAAGGGATGAAGCACATGGACTCTACCATAAGGCCAAATATTTTTGACGAACATATTGCAAACTCTCGAATTGTAGTTAAAACAGAAGATGCATACAAAATGGCAAGGTTATTGGCATCAAGTGAGGGCATATTCGTTGGTATAAGTTCCGGTGCAAATGTCCATGCCGCAGTGGAACTGGCAAAAACCCTGCCACAAGGTTCACGAATAGGAACAATACTGTGCGACAACGGATACCGTTATTTGTCAGAACCGCTATGGAAGGACATATAACTTATGCTTATTTTGACTACAGACTTAGAAACAAATATTAAAAACGAAGGAGAAAACGCCTACCCCAATGAGTGCTGCGGAATTTTAATTGGCGAACTTGACGGCGAAAGCGTGAAGATCGCAAAACTGATGCGGTCTATTCACAATGCAAGCGAGGATGACGAACAGTATCACCGTTTTTTGATAAGACCAGAAGACATGATGGAAGCTGAACGCATCGCAAGAAAAGCAAAACTGGATGTTATCGGGTTTTATCATTCTCACCCTGATCATCCCGCCAAACCTTCTGCTTATGATAAAGAACATGCACTGCCTTTTTATTCGTATGTTATTGTGTCGGTGGAGAAAGGCAGTGCAAAAGAGATAACAAGCTGGGAATTAACAGCGGACAGAACTGAATTTTTACCTGAAAAAATAATTATAGAAAGGAGTAAAACATGATTACAGTACTAATACCGTATGCACTCAGAGCTTTTACTGAACGAAATTCAGAAGTGGAAGTAAGCGGCGGCACAGCAGGAGAGGCGTTGAACGCTCTTGCAGAAGCATACCCTGATCTTAAAACGCACTTGTTTGCGGAAGACGGTCAGCTTCGCAATTTTATCAATTTGTTTATTAACGGCAAAAACATCAATACGCTTCAAGGTCTTGATACCGTGATTACAAACAGCGAGCTTATGATAGTCCCGGCAATTGCAGGCGGCATATATGAATGATACCGGTCTTACCAATGAAGAGATAGCCCGATACAGCCGCCACCTGCTTTTGCCGGAAATTGGTGTAGAGGGGCAGGTAAAATTAAAAAATGCCAAAGTGTTAATTGTAGGCACAGGCGGATTAGGTGCGCCTCTTGCTCTTTACCTTTCGGCAGCGGGTGTTGGAACAATCGGTCTTGTAGATTTTGATGTAGTCGATGAATCAAATTTGCAAAGGCAGATCATTCACTCTACCCGAGATGTCGGAAGACCAAAAGTTGCTTCTGCAAAAGATAGAATTAAGGGCATAAATCCGCATATTAATGTTGTTATGCACAATACCATGCTCTCCAGCCAAAACGCTATGGAAATAATCGCGGGCTATGATATTGTAGCAGACGGAACCGATAACTTCCAAACTCGCTATCTTGTAAACGATGCGTGCGTTTTTTTGGGCAAGCCGAATATTTACGGCTCTGTGTTTCAGTTTGACGGACAGGCAAGTGTTTTTGCAGCAAAAGACGGTCCCTGTTACAGATGTCTCTACCCTTCGCCGCCGCCGCCCGGTCTTGTTCCTTCCTGTGCCGAAGGCGGAGTATTAGGTGTTTTACCGGGCATTATCGGAACTGTCCAGGCATCGGAAACAATCAAGCTCATTGTCGGCGGCGCAAAACCCCTGGTTGGGCGGCTTTTGAGTTTTGACGCATGGCGCATGACATTCCGTGAGCTTCAACTGGAAAAAGACCCCGCCTGCCCGGTGTGCGGAACAAACCCTTCTATAAAAGAACTTATAGATTATGAACAATTCTGCGGCTTAAAAAAAGAACAGAATTCAGAACCAATCGAAATCATCACCGCTATTGACTTAAAAAAACGGTTGGATAATGGTGATAAAATTCAATTTATAGATATCCGTGAACCTCACGAACGCGCCATTGTAAAATTTCCCGGCGCACTGGTTATGCCATTAGGCCAGTTGGTTAGGCGCATCGACGAACTGGACACCGCTGCCGATTCAGTCTTTTTGTGTAAGATAGGTCAGCGCAGTATATTGGGAATAAGAGCCCTGCAAGAAGCCGGATACAAGGGGAGGCTTTTAAATCTGCAGGACGGATTAAATGCCTGGGCGCGCGATGTTGATAACAAGATGCCGGTGTACTAAATACCTACTTGACACAAATGATAAATACATATTATAACATAGTAAACACATAGGATATATGTGTATTGTTAAAATGGCATATATTCTAAATGAAAGTGAGTATTCAAAATGAACAGTTTAAACATTTTTCGTTCGGCAATATACGATAATATTACCGCAGCAATCGGGGCAACGCCGCTGGTGCGTCTGCCAAGGATCAGCGCAGGGCTGCCGGGGATTCTGTTTGGCAAACTGGAAGCCTTTAATCCGGCAGGCAGCGTCAAGTGCCGCATCGGAGCGGCGATGCTGGAAGCAGCACGGCGTGAGGGCAAACTCAAAAAAGGCGGCGTGGTGATCGAACCCACCAGCGGCAACACGGGCATAGGGCTGGCCTTTGCCTGTGCCGCTCAGGGTTACCGGTTGATACTGGTAATGCCGGAAACCATGTCCATAGAACGCCGCAAACTGGTTAAAATGCTTGGCGCAGATCTGGTGCTTACACCCGGCAGCGAGGGTATGACAGGCGCGGTTAAAAAAGCAAAGGATCTTACCGCGCAAGTTGCCGGAAGTTTTATGCCCATGCAATTTGAAAATCCGGCAAATCCACAGGTTCACCGGCTTACCACCGCAGAAGAAATCTGGCAAGACACCCAGGGCGAAGTGGATATTTTTGTAGCCGGGGTCGGTACCGGGGGAACGATAACCGGTGTAGGGGAAGTGTTGAAATCCCGCAAGCCGTCGGTAAAAATAATCGCCGTTGAGCCTGATGCCTCGCCGGTGCTTTCCGGCGGCAGACCAGGCCCCCACCGCATACAGGGCATTGGCGCGGGTTTTGTGCCGAAAATTCTCAACCGTGATGTGATTGACGAAATCATTTGTGTAACCAATGAAGATGCCTTTGATACGGCTAGAAAACTGAGCCGTGAAGAAGGGGTACTCTCTGGTATATCTTCTGGGGCAGCGGTGTGGGCGGCTTTACAGCTTGCTTCCAAAGTTGAGAATGAAGGCAAAACCATTGTAGCCATACTGCCCGATTCAGGCGAACGGTATCTTTCTACACAGTTATCGGAAACATCGGATTGAATCAAGACATTATAATGCAAACACTAACAATCCGTATTGGCGGTATGACCTGCACCCATTGTCAAAATATTGTCGAAAAGGCAATAAAGGGGCTTTCTGGTGTCGAGGAAGCCGCTGTCAGTTACAATTCCGGGACAGCGAAGATTACTTATGACGAGGCGGTGCTTTCCCTAAAAGAAATCCACACTGCCATTGAAAGCGTAGGATACACAATACAAACAGAAAAACAGTCTGGGTATCCAGTTTTTAATATAATCGGGATTCTGTTTATAATCCTTGCCCTGTCATTGCTGTTGCGGATATTCAGTACCTCAAGCATAGCCGCTTCTTTCCCCCTTGCCGAAGCGGGTATGGGCTACGGAATGGTGCTCATTATAGGGCTTTTGACCTCGATTCATTGTATTGCCATGTGCGGCGGCATAAATCTCTCGCAAACATTGGGAAAGGGTAATATTAGTGAAGATACCTCCTACAAGTATGAGATTACTTTTTCATCACTCCTTCCCTCTTTTCTCTACAATGGCGGTCGGCTAATCTCTTATACAGTTGTAGGCGTTGCTGTGGGCGCGCTTGGTTCGGTGTTTACTGTTTCCGATCAGTTCCGTAATATTATTCTGCTGCTGGCCGGTCTTTTCATGTTGATCATGGGGATCAATATGCTCGGCTTATTTCCGGCTTTAAGACGTTTCACCCCTAGATTGCCGCAATTTTTAACAAAAAAAATCAACGGTCAAAAAACAAGCAGGGGGCCTTTGTTTGTTGGAATCCTCAACGGCTTCATGCCCTGCGGCCCCTTACAGGCAATGCAACTATACGCCCTTTCCACCGGAAGCCCCATTGCAGGCGGAATCTCCATGTTCCTTTTCTGCCTTGGAACCATTCCCCTGATGTTTATTATTGGTAGTGCCGGCAGTATATTGAGCAGCGTAAAAGGCAAAGCATTTTCACAAAAGGCAATGCGTACCGGTGCCGTGCTTGTTGCGTCAATGGGCGTGGTAATGTTCACCAACGGCTGGACAGGGGCAGGATTTCAAAGCCCGATTGATCTGGCTATGGATTTTATCAGCCCCGCTTCAATACGAGTAGAAGGCGGTGCTTTTGAAGCAATAATTGAAGACGGTGTTCAGATAGTCCGTTCTACTCTGCTTTCAAACCGTTATCCGGCAATAACAGTACAACAGGGTATCCCGGTACGCTGGATTATAAATGCACCTCCGGGCAGTATCAACGGCTGTAATAACCGTTTTATCATCCGTGAATACGGAATTGAACATAGATTCATCCAGGGCGAAAATATAATCGAGTTCATACCTGAAAATTCAGGGCGTTTTCGCTATGCCTGCTGGATGTCCATGATACGCAATACCATTACCGTACTTGCGCCAGGAGAAAGCATTGCCGAAGTAGCAGGGCAAGACATCGCTCCCAGACCGGCAGGGGTACTCATTCCAACAGATGACATTGCCATAGCAGTGATAGATGACAGTTTTAGTGTCCATCAGATCGTGTATCAAACCGTTGAAATAACATTAACTGATAACGGCTTTGAACCGTCAGTAGCCGTGGTACAACAAGGGCTGCCTGTACTGTGGAGTATCAATATTGTTTCTTTAGACCCAGGCAATAGAAGCCTTTTATTCCCTGCATTCACAACAGAATTGGAAATGGAACAAGGCGTGAATACAATACAGTTTATTGCGGTAGAAAATTTTGATTTCTCCACCGCCGACAACATTTTTTACGGATATATGAAAATAGTAGATGATATTAATGTGCTGGATATTGAATCAATAAAAGAGGAAGTCTCTAACCATGAAACCCTTATTTACCACCCCATTCATTTTGAAGGAGGCGAAGGTGGATGTTGCGGATAACATTTTGTTCGTTAAATATTATTGATATTAAAGGAGAAAACAAAAATGCAAACTGAAACATTAAACATTGGCGGGATGCACTGTGCTGCTTGTTCCGCACGGGTAGAAAAAGCGGTGCTAAAACTGGAAGGGGTTATTAAGGCCTCAGTAAATCTTGCCACAGAAAAACTTTTTGTGGAATTTGCCGACACCCAAACCCTTGCCGTAATAAAAGAAACGGTAATCAAAACAGGTTATGAAATATTGGAGCTTAAAAAGATCAGCGCTGCTGACGAAAATTGGGCGCGCAAGCATAAAGAAATTAAAATATGGAAAACAAAAACCATTGTTGCCATGATTTTTGCAATACCGCTTTTTTATATCACTATGGCTCCTATGTTACCATTTGAGTGGCTGCCGTTTTGGACTCCCATTCATCATACCATGAAAGACTTTCCCCTTTTATTTGCGGTATGGCAAATAATATTGACAATTCCTATTGTCATAGCAGGGTTTAAATTTTACACTGTTGGATTTATGGCGTTAATACGCCGCAGCCCAAACATGGATTCTTTAATTGCCATAGGAACATCGGCTGCAATTATTTACAGCGCTTACAACACATGGAGGATTATAAACGGCGATTCTGCCGCGGTAGACCGCCTTTACTTTGAAACTGCCGGAGTAATATTTGCGTTAATACTCCTTGGTAAAACCCTCGAAGTCGTATCAAAAGGCAAAACCAGCGAAGCGATAAAAAAACTCATGGGACTTGCGCCAAAAACCGCCATCATTATTCAAGATGGTATCGAAAAAGAAATCCCGATTGATGAAGTGGAAACAGGTGATATTATCGTGGTAAAACCCGGTACAAAAATCCCTGTAGACGGTACGGTATTGCATGGGTATACCGCAATAGACGAATCCATGCTGACAGGCGAAAGTATGCCGGTGGATAAGAAAGCGGGAGATACCGTATATGCCGCAACAATCAACACAACAGGGGTTATACAATTCAGGGCTGATAAAGTAGGTGCGGATACGGCCTTGGCGCAGATCATAAAACTGGTTGAAGACGCACAGGGCAGCAAAGCTCCCATAGCGGCATTGGGCGACAAGGTATGCGCTGTGTTTGTACCGATTGTATGTGTAATAGCATTAGTAGTTGGTCTATCATGGTTTTTAGCAACCAGTAATGGCGCGTTCTCTCTTTCTATTTTTATCACCATGCTTGTTATTGCCTGTCCCTGCGCTTTGGGTTTGGCAACACCGACCGCAATAATGGTCGGCACAGGAAAAGGAGCTGAAAACGGCATATTGATCAAAAGCGGCGAAGCATTGGAAACCACCCATAAAATTAACACGATTGTTTTTGACAAGACTGGAACAATAACCGAAGGCAAGCCTACTGTAACCGATGTTTGCTGTCTGCTTTCAGCAGACAGCTTAGGAGTTTTGGGCGATGCCCAAAACTCCAGTAAGAGTACTGAAGACATTCTACTCCAAATAGTCGCCTCTGCCGAAAAAGCTTCTGAACATCCTTTGGGACAGGCCATTGTATCCGGCGCAGAGAGCAAAGGGCTGGAATTATTTAAGGCTGATAGTTTCAATTCCATTACCGGAAGCGGCATTGAAGCTGAAATAAAAGGCCAAACTGTTCTTGCAGGAAACCGCAAGCTAATGGATGAACGCAATATTTCGCTTGCGGCATTGGAGACCGATTCCGACAGGCTGGCAAGTGAAGGTAAAACCCCGATGTATGTAGCTATTAACGGAAAACTTGCCGGGATAATAGCAGTAGCGGATGTGGTGAAAGCAAACAGCAGTAAAACCATAGAACATCTGCACAAAATGGGAATTGAAGTTGCCATGATAACAGGGGACAACAAAAAAACCGCTGCTGCCATTGCACAACAAGTTGGGATTGACCGGGTTCTGGCAGAGGTTCTGCCCCAGGACAAATCCAACGAGATTAAAAAACTGCAAAACGAAGGCAAAATAGTAGCCATGGTTGGAGACGGCATAAACGACGCCCCTGCGCTTGTTCAAGCGGATATTGGCATAGCAATCGGCAGCGGAACTGATGTTGCAATGGAAAGCGCGGACATTGTGTTAATGAGAAGCGATCTACTGGACGTACCTACAGCAATCAATTTAAGCAAGCGGACAATACGCACAATTAAACAGAATCTTTTCTGGGCATTTGCATATAACACCCTCGGTATTCCCATTGCCGGAGGGATATTATATCTCTTTGGAGGTCCATTGATGAACCCCATGCTTGCTGCTGCCGCAATGAGTCTGAGCTCCGTGTCGGTTGTGTCCAATGCCCTTAGGCTAAAGAGGTTTAAGGCGTAATTATTTTACTAAGAGAGGTTACCAAAATGGATTTTTTATTTACCCATTGGCACTGTATTCTGCCTGTTCTGGCGATTGGGGCCGTCATAATTTTTATGAACAAGAATAAAAAGAAAAACGATTCGTATAATCGTTAACATTATCTTTACAGGAGTACACAGATGAACAAACAAAAAAATTCAAAGAAGCAAAACACAGCAGCACAAAAGAAAAAGAAAATTGCAGCAATATCGGTAATTTTGATATTGGCTGCGGTTGTTCTTTTTGTGGTTGGAACAAGAATCTTTGCCCAAAACACAGGATCTGCAAGCACAGGTTCGGTAAGCGTAGCGCTTAATCAGAGAAAACCTGCAATTACCGATCAGGATTTGGTTATCCAGATTGCGGACATAACCGAAAACGCACTCTTTTTTCCGGTGAATATTGACGGGCTTAGAATGGAAGTATTGGCGGTTAGAGCGCCTGACGGCACAGTCCGCACTGCTTTTAATACTTGTCAGGTCTGCTACGCTTCCGGCAGGGGGAATTATGTGCAAGAAGGTTCTTTGCTGGTCTGCCAGAACTGCGGCAACCGTTACCGCATGAGTCAGGTTGAACGGCAAGCCGGAGGCTGCAATCCTGTTCCTATTTTTGCGGCAAATAAAACAGAGACCACCGAAACCATTACTATTTCAATAGCTCACTTCAGAGAAACCAGGGCAATATTTGAACGCTGGAGATGAAGTAAGATTTTATAAAGTGTGTTTTGAGAGCAAGGAACAAGGAGCTGAGAAAGAGGTCTTGAAGGGGTCTCGATCTTATGCAAATTGCGCCTTGCTCTCTTCTTTTATTATACATACAAAAACAATAAATAATACCGTAAACAAATAAACATTCACAGTTTAGTCTGTAGGTATCCTCTAAACTCATAGCATAAATACAATATAACCATAGAACCCGATATAGTCAAGTGCCTAACCGTGTTTGTCGGGTGTAATTACTATGGAGAGCAGACTACTATAACCGTGGAATATGGACGGAAAAATAGAAATTCTCAGAAAAACACTATCATCAAACATCAAAAAACACCGTGAAATGCTCGGTTTCACCCAGGAAACACTAGCCGAAGCAGCCGGAATATCCGCCAACATGATAAACGACATAGAAGGCCGCCGTTCATGGATCAGCGACAAAACCCTCATAAAACTAGCTTCCGCCCTCAAAATAGAAACCTACCGCCTTTTTCTCCCCCCAACCCTCACCGATAACGACATCGCCAAAACCGCCACCAACGACTTGGCAAAAGAACTTCAAAAAATCCGCAAAGACTTCAACACCAGTTTTGAAACCACCCTCAAATCACGAGGCATAAAAACCTAAACCCTTATAATTCAGAAGGGGGGAAGTCTCCCCCTCGCTCCAGCCTTGCTCTGCAAGTCTTCCGCTACCCCCTCTACGGGGGGTTAGCAAACCCCCCGTAACGCCCCCCAAGTCGGTAAAAATTGCTAACGCAATTTTTTCATATTTTACGCCTTATCCGCAGAGCCGCTAAAGCGGCTCGTTTTTCCCCTACGGTGGCGGGGGCCCCCCCAGGGGTGTCAAGGGTGAACCCCTGGTTCCTCCCCACCCCCTCCGGGGAAAAACAATGGGGGGGGTTCCGGTTTCAAGGTCAGGCTTGGCTCCTGTCCTATCTCGCCCGGTTTCAAATCGGGTTTTTTCGGAGGTTTGCAAATGCAACCTATTACAAGCAAGCGGCTCTATAGTCCGCAATTGTCAAATGTGGCGGTTATCTCCCTACGCCGTCTAGCCTGGGCTATGGGCTACAAAATGCCCAAAGCAGTAGACCATATAATCCAACTATTGCCCCACATCATAGACCCCTCAAAGGTCTGCAATTTGTGTCAGGACAAATCACGGTGCGCCCTGTGCGTTTTCAGCAAAACAAACACAGAGCCAGAGGCAAGCCCCCTTGCTACCCTCATGTAGCAGTCTGCACAGGTGGTTTTATGGCATTACATTTTAAGGTATTAGCAGACTTTAGCCTTTCCAATGGCCGCCCCTTATTAGTCGGCCTCTCCCCGGTTCACTGGTCGCCTTCACCAGCAATATGCACATTTTCCCCACGCTTAAGCTGGCTAATTCGTACATCAGCTACATCATGGGGCGTTATCCACAATGCCCCGTACCCTTTCCAGTATTGGACAAAGGGCAACAAGAATTATTTCAGGAGGTTTCAAAATGAATTATTTTGCACAGTGCCAATCAGTAGAAGAAGCGAAAAAGACCTATAGGACGCTTCTCATGCAACACCACCCCGACCATGCAGGACAGGAAGGGGAAGCAATCACAAAAGAAATTATAAAGCAGTTTCAATCTTTTCTAAATGGCTTTATGTCTAATTCCTTCAATTCTTATTATGAAGATAAGGAATGGAAACCAGCCCCCGGCGCAGAAACACCGTTCCAGGAAATTCTGCAAAAAATCATCAATCTTGAATGTGAAATAGAAATCATAGGCTACTGGATCTATTGCTTCAATTCAAAAGAAGTAAAAGACCAGCTAAAAGAGCTTGGTTTCTGGTTTTCAGGCAAGCATAAAGCCTGGGTTTATTCAGGCAAGCCAAAAAAGAACATCAAAAGCAAAGAAACCCTGGACGAAATCAGAGCCAGAAAAGGAAGCCAAAAAATAGAAAAGGAGGAACAAGAAAAAGAAAAATACCCGCTTAAAGTAGCGGTATAGCTTTATCAGCCCCGGCCTTAGTTGCCGGGGTACTTTCAATTTTTGGAGTTTTTTATGAGTATCATTCAGCACCATATCAAATTACACAGCGTTTTTAAGTATCAAGGCCGCTTTGCCCCTGTAGAAAATCTTAATGAAGCCCTAAGCCTTGTTTCCCTTAACCGCATGAAAGCCGAGTTAATAGGCACATGGCTTTATTGTTTTACCACCGACTTGATAGGCGTTCAATTATTGGCGTTAGGTTTCTGGTACAGCTTCAAACATTCTGCATTTGTATATTCAGGTGGACCAAAAGACGGCATAGCCGATGATGAAACCCTGGACGAAATCAGAGCAAGACTTGGAAACCAGTTGATATAAAAATGCCGCCCCGTCCCCCGTCGGAGCGACTAACATAATGAATAAATCCAGCCCTGACATCGGTACGCCCTAAGCAGTACCGATGTATTTGTCAAAGAACAAGAGCCGCCCAGGTTTCCCCGGACGGCTTTCTTCTATTTCGTTTTAAGGATGACGATATTCCCCTTCGGCCTGGTAACAAGGAAACCATCACGCTTGCGAAAACGGAGAAAAATTTCCCCATATTCCATGCTTTCAGTCGTAGCGTCAAACTTCTTGATTTCAATTCCCTTTCTGTTTCCGTGCTGGATCCTCCGGGGGTTCATAAACACCGCAAAAGGCTCATTAGCCTTAATGTCTGCAATCTGCGGAAGGATTGAAACTTCGTGATAAGGGTACAAGTCCAGCCGCCCAGGCATTGCCTCCGTAGGTCGCCGCCAAATCGGGCGTCCTGTCGTGTCCTCAATGTTAGCGATATGGTTTAACACCGTTTCATTGAGAAACCAGACGCAATCTTTTCTTTCCTCTGCGGGGATCTTATACACAGCGTCCCGGAAATCCTTCCACGTCAGGGCGTTAATATCAGCCCCTTGAATTTCAACCTTGACTGTCCCCTCCGCCGCCATAGCCCCGGTGAAGGGGTCATCATCAGCGAGCAGACATTGACGGTCAAACTCCTGTCCGTAAACCTCGATGAATTCCTCAACGAACATAGCCCCCAAGTCGATAAAGACATCTTCCTCGAATTCATCAAACCAGGGGATATAGCCAGCCAGGGTATAGGCTTTCAGTTCCACCCGCTCCGCCCCCTTCGGTCGGCTGCCCTTAATCTGCTGCCCGTAAGCGGTGAGCCAGTGAAGCTCAACTCCGCCCCTGTCTCTGGTAGGGAGAAAGACAGAAGGGCCGAGCATTGGCCGATGACGGACAAGGTTCATCATCACGCTTTTTTTGGCTGCGTCCTGCATGATTTCAGTTTCGTAAATCGGATTGATAAGGTACTGGTCGTTAGTCGCCATGTTCCCCATCGGTTCGCCGAGAGGGGCTTTCACCGTCCAGCCCTTTTCTCCCCATGAAACTTCTTTAGGGTTCGTCCAGTTGTCCGCTTTCAGGTTAGGGCTGAAAGCCAGGTCAGACAGGGTTTTATGGTTCCCCGCCCATGCCGCCGCAATCCCCTTGCCAAGGTTAAAAAGCAGTTCCCGCCGGGACAATTCCCTGGGTGCCGCCGCCTGCCCCTTGATTTCTTCCCGCAATGATTTGACGGTACTTTTAAGGGCTTCCACTTCAGCGTTTTGGCTTGCCAATACGCCAGCTTCCTGAACAGAAATAGTCTCAATAGTTTTGACTATCCCTTCAAGAATGACTTCCTTTTCCTGAAAATAGGCCGTTGCCGTTTCGGTGTTGGTAAACCCGGTCAACTCTATTTTCTTCATGTCGGCTAACTGTTTCTTGATTGCCGCAAGTTCTTCTTTTCCCATGTTATACGCTCCTATAAGTTATTTATTAACCCGCCCCAAAAAGTAGGATGGTTTAATTCCTGTGAAGACATTGATTTCGATGTTTCAATGTTTTTAGCCAGTGCAAAAGGATTAGCGGGTACATTGCATATCGAAAATTCCAAAAGTTCCTGTTTCCTGAAAACGAGCGATGTTCCATCCTTGCTATCCTCCCTTGACGGAATTTCTATCTCCATGACACGGAAGCCTACAGAACCCGCCCTGATACTCCCCGCCTTTATCCTCTGCTCAATCGACCAGGCGAAAGGGTCAAAGGATTTATCGTTGAAGTAGACAACCCCATGCAAGCCGTCAGTATCAATGGACAGGCTTTCAATTTTTCCGATTGCCGGAATGTCGTAACGGTGAGCCCATTCCACAACAGGGTTATCAATAAACCTCTTAAAGTCCCATCCATGCGGATCAATTCTCTCCCCAAAACGGTCAAGGTCAAATGTGCTTAGTGTCCAGGGGAAGCCCTGTCCCGCTTCCACATCGGCTGTTAAAAGAAAGGGAATACAGGCGATTAGTTCCACATCCTCCGAAACTTGCTGTATTCCTTCGGCTTCTTTCCGTACCCCTAAAAAATCCAGTAACGCCGAGGCGTTACCCGCTTTATAGTTGCCGCTTTTCGTTCTGATAATCATTTCCTTACTCTCCTGTTTATCTCTATTTGCACCCTTGCCCATTCCGGCAGGGACGCAATTAAATCCCTGTTTTCGTGGAAACACAACTGATTTTTGTTAATAATATCAAGGCAAAAAGCCACCTTAATTAAATCTTCCCTTGAATGGACATGGAAAATACTCATCAATTCTTTTATGTGGTAATGTACGGTATATTCGCTAATCTGTAATTCGTTTTGCATTTTTTTCTTTGTATAACCGTTGCACAGCATAAGCAGAATTTCTTTTTGCCTTTTCTCGACTTTCAATTTGCAATCAGGAAATTCATCTATGCTATCAATTACGTCTTTAATCGCAGGGGCATAATAATCATCACCGTATAAAATATGTTTTAAGCCGTTATTAAATTCTTCAAAACCGTCAAGAAAATTAACATAAGATTGCGCTCCGTGAAAAATAAACCAGACCGCCATTTCATCAGGAAATTCATCCATGCTTGCAACCGCTATATTTATTTTTGGAAACATTTCATGCAGGAGCCCGACCATATACGGAGTTCCGATACTGTAAAAATTACTAGCCATGAAAATACGGCGGGGGTTTAATTCTCTGATAAGCATATTTAGCCCGTCCTTATCTTTGTCAGTTACATGGACATTCCTATAACCTGCCTCTTCCAAAAGACTTTTGTACCAGGGGAGTAATTTAGTGTGTCGGCTTACAAACAACACTCCGGCTTTCATGATTACCCCTCATAATCTCCGGCTTTATTGTTTTTACCGTTATCCGTAACCAAGTGTTTCGGTTTGTGCCATACATCCCCCCAGGGTTTCGGTTCCTTCCCCCTTTCTTTCAATACGTCGTTTATGGTTTTAATCCCGGCGTTAATTTCCGCAATATCCCTTTTGCTTTGCGAGTCTTCATTTTCCGCCAGTTCAGGAATATCCCAAAGGTCAAACCTTCCAGACTCTTTAAGGTTAAAGCGCATGAAAAATTGAGCTTCGAGAATTTGTTCAAACTGTCTTAAAATGGGGATTAGGGTATACTGCCAAAATGCGGAGTGCTGCTCTTTCGTGTCCTTGCCTGAAAGGGCGGTGGATCTGTCAGAAATGTTTGCAACCCGTGGAGGTATGCCAAACTTCGCAAGAATGGTATATAGGTTCCAGCGTTTCAGTTCAAAAAGTTTTACAACGTCAGGATTAAAAGAAAGAGCCTCAAAACTGGTTCCCTTGCCAAGCACGGCAATTTTGCGCCCTGCCTTTACCTGCCCGTATTTGGTTTCCCACCGCCGTTCTATTGCGTCTGCTTCTTCGGGCCTAAGCGTCTGGTCAGTTTTCAGTAGACCTTGCGGTATGGCGTTATTTTTGAGAAGGGTAGAGTTTGCTTTATTTGCGAAATAATCCTGTTCTATTTCAAGGGCTAAAGAAACAAGAGGATTAACGCCCCGCAGAGGGTTCCACGGGTTCCAGTCCTTGAAGTGGATTAATTCATCAGAGAAGATTGGTACTAATTCGGCTCCAGTATGATAATACCAGCGCCGTTTATTGTTTATGAGATTTCTTTGCACATCCAACCCCTCTCCCTCAAGTTGGAGTTTTCGGGGGTTAAGAATGTACAGTTGTTTCGGCAGTCCGCCTGAATAATCCGGCCCGAACCACCAAAACGCTTCTCCCTCCATGAACCACCAGGCGGCGGTCTCCTTCCACATATCATATCGGCTGAGGTGTTCATTCGGTCTGTGGAATAGAGAATAGAGGGGGCCGTTTTTTAT
>Ga0099364_10002861_pt1 | contig 27259 bp, 19 predicted proteins | sample TergutTh196P3_FD_73070 | JGI IMG/M metagenome (GOLD analysis project Ga0099364, IMG submission 73070) | Microcerotermes parvus P3 segment gut microbial communities from Pointe-Noire, Republic of the Congo - Th196 P3 | ecosystem: Host-associated > Arthropoda: Insects > Digestive system > Gut ... | reverse complement strand
CTGCGCTACTTCGCCAGCCGGAATGCGATGGACATTGAGGGATTGGGGGAAAAATTGATCGAGCAACTTGTCGATGCCGGTTTAGTGCGTTCCTTTGGCGATTTGTATCGGCTTAATGTAGAGTCGCTCAAAAGTCTTGAACGGATGGGGGAAAAGTCGGCGAACAAACTCCTCGACGGCATTGAAAAGAGCAAGTCGCGGGAATTGCCGAAGTTATTAAATGCCTTGTGTATTCGGCACGTCGGCAACCGTACGGCAACGTTGTTGTTCAAGCATTTTGGAAGTTTGGATCGGTTGCGTCAGGCAACGGAATCAGAAATCGCCGAAATTGACGAAGTCGGACCAGTGATTGCGAGAAGCGTGTTTGAGTTTTTTCAGAAGGAGAAAGAGATGGTTGATGATTTAGTGAATGTTAGCCGCTCCGCCCGCGGAGCGCATTCCCCCAACGCTCCGCAAGCGGAGCCGCTAACGTCCGGTGCGCTAACGGGCATGTCCATCGTCGTAACAGGAACGTTGCAACGTTTCAAGCGCACGGAAATCGAGGAGGTTATCGAACGTCATGGCGGAAAGGCTTCGTCGAGTGTTTCGTCGAATACGGCGTTTGTGTTGGTCGGCGAAAAACCGGGCAGCAAGTTGGACAAGGCAAAAAAACTCGGCGTGCGGATAGTCAGCGAAGCGGAGTTTCTCGAAATGATCGGGCAGGATTGAGATGCTCAAAACGTTAAGGGGACCTCTAAAAATTGATTTTAATGATCTGCCGTGAGAAATTGACTGTGAGCTCCGTCGTTGCGCTGCTCTCCATTCCGACTTTTGCAACTATGAACAAAAGAAGGAATGTGTTGTTATACTGCAAACGGGCAGGAATAGGACGTTTTGCTTTGTGGAATCTTTGTGACCCTTGTACTCTTTGTGGTTAAAAATAAAGGATTAACCACAAAGGGCACAAAGAACACAATGATTCACAAAGAAGGAAAACGTCCACTTTCATACCGTTTGCAGTATATGTAAGGGGGAAGTGTAATGACGGCACACTTCGAAAAGTGCAAAATTTACCGCCAGGGCTATACACAATCACATCGCCACGAATTCGTCCGCTTCTTCGTAATGACTCTCTTCCCGATAAGAAGGAACAATCCTCTTTTCTGAACGGTTAGGCGACGGCGAGGCACCACGCTTGCGCCGCCAATCAACCGATGATACAAGCACATCACGAGGCTTAGAACCATTCGCTTTACCGACCACGCCATCCTCCTCCATAAAATCCATCATACGCGAAGCACGAGGATAACCAACGCCCAAACACGTCTGCAACATCGACACCGAACCGCGACCCTTTTGAATAACCAAGTCCACCGCCTGGTAATACATTTCGTCCCGACTGATTTTGCCCTTGTTATCGAAATTTCTCTCCTCATCAAATTCGTCGCCTTCCTTTTTGGCGGTGTCCATTTCCAGCAATTCTGCATCGAAGTCCGGATTGTCCGTTCCAATCTGTTCGTTAATCGCCTCAATCTCTTCGTTAGTAACAAGCGCACCCTGTCCACGGACGATTTCGTTGTCTTGAAACAAAAGCATATCGCCTCTGCCGAGAAGTTGTTCCGCACCAGTTCGGTCTAAAATGACCATACTGTCCATCTTGCTCGACACACGGAACGCTATCCTCGCCGGCAAGTTGGTCTTTATCAAACTCGTAAATACATCCCTCGTCGGCTTTTGCGTTGCCAGTATTAAATGGATTCCTGCCGCCCGACTCTTTTGCGTCAGACGTACAATGTAAGACTCCACCTCTTTGACCATCTGAATTAAATCCGCCACTTCATCCACGACAACCACTAGATAAGGCAACCCTTTGGGAATTTGCCCCCACTCCTCATCGTCGGCATCAATCATGTCCATTCGCCGACGTAAATCGTCTTCTGACAATTTATTATACTCCGAAAGGTTTCGTACTCCCGCCTTTCGGAAGAGTTCGAATCGGTCTTCCATTTGATTGACCATCCAAGAAAATGCCCCTGCCGCCTTTTGCATATCATTCACTACCGGATGAATCAAATGCGGTATCTTTTGGTACGGACTGAATTCCACCTGTTTAGGATCGACCATCAACATACGCACCTGTTCAGGACTGCGCGTCATTAAAATCGACACGATGATCGAATTGAGGCACACGCTCTTTCCTGTACCGGTTTGCCCCGCGATTAAGAGATGGGGCATTTTCGCCAAATCCGCGGCAATCGGTTCGCCGGTTACGCCTTTACCCAAAAAAAGCGGCAGAGCAAGTTCCTCATTCGCATGAGGACTTGCTTCTATAATGTCCCGAAGCCGCACCGTTTGCTTGATTTCATTCGGCAACTCTACGCCGACGGTGTTCTTGCCCGGTATCGGCGCAACAATACGCACACTGCCCGCCTTGAGTTCCACGCCGAGATCGTCTTGCAACTGTTGTATCTTTTTAATGCGGGTACCCTTTTCCAAGCGGAGTTCGTACTGCGTTATCACGGGGCCCCTCTGAACGTCCACGACTCTCGCATTGATCTTAAAATTGAGCAAGACCTTTTCGAGCAACTGTGCCGTTGCGTGAATAGCATCGCCGTACTGTTCCTCGTCGACCTCTTCCGAAGGTTGAAGCAATTCTGCCGAAGGGAATTCGTATTCGTAATCTTCTTCCTCGTAGTCTTCTTCGTAGTCTGCTTCCTCACCGCTGTCATATTCTTCGTATTGTTCCTCTTCGATTTCTTCAAATTTGATGTTTGACACCACCCCGAATCGCTTGACCAATTTCGGTCTCTTGGCGAGTTCGCGGTCTGTAAATTTCGCGTATTCTTCGTGTTCATCGTATTCCTCATATTTCTCGTATTCTTCATATTCATCTTCTTCATGTTCATTCGAAGTATCAAGAAATCGGAGGATTGAGAGGTCGCTGACTAGTACGAATCCTGCGAGTATCATACTTGTTAGGAATATAACGATTCCGGCGTTACCGAAGTTGGAGGCGAGCAGTGTGGTGATGATGGTTCCGCTGTATCCTCCGGGTCCGATGAGTGGACAGGGTACTTCGAGTGTCCAGTCGGGCAGGAAGGTGCACAGTCCGGCAAAACCTATACCGGCTATTATGAATCCTGCGCATTGCATAGCGGGTCGGTCAAAAGTTTTGCTGGGAGAATTGGTGAAATATAGGAATCTGACGCCGTAAAAGCCGAGTGGGATGACGGCTAGATAAGCGGCGTAACCGAAGGGCAGGAGCAGGGTGGCGGCGATGGCGGCACCGGGCAGTCCGAGCCAGTTTTGGAACGTTTCGGCTTGGTGAATTCCTCGAAACTCTGGCGGATCGGTAGCGGAGTATGTGAGGAGACTTACTGCAACGCAGATCCCGGCAGCGCAAAACAGTAAACCGATGAGGAAGGTACCGGTTGACCGCATGACATAGACCTTTCACACTAGGGGATGAGTACGTTCCCAATTCGGCGGATCGGTCGGTTCGCATGAATCTGAATTTTGGTTCCCGTTAAACTAGCATAAACGGTACAAACGTCTCCAAGCGTTTACGTAGAAGGGAACTTTTACTTGTTCCCTTGTTTTGTCCCTTCGAAAGGGTACAATGAAGTAGGCATAGAAAAGTGAGGGCAATTTTTTACAATGCGAGACGACGATCTTTTTTCCGGGACTTCGATGAGTTTTGGAGACCATCTGGAAGAACTCCGGCTCTGTTTTTTCAGATCGCTCTTCTCCATTGCCGTCGGTACACTGCTCGGATTTGCTGTCGGTGCTACCGTAGTGGAATACGTTCAAATTCCAGTCAAGCGCTCACTCGAGGCTTACCATAGTAAACAAGCAATACAAAAAATTGAAGCGAATGCCGACGCTCTTCTGGAAGAAGGATATTCCAGTGAAATAAAAAAAGTGATGAAGGAATATAATCTAAATCCCGAAGAAAGATGGATTTTCCCCGGTGAATTAGAACGTATTCTGGAACGACAAAAATTACTGGCAACAGATCCCGCCCTCGCAAAATCGGCTCTAGACAGCGTGGACAACTTGCTGCTGAGGAAAATCGAACGGCAAAAAAAACGGCAAGAAATAGGACTCACATACGATACGGTTCAACTGGACAAGCCGCCGATCCGGATGTTCTTCTTCGTCAAAATGGAGGAATTAACCAAAATGAAAGCCCTCGGAACTTATGAAATGTTCCGTCTTTATATGCTTGCGTCGCTCATCGTCGGACTTGTCATTGCGTCGCCGTTTGTGATTTATCATCTTTGGTCATTTGTCGCTGCCGGATTGTATCCGCACGAAAAGAAATATGTTTATCAATTCATACCGATCAGCGTGTTGCTCTTCATCGGCGGAGCGTATTTTGCATTTTTCTATGTGTTCCAATTTGTGTTGGATTTTCTCTTCTTCTTCAATGCATGGATGAGTGTGGAACCGGATTTGCGGATCAGTGAGTGGATCAATTTTGCGCTGTTGTTTCCGTTGGGTTTTGGTATTAGCTTTCAGTTGCCGCTGGTGTTATTTGTAGTGGAGCGGGTCGGCATTTTTACGCTTCAGCAGTATCTTGCCCGGTGGAAAATTGCCGTCTTGGTAATTTTCGTATTGGCGTTACTTCTTACGCCGGGCGATCCGGGGAGCATGCTGCTGATGGCGATTCCGTTAACGGTATTGTACTTTGCCGGCATCTTTTTTTGTTGGTTGATTCCACGCAAACGAGGATTGTTCGACGCAGATCCCGATGATGTTTGAACCAAATGTTACGGTGCTGGAGGAAAAATGTTAGGGGAACCTCTAATAATACAAAAAATCCTTTGCGTTCCTTGCGTATCCTTTGCGCACGTTGCGTTAAAAAAAGATTTTACCGCAAAGGGCGCAAAGGAAGTGTATCACAATAACATTCACCTATTTACAAAGAGCCGCAAGTGTAGGCGGTACTCCGTCCGAAGGGCGATGAGCACTACTCCATCGGAATCGCTCCGGCAAGCAGTTCGGCAACGCGGACGCAGAAGTTTTCATTCATCACCAAAACCTCGCCTCGGGCTAACAGACGACCATTTATGTAAATGTCGACCGTTTCTCCCGCCATTTTGTCCAGAGGCACGACTGAACCTCGCCGAAGACGCAATACATCTTCAATGTACATATATGTCCGTCCCAATTCGACTTTGACGTCCAAATCAACTTCGCTGATAAGGTCGAGCGTGGTATATTCCGTGCTCGGTACGGTACCGCCGAATTCGGGAAATTGAAATTCGATAACCTCCGTGGGTAACGTTGTATGCGTCTCCGCAATGGACTTGATCGTATCCTCCGCCCGTCTACCGAGGTAATCCAAATCGCCGCGAGGGATTCCTTCCTCTTCGTCTTCATCGTTTGCCGCGTCCAACGAAGCCGCTGGTGCATCCCAAGCACTGGCAGCAGGAGCATCTCCCCAGCCGCCGGAAAACGGCGGCGGTATTGTCGGCTGCGGCTCGGGCGGCGGTGGAGACGGTTGCGGCGGTGGAGGTGGTGGAGGCGGTGGAGGCGGCGGCGGACCGCCGAAAAGAGCGTTTAGCTCTTCTTGACTGAGAACTCCGCTGTCGTCAGCAGGAGGCGGGGCTGTCGGAGGCGGAGACTGAGCCGCCCCAGCTCCCATACCGCTGAGAAGACGTTCTATTTCACTCTGATCTAATGCTCCGCCTTCTGACATAATAATGTCCTTTTCGCAATCTTACGATTGCGGCTCTATTGCGTGCCGACGAAACCGCCGACTCTCTATCAACTTGTTTGTATACTAAACTCGGTAGGATATACTTCGACAACCCACGCGGTTCCGAGTACATCGTTGATCTCTTTCATTATCCTTGATTTGATTACCGTGTGTCCTGCATCTTTCCATTCGTCTCGGCTGGACGCTCTCAATACTGTTTCAACTCTATGAACAATCTGCTGCACACACTCGTCGTAACGTCTTTGGAATCGGCTGTCTTCCTTTTTCCGCACACCGACGTGAATGACCAGCGAGTAGGTCGTTATCAAATCATTTTCTGGAACTGTAATTCTGAAAGGTCCGCTTCCGATAGGTTTTTCGATAATGTCTTCTGTCCTTTTCCCCGTTGCCGCAGGAGGTCGTTCCGACGGTTCTTTGGACGGCAACACAAAACAGAGCGCGATTATCTGGAGTAGAATCAGTGAAACGAACCCGAGCGTTACCTGTAATCGGTACGACTTCGGCTGTCCCGATTCTTCAAGCGTTGCTGAGACAGGCACCGGTTCCGGTTGTTTCTGTTCCTTTGCCATACGTCTTACATCGGACAAAACGTGCTACGATACCATATCTTTTGCGATTTTAGCGATTTTGCCGGTTTTGTGCAAGAGTAAAATAGTCTTGTTCGGAAACTGTCACTGTCCGTTGCCGGGTTTGGAATTTTGCAGCCGCTCACGGCATTTTTCTTCATTTTACTGAACGGGTGTGTAAAAAATTTGTGGGTATTTTCAGCATTGCGCAAGCGAGCGAGCAAGCAAGCAAGTGAGTGAGAAAGCGAGCGGGGGGCGTTAGCCCCCCGATGGAGAACCAACACGCTTTGTACCCCAACGGGGGGCTAACGCCCCCCGCTCGCTGCGCCGCGCCCACTTTATTTTGACACACCCTTACTGAACGGATACCTTGAAATAATTCCGACTTTGTGCTAGAATGTCTCCATCAGACTGAAATTCAACAGTACTTCAATAGCGAGATGTACCATGAGAGCTTCTATCTTTATAATCCTATCGTTGGCGTTCTGTGTCGCACTTTATTCCGAAGCCGCAGAACCTAAAACGACCGTCGAAATCATCGTACAAGCCAGCAGCGAAGACGACGGCTACGAAGCCTATCTGGCAATGGACGGCAATGTCCAAACAATGTGGCACACCCAATGGCGGCACGCACTCCCTCTGTTTCCGCATACCTTGACCCTCGACCTAACCGCCGAACACGAAATTAGCGGTTTTAAGATTACACCACGCACAGACAACTGGAACGGGGTAATCCAACGCTATGAAGTCTTCTTCGGCAACGATGCAAAGCAATCCGCCGAACCCATTCTCCAAGGAGAGTTTCCCAGAGAACAAACACCGCAAAATGTCCTTTTTGACGAACCCTTAAAAGGACGGTTCTTTACAATAAAAGTATTGAGCGGACACGGGACAGATTCCTACGCTTCCATTGCGGAATTAGAACTGTTCTGCGATACCGCCGTATTTAACGTAAAAAAAATGTCATCGTTGCAGATACAACTCGATGAAATTCAGAAGAGTCTTGAAAACAATACCAACCCAGAATCGCTTTGTGAATTCATTCGTCTCATTCGAGACATCAAACTAAGAGTCCGATTCGATAAAATCGCCGAACAAACTTTTATGCCGGAATCGTTGATACACGACACCGACCGCGATCCCGCAGACATCGCCTATCGCCGGACCGCCGCTCTGCTCGCCGATATAAAGACAATGCCGAACGCTCCCGACCTTGCAGAACAGCAAGCATCACTCGACGCATTGCAGAAACAAGTCGAAACCGTTCCCGTCGAACAGCTGAAGGAACGTTTTGCACTGTTCACCCAGATCGCCGAACTTCGCCGGGAAATCGCCTTTGCTAATCCGCTCTTGAATTTTGACGAATTACTCTTCGTCAAGAGACACCGGGCGACGTTCAATCACATGTGCGATCAGTTTTATGGAATCAACAGTCTGCCCGGCGGAGGAGTTTTTATCCTCGAAAATCCCTTCAGCAATAATCCGGTCGTGCGTAATCTGCTTGAAAATTCCGTCGTTCAGTCGGGACGTTTAGAGGGGCAAACGCTTTCTACTGGTTCATTCGTTTCGCCTAATCTTTGTTATGATGCCGAGCGGGTTGCTTTCGCTTACGTCGAATGTACCGGCGATACGGAACATCGTTTTCATACTGATCCTACTCAGGGACACTGGCACGAGGGTCGGTCTTTCCACATTTTTACGTGCAACATCGACGGCAGCGACCTGCGGCAAATCACCGACGGCACGTGGAACGATTTCGACCCTTGCTGGTTACCCAATGGACGAATTGTCTTTATCAGTGAGCGGCGCGGCGGCTACCTACGTTGCGGTAGAGAATGTCCGACGTACACACTCTTCGGCATGAATCCCGACGGGGCGATGATGCGATGTTTGAGTTATCACGAAACCAACGAATGGAATCCCAGCGTTACCAACGATGGTCGTATCCTTTACACCCGCTGGGACTACCCTGACCGGCATGGTTGTACGGCGCACCATCCTTGGACAACCACGCTGGACGGTCGCGATCCTCGGCAGGTCTATGGTAATTTTACGCCTCGATTTAGCCGGTCGGATATGGAACTCGGCAGTCGGGCGATACCCCATTCGCCGAAGTTTGTCGTTACAGCAGCACCGCATCATGGTCAGATGTTCGGCACATTAAATATCATTGACCCGCAAGTTCCTGATGATGATGCAATGGCACCGGTCAAGCGGCTCACGCCGGATGTCGATTATCCCGAAACGCAAGGCGGAGCGCAAGTCTATGGTACGCCTTATCCGTTGTCCGAAAAATACTATCTAGCAGTCGCCGATTTTGCGATGACTCCGAACACCGGATTCCAAGCTCAACCTTACGTACGAGGCGATTATGGAATCTATCTGGTGGACGCTTTCGGCAATAAGGAGCTGGTTTACCGTGATCCAGAAATCGGCAGCGTTTCGCCGATGCCGGTGGTCGCCCGACCGATGCCGCCGGTGATGCCGAGAATGGTTTCCGATGCCATCGAAGAGCAACCGTATCTGTTGCCGGATAGGGAAAAACTGACGACGCTTCCGCAAGCGACCATTTCGGTTGTTAATGCGTATCAATCGCTTCGTCCTTTCCCCGAAGGCACAAAATTGAAGGAAATTCGTGTAATTCAATGGATTCCGATGTCTGTTCCTTCGGGGAGTCCACCGCATGAGATCGGTGTCCGTGAGCCGACCAGCATGGACTCGGTGGTGCTCGCCCGATATGTTCTCGGTACGGCACCGATTGAAGACGACGGCAGCGCGAACATTACTGTTCCGCCGCGCCGCCCTTTGCAGTTGCAGGTTTTGGACGAAGACGGACTTGCGGTGCAATCAATGCGGGGTTCGGTTTATCTGCACGACGGCGAAACGTTGTCTTGTCATGGTTGCCATGAACCTGTTGGTTCAGCACCGATCCAAACGACTGTCATTCCGAGAGCGTTTTTGCGTGCGCCGTCGGAGTTGAAACCGGCGCATCCCGATGCGAATCCGTTTAGTTATCCGCGGTTGATTCAACCGATTTGGGACAAGCACTGCGTGGCGTGTCATACGGAGGAGCGGGCGAAGGGAACGGCGGGGGTGCCGAATCTGGCGAAGGAGCCGATTACGAGACAATGGTATGCTTCGTACAATGAACTGGTTCCGAAGTATGGTTTTTACTCTTACGGTGAGCCGTTGCGGACGATGCCGGGGGCGTTTGGTGCGAGAGCGTCGAAGTTGTATCCGCATTTGAAGTCGGGACACAAGGGAGTCGAATTGAGTCGTGAAGAGTTGGAGCGGATTGTTCTGTGGTTGGACTGTGTTTCGGTCTTTTACGGCGTGTACGAAAAGGAGGGCGGCGAGGCGCAACTTCGCGGCGAGAGAGTTTATCCGACGCTGGAGTAAAGGGCAGAATTTTCAGACTTCCATCGGATATTACGATTCAGACTCACCGCACTTTTTATTGCCGGATAACCGAGGATAAACTTTCCCGCGTTGACATGCAATATTTGATAGATGTTCCTGTCAGTGAATTCTATGCCAGGGCATTGGAGGAGAATGAAGTTTTGCGTAAAATATCGGTCGAGAGTGATGCTGGAATCGACATAGATTCGTTGCCGAAAGAGGTTCTTTTAGTGTTGAGGGATTTATTAGTAAATCGCTTTGGCATTGGTAAACAAGCGGGTTGAGGGCTTGATTACTAATAAAATGATTTTTGCCTATATCCTCCATTTTGCCCATTTTCGTAAAGTCCCTTGTTTTTAAGGGTGTGAATTTTGGGAATTTTGTAAATTTTTGCATTTTTTACATTTTAGCCCTTGACACAGTCCATTCCGGCTTTTGTTCCTATCCCAAGATTTAACGCAAACGAGGGTCTAATGCAACGCCATTCCGCCGCTGATATCGATACTTGTACCCGTCATATAACTAGCACAGCACGAACAGAGGAAAGCGACCACCTGAGCAATCTCTTCCGTTTGTGCGATGCGTCCCAGCGGAGAACGCTTGTTATACTTCTCCGGATCGGTATCGATAAACTTTGCGATAATTTCGGTGTACATAAGTCCCGGCAACACGGCATTGACAAGGATATTGTCCTTCGCCGTTTCGAGAGCCAGTGATCGAGTAAAGCCCAAGATTCCGGCTTTGGTCATATCGTAAGCCGTCTTGCCGCTCAGAGAACCTCGCAGTGCTGCCTGCGAAGAAACATTGACGATGTTTCCCGGTGCTTTGCGAGTCCGCAACCGCCGTACCGTTTCCCGGCAAACAAGAAATGTTCCTTGCAAATTAATATCGACGCATTTCCGGAATTCTTCGAGCGTCAATTCGGCACACTCTGGATTGGCGCAGTAAGCAGCATTGTTGACGGCAATGTCCACCAGTCCGAGTGTTCTTTCGGTATTGTCAAACATTGCCCTTACGTCGCTTTCATTGGCGACATCTGCATAAGCCACTGCGGCTCGGATACCGTATTGTTCTTGTACCTGCGCCGCTAGTGTATCCGCTTCGGCTTTCTTGCTGCGATAGTTGATGGCAACGTCAGCACCCTCTTCTGCGAGGGCAATGACGATTGCCTTGCCAAGCCCGCTTGCTCCGCCTGTAACGAGAGCAACTTTGTTTTTTAAGTGTAAGTCCATTTTGTAAAAAAATAAAAAAGGGGAAGTTACAGGGTGACAGGAAAAAAGTTCCAGCGCCCGTCATTGGAAGCGTATCAAAATAACCATTCCATTTTCTAATTACTGCTCTGGCGGTAAAAATTATCAAAGAACAAACAGAGCCCGGTGCGGTAGCACCGGAGCTAACTCTCCGGGCTCTGTGAACTTTTTTCCCGCCAAGGCAGTAAGTTATTCGCGAGCAACCCGGGGATTACGGCGGAGTACCGCCTACATCCCCGGCTCTTTGTCAATGTTATTTTGATACGCGTCCATTGCACCGCACTCCATTCCGGTTTTTGCTCCATACACAATTTCAGCAACGGTTGGGTAACCATCATTGAGCTGCATTCTCACGAACTCTGCTCTGTTTGGTACTTCCGCTACTGCAATAGATTTTTTCGCGCTGCGAAAAAATGTTTGAACGCCGGCTTCAAAGTCTGCTGTTTACTCATAAGTCCATAATCAAAACTGACACTCGAGTTAGAAGGCATCATCGAGTCTTGAAGACAAGACCAGAAAATTCCTCTGACCGTCCGCTTCCCCAACAGTGTAAGCAGGAGTGTTTCCGTCCAAACACGTTGCCGCTCTTCCGACCATTGCATTTCCGGTTCCGATGCCGGTGCAAGAGGATTGCCTGCACTCGGTACCGAAAGGGAAACGTAAACCTTCTTGCCGAGAAAACTCCATTGGTCGATAATGTTACCGACATTCATTGGATCACGCGGCAAAGTAAGGTGAGCACCGTTGCCGAAATTCATTTCAAGAAGAAAGGCGTCAATATCTCGGCAGCCCATCAACAATTCGGCTATTTGCACCAGTTCCCATTCGGGTATTTGCCGCAGCGCATACTCTCCCCAAGGCTGACTGATACCGGCAATAAGCGGAGTTTCGATTCCTCGGCTGCGTAACTGCTGCGCTAACATACGGATGAGTGAGAGCGACCGCTCTACCGGCATCTCCGGCGAAGTCTGATCGACAAATCGATTTGCCAAAATCCAAGCATCTGCCAGATATCCGAATCTTTCAGCCATCGCATTGACGTATCTAGTTGCTCGTGATTCGAAATATCCTTCTTCGGAAAGGCGAGACAAGAGCCAGTCTGGAAACGTTTCGGGACAAAACGACAGGAGCGGTCCCAGTACAATTTGGAATCCGCATCGGGCGGGAAGCAATAGTTGATTTTCCAGATGTTCCCAGTTGAATTGTCCCGGCAGCGGTTCCATTTCCCGCCAAGTCAGCGTCGGTAAAACGGCATGAAACGAATCTTGCAGAAGTTGTGCATAAGAATTAAATTTGTGCAAGGATTCGGTTTGCTGCAAATCTATTCCGACGCCGAATGTGAGGGGCAACCGCTCATCATTTCTCATTCGCCAAGAGAGGGATTGTTCGGCGAATTCTTTGTTTTCGTCTAGGATCAGAGGGGCGAGTTCTCTCATAACCGAGGCGAAATCCTCTTCGATCCCTTCTGAAAAAGGGTCTTTGGTGATGATGGTGGAAAAGCGTTTGCCAAGCCGACGCACTCGGTTGTCGAGTTCTTGAGGTTGTTGGAAGCCTAGCATTTGCCAATCGAATAGCCGACGGTTGAAACGTCCCAGTGAACCTCGGGCGAGTTCTTTAAGCAGAAGATAGGGTTCGCGGCGTCCTAGCAGTGATTCGGTCGATTCGATGACAACACCGAGCGGCGGATGGAACATGGGAACGTGAACGGTTCCGCTGCCGAAGGATTCGGCGTAAAGGATTAACTCGTTGCCTTGAACGGTCGTTTGTGTCAAACGCGGCACTCTCCCCCAACCAGCGAAAAAGGCTGTCTCCAAAAAGGACAAGGGGATAATTCCGGGAGTGATTCGAAAACGCCATTCAAACATAACGGCATTGTAAGGGAAATCCGTTTTCGTTGCAAGCGTTCACATTTGCCAATGGTTCGTGATGTTCTGTGGGTGTGTAAAAAATTAGTTGGTCTTTGGAACATTGCGCAAAAGCGGGGCGGCGTTAGCCCCCGATTTTGCGAGTGTTGGTTCAAACTCACCGGGGGGCTAATGCCCCCCGCTCGCTTGCGTTGCGCCGGGACATTCCTGACCGAATTCCAACCTTCGAATGGTTTATCGACGATGCCGTTTTACAAGCATTGTGCGGCAGCAGCGATTCTATCGAAGTCGTCGAGCGGCTGGACTTGGATGCCGTCAATGTCCGTGCTGACTACCGGGAACCTCTAAAAATTGTTTTTGTTTTTTTGTTTAACCGGAAACGGTACAAATCTGTGCTTTGCGCACTTTGCGTAACTCTTTGCGTGCTTTGCGGTTAATCTTTTTTTACCGTAAAGCACGCAAAGGATACGCAGAGAGTGCAAAGAATTTTGTATCATTAGAGGTTCCCTGTGGAATCTGTCTGTTGAAGCGGACGCAGTCGGCTTACCTCGACGGTACATTTTCTTTCTTAATCCGAAGGTTCTTAACCTCAACTTTCATCGGCGGTCCCGTGTGTGCTTGAATAGCAAGGAGTCCGCTTGCCTTGCGTCTAGCGGTGTCTTCGTCCGTACAGATACTCATCACATGACCGTTAATTTTGTTTGTGAAAGTGAACCCCTTCGCGGTTACTTCGTAAGCATTCCAGTCTTCCACTTTGATTTCCCTTTTGAGTGCCTCGTTTTCGGCAAATCGACGGATTTCCTTCGGCTTGGAATCGTTACCGATGACCGTCTCCTGCCCTCGTTGGCAGAGGATTCCTCGAAAACCTTCGCCGTAAAGAATGCCGGAATAAGTGTTCGCTCCGTCAATATCCGCCTGATAACCTAGTACGCTGTACGGTTTGTCCGTATCAGGATTCATCCAACTGCGGTATTGCATTCCCGAGTTGCCTGACCGTGAAAGTTTGATGTCGAAACGCAACACGAAATCGCCGACTTCCCCGCCCTTCCAAACGATGAACTGGTTGTAAGTGAGATGTGCAGGCCCTTCCGCAGCGGTTTGTCCAACGATGGCACCATTTTCGACTTTCCAAATGGCTGGATTACCTTCCCAATCGGTCAGGTCTTGCCCATTGAAAATAGAAACAAAACCTTCCGTCTTTTCTTCTTCGGTGATTTGAGAAAGAGCAGCGGACGGGGAAAAAGCCAGCAGGCAAAAACAGCACAGCGCAGTCAGATTTTTTTTCATGTTGTGTCTCCGGTTATGAATGTGGAGTCATTGTCCTACAAAAAAGAGACGAAGTCAAGATGTTACAGGGTTGGTAGGAAAAAGATTCACAGAGCCCGTAGACACACAATCACAAGCAGGTTGCCGATGATCCCAATGCGAATGCCGATGTGGTGATTATGGTGTTGAGTACGGGGTAGTGTTTGAGTCGGTGCTCCGTTCAGCCGGTACTTTTTCAGAACTGAGCGGAAAATAGAGTATCCTCTTTGAAAATAACACAATTTTGATAAAATGCGCAGAATGACACAGCGGATTATGCTCAAATCGAAGATCCATCGTGCCGTCCTGACCGGTACGAACCTGAACTACGAAGGCAGTGTCGCTATTGATCCGATTCTCCTTGAAGCAGCAGACATACTGCCTAACGAACAGGTGCAAATTCTGAACGTGAACACTGGCAGCCGGATTACCACTTATGCCATTGCAGCGGAGCGCGGTGCCGGTACTGTAATGCTCAACGGCGCCGCAGCAAGGTCAGGTGCCGTCGGCGATGTTGTCATTATTCTAACCTACGCCAACGTCGAAGAGAGCAGACTTGCCGACTACGTTCCGAAAATCGTAAAAGTGGATGCACAAAACCGACTGACTGAGTAACACACATTGTCAACTACGGCGGCACTAACTACGGAAATTTCGTAACAGGATACGTTTGGGGGAATGACACACGGGAACCTCTAATAATACAAATTCCTTGCGCTCTTTGCGGTTAAACAAAAAGAGTTAACCGCAAAGTGCGCAAAGGGTCGATGCGTTGCGTTTTCGGTAACAATCAAGATAAAATTTGTGTCTGTATCACAAAAGTTGCTGTTTTTTTCACACAAAGGCACGAAGGGCACGAAGGATTTGAAATTACCGGACTTCCTTGGTGGTCTTTGTGCCTTTGTGCGAAACATAACAATTACACGAAGAATGTGATGTAACCTGATAAATTGTAAAATGTTGCGACAAATTACAGCAACTTAGTTGCTACACTCTCTAAAAATTTGATTTTTAGAGATTCCCACACTAACAGCATCACCGCAGGTACACAATCTCTCGGACAGAACACGCCCCGCAACTCCGCAGCTCTGTTTATGAACGCAATTTATTGTATAATGCCGGTTTCCTGTACCAACGAAAATTCCCATGCCGGAGAAAACTATTTTCAAACGTATCATCGACAAGGAAATCCCAGCGGACATTGTCCACGAGGACGACCTTTGTTTAGCCTTTCACGATGTCAATCCGCAAGCCCCGGTTCACGTTTTGGTGATTCCGAAAAAGGAAGTCGCCTCGACCGATCAACTGACGGACGACGATGCCTCCCTGATCGGACATATTTACGGCGTGATCCGTAAATTGGCAAAAGAGCTCGGTTTAGAACGCGGCTATCGTGTAGTTACCAATTGCGGCGGCGACGGCGGACAAACGGTTTATCATTTGCATTTTCACCTCTTGGGCGGACGACAATTAGGCTGGCCGCCGGGTTGACGTCTTGCCGACGATGACACGTTTTAATAAATTGAGAATATATCAAGAGAAGCAACATATGCAGAACGCTTTTTCAATTGATGTAGAAGACTATTTTCAAGTTGGTGCGTTTGCGGATATTATTTCACCGAAGGACTGGGACTCTTGGACTCCCCGCGTCGTCGGTAATACCCGGCGAATACTCGAACTTTTGGCTTCCGCACCGCAACCTATTAAGGCAACGTTTTTTATACTCGGCTGGGTTGCCGAAAGGTTTCCAGAACTCGTTCCCGAAATTGTCAAACAAGGACACGAAATTGCCTCACACGGCTACGGTCACCAATTCGTTTATACGCTGACCGAAGACGAATTCCGCGATGATGTCCGAAGAACCCGAACATTGTTGCAGGCGCAGTCGGGACAGCCTATCTTGGGATACCGCGCACCGAGTTTTTCAATCACCAAACGGACTCCCTGGGCACACCGAGTTCTCGTCGAGGAGGGTTACACTTACGACAGCAGTGTGTTTCCCATTTATCATGATTTGCACGGCAATCCCGATGCACCTCGCGAGATACACACCATTCAGACGGAATCCGGTACAATCACCGAGTTTCCTCCGGCAGTGGTTACACGTTTCGGCAAGAACATTCCGATAGGCGGCGGCGGGTATTTCCGGTTCTTCCCCTATTGTGTTACTGCCCGATGCTTGAAAGATATAAATCGGCAGGGAAAACCTTTTGCCTTTTACATTCATCCCTGGGAAATTGATCCGAAACAGCCGCGCATCCCCGGCGCATCGTTGAAGAGCCGGTTTCGGCATTACTTAAACTTGAAGCACACAGCAGAACGACTCAAACGTTTGTTCCACGAGTTTTCGTTTACGACCGTTCAAGAGGTAACAGAACTGCAATCGTAAAATTGTGGCTTCCCACTGTGTTCTTACTAACGCAGTTCCGTTAACGTCCCCGAGGGGCAAAATATGGCGTGATCGAATAAGGTACTATTCTGTGCGTCTCTTTTTTCTCCTTTTCAGGTTCCTTCTCCGCCTCGGCTTCCTTTTTACGGACAACACTAGAATCTGCTTCCAGCATTTTTAGAAGAGATTCGATTTGGTAGTGCTGTGCTTGACGACCGTAGACGTGAATTTCCTTTGAGTTCTCGAGACGAATCATCCTTGCTCCCACGTGCTGCTGGAGAATATTCATGACATTGTCAGGGTTCATGTATTCAATGGTGTATGTGTGCCAAGTCGGCGCCGGAGCGCGGCGTTGCCGTTCTTGCATCGGCGGCGTAGGCGAAGGCGGCGGTTCCTCTGTTCGGGCAATAATGCCTTGAATGGAATTTTGGATTTCTACCCTGTCTATTATAAGCACAGTGTTTCCAGCCGGAAACATCTGGATAAAAGGATTATTGTTTTTGAGCGGTTCTAGTGTTGCCAGGACTCTGTCCGAAGGGCGCCGTCCCCAACTGTGCCGCACTTGAACGAATTCCGATGCTGCTCGATCCTTCAAATCTTCGACTCGCATTTCGGGAAACGTCCAATTCGTGTAGGGCTTGCGCAGGTCGATGACTTGTAAGATGCGTCCTTTCCGAGTGATGTTAAATCCCTCGGTGATCAGAATGCCGTTGAGAAGATTAAGCACTTGAATAATGGTTCGCTTATCAGGTTCGTCATAGGTAAAAGTCCCTGGCGGCACAGCAGTCATATTGAGGTGATAACCGCCCTGAGCCGCAATGGACTGCAATACATTCACCCAAGGTTGTTTGTCGAAAACCAGTATGAATGTTTCACTTTCGATCCCCGCCGTCAGCCGGGCTTTTTGTAAATCAGTGAGCAGGTTCGATAGGGCGTCTTCGGTCTGTTTGTAGATTGCCAAAAACTGTTCCGGCGGAGCATTAACGGCGTGGGCTTTCGATAATTCGAGGGCTTGTACATTAACGAGACGAAAGGCTTCGGTACGTTGTGCGGCGGTAAGCTGGAGTTGGTCAATGACGGCGGGATCAACAATTCTTACAAGCGAATTCGCAGGCGGCGGGGGCGGCGGCGGGATATATTCTTTTTCAGTATCTTCTTCTTCTCCTTCTACGTCGGGTTGCACACTGCTGTCGGCAACCGGGACAGACGGACTTTCAGGCGGACGCATCCTACCGCCTTGCCTTCCTTCTCCGCGCATTCCGCGACCGCCGCTGTCAGGAGGTTGTGAGAAAACCTCTGGAACGCAGAACGAAACGGCGAAAACAAAAAGAATGAAAGATGTCAAGCGGCGCATGTCGCCATTCTACCAAAATTCCAGGGAGTTGACAAGTTTTCTCCGTGAGGTATTACCTTCTGCTTGTACCCTTGTACTCAACTCTGCGTTGTCATTGCAAATTCTGCTCGGTTGCTGTACAATGCACGCAGACTCTGTTGAAAATTGGTCGTTTTCTTATTGGGCTCTTTGCGTCCTCCGCAGTCAATTTTAACCATAGAGAACACAAAGTTCCCCAATAACACACAAAGTACAAAGACTATCAATTTGTGCCGTATTGCATATAGTATCATGGAGATGCCTTCATGCCCATGCCTGATTATTCAAAGATAGCTCTATTCCTTTTGCTCACTTTTTTCTCCCCGGCTCTTTGGGGACAGGAGGGAAGTACGCTGCGGAAAATAGATGAGAGAATTCCTATCAAAACGACCGGAGGCATCCTCTTTTGGGGCGATGTGCTCTACAGCAACGGCTGGCACATTCAAAATAATGTCGTTACAGACACCTATCGGCTTTTGGACGAAAATGCCGTCCAACGCGCCCTGGGAACTTTTGAAGAATGCAAAAACCGACTCGACGAAATCCAAGCGGAAGAAGGTGTGCTGCCTATGACGGGTAGCATCGTTATCGTCCTCCACGGCTTCGGCTCCAATGTTTTAATGACACGAAGTCTAGGAGATAAGTTCGAAGAGCAGGGAACGCACGACCACGTCTTTTGTATGTCTTATCCTTCCACGCGGCAGTCGATTCTCGAACATGCCCGAATGCTTGACCGAGTAGTAAAAAATCTGCCGCCGACCATCCAGAGGATAGATTTAGTCGGGCACAGTCTCGGCAGTATCGTTGTTCGGCGATATTTGAGCGGTCCACTGGAAGAGGATTGGCGGGTGCCCGAAGACAGGATTGCCTACCGGCAAAGGTTTTCTCCCGACCCCAGGATCGGAAGATTTGTAATGTTGGGTCCGCCCAACCACGGAGCGGTCATTGCTACACGCTTAATAGGCAACGATCCGATCCGTCAATACTTGACCGGCGAAAGTGGTAGTGAAATCGGAACCAACTGGAACGAAGTCGAAAAAACGCTAGGGATTCCTTGTTGTCCCTTTATGATTGTCGCCGGAGGACGCGGAAACAGGATGGGGTATAACCTGTTAATTCCCGGTGACAATGACGGAATGGTCAGCACCGAAGGCACAAAATTGGAAGGAGCGGAAAAATGGATACTATTTAACGTCGGACACAACGAAATGCTCCTTTCGCCCGACGTGTTCAGAGCCGTTGAAAAGTTCCTAATCAAAGGGGAATAGAGATTTCGACTCCGCCATCCATAGTGAATTATCCGTATAAACCGCAATAATTCTAAAAACAGGGCTTGTTCTTGGCTAACTGCCGATGAATTTCATGGAAAAGCAGAGGTAATTCCTTGACTTTTTTCAATTATAGCGCATACTATCCTCATGCGAGTGAGTGACCAATCAGAACAGGACTTCGTTTTTCTTACCGGAGCGACGGGACAGCTCGGGTCGTATATTCTGCATAATTTGCTCAATCGGAACAAAAATGTAGCCGTTCTCGTCCGTCCGGGAAGGAAAGAGACCGCCGAACAACGGGTGTTCAAGATTCTCGCACACTGGAAAAAAGGGGGCAAAAGAGAAAGAGGAGTGATTTCCGCTCCGATGCCGAAAATATTTTCCGGCGACCTTGCCCAACCCGGCAGCCTTCAAGAACTCTACGGACGCTGTAAATCTGTCATCCATTGTGCCGCCAGCCTGACTTTTTACGGAGCAGCAGGCGAAGAACCCTGGGCGTCCAATGTCGAAGGCACCAAACGAATTCTCGATTTTTGCAATACCGCCGGAGTGACGGATATGCACTACGTATCCACCGCCTACGTCGCCGGTTCCAGCAAAATCTTCTACGAAAAAGACCTCGACGAAGGACAGGAACTCCGAAACGACTACGAAAAGAGCAAATTCGATGCCGAAAAAATCGTCCGCAGCGCCGATTTTCTAAAAAGGCTTACGGTGTATCGTCCCTCTATCGTTGTCGGCGACTCGGCAACGGGCTACACGACCACTTTTCACGGATTTTATGCCGTACTAAAACTGGCGCACACGATGGTCTCCCGATTACCGATAGGGGCGACCAGCGGACGCGGATTGCTGACCGCACTGGGAATGGACGGTTCCGAAAGGAAAAACTTCGTGCCGGTCGACTGGGTAACGAATGTTTTCGATCATATTTTTTCCCGACCGGAACTTCATGGAAACACGTATCATCTGACGACGCCGAATCCGCCGCTTTTGACCGATTTCGTTGATATGGTGCAAGATGCGGTCGAAACTTGGTCGACTCTGGCGGACGAGCGTGATCCGCAGTGTGCCGATGAAGAGTGGTTTTTCAAACAGTATTTTAACGAGGTTCAGATTTATCGTGCCTATTTACAGGACGATCCGCAGTTTGATTCGACGAACACTCAAACAGCGGCACCGCATTTGCCTTGTCCGCTCATGGACAGGGAATTGATGCTCTTTCTTGCTCAATATGCAATTAAGTCCCGATTCGGAAAGCGAAAGGTTACGCCGAATTTGGTTCGTAGAAAAGAGAGCGTCAGTATCGAAAGTGAACAGAGCGTACCGGTTCCTGTGCGGGCGGGAACGTGAATATTGGGGGGAGTGTAAAAAATTTGTAGATATTTAAGCATTGCGCAAGCAAGTGAGAAAGCGAGCGGGGGGCATTTAGCCCCCCGATGGATGTACAACACGCTTCGTACCCCAACGGGGGGCTAACGCCCCCGCACTGCGCAATGTTGAAGATACCCACAAATTTTTGACACGCCCTCTTTGCGCCTTGTGCGCACCTTGCGGTTAAATCTTTTTTCAACCGCAAAGGATGCGGAAGGAACGCAAAGGTTTTTGTATTCAGGGTTGGTAGGAAAAAGATTCACAGAGCCCGTAACGTCAGTTAGGGACGTTCCTGGCTTACGCCACGGGCTCCGTGATTTTTTTTTACCGCCAACCCCTTAACTCAATGCAGCCGCATTCCCGGCTTCGCCCCCTCATCGGGAGAAACTAAGAAAATATCCGACTCGCCAGGTCCCGCCGCAACGACCATACCCTCACTAATGCCGAACTTCATCTGACGGGGCTCCAAATTAGCAACACAAACGACCAAACGTCCTACCAAAGACTCCAGTTCATACGCCGACTTGATTCCAGCAAAGACATTGCGGAACTCACCGCCGCCAAGAGAAAGTTTTAACTGCAATAACTTCTTCGCCCCTTTAACCTCCGAAGCCTCCACCACCCGAGCAATACGCAAGTCAACTTTCGTAAAATCGTCAATCGTAATCCTCCCGGATACCAGCGGCTCTTCCGTGAGCGGTTTGTCCGAATCCTCCGAAGTCGCTGGTAGTACCGACTGTATCTCGTCTTTTTGTATCTCTTCCCTACTATCCTCTATGATACGCTCTATCGCCGTCTTGTCAACCCGTGATAAAAGATGTTTGTAAGCATTCACTTTCGTTCCAATTAAATGCTCCGACGATTGCTCCCAACGGTCAATCTTGCAGTGAAGCAATTCCTCGACTTGCGATTGTAATTTCGGTAAGACAGGCGACAAGTAGATCACGATTTGCCGGAACAGATTCAATCCAATCGTACAAACGTCGGCTTGCTTTGCCGGATCATTTTTGAGCGTCCACGGAGCGGCTGCTTCAACGAACTTGTTCGCCCTATTACCGCATTCCATAATGATCCGCATTGCTTTGGCATAGTCGCAGTGTTCATATGCTTCGGCAATTTCGCCGCCAGCCGCCGCCGCTTGAGCAAACAATCCTCCGTCGTCAGGATACGTTGCCGACAAGCCTGTCTGCACCGCAAACTTTGCCGTCCGAGATGCCAAGTTCACGACGTTGCCAATCAAGTCGGCGTTGATCTTCGCTTCAAACTCCTCGAAGTTCAAATCAATGTCATCGACCTTACTGGAAAGTTTCGCCGCATAATAGTATCGAAGATAAGAAGGTTCAAGATGCCTTAAATACGTCGACGCCAAGATAAACGTCCCACGCCGCTTTGCCATCTTTTCGCCGTTCACCGTTAGAAAACCGTGAATGTGTACCTTTTTCGGCAACGTAAAGCCTGCAATTTTTAGCATCGCGGGCCAAAACAATGTATGGAAATACGTGATGTCTTTACCGATAAAATGATGGATTTCCGTGTCAGGATTTCTCCACCAATCGGCAAAGTCCTGACCGGTCTTTTTGCACCATTCCCAAGTCGATCCCATGTAACCGGTCGGTGCGTCGAACCAGACGTACCAATAATGACCTGGATAGTCAGGTATCTCGAAGCCGAAATAGGGTGCCGGTCGCGAAACATCCCACGCCAACAGCGGCTTGCCCAAAAACTGTCCCGAAAGATAGTGTTCGATTTCCGGCTGCAATGCACCGGAGTGAGTCCACTGTTCAAGGAAAGGATGCTCGGCTTCAATGTCAATGAAAAGGTGCTTCTCTTTGCGTAGTTCGGGTACTGTACCGGTGAGTGTGCTAACGGGTTCGATGAGATCGGTCGGATTGTAATGTGCACCGCAGACTTCGCAGTTATCGCCGTATTGTTCCGGTTTTTGGCATTTCGGACAGGTTCCTTTGATGAATCGGTCGGCGAGGAACGTTTTCGCTTCGGTATCGTAAAATTGTTCGATTTCTCGTTCTTCGATGACGTCGGCTTTGCGCATTGCCGACCAGATTTCTTCGCAGAGGGTGCGGTTTTCGGGGGAGTTCGTGGTGCCGTAGTTCGTAAATTCGACGTCGAATCCGCCGAAATCGTTGAGATGGGCGGTATGCATCTTGGCGATGAGTTCTTTTTCGGTGATGCCTTCGGAACGAGCGCGGAGCATAATTGTTGTTCCGTGAGTATCGTCGGCGCAGATATAGACGCAGTGGTTGCCGCGTAGTTTTTGGAATCGTACCCAGATGTCGGTTTGAATATATTCGACAAGATGACCGATATGGATGTGCCCATTCGCATAAGGCAGGGCAGCAGTAACGAGAATCTTGCGTGTCAAAGGAGAGACCGAATAAACGTTATATTTCTTATAAGTGTAACCGGTTTTGAGTAATTGTCAAGGTTGACGGTGTGCGGCATCAGTCGACGCGCAAATTTCGTTTTGGAAACTCTAATAATAGACTTGTTCCATAACCCTTGTTTTCGATGGTTTCAAGGGGCTGGAGTCCCTTGTTTATCCCTTTTATTGCCCTGACAAGAGAATTTATTCCCTTGCTTGCGAGGTTACGGAACAAGTCTAATAAACGAAACTTGCACGCCTACTGATTGACATCCCATCCTCTTTGAGTTATTGTGGTTTTATACCGTAAACGGCATGAAATTGTCATTTGCGTCCCTTGCGTACTTTGCGGTTAAATCCTTTTTTTACCGCAAAGGGCGCAAAAAACAAAAACGTCCCATTTGTTCCCGTTTGCAGTATATGCGCTGTCTATTGTCTTTTCTCCTAATCGTTTTCCTAGCGTCGGGCGCACACAGTCCTGCCAACGAAGAGTCTCCAATTTTTCAAATCCCCTTGTGGATCAAGCAACTCGGCGATGATAGTTTTCTCGTCCGCCAACGTGCCGAAACACTTCTAATACACGCAGGAATCCAAGCCTATCCCGAATTGCAACGCGCTAAACTGAGCCGAGACTTGGAAATCGCCCGACGCGCCGAATACGTTTTGAGCCAAATCGAACAATTTTTCAGCACCACCGACAACCGCGCCGTCGCACTTTGGGTCAAATGGTACATCGAAGCACCCGACCAAGCAAGCAAAGCCCGATTCCTCCGGGCACTCGCCTCACCGACACTAGACAATAACAAAGGAGAAGGCTTACACACTCTCTGCCGACTCGTCCGATTCGATGAAAATGCCTCTCTACGACTCGAAGCCGCCAAGACACTCATTGCCTATCCGCCGGTGTCGCCAATGCTGCGTCAAAAATGGTATCAACACATTCGGGATCACTTTCGGGAAACCGATGCCGATAAACTATTCCAATCCCTCGGACGCTTTTCAAGACTCTGGTGCGATTTAGATAATGCCGACGAAAAAACAACTCCCGAATTGCAGAACCGAGTGCGGCAAGTCAGTGCAGAAACACTGCGGCTATTGGAAAGACCGGAGAATAATGTACAAGTCGGCAGCACCGTCGATATTATGCTCCACTACGCCGTTGCAGAGTTACAGGAAGCCGTCGGTCTAACCGAAGAAAAAGATGCAACCATTGCGGCGGCTCTCGCGATTGTGCCGGAGCCGATTCAATCGGTTACGCCTCCTCAATCGATCGGCAACGTTGATAATAACCTTTTCATGTATGAACACTATGATTCCGGCGTCTGTTTGCTGTTGCGTTTTCGATTGCATTGGGCAATGGCACATTTCCAAAAAGTGATGGAGACCGGCGATATTCAACTTCGTATTTTGGCGAGTGAGAAAGCCGCCGAAATTGCTCAGTTTTTGGCAGATTATTTAGCGGCGGCGGCTTATTACGACAATCATATCGAATTTCTCAACAGCCCCGAATTCAGGAGGGGACACAATCCTGATTCGTTAATTGCTCTCGCCCGAAAACAAAAAGCGTACTGTTTAGCGGAACAAGCCGCCGTCGAGGAAAACTGGGAAGGGGTTCGGGAATATGTTATACAGGCTTGGTCAATTCCTAATGTACCGATAGATGTTAGAGATATTAGGCTGGTCATTCTTGCGTATCAATTTAGTGAGCAGCGGTCTGATGTTGTGCAAGAGTTCAAAGACAAGATGGAGTCGGTGCTCAAACAGATTTGGAAACACATTTCGGACAACAGCCGGGATCCGCCTGATTCTCCGATGGAGAATTTACCGTCTTCTAGCAATAATGCAGCGTGGCTTCTTGTGAACACGGGTGGTGATTATTCTTCTGCGTTGCTATTAGCAGAGACGGCGGTGCGGATTGAGCCGGACAATCCTGTTTTCTTGGACACATTGGCACACGTCTATTTTTACGGCGGGAAGATTGACGAAGCGATTCGTGCGCAGGAGCAGGCGGTACACTTGGCACCCGAAGCGGTTATTTTTCGACGCTCCCTTGAGCGGTTTCAGAGAGCGAAGAAGTGAGCGTTTCGGTATAAGGCTTCCGCCGGAAAATAATATACCCGTAAAACAGTCCCACCATCATTGCGCTACGCTCCATTCCGGCTTTTGTAAATACGAACAAAAGCCGGAATGAAACAACGTGTAATGACGGAAACGGGTAGGAAACTTTCCTGCAAAAACCTTACGCCGCTTTCTTTTCAAACGCGGCGTCAATCTGCGTTTGCAATAGCCGTACCTCACGTTCCATCTCCATACGCTCCTGTTGCACTCGCCGTGCTTGCTCCTCAATGTGTTCCTGACGACGTTCCAACTCTGCCTCACGACCACGCAAACTTTGCTCACGCTCCAATAACGCAGACTCCGTCTGCAACGCCAACTGATCAAACTGCTCCTTACGCGCCGACATCTGCTCCTGCTGCAACCGCAGTTCACCTTGACTCTGTTTCAACTCCTGCTTCTGCACATCAAGCCGAGCAACCGCATCCTGATATTCCGAAGCCAATCTGGCTTGAATCTTCGCCACCGACTTTTTCAAATCTTCCGAACCTGCCTCACCAGCCAATCGCAACCACAGTTCCTCCGTTGCTAATCGGACTTCCAACGTCTCCCGATGCATTTTGCCTAACTCTTCCCGCGATCGGTCAAGCGCCAACCGCATCTGTTCCAGACGCTTGTTCTGTTTCACAACATCCTGCCGCTCCTCTTCCAAACGCCGCAACGCCAATTCCTGCGCATCCCGAAGCCGCTTACGCTCCGTCTCATTCGACTTTTGCATCTGATGCCGCTCACGAACCAACGCCTCACGAATCCGCGAAACTTCCGCTTGCGATTCCTCAACCGACGCCATCGTTTCCTGTAAATTAGCATATTTTTTCGCCGCCAACGCGTTTTGAAGTTCCTTCGCCTTAAGCGATTCTGCTAACGTTGCCAATTCCATTTCCTTCTTTTTCAACCGGAGTTCGGTACTCACAACGTACCGCTCCTGCTCTTCGACTTTTGCTTCCCGGCGAGTCAGTTCCTCCGACTTCGTTTTACGTAGTCCTTCAAAATCGTTCCACTGACTCTCGAAGGTTTCCCGACGGCTATTCCATTCCTCTTCGGCTTGCTGTACTATCAATTCCCGGCGCTCTAATTCCTCTTCCCGACGAGTGTACCGCTCTTCCAATTCGTTCCGTTTTTGGACGTACTCTTCGTTCAACGATTCGATCCGCCGATCCGCCGCCTCGTCATTTTCCTTCTTTCGGGTCTCGAATTGCTTGTCCAGTTCCTCGAACCGGCTCTTGTATTGCTGTTCGGCATCAATTTTTCTCTGTTCGACTTCCTTGTCCAACTGCCGTGCTCGGTCATTAAACACTTCCTCTATTGTACGCTGTTGCCCTTCTAACAGTTTCTTTTCGTCGGCGAGACGATGTATGAATTCGTTTTCGATTTCTCTGCAACGCAATTCGAATCGGTTTTGATAGTCCGCTTTTGCGGCTAGCAGTTGGGCTTCCAGTTGCTGTCGATAGTCTTCCGCTTGTACTGCGACTTCCCGTTCACGCTCGGCGGCGAGTTCCGAAAGTTCCCGCTCACGACGGACGAGCCGCTCCTCTACCGCTTGTTTGCGTGTATGCAAATCTGCCCTATCCTGCTCTACATCGTAACGCTGCCGCTCTAATTGGTCTTCAAAAGTCTGCCGATAGTGTTGGAGTTGTTCCTCACCTTTGCGAAGGTCTTCTTCGCGCAGTGCGAGTTCTTCCATTTTGGTTTGGAGTGAAACCTTTGTATTTCGGACGAGGGTTTCAAACTGTGCCATTCTGGCGTTGAGTTGGTTTTCACGGTGGTCGATTTCGTCTTGTCGGGCTTCGGTTCGTGTCGTGAAACTGTGTGCTTTTGCGGCGTAGGCGGGGGTGGTGGAATGCATCTCGGTTGAAAAGTCGGCTTCTTTTACTGGCGAATGCACGGCGAATGGTGGGAGTGAAGAGCGGAATTCCCGTCCGAGAGTGTTGTCATCACCGGTGAAAAGTGTGGGTCGGGACATGGTGTTGGGGGATTGGATAGCGGAAATTTTCTACTATCGCTACTATCGGCAGAGTTTGCCCAAATTCTTTAATCGAAATATAATCGAGAAATGTTAATTATAGGGAACTTCTAAAAATCAAATTGTTATGTTGATTTGTGCCGAAACGCAACGAATCGACACTTTGCGTACTTTGCGTACTTGTATGTTTTACGTCAGTGAAAAGCGTTCCTTTGTGCGTTACAATGGAACCTTGTCGTTTTGCTCCCAATAGGAGAGAAAAATGACAAACCGCCGGGACTTCGATAGCGTTCTGACAGACTAAAA